>Ga0207710_10001835_pt1 | contig 10234 bp, 15 predicted proteins | sample KBSS24metaG_FD_184400 | JGI IMG/M metagenome (GOLD analysis project Ga0207710, IMG submission 184400) | Switchgrass rhizosphere microbial communities from Kellogg Biological Station, Michigan, USA - KBS S2-4 metaG (SPAdes) (version 2) | ecosystem: Host-associated > Plants > Roots > Rhizosphere...
AGACGACTTCGCGGCGGTGGCTCTGGTGGCTTTGGGTTTGGAAGGTGACTTCGCTTTAACAGCGCGCTTCGCGCTTTTCGCGGCTGGTTTAGCTTTTGAACGCGATGTTGACCGTCTCAACCCTTTTGTGAGACTGCTACTCATGGGCGGATTCTCAAAAGGCTGCTCACTTGAAGCGAGCAGCCGCAAAATTGGACCGCAGCTTACCATAGACCCGCCTCTAAATCAACGCAGACAAGTATTTGCGGGTGCTTTAACCACCGAAAATCGGACCACTTTTCCGACACAAGTTTCAACAAAGAAAAATCTTGATGGTCATCGTTGGCTATGTTAAAGTGCTTTTCGGCTTATGGGAGGCTTAATCCACCTCGGCAAACTGCCCCAACCGAACAAGTAACCTCTTTTAGTTTCAAAAACTTGCAATCCGCGGAACAGGCGTTTCAACGTTTAGCTCTCCAGGAAACATCCCGCCCCGGCCTTCAATAAAGAGTCGCACAATGGCAGACACACCAATCCTTTTGCGTGAACAGCAATACCACCAGATAAAGGCTGTCCTGGCGCGATTGCGAATGGACGCCTCAGCCAAGGTGGTCTTTCTCGTAGATAAGGACGGTCAGGAGATCGCATCCCAGGGTGAAGTGGGAAATCTTGACACAACCAGTCTTGCTTCCCTCGCTGCCGGTAATGTCGCGGCGACGGGCGGAATGGCTCAACTGATCGGAGAAAAGGAATTCCCGACGCTCTCGCACGAAGGCGAAAAAGAGAGCATTCATATCTCCGTAGTCGGCAGGCTGCTGCTTGTGGTCGTCTTTGACGAGCGCTCCAGCCTCGGGCTAGTGAAACTCCGCAGTAAACAGGTTTCTCATCAACTTGCGAAAATGTTTGAAGAAATTACTAGCGGAGACTACGACGACCTCGATTCGCCCTTCGCCGGTATCACCGACGAGGACATCGACAGTCTTTTCAGCTAACGGCACGCTATGACCTTCATCAATTACGCTTCCAGAGAAATCAACTGCAAGATCGTTTACTACGGCCCAGGTTTGTGTGGTAAGACGACTAACTTGCAGTACATCTTCGACTCGACCGCGCCGCAGGCGCGCGGCAAGTTAATCAGTCTCGCGACTGAGACTGATCGCACGTTGTTCTTTGATTTCATGCCGCTCGAGCTGGGGACCGTGCGCGGCTTCAAAACGCGCTTTCACCTGTACACCGTGCCGGGACAGGTTTTTTACGATGCGTCGCGCAAGCTGATTTTGAAAGGTGTGGATGGAGTGGTGTTCGTCGCCGATTCGCAGGAAGAGCGAATGGATGCCAATATCGAGTCGCTGTACAACCTGGAAGAGAATTTACAATCGCAGGGCTACGATCTGATGAAGATCCCGTACGTGCTGCAACTGAACAAGCGCGATCTGGGAAACATCGTACCGGCGGAAGATTTGGCGGCTGAGTTACAGAAGAAAGGTGAGCCTGTGATTGAGGCTGTTGCTTCGACGGGTGCCGGCGTGTTTGATACGTTGAAGGCAGTGGCAAAGCAGGTACTGACGGAGCTTCGAAAGGGCTAACTTAGGTTTTCACGCAAAGACGCAAAGGTAGAAGTTGATCTTCCTTTGCGCCTTTGCGTCTTTGCGTGAAATATTTACTCGAGACTCTTCAGCATCAACAGCCCGTCACCGCCATTCGAATAGTACTTCGGCAGTTTCTGAGTAATTGAGTAGCCGAGGCTTTCGTAGAGTTTCTGTGCGGCGATGTTCATTGTTCGAACCTCGAGTCGCACCAGTCTCACATTCCGCTTTCGAAAACCTTCTTCAACCTGCCCCATCAATCTCTTCGCGAGGTTGCGTCGCCGGTGCTCGGGCGCGACGCCGACAGTCGTCACGTGTCCCGTATGATCCGGCTCGACGAGTCCGATCACGAACCCAGCCATCACGCCTCCCGACGTCACGGCTCGATACGATACTGATTCGGGTGCGGTGAGAAGGTAGTCGAACGTTTCACGGCTGTAGGCCTCGCCGTCGATGAAGCAGCGCTGATCGAGCCGCCAGCACTCATCCAGTTGCGAGATGGTCAGCGGGCGGATGTCGTAGCTCGTGCCCCACGAAGGCGTCGGTGTCTTCTCTTTCTTCTCGCTATCGAATTCAACATCCGACGGCGACCACCAGCGGGAGCGAAATTTCTTTAGTACTGCCATAAAACCGACCCTAGTTTAGCATCGACTTTTTCAGAATGCCTACAGGATTAACATGCAATCGCCGTAACTGTAAAAGCGGTATCCTTCGTCAACGGCGTGGCCATAAGCACGCAGGACGAAGTCGCGACCGGCGAAGGCGCTGACCAGAATCAGCAGCGACGAGCGCGGCAGGTGAAAGTTGGTAAGCAGTGCATCCGCAACCTGAAATCGATAGCCAGGTTTGATTGTCAGACTCGCCACGCCCGGACCGGCAACAACCTCGCCGCTCTCGTTTGCGGATGACTCGAGCGCGCGCATCGTGGTGGTCCCGACAACGATCACGCGCGCTGCATCGTTAATCTTTTGCGCGGCGGCTTCGGAGATCTCGTAGTGTTCGCTGCTGACTGAGTGCTGGTCTACATCATCGACCCGAACCGGCTCGAAGGTTCCATAGCCGACATGCAACGTGACTTCCGCGAGTGAGGCAATCTTTGCAACTTCCGCGAGCATTTCAGGCGTGAAATGCAGGCCGGCCGTCGGCGCCGCGATCGCGCCGCGCTGTTTGGAATAAACAGTCTGGTATCGTTCGCGATCTTCATTCGAAATACCTGCCGGGCGCTTGATGTATGGCGGCAGTGGCGTGGAGCCGATCTGCGCGAGCACGTCGTGAAACGGACCTTCAGAATGAAAACGCACACGCCGCAGCTCTGGTCCGGGTTCGTCGAGCAGTTCGGCAATCAAACGCCCATCACCAAATATCGCCCGTGCGCCTTTTTTAAGTCGGCCGCCGGGTCGGACGAGCGCTTCCCAATCCTCCGGCTCGATCTCGCGCACGAGGAAGATCTCGACCTGCCCACCTGTCTCCTCGCGACGCCCGAGCAGCCGCGCGGGAATCACGCGGGAGTTATTCACGACGACAACATCATCCGGCCGCAGATACTTCGTGAACTCTCTAAAACTCGAATCAACCCACGTCTGTTCGTCTCGGTCCAAAACGAGCATCCTCGACGCATCACGTTCTTCGAGCGGCGTCTGCGCAATCAGCTCAACCGGCAGCTCATAATCAAAATCCGCGATGTGCATCCGTGTTAATCCGTGGCCGAAGGATGCTCGTAGTGGAACACTGCAGTGAGTTGTGCGCCGAAAAGCAGGATCAAACTCGAAACATAGCTCCACGTGAGAACTGCAACGACAGCGCCGACCGATCCATAAAGCTGATCGTAGTGAAAGTAGTGAAGGCTCAGCGCGAAGATGTACTTCGCGATTTCCCACAACAGTCCGGCGAGAAACGCGCCCGGCAGACTATCTCGCAAAGTAACTGCTGCTTTCGGCATAAAGCGGTATACCAGCACGAAGAGCGCCACCGTCACCAGATAACTCAGCACCGCAAACAGCACTTGCCAGAACGCACTGCCGACGGATTCGAGTAACGTGTATCGCTCGATCTGTCGCGGTGAGAGCCTGCCGGCCATCTCGCGAAGCGCAACGAGAAATGACGTCACCAGAACCGAAGACGCCAGCAGCAATCCGACCAGCCCGACCATTCCGATTGTCAGTGCGCGTCCATGCAAAAATGTTCTCGACGTCGTGCCCCAGATACGATTGAGTGCGCGTTCGATTACTGCAAACACCCACGAGCCGGCCCAGAAGACGACGATGACGCAGGTGGCAACCGCACCGACGCTGATATCCGAGAATGCCTCTATCGTGTCACGCAGGAACTTGCTCGATCCGGGATAGACGTCGACCGCGTGCGTTAGTAGTTGACTGCCCGCAGCGAGCTTGTTGCTAATCGCGAACATCAGCAGGAGCGCGGGGAAGAGCGCCATCAGTCCGAAATAGCTCATCGCCGCTGCCGACGTGAAGAGATCGTTTTCGTGAAACTGGTGCAGCGCGTGGCCGAGCATCGAGCGCCACGGCGAGCGGTTTCGAACGCCGAATGAATCACGCGAGAATGAAAGCCAACGTTTCATGAAATACAGCCGGGGTTTTAGCGGGGGTCGAACAGGCTGGGTATTTTTGAGCCGGGGGTCTTAATACCGAAGTGTTCGTATGCGAGCGGCGTCGCGAGTCGCCCGCGCGGCGTTCGATCCAGGAATCCAATCTGTATCAGATACGGTTCGATGATCTCCTCGATTGAATCTTTCTCTTCGTGAATCGACGCGGAAATCGTGCCCAGTCCGACTGGCCCACCACCAAACTTCTCGATGATCGTCAACAGCAGTTTGCGGTCCATTTCGTCGAGCCCGTAAGTGTCGACTTCCATCCGATTCAAAGCATCGTTTGCGACTTCTTTGGTGATGCGCCCGTCGTAGTCGACTTCAGCATAATCGCGCACACGGCGCAGCAGTCGATTGACGATTCGCGGCGTGCCACGCGATCGTCGCGCGATCTCACGCGCGCCCTCGTTGTCGATCTCGACGCCGAGAATCTCAGCCGAGCGTTTGCAGATGACTTCGAGATCGTCGTGCGGGTAGAAGTCGAGATGAAAGACGATGCCAAAACGGCCACGCAGAGGCGCCGTGATCAAACCGGCTCGCGTCGTGGCGCCGATCAACGTGAACTTCGGCAGCTCGAGTTTGATCGAGCGCGCGGCGGCGCCCTGGCCGATCAGCAAGTCGAGTTGGTAATCCTCCATCGCCGGGTAGAGTTTTTCCTCGAGCGCGGGCAGCAGGCGATGGATCTCGTCGATAAAGAGGACGTCGCCTTCCTGAAGATTGGTCAGCAGCGCGGCGATGTCGCCTGCTTTCTCGATCGCGGGACCGGCGGTCGAGCGCAGCTCAGCGCCCATCTCGTTCGCGATGATGTTTGCGAGCGTGGTCTTGCCCAAACCCGGCGGGCCGGTGAGCAGCACGTGGTCTAGGGCTTCGCGACGATTGCGCGCGGCTTTCATGTAGACGCGCAGGTTTTCCTTGACCTGGCGCTGGCCGATGTATTCCTCGATACGAGTCGGGCGCAGCGTGAGATCGAATTGCCGATCCTCGTCGCTGGGAAAACTGTCTTTCACGCGCGCTGATATTGACTCAGGAGGCATGTTGATTTCAAACCCGTGCGAGTTTCTTCAGACTGCGTCTCAGGATCGACTCGACGCTGACGTCGCCACCTTCGCCGAGTGCGGCGTCGATCGCTTTTTCCGCGCCTGAACGCTGGTAGCCGAGATTGAGCAGAGCGGAAAGCGCATCGGCGCGCACCGTGTCTTCAGTTAGCTCGGTAGTTTCTGGTTTCGCGCCCAGCTCTTCCTCGAGTTGCGCAGACGACAGCTCAGCGACTTTCTCACGCAGTTCCACGATCAGGCGTTCGGCAGTTTTGCGTCCGACGCCGGGAATCAACGTGAGTCGTGCGAGATTGTTAGTTCTGATCGACGCGATCATCTCGTCGGCGCTCATGCCGGAAAGTAGCGTGATGCCGAGTTTGGGGCCGATGCCGCTCACGGAGATGAGCTTCAGAAACAGCTCACGCTCGCGCGCGGTCTTAAAGCCGTAAAGCTGAATCGCATCTTCGCGGACGTGCGTGTAGATGCGAAGCTGAACGGTTGAGCCGAGGTCTTCCAGATCGTAGAAAGTCGAGAGCGGGATGCTGACTTCATAGCCGACGCCGCTGACGTCGACGATCACGGAAGTCGCTTGTTTCGAGAGCAGTGTGCCGCTGAGATGCGCAATCATGCGGGCGGGATTGTAACAGAAACCGATAGGACAGATATGACCTATAAGACCTATCGCGCTATACTTGCTGCCGACAGGTTCCGCCCCATGAAGTCCGAGAAAATATCAGAATTAACAACGAGCCGCTTGAGTGTTTACCTTCGTTGCCTCAATGCGCTTCACTCCGCCGGAATCAAGACCATCTCGTCGCAGGCGCTGGCCGAGCAGTTCAATCTCAACTCGGCCCAGATCAGGAAGGATCTCGGTTACTTCGGCGAGTTTGGCGTGCGCGGTGTTGGTTACTACGTCAGCGATTTGCGCGAGCACATCACGAAGATACTCGGTCTCGATACGCCGCATCGCGTCGGCATCGTCGGCGCGGGCCGTCTGGGCACCGCACTCGCAAACTACAACGGCTTCGACAAATCAAACTTCACGGTTGTCGCGTTGTTTGATAACGATCGACAAAAGATCGGTCGCAGGATTGGCGACGCAAAACTTCTCGTACACGATGTCGATGAGATCTCGAACATCATTCGCGACGAAGCCATCGACGTGATGGTGATCGCTGTGCCTGCGAAAGCGGCGCAAAGAGTTCTCAACCAGATTATGTCAGCAGGGATCAAGGCGGTGCTGAACTTCGCGCCCGCTTCATTGACGTCACGACGCGGCGTGAAGGTCAAAACAGTTGATCTGACGACCTCGCTGGAATCATTGTCGTACTTTCTATCTCAGCCTTCCGCCGCAGCGTCTCACGCAAAGACGCAAAAGCGCAAAAGCGACATTTCATGGACGAGCAGACAATCAAACGTGATCTAATCCGGGTTTGCCACCTGATGTACGAGCGGAGCTACGTGGTGTCGTCTGACGGCAACGTGAGTGTGCGCCTCGACGACGGCCGCATCCTCGCGACGCCGACGATGACGTGCAAGGGGCGCATGACCGAGGATCTGATCGCGATCACGGATCTCGAAGGTAAAGCACTGAACGACCGCAAAGCATCGAGTGAGCTCGCGATGCATCTTTTGATCTATCGCGAGCGTCCGGACGTGAAGGCTGTTTGTCACGCGCATCCGCCACACGGGACCGCATTCGCCGTCGCTGGTCTCGCGATCGATCAGCCGATTCTTTCGGAAGTGATCCTGACACTCGGATGTGTGCCGCTCGCTGCTTATGGCACTCCGTCAACCGAAGAGTTAACAAAAGAAATGCAGCCATTCGTGCAACATCACAACGCACTCCTGATGGCTAATCACGGCGCAGTTGCTTACGGCGCAGATCTCTGGCAGGCGTGGGACCGTCTCGAGACGTTGGAACACACGGCGAAGATCGCGATCCTCTCGCGCATGCTCGGCGGTTCGAAGAACCTGCCTGCCGATGCGATCGAGAAGTTGATCAACGTTCGTGAGAAAGCCGGCTATCTTGGCGAATCCGCGCGCGGGCAGGCTTGTGGCTATCTAAATCCTTCGGAAAACGGCGATACAAAGATTTCATTAACGCGCGAAGAGCTGGTCGAATTGTTAAGTCAGGCAGTTAATGGTAAATAACAGGTCTGTAAAAACTTCTATTAGGAGCATCTGAATGCAAGAAGCACTCGGAATGGTTGAAACAAAAGGCCTCGTCGCGATGATCGAAGCCGCCGACGCGATGGTGAAGGCTGCGAACGTCACGCTCGTCGGTTACGAAAAGATCGGCGCCGGCTTTGTGACTGCGATCGTGCGTGGTGACGTTGCCGCCGTGAAAGCCGCGACTGACGCAGGCGCCGCCGCCGCGCGACGCGTGGGCGAGCTCGTTAGTGTACACGTGATTCCGCGTCCGCATGGCAGTGTCGACGAGACCCTCCCGATCGGTCTCGACCGATAAACCAGCATGATCATTGCTCGCATCCTCGGGACTGTTGTCTCCACGCAAAAAGACGAACGGCTGACCGGAAAGAAGTTGCTGATCGTGAGACCGATCAATGTAGACGGCAGCGATACCACCGGCTACGTGGTTGCAGTTGACACAGTGGGCGCCGGATTTCACGAGCGTGTGCTGGTTGTTGCCGGCTCGAGTGCGCGTCTGGCCCAGGGGATGAAAGACGTTCCAGTCGATGCGGCTATTGTTGGCGTGATTGATACGGTTGACGTGGTCCAGAATTAAAGATGCAACTCGCGCGCGTGATCGGCACAGTCGTGGCAACAGTGAAGAACGATTCACTCGAGGGGCGAAAGCTGTTGATTGTGCAGACTCTCAACTGGAAACTTGAGCCGTCAGGCAAGCCGATGGTGGCGGTCGACGCGATCGGAGCGGGGGTTGGCGAGCTGGTGTTCTGGTGTCGCGGCAAGGAAGCGAGTTTTCCGTTCAAACGAGAAGATACGCCGACTGATTGCACGATTGTCGGCATTGTCGATTCGGAGCAGCACGTAACCACATGATTCTCGCACGCGTGGTCGGAAACATCGTCGCGACGCAAAAGAACCGGCGCTACGAGAATGCGCGTGTGATGTTGTGCCAGCAGATCACGCCGGAAGGTGAAGACACGAGCTATTCGACAATCGCGCTGGATTCGGTTGATGCGGGTGTTGGTGATACGGTGCTGATTGTTCAGGAAGGATGGAGCGCGTCGACTGCCGCGACTGGCGAGGCGGGCGCGGCGATTGATTCCGCGATCGTTGGGGTTGTGGATCGAATCGATCTCTTAACGTAGATGGAAGATCAAGCGAGACTGATGGCGGAGCGGATCGCGCGGCGCGTGGCGGGGAAGCCGGTTGCGCCTCAAAGCAATGATCTTGGTGCAGAGTTGGCTGCAATTCGCGCCAGTCTCAATGAGTTGCAGGATCGATTAGTCCAAATTGAAGGAAAAGTAAGCGTCCCGCGCGTGCATTCACCGTGGAGTCATCCGAGCATGGAGCGCTTCGGTGTGGAAGAAGCGACGGTGTCTGAGCTTGTTGATTTCTTTCAGGGTGAAAAGCAGTGCAGCATGGAGCCCGGTGGGAAGCCGTGTGACCACTGCGCGATGTGTAGCTCGAGGGGTTTTTAGCCACAAAAGACACAAAAAAGAAAACTACATAGAAAAGAGCTTCATAAGTAGGCCTTCATAGAATAGAACCACATGAAATAGAACAAGTCAGGAAGAGGGGCTTGCCCCCGCTGCTGCTAGTATTCCAAGCAGCGGGGGCAAGCCCCTCTTCCTGACTTGTTCTTTGTTGAGAGTCTTAAAGATCTCTATTTGCTGTTCTGGTTCTGCCGCAGTGAATTCGCGTTGATCTGCGGTACCTGCTTCGCCGCTTCGTCAGCCTTGAAGAACGGCTCCTCCTTGAATCCGAAAAGCTTCGCTGAGATCACTGTCGGAAAGCGCGCGCGCGCGGTGTTGTAGTCCTGCACGCTCGTGTTGTAGTCGGTGCGCGCAGTAGCCACGCGGTTCTCAGTGCCCGCAACCTCATCCTGTAACTTCAAAAAGTTTTCATTCGATTTCAGAGTTGGATACGCTTCCTGAAGCACCAGCAAACGCCCGATCGTGCCGCCGAAACTGTTCGCCGCATCGATAACAGCCTGTTTTTGTTCCGGCGACTTGTCGCCACCCTCGCCTTGCGGAGCCTGGTTCTGGGCATTGAGTAGCCGCGAGCGTGCGGCGGCAATTTGGCCGAATACTTCCTGCTCCTGAATGCCCGCCATCTTTGCTGACTCGGCAAGATTATTTAAAAGGTCGCCGCGACGTTGTAGTTGTGTTTCAACGTTGGCCCATTTCGCCTTCACGTCCTGTTGCTTCGTCGTCAGCGTGTTGTAACCACAGCCGCTCGCCGCAAAAGCAATCAGCAAAAGGCCGACAAGCATTACTAATCTTCGCGTCTTCATCTCAAATCTCCCATGTGTAAAAGTTACTGTGTTGCCGTTCCAAGTTGGTCCACTGCTTCAACTACCTGCCCGATCTGAAACAGGTAGTCTCCGAAAAGATCGTTCGCTTCTTTTTCTGACGAGGGAAGACGATCACTTGCGCGAAACTCAAAGATTCGTTCAAAGGGCGCCGGGTCGAGCTGCAACAGTTTCGCCGTCTCGCGCACAACGTCAGGTTTCGAAACCGGTGCTTCGTGACCGTGCAACATCAACACGGCGCGAAACAACGCTGCGAAACTCGCGAGGCTGTCGCTCATCAGAGCGCACAACTTCTCAATTGAAATTGACGCGGGGATGTACAAACGACGCAACTGAATCAACTTGCTTCTCAGTTCATACTCCGCCTGGTGACGAAGGTTTGCATCCGAGAGTTTTACAAACTCAAAAGGATCCCTGCCGTAAAGAACTGTGCGCGCGTTCGCCATCTGGTGAAACTCGATCGGAAATACGTCAGCAGCATCCGAGAGCTCTTCGACAGTGAAATAGACTGGCAGTGGATGGCCCAACCGTTGCCACTCACGCATGGGCGCCTGTGCCTGCCGCAAAT
>Ga0207710_10001843_pt1 | contig 10215 bp, 11 predicted proteins | sample KBSS24metaG_FD_184400 | JGI IMG/M metagenome (GOLD analysis project Ga0207710, IMG submission 184400) | Switchgrass rhizosphere microbial communities from Kellogg Biological Station, Michigan, USA - KBS S2-4 metaG (SPAdes) (version 2) | ecosystem: Host-associated > Plants > Roots > Rhizosphere...
GAATCCCTCATCCGCTGGGCCATGATCGCCACCATGGTCCGTCGCATCGACAGGCGCACACCCGCCCAGCGGCCAGGACCACGACCGCTACAGAGAATCACCTAACCGGAGATCTCAAACACCTTCTGAGGAACAGCTGCTCGGCGATCTGACGGTTCGTGTGTCCATCGGCGGCCAGCACGGCTACCGAGCGCTCGGCCGGGGTGAGCGCGTGCAGCCCCTGGGCTCGCGTGCCGGACACCCGGCGGCCGTTGTCGGCCAGCAGCGAGCGCAGCCGCTCGGCCATGTGTCCGGCCTGGCACTGGGTGGCCAGGTCGGCGCTGCGGGCGACGCACTCGAGACCGGCACGGGTCTGGCCGGTCGTGATGAGGATGCGCCCGAGTCCCTCCAGCGATCGGGCCAGCTCCAGGCGTGCCGGGCTGACCTCCAGCAACTCCACCGACTCGCGGAGCAGCGCCGGCGCGGCGTCGACGTCCTCGAACAACGCGGACACCCGTAGACCGACGCCAAGGTGGCGGGCGATGCCGAGCCGTCGGGCAAGCTGTAGGTGTTCGGCTACCAGCTGCCTTCCTCGTTCGGGACGACCCAGTCGGGCGCAGGCGGTGGCTGCGATCAGCATCCAGGGGACCTCGTCGAATATGCGCTCTCCGCCCCAGGAGCGGCTGAGCTCTCCCCAGCGCAACGCCTCTGCCAGAGCACGGTCATGACGGCCCTGGTCGGCAAGCAGCCGAGCCCGTGCCCCGAGCAGCCACATCTGCAGGTGACTGGGTGACGCCGGCGTCGACGTCCCCAGCCACCCCGCGTCCAGCACGGCCTGCGCGCCGGCCAGGTCACCATCCTCGACGAGCAGGTTCACCTGAACCGCATGCAGGATCGGCAGGGCGAAGTTCGGTGCCTGCAGGTTCTCCAGGCCGACCCGGACGTGCTCGCCGGCCCCGCCGAGGTCGCCCTGAAGCAAGGCGACCCGGGCCAGGAAGCCGTGCGCCAGTGCCAACGAGACCAGCAGGCCGCGTTGTACGCAAAGCTGCGCAGCCCGCGTGAGGTGACGTTCGGCAGTATGCAGGCGGTCGGTCACGATCAACGCCATCACAGCCGACCACAGCGCGGAGCGCTCCGGCGGCAGATCGCCGGCCAGCGCGCGTTCGGCGAGATCGCCACCCGCCTCCGCCTGACCGTCGAGCGCCCTCGTCAGGGCCATACTCGCGGCGACGATCGACGCGTTGGCGTCCGGGCGCCGCCGATAGGAGGCAAGGTACGGGCCCACCAATGCGCGACGGCGAGGATCGAGCGGGCCGATGCCGATCAGCTCCGCCTCCACCACGGCGGCGAGCGCACTTCCACCCGGCGCAGCCCTGTCCAGGTCGAGCGCCTCGATGAGCAGATCGGTGGCCTCACCCGGCAACCCGCTGGCAAGGCGAACACGAGCCAGGTCGCAGGCACAGACAGCTCGCTGGGCCGGATCGACCGCGAGGGACATGGCCTCCCGCAGATGCTCGTCCGCGGCCGAGAGTGCCAGGTCGTAGGTCTCACAGATACCCAGCTGCCGGCTGACCTCTGCCCGCAGCGCGGCAGGTGGTGGCTCAAGGCGGGCGCGCCGCAGATACATCGTCGCCGTGGTCGGCGAACCCCGCCGGTTCGCATCGTTCGCGGCGGCCAGGAGCAGTTCCACCCGTTCCGGGCGAGATGCCGGTTCGGTGCGCAGGAGATGCGACGCGATCCGGGCTATCGGAGCGCCGGCCTCCGACAGGACTTCGACGGCGCGGTCGTGCGCGGCGCTGCGAGCCGTGGTCGGCGTCAGCGAGCTGACAACGTCCGCGACGACTGCGTGGATGAATGCCGGCGGATCCGCACGCGCGAAGATGCCCGCCCAGGTGAGATGCTCCGCCGCCCTCGCCGCGACGTCGGTGCTGACCCCGGCCTGCGCGGCCACGACCGCGAGCTGGGTGCCATCACCGAGTACCACGACGGCGGCCGCCACAGCGGCGGCACCTGAGGGTAGCCGCCGCAGCCGCCCGACCACCTGACGACGCATCGCGGCGGTACCCGCCGCCCGCACCGCGGGCACCGATGCGGCTTCGGGGGAGGTCTGGGACAAGGCGAGGATCCGGAGCAGTTCCCCGACGAAGAAGGGGTTCCCGGAGGTCACCTCGTGGCACGCGGCGCAGAACTCCGGGTCTGGCGCACCGCTCAGGTTGCGCCGAACGAGCTCGGCGACGGCATCGACGCTGAGATCCTGCGGTTCGAGCAGAACGGCATCGGCAGCAGCCATCAATCCGTCGATCGCACTGCCGTGGCCCGGCGCCCGGGTTCGGCTGGTGAGAATCACGGTGACCGCGGTGGCCTCGATCCGGTGAGCCAGGAACTCCAGAAACTCCTTCGACGATCTGTCGATCCACTGGACATCGTCGACCAGAAGAACCACCGGACGCCGTTCACTCAGGTTGACCAGGAACCAGTACAGTCCGTTGAGCAGCAGAAAATATGATGGTACGGCACCGTCCGCACCGCCCTCCAGAATCGTTCTGGCGGTCGCGGCGGCACCTCTGTACAGACTCTGTTCCGCGGTCTGCGCCTCGGCCGGTACCCGTTCCAGCAACTGCCGGACGACACCGAAGGCGAAGTCCCTCTCGAGTGCCGACCCACGCGCCGACAGCACGCAAAACCCCCTGCCCCGAGCCAGCCCTGCGACGTGCCCGAGGAGCGCCGATTTACCCAGGCCGGGGACCGCCTCGATCACCATGATCCGACCCCGGCCGCACGCCAGATCCTGCAGACACTCCGCAAGCGCCGCGATCTCCCCGTCCCGCTCCAGCAGGACACCAGCCATGCCGCTCTTCCCCACCCTCGATCACCCCGGAGCATTAACCCGCTTTTGGGGCACACTTTTATCACGCGACCCTGCCGCCGACCGGTCCGACACGATGTCCCCAGCACGACAGCGGAACGCGCATGATTTCATCTTCGGCCGATATCAACCGTTGTGGACTCGCCGCTTCGCGGAACCGATCGCCCCGAAGGGCATCAGGCGCGCCGGGTATCCATTCCACCCGGTGTCAGTTTCCGGATCGCGTGCTGCACCAGCAGGTGGCCCCACAGTTCCTGTTCGATGCCGTCCGGCCAGCGCGACCGCAGGACCTGGTCGTCGGGAGGATTCTCGGGCCGCAGTGCACCCAGCGCATCCTCGATCGTCCAACGACGCAGATATCGCGCAAGGAGGTCTCCACGCGGCGCGGCCTGGTGATCCAACAGGCTCGTGACCAGGTGGCTCGACGGGCCGGCTGAGGCGGCCACACCCGAGTCGACGTCGAGCACACGTACCACGTTGTGGTCGGCGGTTCCGCCTCCGACGACAGAGAGGTAGGTCCCGTCAGGAAGCGGGTGGCGCACCGGCAGCACGGGAGCGTCGATGCGCCACAGCACGTCGGCGCCCGTGGCACGGATGAGCGGCACGAGCGCGGGATCTGCGACGATGCCGCCGGCAAGGAGCACATCACCGGGTACGAGTCCCTCCACCGAGGCCCGTGCCAGCGCCGAGGCCTGGCTTTCAGAGGATCCGAGGATCGCGTGACGAACCCGGCGCGTGTCGGAATCGGCCAGCCCGACCAGGAGGACCTGCGGCAACGCCCGGCCGCCGCGTCGAAGGCGCGGGCCGCCGAACCTCTCGAGATTCTCCGTGCTGTCAGGCACGGCCAGTACCACGGCGTCAAGTGTGACGGTCCGGCGCCGGCCGTCTGCCGGCTCACCCCAATACACCTCACGGCGCTGCGTGACCTCGTTGAACAGAGCTCTGAGCGGGTCGGCGCCAAGTCTCGCCCGGGCGCGGCTCAGGGCAGCCGTCGTGGGCGTGGGCGCGGCCGCGGGCACGAGCCCCACATGTACTGCGGCAGCCGCCAGCAGGCGCCCGACCTCCTCGTAGCTCGATTGCGGGAACAGGCACATGGTCAGCACAAAGTAGACGACCGTGCGCGGCGGCAGCAGCCGATTTCTCTGCCCTCCACGGCCACATTCCTCAATCACCCGGTCCACCAGCGCGGGAGGGAATACCCACACGAGCAGCCAGACGGCGAGGAAGTCCGATATTCGTCGGCCCGACATGGCCCTTACCTGCCCAAGGCGAGGCATTCGGTCTCTCCATGCTCACTAGATCGTACGCGCCCGTCAACCAGGGACCGCGCGCCAGGAGATGGTGGAGGCCAGATTTTGGGGCGGCGATCGGAAGGACTGGTCGGCGGGCTTCTCGTTCGACCAAACGACACATCCACCCGCCGGGATCGCGCTCAATGGTGGCATGCCAGGAGCAGAGCGACGTCAGGGGAATCCCTTATATTTCCCCGGCGATGGGGCCGACGGCGATCCGGACGAAATGCAGATCGGCAACCCGTACCGCTCAGTTCGTGGTAGTCGTCAGGTACAGCGCAAACGATGCCGGGATCGGGCCAGGTTCACCTGGGGGATTTCCCGGGAGCCAGCGCACACAGGCGGGACCTGACCCTGTCCGGATGACGACATCCGGAGAGATCCGGTAGCGACCCCCATGCCTCTGAGCCATGGCACCATGTCCAAGGTTGACACCGACGCACGGCGTCGACGGCGCTCAAGGGTGAGATCGCCACTCCGGATCTGATTCCCGCGTACCCGGTCACCGGGCTGCCCGGCGGCGCTCATCCCGACCTCGTCGTCGCGCTCGCTCCCGGTCGGCGCGGGCGCAGTGCAGACGTTCATGTCCATCGAGTATCCGGAGTCAGGTCCGTTGGTACCGCAGCCGTCGGCGCCGCCGCCCCCGCTGGCGCCCACCGCGCCGACGATCGGCCAGTTCTAGGAGGCGATCGCCACCGGTTTCACCGTCGTGTTTCCCACCGGCTCGCTGCCACGGGATCCGTCGCCGAACCAGGTCGTCCCGGAGTCGACGTTCGCCGATCACGAGGTCGCGTTCGTCCGGTCCGTCGGCACGGTGCTGGAGTCCGCCGCCGTGCGGCTGCGGCTGCGGCTGCGCCTGGAGAACGAGATCCGTCGGGCGGCGCTGCGGGACGCACTGACCGGATTACCGAACCGCAGGGCCCTGCTGGACGATCTGGAGGAGATCCTCACCTCCCCCCGCCCTGCCGCCGAGGTTCCCGCGGCCGCGGTGCTGTTCGTGGATCTCGACGGGTTCAAGGCGGTGAAGGACTCCATCGGCCACGAGGCGGGTGACCAGCTGCTCCGCGAGATCGCGAACCGGCTGCTGGGGTCGGTGCGCGCCGGCCACGACATCGTGGGACGGCTGGGCGGCGACGAGTTCGCGATCATCTGCCCGGGTTCGAGCGCCGGCCACGCCCTGAGCCTGGCCGAACGGGTCATCACCGTCGTGTCCGCGCCTGACGATCGAGGACCGGTCGGTCGCGGTGTCCGCGTCGATCGGGGTTTCGGTGTCGCCGAGCGATCCGCCGGAGGCCGCCGACGATCTGCTGAGCGCGGCGGACATCGCGATGTACACCGCGAAGCGGCAGGGGTGCGGCCGGGCGCTGCTGTTCCGGGAGGCGATGCGCGCCACGGTGCGCGGCAAGCTGTATCTGGCCGCCGACCTGGTCCGCGCGGCCGCCGTCAGCCCGGCGGCCCGGGCCTCCCTGGCCTCGGTGGTGTTCTACGCACACCAGCTGGGCCTGGGCACCACCGCGGGGGGGGGGGTCGCGACGGCCGCCCAGCTCGACACCGTCGCCGCGGCAGGCTGCGACTGGGTCATCGGGCCCGTCTACGGCCCCGCCCAGCCCACGCCGCAACGCGCGGCCGCCCAGGTGCACGGGGCGCGGGCGACTGCCGTCGACCATGCCGGGCGCGGCCGGACGGGTATCCCGAGGTCCTGAGGGCATCGCCGGGTCCCAGGCGTACCTTGCCGTTGTCGGACGACGGGCGTCCGGCACGATCAGCGCAGGTCACGCTCCCGACGAAGGGGATCCGCATGGGCCAGGCACCGACGGGCGATCTCACGGGATGGACGCGGTCGGCGTTCAGCGCGGCCGGAGTGACCCACGACGTCTACGAGAAGGGTTCGGGCCCCGGCGTCGTCCTGCTACCCGAGCTGCCGGGTGCCACGCCGGAGGTGCTGGGGCTCGCCGAGTTCCTGGTGAAGCACGGGTTCACCGTCGCCGTGGCGTCGCTGTACGGGACGCCGGGCCAGCCGCTGGGGATGGGCGCGCTCGTGCGCACGCTTCCCCGCGTCTGCATCTCCCGGGAGTTCCAGGCATTCGCCCGCGGCGCCCACCGCCCGGTTGCCGACTTCACCCGGGCGCTGGCCAGGGACCTCAACGCTCGCACCCCCGGCGTCGGCGTCGGCGTGATCGGCATGTGCTTCAGTGGCGGCTTCGCCCTCGCGGCCGCCGCCGACGAGATGGTCCTGGCCGCCGTCGGGAGCCAGCCCTCGATCCCCTTCCCGATCAGCGCCTCGCGGCGACGGGACCCGGGCATGTCCGACGGCGAGCTCGCCGCCATCACGCAGCGGGCCAAGGAGGAGGACGTGTGCCTGCTCGGCCTGCGCTTCAGCCAGGACGGCGCCAGCCCCGCCGCCCGCTTCGAGACCCTGCGCGACCACCTCGGCGGCGCCTTCCAAGTGATCGAACTCGACTCCGGCCCCGCCAACCCCGACCACTACCCACGCAACGCCCACATGGTCATCACCGGGGAGGTCCGCCTGAACCCTCCCAACTCGGCCGCCACCGCCCGCGACCGCGTCGCCGCCTTCCTCCGCGAGCGCCTGACCTGACGCGCCCCGCCCCGCCCGGCACGGCGGTGGCACGTCCGGGTCACGTCCACGGGACGGCATCTGTTGGGCCGAGCCTGCCCGGACGGGCGTCGGCGAGGCGAGATCTGGGAGGACACGATGCGACGTCGTACGAGGACGACGCTGGTCGGCTCCGCTCTGCTGGCCGCGGCCGCGCTGGTGGGACCGGTCATGGCGCTGCCGGCCTTCGCCGCCGACGCGGCACCGGCCCGTAGCGTCAGCAGCACGCTGATCGATCCGACAACCTACTACACCATGAACCTCAGCACGACGGCCGCGACGATCCAGCCCGGCGGCCAGGTGCGGACCACCATCACGTTCGACGCGAGCCGCAATCTGCATGGTGCCCCGGTCGACCTGAGCGTCAGCGGACTGCCGGCCGGCGCCACCGCAACCTTCTCGCCCGCGCAGACCCGGGTGGGCGGTCAGGCCACCCTCACGATCACCGCCGGCTCCACGAGCACCGTGGGCACGTCCACTGTGACCGTGAGCGCCATCATCACCTCCTTCGGCATCGACCCGATCGGCACCACGGCGCCCTTCCAGCTCACGATCGCCACCCCGTAGCCGGGTAGCCCAGGCCCGCGGGAATCCCACGAGGAAGCCGGCCCGGCGGAGGTGAGGTAGCCGCCGGGCCGGCGTCGCACTGCCGCGTCAGGACGGGGCGAATGGCAGCACCGCGCCGAGAAGATCAGCAGTACACGCGGTAGATCGCGGGAAATGCGGAGGAGGCGCAGCTGTACCAGACCCGGGCGTAGCCGTCCCAGTGAACCCAGAGAATGCCCCGGGAGCTGGAGTAGGAATCGAGGGTGATGGTGCCCCGATAGCCCGTGGGCGACTGGGTGTAGACCCTGTTTCCCGACGCGCGGTAGGTGAACGGAAAGGACTTTGGATACGGCGGAAGAGAGCCGATTTTGACGTAGTCGGTACGGAAACCGGACGGCACCGAGTGGCTGACCGGATCGAACTTCCACAGCGACGCCGCGGTGTACTGGTCGGACGGCGGGCTGTACCAGATGCCGATCCGCCGCGCGCTCAGCGGCGCGGGCCCGCTCGTGCTGGCGACAGTCGAGAACGTGATGCCCGCGGAGCGCGACTGGCCGGCAGCCGAGGCCGGCAGGGTGCTCCCCGCGGCAGCCGAGGGGTCGGTCGGCGCCGTGGGTACGCCGCCGGCGCCGACCACCAGGCCGACGACCAGGCCGACGACCGCCACGACCGCGGCCGCCACGCCGAACAGGGTGCGTGGCCGCCGCCGGCCACCAGCGCGGCCGTCGATGCCCGGGCCCGGGCATGAGTCAACAGAAGGTTGCATGATCCCCCCCGAATGCGGTGTGCAGGAGGTCTCATCGTCCGGTAGCCCACCGCCCGCCACGGCCTCATCGGCGGTTGCGCGCACCTGCAGAACGTGCTAACGCGAAGGTGGTCAGTGGCGCTCGTCCCGCAAAGGGCTACGGCGGCGCGGACAACCTTTATCAGCTCGAGGGAACCCCAGGATCCGTGCCTTGGACGTCAGGACGGTGCCGAACGCGGCGCCGAAGTACGTGTTGCCCTGGCTGAAGAAGATGCTCTGCACCGAGTTGGCAACGAACGGCCGGCTGCCCTGGCCGAGAGAGGCGGCCATCGCGTAGTCGGTCATGCTCAGCGCGAAGGTCACCGTGGCGGCCACGGCCAGGCTCGGGCGGACCAGCGGCAGGATGACGTGCCACCAGACCCGGTAGCGGCGGGCGCCCAGCGTGTGAGCCGCGCGTTCGAGGTCCGGCGGTACCTTGCGCAGCCCGGTGATCAGCACGATCGTGGCGAGCGGGACCTGCAGCTGCGGCAGCCCCGCGCCGATCGCGGCGTTGCTGCCGAGCAGGCTGCCGGTGCAGGCCGAGGCCCCGCAGCAGCCCAGGGCAGAGCGCCGTCGGTGCCCAGCAGGTTCAGCCAGGAGAAGGCACGGACCGTCTCGCCGACGAGGAACGGGACCAGTAGCAGCAACAGCGCCGCGGACCGAGCCGCACCCCGGAGCAACCGCGCGATCGCGTGCGCGGTCGGCAGCCCCACCAGGCAGGACAGGGCCGTGACAGACAGCGAGACGACCAGGGTCCGGACCAGGATCGTCCGGTAAGTGGCGTTGTCGCCGTTCGCCAGCCGGCTGTACTGCGCGCTGGACGGCGGGCTCTGGCGCTGCAGGAACGCATCGTAGGAGTGGAAGCTGATCCAGACCATGTAGACCAGCCTGGCGGCGAGCACGGCGCTCAGCGCGACGGCGGGAGCGAGCAGCAGCCAGGCGGGCAGGCCCCCGCGTCGGTGCGGACGCAGCCAGGTGTCGGCCGGCGATGCAGGCGAGGCCGGGCGCGGGCCTGCGGGGCGTCACGGCACCTCACCTTCCATGGCATGCGGCCGGCCCAGCTGGCAGTCCTCGCACTGGCCGTCGGTTCGGGCGACGTGCTCGGCGCCGGCGCGCAGCTCACCAGCCAAACGGTTGATCACGGCCATGTGCCGGTGCGGGTGGATCTGGCGGACGGTGACCATGCCGAGCCACATCACGGCCTGGATCACGACCTCGCGCAGCTCGTCGGCGTCGAGGACCGCGAGCCGTTCGGCGGCCCCGTTCGGGCCGTCGGTGACCAGCAGCGCGGCGAGAACGCCTTCGGCGCGGCCGGCGGCATGGATCTGGTCGGCGGTGAGTCGGGACGTCACGGGGACACCCCCCTGGGGCGGTTCCAGGCGGAGGCGTATCGAGCTGTCGCCGGGGTAGGCACGGTTCGTGCTGCCGACGGCTGTTACGAGAAGAAGGCGGTCTTCGCTGCGCTTGTGCCGTGCTGGCGCGACGGTAAGAGATCGTCAGGGGCGGGCCGCCCGCCCAGCTGCGGTGGGAATGGTGAGCGATGACGTGATGATCGGGACAGGGGCCGCCCGTCCGCGCACCGGTCGTCGTGTGTCTTGCGGGAGGGCTCGGCTCGGTGTCGGCGGATGGCTGCTGGTCCTCGCAGCGATGGTCACGCTGGTCGGATGCGGTCCGGGCGGCTGGGAGGGCCAGGCCCGCGCGGCTGCCACGTCGTTCCATGAGGATCTTGCGCGGGGCGATGGCGAGGCCGCCTGCGCGCTGCTGACCGAATCAGCCCGCAGCGCCCTGGAGTCGGCCAGCGGCCAACCGTGCTCCCAGGCGCTGCCGGACCTGGGCCTGCACGGCGGTATACCGGCCTCGGTCGAGGTGTGGGAAACCCAGGCGCGGGTCGCCTTCGACGCGGACGTGGTGTTCCTGGCTCGATTCCCGTCGGGCTGGCAGGTCAGCGCGGCGGGCTGCGAGCCAGCCTCCGACACCTACGACTGCACCGTGGAGGGATGAGGGTGTCGTAGCGCATGTACGGGTGGTTGTTGGTCAGGTAGGTCACGGCTCGGTCGACGGCGCCGAGGTCGGTGTCGCGGGTGCGCGGGTTCTTGCGGATCTTCGCGGCGAGGGACGCGAGGGTCGCGGC
>Ga0207710_10001844_pt1 | contig 10214 bp, 8 predicted proteins | sample KBSS24metaG_FD_184400 | JGI IMG/M metagenome (GOLD analysis project Ga0207710, IMG submission 184400) | Switchgrass rhizosphere microbial communities from Kellogg Biological Station, Michigan, USA - KBS S2-4 metaG (SPAdes) (version 2) | ecosystem: Host-associated > Plants > Roots > Rhizosphere >...
ACTGGCGCTGCGAACGGCATCGGCCAGGCATTTGCCAGGCGCCTCGCGGAAGACGGCGTGCATATAGCGATCGTCGACCTTGTCGACGGCAACGACACGGTGAAATTGGTTGAAGCTGCCGGACGACAGGCGCTCGCTGTGAAGTGCGATGTATCTTCGGAAACTTCAGTCGCTGCCATGGCCAAGGAGGTCCAAAGCAAATTCAGTCACGTCGATATTGTGATCAATTGTGCGGGTGTTTTCCCGCAGAAGAATTTTCCCGAAATGACGTTTGCCGATTGGCGTAAAGTTCTGTCGACCAATCTCGACGGCACATTCCTCGTCACTGCCGCGTTTGTACCGGGAATGCGATCGCGCAAATGGGGCCGCGTCGTGAATATGGCATCGAGCACGCTTGGTTCGGTAGTCACTGGTTTTGCTCACTACGTTGCGAGCAAGGGTGGCATCGTCGGGTTTACTCGCGCGCTTGCGACCGATCTTGCGCCCGACGGCATCACCGTAAACGCCATTGCCCCGGGACTGACGCGATCACCCGGCACGCTGGTGCGTGAACCGCGCCCTGGCTTCAAAACCATGGACGATGAGTTCAATGCGGTTGCTCAAATGCAGGCAATCAAGCGAGTGGAAGAGCCGGCCGATCTGGTTGGCGCGGTCTCCTTTCTCACCAGCGACGACGCCGCCTTCATGACCGGGCAGACCCTCAATGTGGATGGCGGACGCGTGAGATCATAATTGCTTGTTGGGCAAAGCCGCAGGTTTTCAATGCCTTGGCTTCGACGAGAGTCTGCGTGTTTCATTTCGCAGTTGCGGAAGAAAAACTATACCAGTGTCTGCCTTACTTAAGACGGTCCGCCAGCCTATAGTTTGATTCATGCGCCGCAATGCATTCCGTCCACTGTGGGTCATCCTCGCACTGCTGTTGCTCCTGGAGGCCTGGCTGTGGGACCACCTCGAGCCCATCGTTGCGCGCGTCGTCAATATCTTTCCTTGGGGCAGGGTCAAAATCGCGGTTGCGCGAGCGATCGAAAATCTGCCGCCATACGTCGCTCTGGTTGTCTTCGCTATTCCGCTGATTGTCGTATTGCCGGTGAAGTTTCTGGAGGTTTATTTCATCGCTACCGGAAACTGGTTTGGGGCCGTCGTAACTCTTCTGCTCGCAAAGCTTCTTGGCCTCGGGGTGACCGCGTTTGTCTTCGATGCAACACGCGGCAAGCTACTGCAAATACCGTGGTTCCAGCGTTTGTATGACTGGGTCATTTGGGCACGCGACTGGGCCTACACGCAGACCGAGCCCATCCGCGCTCGCATCCGGAAAGTCGCCTGGATGTTCAGGCCAGAGCGTGCACGGCGCACATTCCGACGATTGATGCGCCTGCGTCGATCCTACCGCAATCGCCCTGCGTGATGTGATCTCAGTGGCCTGCCAAATGCAGGGCGTGCGGCGCCCATAGGCCGAGGGCCATGAAGCCGAGGCCAAACACGCCCAAAACACCCGACAACCAACCAAGCGCTGCGATACCTGTGATGACCTCCGCGGAGGCCAGCACAATGCCGATCTGGAATGCGGCCGACGCGAACTCGTATTGGTGATAGCGAGCCAGCCAGGTGTCGCGCTCGTGCTCAAGCTTCTCCGCCTGAGCACGCAGTTCCTTGCGGCCGTCTTGCTCCTTCGGATCCGAATCGTAGCGAGCGACGGTGTTGCGCCAGGCCTCGATCTGCTTTGCAACAGCCGCCTTTGCTTCGTCATTGGTTATCGCAGGGAGCTGCGCGGCTAATCCCTCGGCAGCAACGCGCAACGATGTCTGTCGGATGGTCTTTGCCTGAAAGAAGTTCCAGGTATCCGAAGCCTTGATGTTGTCGGCGATAGCCGCCGTCTGCGAGCTCTTTCCCAGCGTTTCGGAGAACGCGAGAAAAAGCGCCAGGATCGCAATGAGCAGCGCAATTCTCTTGTTGGAATGCGATGCGTGCTCGGCATGCTCGGCGTGTTCAAGATTTTCGTGTGCGCTCATTGGCCCTCCGGCTTTTAGCCGACCCGTCCTTACGATGATAGCAGAGCTGGGTTCAGCGCAAGAGGCTGCAATAAGCCGCACGGCTGCTAGCGGGCGCGGGGATGGGCGCTCGCATACACTTCAAGCAAATGCTCGGTATCGACAGCCGTGTAGATCTGCGTTGTGGAAAGCGAAGCGTGACCAAGCAATTCCTGGATGGCGCGGAGGTCGCCGCCACGAGCCAGCAGGTGCGTGGCGAAGGAATGACGCAGCGCGTGCGGTGTCGCGGTCTCCGGTAGTCCGAGCGCGCCCCGCAGGCGGGCCATCGCCAGTTGCACGATGCGGGGCGAAAGCGGCCCGCCGCGTTCTCCAACGAACAATGGTGCGTCCGGTGACGACTTGTATGGGCAGATCGCGACGTAGTCAGTGATCGCGTTGGTGACTTGAGGGAGCACCGGCACCATCCGAGTCTTGTTGCCTTTGCCGAGCACGACAATAACGTCGGCGCCGGAACGAATATCGCGGCGTTTGAGACTGAGTGCCTCGGACAAGCGCAAGCCGGAGCCATAGAGCAAAGCCAGCACTGCGGCGTCGCGTGCGAGAACCCATGGCGCACGTTCCTCGCCGTCACGTATGTCGACGTCGGTAATCTGCACGGCGGCCGATATCGAGAGCGGCTTCGGCAAGCTTCTCGGAAGCTTGGGCGTGCGCACGGCGCTGAGCGCGGCGACCTTACCTTTGCCCTTGCGCTCGAGAAAACGCGCAAAGGACCGGATGCCAGCGAGTGTGCGCATCAGCGAACGATTGCCTGTCCCCTGGCTGCGCCTGAACGCCATGAAGGCGCGAATGTCGGCCGGCGTTAGTTTGGCTATTTGCTTGAGCGTCGGGGCTCCCCCCAGATGCTCGGCCAGAAAATCGAGAAACTGCGCGACGTCGCGCCGATAGCACTCCACCGTTTTCTGTGACATACGCCGCTCGGCACCGAGATAGCCCATCCAGCGGGTAATCTCGGCCGAAACGTCGGAACTCGCCGCAAAATCAGTCATGTTTTGAAGAGTGGCACTGCTTCGTTCACTCTTCCTTAAGCGCCCGGAATCGGTCAGACAGGCGAGCACGCTATGAGCAGAATCGTCGATATTCTGGTGCCGGTGGCGCTCGACCAGACCTATTCTTACCGCGTACCTGCTGGTCTTGAGCTCGCGCCGGGCGATGTGGTCGCGGTCCCGCTTGGGGCGCGCGAAAGCATGGGTGTGGTATGGGCCGATAATCTCGACCCAAATCCTCGGCTGCATAATCGTCTGAAGGACGTTGACGAAAAGCTCGATGTACCGCCACTGAAGCCCGAACTCCGGCAGTTCGTCGACTGGGTTTCAAATTATACGTTGGCCTCCCGCGGAATGGTGCTGCGCATGGCTCTGCGCATGGGAGAGCACCTCGGACCCGGGCGCGAGCGTATCGGGGTGCGGCTCGGCGGACCGGCCCCAGAGCGAATGACAGCGGCGCGCGCACGCGTGCTGCGTCTTCTGACGAATGGTCTTACCCTTTTGAAAAGCGAGGCTGCGCACGAGGCCGGTGTCAGCGTCGGCGTGATCGATGGGTTGATCGACGCAGGCGCGCTTGAAACGATCGTGCTGCCGCCGGAGCCCGTTGCGCCACAGCCGGATCCCGAATTCCGGAAGCCGGAGTTTTCGCTGGCCCAACTGGCCGCCGCCGACGCGTTGCGCACAACCGTTGCGCAAGGCGGCTATAGCGTCACGTTGCTCGACGGGGTGACAGGTTCGGGCAAAACCGAAGTGTATTTCGAGGGCGTTGCCGAGAATATCCGCCGCAATCGGCAAACCCTCATCCTCATGCCGGAGATCGCGTTAACTGCGCAGTTTCTCGACCGATTTTCGTCCCGCTTCGGGGTTCGTCCGGCGGAATGGCATTCGCAACTTTCACAACGCAAGCGCGCACGAACCTGGGCAGCGGTTGCCGCGAATGAAGTTCGGGTGGTGGTGGGCGCGCGATCGGCGCTTTTTCTGCCCTACGCTGATCTTGGGCTGGTCATCGTCGATGAAGAGCATGATCCCGCGTACAAACAGGAAGACGGCGCACATTACCATGCGCGCGACATGGCGGTTGTCCGCGGGTCGATTGCAAAATTCCCCGTAATTCTCGCCTCGGCAACGCCGTCAGTGGAATCCGAGGTCAATGCGCGGCGGGGTCGCTACCGCCATGTCCACTTGCCGGAGCGTTTCGGCGGTGCGCATCTGCCTTCGATCGAAGCGATCGACATGCGGCGTGAAGGCCCCCCGCGCGGACGGTTCATCTCACCGCGGCTTGCCGAGGCTGTTGCGGTCTCGCTGACGCGCGGGCATCAGGCCTTGTTGTTTCTCAATCGCCGAGGCTATGCACCGCTGACGCTGTGTCGCGCCTGCGGGTTCCGTCTGCAATGTCCGAATTGCGATGCGTGGCTGGTCGACCATCGATTCAAGCGTCGTCTGGTTTGTCATCACTGCGGTTTCTCGATGCCTCCCCCGGTGGAATGCTCCAACTGTCATGCCACGGACAGTTTCGCCGCAGTCGGTCCCGGCGTCGAAAGACTCGAACAGGAGGCCGGAGAACTTTTTCCGCAAGCCCGTACTCTTGTTTTGTCGAGCGATCTCGTGGAATCGGTCGAGCGCCTCCGACAGGAACTTGACGACGTGGCACAGGGTCGCTTCGATCTCATCATCGGCACTCAGCTCGTTGCCAAGGGTCATCACTTTCCAAAACTCAACCTGGTTGGGATCGTTGACGCTGATCTGGGGTTGGGCAACGGCGACCCGCGTGCCGCCGAGCGTACTTTTCAGTTGCTGCACCAGGTGGTCGGCCGTGCGGGGCGCGAAGAGGGCATTGGTGTTGGCTACCTGCAGACCCACCAGCCAGAGCATCCCGTCATGCGGGCCCTCATTTCTGGCGACCGTGAAGCATTCTACAAAAATGAAATCGAACAGCGCGAGCGTACCGGTTACCCACCGTTCGGGCGGTTGGCCGGCCTCGTCGTCACTGCCAATGAAAGGCATACCGCGGAAACCTACGGCCGCACGCTCGCCAATGCTGCGCCGAAGGATCAGAACGTCCGAGTGCTCGGTCCGGCCGAGGCGCCGCTCGCAGTGGTCCGCGGCCGTCACCGGTTCCGATTGCTTGTGAAGTCACCGCGCAGCCTCGACTTGTCGGCTTACTTGCGCGAGTGGCTTGCCGCGGCGCCCAAGCCTCGCGGTAATGTGAGACTGGAGGTCGATGTCGATCCTCAGAGTTTTTACTGAGGCGCCATCGTTGCAGCCTCTCGCGCGGTCGCGGAGTATCGCACGAGCGGTGGCTTCAACCCGGCTCTGTTGAGCGTACGGCGCACGGTCGGTCGGGCCGCGGCAAAAACAACACTCGTTCCCAAACGCCCAACCTTGTTCACGAACGTGACAAGCGACCGCGCCGCCGTGGTGTCGATCAGTGGCACGTCCTTGAAATCGAGTACCAGAAGTCGCGGGGGCGTTCCCACGCGTTCGAGAACACCCAACACGCGTGCGGTAGCGCCAAAGAAGAACGCGCCGCTGATGTGATAGACCATCACGTCGCGATTGGTGGCCTGTTGCGCATCATAGTGCGAGCGGGTGTCGCTATCGTCGGCTACATCTTCGAGCGAAGATTGGCCGCCAGCTATCTCGACGCTTTCCGCCATCCGATGGAGGAACAGCAGCGCGCCGAGCACGACCCCGACCCCTATCCCGGTGATGAGATCGACAAAAATCGTCAGCAGGAAGGTTGCCAGGAGCACGACGGCATCGCCGCGGGATGAACGCAGCAAAGACCAGAACTCTTCTTTTTCCGCCATGTTCCAGGCAACGACCGCGAGCACGGCCCCGAGGGCGGCAAGCGGTATGTAGCCCGCCAATGGAGCTCCTATCAGAAGGAAAATAAGAAGATAGGCACAGTGAAAAATGCCCGAGACAGGCCCGCGAGCACCCGCCCGTACGTTGGTGGCGGTTCGTGCCACCGTGCCGGTCACGCAGATGCCGCCAAACAGAATTGAGACAATGTTGGCACGCCTTGCGCGCTCAGTTCGCAATTTGATCGATGTCCGGCGACCGGTCATGCCGTCCGCGACCACGGCCGACAAAAGCGATTCGATGGCCCCGAGCAGCGCGATCGCGATGCCATCGGGCAGCACCGCCTTGAGTTTCTCGACACTGAAGGTCGGCAAGGCTGGGGTCGGCAAGGAGCCTGGAATAGCACCGAACCGTGAGTGCACGGTCGCGACATCGAGTGGAAAAACCGCACAGACGATCGCGGCAATCGAGATTGCGATGAGAAACGACGGCCAGTTAGGACGAAAGCGTCGCAGCGCCACGATCAGAACCACCGACAGGATCGCGATTCCGAGTGTCGGAACGTGAACGGTTGGAAGCGCATTACGGATCGCCAAGAGCTTCGGCAGCAGCGCGGACGGTTCATGGGCAATGGTGAGACCGAACAGGTCGCGGATCTGGCTCGCCGCGATGATCACGGCTATGCCGGCAGTGAATCCGACGGTCACCGGAAACGGAATGTATTTGATGTACGTTCCGGCCCGCAGGAGACCCACCGCGATAAGTATGAGTCCCGCTATTATCGTTGCGAGCGCCAGCCCATCATAACCGTGTCGTTCGACCACGCCGGCGACGAGGCCGATAAACGCACCAGCCGGCCCACCGATCTGAAAGCGGCTTCCGCCAATGAGCGATATGATCAGCCCACCAAAGATCGCCGTGTAGAGGCCGCGCTCAGGTGAAACACCGGACGCGATCGCGATAGCCATCGATAACGGAAGCGCCACGACCGCAACGGTGAGGCCGGACACCGCATCGGCACGCAAATCCCGCCAGCCGTAACCCTCGCGAAAAACCGTGACCAGCTTGGGCGTGAACAGTTCGACGAAGGTCGGCTGCGTGTAAAGTTGAGCGTGCGAGTGAGAAGGCGACATGGCGGCGGAATCGGTCGGCTGACCAGCTTCGGGCAGACTGATGCTTGGCGCAAGCGGTCAGGTCGCGAATTTCAATCCTACAATTCCGGCAACAATCAAGCCGATGCACGCGAGGCGGGCTACCGTCGCTGGTTCGCTGAAAAGATAGATCCCGAGCGCCGCCGTGCCCACTGCGCCTATTCCGGTCCAGACCGCGTAAGCCGTGCCCACCGGCAAGGTTTTCAACGCCAGCCCAAGTAGCGCAAGGCTCAGGCCCATAGCGGCAACGGTCAGGACCGAGGGAAATAGTCGCGAGAAGCCTTCGGTGTATTTCAACCCGATTGCCCAGGCGACCTCAAACAGTCCGGCAAGGAAGAGGTACAACCACGCCATGGCCTTTGCCTCCTTTTTGGGCGCGGTCACTCCGGCATTTCGTCGTGACGCACGTTTGGTTGCAGGAGCACGCATGCTGCGGCGGCAAAGATCATCGCAAATCCGACAATGTCCGGCACGGTGAGGCGCTCACCGAGGACGATTGCTGATGCGGTGACTCCAATCACCGGCACCAGCAGTGAACCGAGTGACGCCGTCACGGCAGGCAAGCGGTCGACAATCGACCACCACAGGAAGTGCGCCAATCCGACGCCGAACAGTCCGACGAAGAGCACTGCCAGGACCGTCTCGTTTTTCATGGGCCACAGATGCGGGTGGCCTTCGAACAGGAATGAGCCGGCAGTAATGAACACGAGACCGAACAGTAATTGCCAGGCTGCGTTGGCCAATGGTTCGACCGTCACTTTGGCCCACTTGATGTAGACGGTCGCGAATGTCCAGCTCAGCGCGCAACCAAGTGAATAAAATACGAATGGCGGAAAGCCATGCGCAAATAATGGCCACAACAGAACTGTAATGCCAACGACACACAAGCCGAAGGCGAACCAGCGGATCGCATTCAGTCGCTCACCAAGCACGAAATGACTCAGCACCGTCGTCCAGATCGGCATCGAATAGGTGATGATGATGGCGCGGGTTGTGGCGCCGCTCAGCTGTGCGAAACCCGAGAGAATCTGGAAGCCGGCGACATTGAACAGTCCGGCAATCATGATGTGGATGTATTGGCCGCGGGGTACCTTCAGGTTATGGCCGCTGAGCACCGCGGCGGCGAACAAGGTCGCTGCACCAATGCTGGACCCGGCAACCCGCAGGCTCCACGGCGACAGTTCGCGCAATGCGAAGGCCGCCGCGACCCAATTCAAGCCCCAGGCGAAAGCGAGCAGCACGACCAATAGCTTGGCCGTCGTGGCGGGGTCGGCTTTCGTTCGCGCGGGCATGACCTTGGGAGAATCCGGCGGAGGCAGGCGGTGCACGCTATAGCGATGGCGCGCGGGTGGCGAGGCAACCCTGTGATGCAAATTTGTCGCCTGCAATGGCGGTAAAAGTGTCCGCGACAAACCGGCCCGCTTGTTGCACCGCCGTGCTCACTGTGTTAGCTAGCCACTCGATTTCAGGGGGTTCCCGCGGGCTCCTGCGACGTCCCTGGAGATCGGAATTCCCTCTTGAATTCCAATGGTTTGCGCCGCTCTTCCGCGACGGCGTTTCGCCTATGAATAACGTAAGCAACGAGCGTCATTGTGGCAGGCAAAGATCCGATCATCTCTGGAGTGGCTGGCCGCTACGCCAATGCTCTTTTCGAGCTGGCTCTGGAGAACAAGGCGGTCGATTCCGTCAAAAAGGATCTCGATCAGTTTGACTCGCTCGTCGCCGAGAGTGCCGATCTGAATCGTCTTGTCCGCAGCCCGGCATTTGGTGCTGATGATCAGCTCAACGCGCTGTCAGCCGTTCTTGCCAAAGCCGACATCAAAGGATTGGCCGCCAACTTCCTCAGAGTCATTACCACCAATCGGCGTCTGTTCGCAGTCCAGGACATGATCCGCGCCTTCCGCGGCCTTGTTGCGCGACATAAGGGCGAGGTGACGGCGCAAGTCACCGTTGCGGAAAAGCTGAACGACAACAATCTCGAGACGCTCAAGAACACTCTCAAATCAGTGACCGGCGGCAAAGACATCGACCTCGATGTCAAGATCGATCCCACCATCATCGGTGGTCTGATCGTCAAAGTTGGAAGCCGCATGGTCGACAGTTCACTCCGTACCAAACTCAATTCGATCAAAATCGCGATGAAAGAGGCCCGCTGATGGACATCCGCGCCGCAGAAATTTCCGCCATCCTGAAAGAGCAGATCAAGAACTTCGGTCAGGAGGCCGAAGTCTCGGAGGTTGGCCAGGTGCTCTCTGTCGGCGACGGCATTGCGCGCGTCTACGGTCTCGACAATGTGCAGGCCGGCGAGCTTGTGGAGTTCGAGAATGGCGTCCGCGGGATGGCGCTCAATCTCGAGGTCGACAATGTCGGTATCGTCATTTTCGGCAACGACCGCGAGATCAAGGAAGGCCAGACCGTCAAGCGCACCGGCTCGATCGTTGACGTGCCGATCGGCAAGGGGCTGCTCGGCCGCGTCGTCGATGCTCTCGGCAATCCAATCGACGGCAAGGGACCCATCAAGACCGAAAAGCGCGCGCGCGTTGACGTGAAGGCGCCGGGCATCATTCCGCGCAAGTCGGTGCATGAACCGATGGCCACGGGCCTGAAGGCCATCGACTCGTTGATTCCGATCGGCCGTGGCCAACGCGAACTCATCATCGGCGATCGTCAAACCGGCAAAACGGCCATCGCGCTCGATACCATTCTCAACCAGAAGCCGCTCAACGCGCAGCCCGACGAAAAGATCAAGCTTTATTGCGTTTACGTCGCGGTCGGACAGAAAAGATCGACCGTCGCCCAATTCGTGAAGGTGCTGGAGGAGCAGGGCGCGCTCGACTATTCCATCGTGGTCGCCGCAACCGCGTCCGATCCTGCGCCGATGCAGTATCTGGCGCCGTTCAGCGGCTGCACCATGGGCGAATATTTCCGCGACAACGGCATGCACGCCGTCATCGTCTATGACGACCTTTCAAAGCAGGCTGTCGCCTACCGCCAGATGTCGCTCCTGCTGCGCCGCCCGCCGGGCCGCGAAGCTTATCCGGGCGACGTATTCTACCTGCATTCCCGGCTGCTCGAACGCGCAGCCAAGATGAACGATGAGAACAAGGCCGGCTCTCTCACTGCGCTCCCTGTGATCGAGACACAAGCGAACGACGTGTCGGCCTACATTCCGACCAACGTGATTTCGATCACCGACGGCCAGATCTTCCTTGAGACCGATCTGTTTT
>Ga0207710_10001845_pt1 | contig 10209 bp, 10 predicted proteins | sample KBSS24metaG_FD_184400 | JGI IMG/M metagenome (GOLD analysis project Ga0207710, IMG submission 184400) | Switchgrass rhizosphere microbial communities from Kellogg Biological Station, Michigan, USA - KBS S2-4 metaG (SPAdes) (version 2) | ecosystem: Host-associated > Plants > Roots > Rhizosphere...
CTCAGGTGGATTCATGCAATCCCTCGAGGTGAGAAGCGAATGGAATGTTCATGGGCAGGCACGGTCCCTGTCAACCCGCACCCGGCTCATTAGTCAACAATTGATCAATATTTGACCACGCCGGCCCGGTCAATGCGCATAGATGTATTCGAGCAAAATCCCTACGAAGATCACCATGCCCACATACTGGTTGTTCAGGAAGGCGCGCAGACAGCCAGCCGGGTTGCGATCCCGGATCAGCCACTGCTGGTAGAGAAACAGCAGGCCGGCCGCGATCAATCCAGCGTGGTACCAGCGCCCGAAGTGCATGTTCTGCCCTGCGAGCACCAGGGCGAAAATCATCATGGCCTGCATTACGAAGATGAGGGCCTTGTCCATGTCGGCGAACAGGATTGCGCTCGATTTCACGCCGATCTTCAGGTCATCCTCGCGGTCGATCATCGCGTAGACGGTGTCGTAGATCGCGGCCCAGATGACTGCGGCTATGTAGAGCACCCATGCAACCCGTGGCAGCTTGCCGGTTTCAGCCGCGAATGCCATCGGCACGCTCCAGCCACCGAACGAAATCCCGAGATACAACTGCGGCATCGGGAAGATTCGTTTGACGAACGGGTACGAGACCGTCAGCGCCGCACCGATGAAAGCCAATTTGATGGTGAGCAAGTCGAGAAACGTAACGAGAAAGAGCGCGATCAGCAGAAGTGCCGTAAACAGCACCAATGCTTCGACGGGCGAAACGCGCCGGGCGGCAATGGGCCGATCGCGCGTGCGTCGGACGTGCGGATCGATATCCCGATCTGCAAAGTCATTGATGACGCAGCCGGCCGCCCTCATCACGATTACGCCCAGCACAAACACAATCAGTACCCTCTGATTGGGGTGTCCTTCGCCCGCGATCCACAGCGCCCAAAGTGCCGGCCACAGGAGCAACCAGGTTCCCACCGGCCGATTGAAACGCGCCAGCTCCCAGTACTCCTCAATCCGCCGCGAAAGACGGTGCAGGAACGGCGCGTCCCGCGTCTTCGGCGGGTTCAGGGAAAGGTCTGGTGATACCGCAGCCATCAGATATCCAGTTTTTATCTCGGTGGGGAGGCGATCGCTAGCCGACGCGACCATACCGCTCGGCTGTGCCGATCCAGCGGACCGCGAGCGCGGCAATATTATCCGGGTAGGACGCCAGCAACAGCTCCGCAGTCTCCTGTACGCGTGGCAGAAGGTCCGCGTCCCGCATCAGATCGGCCACGCGCAGCTGCGCAAGTCCCGTCTGACGGGTGCCGAGCAACTCGCCAGGCCCGCGCAACTCAAGATCCCGGCGAGCAATCTCAAAGCCATCATTGGTCTCACGAATGGCCCTTAGTCTCTCTCTCGCAAGCTGCGACAAAGGACCTCGGTACAGAAGCACACAGGTGCTCGCGCTGGTTCCGCGGCCGACACGCCCGCGTAGCTGGTGAAGCTGTGCCAGCCCCATACGTTCCGCGTTCTCGATAACCATTAGAGTCGCGTTCGGAACATCCACGCCGACCTCAATTACGGTTGTTGCTACGAGCAGGTGGATCTTTCCATCCTTGAAGGCGAGCATGGCCTCGTCCTTCTTCGCGGACGGCATCCGTCCGTGGACCAGTCCTACGCGTAGCCCAGGAAGTGCTTCCGCAAGAGCGGCCGCCGTCTCCTCCGCAGCCTGCGAGCGAAGCTCTTCTGACTCTTCAATCAGGGGGCACACCCAGTATGCCTGGCGGCCCTCGCGACAAGCTTGGACGATACGCGCGACGACCGCGTCTCGCTTCTGTTCGGGAATGACGACCGTCTGAATAGGCGTTCGGCCAGGAGGCAGTTCATCGATGACTGAGATATCCAGGTCCGCATAAGCCGTCATCGCTAGCGTTCGCGGTATAGGCGTAGCCGTCATGATGAGCTGGTGGGGGAATCGTCCATTCTTGCGCCCCTTCTCCTGGAGGCGAAGCCGCTGTTGGACGCCGAAGCGGTGCTGCTCGTCTACGATAACCAGTGCCAGATGCTTGAAGTCCATTCCTTCCTGGAACAGAGCATGAGTCCCGACGGCAATCCGAACCTCTCCGGAAGCAATCGCCTCCAATGCAGAACGCCGTGTGCGTGCGCCTACCGACCCTGAGACCAATGCAATCGGTAGTCCCAGCGGCCTGAACCACTCCTGGAAGTTGCGAAAGTGCTGCTCCGCCAGGAGCTCGGTCGGTGCCATCAACGCGACCTGAAGCCCACTGCCCGCCGCGCGGGCAGCCGCAGCGGCAGCCACTACAGTCTTTCCGCAGCCAACGTCGCCTTGTACCAGCCGGACCATGGGTCGGCTCAGGGACAGATCGGCGTTGACGTCCCGTAAGGCCCGCGACTGCGCGTTAGTCAGCGGAAACGGCAGCGAGGTGACGAACTGCGGCGCCAGGTTCTCGCGATCATCCAGCGGCCAGGCCGGTTCCGTCTTAGCTTCGTGCTTGATGAGCTTGAGGCTCAAGTGATGCGCGAGCAGCTCCTCGAATGCCAGGCGGCGTTGCGCCGGATGACGGCCGGCGGCCAACACCGCGATCTCGGCCTCGCGAGGCGGATTGTGAACGTACTCGAGAGCGTCCTTCAGCGGCGGCATCCCGAGCGACTTCGCCACGTCAGTGGGAATCCAGTCGCGCACAGCCGAACCTGGAGAATCCAGGTCCTGCAACGCCTGAGCAATCAGCGCACGCAGCCGAGTCTGCGCAATACCCTCAGTGCTCGAGTAAACAGGTGTCAGCGTTTCGTCCAATGGAGCCGGCTCGTCGGCCACCCGGCGATACTCAGGATGTACGATCTCCAGCCCCACGGGCCCGCGTCGCACGTCGCCGAAGCAACGGATCCGCGTGCCGCGCGTCAACCCATTCTGTTGGGCAGCCGAGAAGTAGAAGAAACGCAGCGTCAGGAAGCCCGAACCATCCGAGATGCGGCACAGCAACTGACGTCGGCGTCGAAAGGTAATCTCGGTGAGTTGGATTTCCCCTTCGACGACAACCCGTGTGCCCGGTATCAGTGCGCCGATGGATTCAACGTGAGTACGATCCTCGTAACGCAGCGGCAAAACGAACAACAGGTCCTGTACCTGCGTGACGCCGAGCTTCGACAGACGTTCGGCCAACGCCGAACCAACCCCGCGCATCGCGGTAACCGGCCTCTGCTCGCCTCGAGCTTGACCGGCCCCGGTCGTCTTTGAAGCATTTGCCGCCACGTCAACCGACCCGTTTGCAGGAGTCCGTCCTCAACACCTCAACCCAGGTAGAGAACGCACTCGATCTCGACGCGGGCGCCACGAGGCAACTGCGCAACTCCGACCGCAGCGCGTGCCGGATAAGGCTGCGTGCAGTACGTCGCCATGATGTCATTCACTTTCGCGAAGTGCGACAGGTCGGTCAGAAATACGTTGACCTTCACCGCATTGGCGAGCGAGCCGCCCGCAGCCTCGGCGACGGCTTTCAGGTTCTCGAATACACGGCGGATCTCGGCCTCGATGTCACCGGTGACGAGTTGCATCGTCTCCGGGTCAAGAGGAATCTGACCCGACAGGTACACGGTGTCACCCGCGCGGACTGCCTGTGAATAGGGACCGATGGCCTGCGGCGCACGGTTGGTTTGAATGATCTGCCGGCCCATAATGATCTCCAATGGGTATGTACTACTTGTCAGTATCATCCTGGTCATCGACCTCGTCCGTCTCTTCCTGCTCGTCGCGCTCATCGCGCGCGTGCGCGGCGAGCGAGCGGGTGACGCGCACCGCATCGGGCATGCGGCGGATGACACGCACGATCCGGGCGAGATGCTTCCGGTCCCGCACCCGCAGCTCGAATGTCAATATGACCGCATCACTGCCATGCTCTTCGATGGCGACCCGGTCAATGTTGGTTTCGAGATTCGCGATGGCAGCCGCGACGGCTGCCAGCATTCCGGTGCGATTGACGACATACACGCGGATCTCGGAGCTGAAGAGCCGGTCGGACGCCGGCTGCCAGGTCACCGGCAGCCACTTCTCCGGATGCTTGCGGTAATCCTCGACGTTTACACAGTTCTCGCGATGAATCACCACGCCGCGGCCGGTGGACAGGAACGCAAAAATCGCGTCTCCCGGAATCGGAAAGCAACACCGCGCATAGGTGACGAGCAGGCCCTCGGTTCCGGCAATCGACAGCGGAGCGAGCGCACTCGAGCCATCCTCCGCGTGAGTTCCGGGCAGTAACCGCCTTGCCACCAACGGCGCGAGCCGCTCGCCCAGCCCGATATTCTCATACAGCTCATCCAGATCTTTCATCCCGAGCTCGCCCAGCGCCGCCGATTGCGACTCGGGTGTCACATCATCGAGCGATACCCTGAACTCGCCGAGCGCCTGGTTGAGCAGCCGCTGGCCGAGCGCGATCGCCTCGGTACGGCGCAAACTCTTGAGATAGTGGCGGATTGCACTGCGCGCCTTGGCGGTCACGACGAAGTTGACCCACGAGGGATTCGGCATCGCGCCCTTCGCGGTAATGATCTCGACTGTCTGCCCATTGCGCAGCACGGTGCGCAATGGAGTGAGCCTGCGGTCTACCTTGGCAGCGACGCAGCGGTTGCCGATATCGGTGTGCACCGAATAAGCGAAGTCAACGACCGTCGCGCCACTCGGCAGCCGCAGAATCTCCCCCTTCGGCGTAAACACGTACACCTTGTCGGGAAACAGGTCCACCTTGACGCTCTCGAGGAATTCCTCCGACGAGCCGTCTTCCTGCAGCTCGACGAGGTTGGATATCCACTCGCGCGTGCGCTCCTGCTGGGTTGACCCGGCACCCTCGCCGGCCTTGTACTTCCAATGTGCGGCGATGCCCGCTTCGGCGACGCGGTGCATGTCTTCGGTGCGGATCTGCGCCTCGATGGGTACCCCGTTCGGTCCAAACAGGGTCGTGTGAAGCGACTGATAGCCGTTCACGCGTGGGATGGCGATGTAGTCCTTGAAGCGCCCGGGCATCGGTTTGAACACCGAATGTACGATGCCGAGCGCCCGATAACACGTGTCTGACCGGTCAACCACGATCCGCAGCCCATACACATCCACGATCTCGTTGAGAATGGCCCGCTTGCGGCGCATCTTCTTGTAGATGCTGTACAGATGCTTCTCGCGAGTCTCCACCTTGGCGGCAATCTCGTTCTTGACCAGCGCAGCATTCAACTGCTGCTCGATCTTCTTGAGGAACTCCTTTTGATTGCCGCGCGCTTTCTTCAGCGCACGCTCGAGCACGAGATACCGGCGCGGATACAGCGCCTTGAACCCAAGGTCCTCGAGCTCCAACTTCATGTTGTATAGCCCGAGGCGTTCAGCGATGGGCGCGTAGATCTCCAGGGTCTCGCGCGCAACCGCCCGGCGTCTTGGCGTGGACATCGCCTCGATCGTCCGCATGTTATGCATCCGATCGGCGAGCTTCACCAGGATCACGCGCAGATCACGCACCATCGCGAGCAGCATCTTGCGGAACGATTCCGCCTGCGCTTCCTCGCGGCTCTTGAACTTGATCTGATCGAGCTTGGTGACGGCGTCCACGAGCTCGGCAACGGCTGCGCCGAATCGAGTCGCCAGTTGATCCTTGGGGGTCGGGGTGTCCTCGATGACGTCATGGAGGATCGCGGCGACAATGGTGTCCCCGTCCAGCCGCAGATCCGCGAGGATGGCGGCTGCCGCGACCGGATGCGCTATGTAGGGTTCGCCCGAGAGGCGCTTCTGGCCCTTATGGGCCGAAGCGCCAAATTCCGCCGCCTCGCGGATTCGAGCAACCTGCTCTGCGGGAAGGTAGGTCCCCACCGAGGCGAGCAGCTCTTTCAGCCCCGGGGTGCGCCTTCCGCCGGGAAGAAGTCCCAGGAGCGAAGACGCGTAGTCCATGGCTCACAAGGTCCGGTTGGTCAGTCTCCGAGGCCGAACTGTGGAGCGCGGAAAGTGGACTGGGCATCCAGCTCCGGTACCGCGGATTCGACCGGGGGCTCCGGCTCGCGCAGCATTTCCACGGTTACGTTACCAGCCGCGATTTCCCGCAGGGCGACCACGGTCGGCTTGTCATTTTCCCACGCCACCGTTGGCTCGGAGCCATTCGCCAGGCGACGGGCTCGCTGCGCCGCGAGGAGCACGAGCTGGAACAGATTTTCGACGTTGCCCAGACAATCTTCGACAGTGATTCTGGCCATGTTTACGATTTTGCCACGCTGAATAAAGGGTTATGGAGCGCCGCTATGGCTTTCATAGCGCGCAGAAGGTCAGTCAGTATAAGGGAAACGGGGGGGTTCAGGCCAGCAGGTCAGCCAGCAGCCCCTGCAGCTCAGGCCGCCGCGCGCCCAGGTGCTCGCCCCGGCCCTCAATGATGCTGATCAGATCATTGACGGCCTTCGTGAAGTCGTCATTGACGACGACGTAGTCGAACTCGTTCCAGTGAGACATGTCCCCCACGGCGTCCCGTAGCCGGCGGGCGATCACCTCTTCGGAATCCGTGCGGCGGTTCCTCAAGCGCTCCTCCAGAGATTGGCGGGAGGGCGGGAGGATGAAGACGGTTACGCATTCGGGCAGTGCCCGGCGCACCTGCTGCGCGCCCTGCCAGTCGATTTCCAGGACGACGTTGTTCCCCTGCGCCAGCTCCGTCTCCACCGGACGGCGCCCAGTTCCGTAGTGATTGTCGAATACCTGCGCGTATTCGAGCAGCAGGCCTTCTTCGACGAGCCGCTGGAAGTCCGCAACGGAAATGAAGTGATACTCGCGGCCATCCTCTTCGGTCGGCCGCATCTTCCGTGTCGTATAGGAAATCGATACGTGCAGCTCGGGCTTGCGCTGCAGTAGGGCTTTCACGAGCGAAGTCTTGCCGGCACCCGAAGGTGCAGCAATGACGAACAGACGGGCGGGGTGGGGCGAGGGAGCCATGGGCCGCGAAACATACACGGCACCCGTGTATGTGGTCCACTTTATTGCGGACCGATCTTCAGCCCCTCCAGATAGTCCCGCACAACGTCGCGGTACCCCTCGCTGCTGGTCACAGTGGTCCCACCGGCCAGCACCAGTATGAAATCCCCTCGTGGCGTACGGCTGACCTCGCGTATGTGATTCGTGTTCACAACGCAAGAGCGGCTGATGCGCAGCATCGGCTGCGACTGCAGCGACTTCTCCGCCGACTGCAAAGTGCTCCGCGCCAGAAAGATCTCGCGCCCGACGGTCAACTTGACGTAATTCCTGTCGGCTTCCAGCAACTCTATCTGAGCGACATCCAGCATATGCATGCGGCTGCCGGATTCCGCGAGTATTCGCGGGCGGCTCTCCACGGGGGCCCGTACGCTTCGCTCAATTTGAGCGAGTACGGAGGCCAGTGCCGCCTGCCGCTCACCGACGCCTTCCGCATCCCGCCGGCGCCGCACGCGCTCGATCGTCTTGCGGAAGCGATCGTCATCGAATGGCTTCAACAGGTAGTCAACAGCGCTCACCTCGAAAGCTTCGAGCGCATATTGATCGTACGCCGTCACGAAGACGATCAGGGGCAACTTCTGCGGATCCAGCGAGCGGGCGATGCCCACTCCGTTCAACGAATCGATCTGGATATCGAGGAACAACAGGTGTGGCGGTTGCCTTCGAATGCCTTCGAGTGCCGAGCGGCTATCACCGTACTCTCCGATGATCCGCAGGTCAGGCTCGCGGACACAACACTCCCGCAGCGTACGGCGCGCTGTCGGCTCGTCATCTACGATAATGACATCCAGAGTCTCGGGCATTTTTACGCCGCCGCGAGTTCCGGCCCGTCACGCAACAGAGGCATGCGGATCTGCGCAATCCAGTCGCCCGCGCCCGCAGCCTCCGCGGTGAATGTGGCGCGTTCCGCGAACTGCACAGCCAGGCGCTCGCGCACGTTGCGCAGCCCGATACCATCGCGGCCGACGATCGAGTTCGGTGCGATCGTGTTGATCACGCGCAGCACCAGGTTCTCGCCGCACACACTGACTTCAACCCGGATCTCCACGGCGCCGTTGTGACCGGCGAGCCCATGGACCACCGCATTCTCGATGAGCGGCTGCAGAATCAGGCTCGGTACCCACAGCGCCGGTATGCCATCCAGGTCCGCCATCCAGATGGTGAGTCGATCGGCAAATCGCTTCTGCTGCAGCTCGAGGTACAACCGCACGAAACGCAGCTCGTCCGTCAACAGCGAGAAATCGCGCTCCCCCGCATTCAGCAGCCGCCGCAGCAGGTCGCCGAGTTGGACAACCATGGACTGTGCCGTGGCCGGGTCCCAGCCGATCTGCCCCCGGATGGTGTGCAGCAGGTTGAAGAGAGTGTGCGGTGAAAGCTGCATGCGCAGCGCAGCCAGGTGCGCGGATGTCAGGGCGCGCTCGAGCGCCGCCGACCTCAATTGCGAGTCCCGCACGCGCTGATACAGCGCAAAGCCGGTAATCAGCGCCAGCCCGAATCCGTAAGTCAGAAAGAAGTTGGTACCGCTCGCGAGCCACATCGCAGAATCCGGCCCCTGGAAGAATTCCGACCAGGTCATCGGGTCGGTTTGTTTCCCGTGATGCAGGTTGCCGATCAGCAATTCGGCGCACATCATCGCCGGCGAGCCCAGGCCTGCAAACAGAAGGCCCAACCCCAGTTGCGCCGGCAGCGTACGCCACATCGGCGTCCATCCGAGGCGCAGCGATGTAAGCACGCAAACGACCAGCACGGGATAGAGCAGCAGGTGTTGCAGCACGCGCTGATCGGAGGGTGCGAAGTAGTGTCCGGGCGCCATACTGGCCAGGCTCGTCTGCATGCTCGTTGCATACAGCACGTTGGACAGAGCTACGTAGACCCAGAACGTGGTCAGGATCGCCAACAGGGGCCAGAACCTCAGGCCGGCGTTCACTGACTCGCGCAGGCCCGCGGCCAGGCCCGCTGCTGCGTGGCCAGGCGCCAGCATCGCCCGATTCGAGGTGACGGCATTCATCGAAATGTCTCCTGCATTATGCATAGGGTACTCCAGGGCAGCCCCAAAGCTCCAAAAAGCGTGCTATCCGGGACGATTTCGTTGCCGGCAGGGACGAACCCGGTGCCGCGGCGGACGAGCTTTCCGAAGCCTTCCGTTCCAACCACGTGTTGCCGTCATTTCTCTGTCATGTTGGGCTGCCCATGGCCGTTGGTACGAACTCGTTGGAAGTCGGGACCAACTCGATCGCGGCCCGCTGACGCGGGGCCGCGGATGGAGTCTCATACACACATCGCCTGGCTAACGGCGACGATCGCAAACCAACCTTCACGAATTCAGGAGAGACTGATGATCACCGCAGCAACGAAACTGACAACCTTCCGCCGCTCGCTCGCCGTGGCGGGTGCGTTCGCCGCGCTTGCGGTCACCGCGACCGCCTCTGCCGCCCCGTTGAACGACGGTGCGCCGTCGATCACTGTACGTTACGACGATCTCAACCTCGCGACTCCCTCCGGAGTGGAGGCCCTCTATCGCCGAATTGCGAGCGCCGCCCGCTCCGTATGCCCTGACGAGCACTCACGCGAGCTGAATGTCGTGGCCGCAAGTGACCGTTGCCAGGCTAATGCGGTTGCGCAGGCCGTGCGGCAAGTGAACAATCCGCACCTTGCCCTCGTACACGCCTCCCGCGTATCCCACGGCTGAACTTGGCTTGTTGTGCATTCCTGGTGGCACCGACGACTGCGCACCGTCGGTGACCCACCAGTGCCCACCTCCCTTCAAAACCTTCGCTTGCTAGACCCAGTTTAGGGCCCCGCCCGCTCGGCGGCCTCGCGGACGCAGGCCATGGGTGCCTATCACTCATACACGGAGGCGCTGACGAAGGCCGGCGTGCTCGCGGGCTCGAACCGTCTTCGGCCGATCTCGACGGCCACAACCGTGCGCGTCGCGAATGGCAAGACCCAGGTGTTGAATGGGCCCTACCCCGACACGAAAGAGCAGCTTGGCGGCTACTTCCTGATCGACGTTCCTGATCTCGATGCTGCGATCTCGTGGGCAGCTCGCTGCCCCGGCTCCAGTCATGGCACCGTTGAGGTGCGTCCCGTCTGGCCGACGCGGACGTAGTTTCGGGCAAGTGTGAGCATATGAGCTCCCGTGAAAGCGACGTTCAAGCGCGGAACACCGCGGACGCGGTTGCACGTCGCAGTTACGGCAAGCTTGTTGCGTTTCTCGCGGCACGCACACGGGATGTGGCTGCCGCGGAAGACGCACTGTC
>Ga0207710_10001850_pt1 | contig 10193 bp, 10 predicted proteins | sample KBSS24metaG_FD_184400 | JGI IMG/M metagenome (GOLD analysis project Ga0207710, IMG submission 184400) | Switchgrass rhizosphere microbial communities from Kellogg Biological Station, Michigan, USA - KBS S2-4 metaG (SPAdes) (version 2) | ecosystem: Host-associated > Plants > Roots > Rhizosphere...
TGTTTGCGATCGTCGGCGGAATTGCTCTTCGTGCAGCTGCGCTTTACTTTCGCTATGGCGGAATTGCTACCTCAGCCTTCGGGCTGGCACGCGGAGGATTGAATCTCGCAAGCACGATCAATTCATTTCGCTGGTCAGGATTAAGAACGCGCTTCGGCTCGTTCGATCTAACGACGCTGGCAAGCAATTCGGCAAAGAATTACGTCACGCGCCGTATCTACACTTATGGTTCGATCGCCCGCAGCCCGAATTTGATGAACCGCGTTAGCGGCCTGGAGATAAGGCGGCCATCCATCGCCGGCAGCATTTCGCCATCCCGCGCCGATGTCGAAGACAGCGTACTCGACCGGCTGGATCCAACGCGACAAATGGACAAACTTGCAGACTACCTGCTCCGGCGAAAGCGCCTGGCCGAACTGCGTGCCAACTATATGTATTTCTACACGGACCTCGAAAAACCCTTCAACCGAAAAGGTCTCGTCGGCGTAAATATTCAAACGGGCGAAGACGGCAGATTTATCCTGAATTCTGACCCGGATCGCGAATTCATAACCGACGAACAACTAGGACTGCTCTACTCATCCGACGGCAATAGATTACAAGCCTTTAACATCCTGGAAAAATGAGAAGTGAATTTGATATCCTTCTAAAAGCGGCTTGTGTTAACAATGAGCGAAAGACTCCACCCTTTCGAAAAACGCCCTCTCAAAAATATCGAAAGGCTATGCCTCCGCGAAAAGCACTAATTTAGGAAAAGTTCGACGTCGGTCTCCCAGAAATGAAATATTCTAACGGTAGGATTGTGATAGCAATTGCGCTTCTCGGGGTTTTCGGGATCACAAGCGTTGCGTGCGTCGCGAGTATCAATAAGCTGCGGTCTCAAACGAACGGCAATTCATTCCCATCGCCTTCTCCAACTCGAACTCCCGCTAACGCCGCGACACTTCTTGGTGTTTGGACCGGCACATGGGGCCACGACCAAAGGGCCTGCATCATTGAAATAGACCGGATCGACGGAAATTCGTTTTACGGCTTTTTGAAAAAATATAAGGCAAAGGTCGCTTTCATAGGAACCCTTGAACCAGAAACTGGAAGGATCTCCATTCAGGAGACCAAGGTCATTGAACTTGGCAACTATGGTGGTTGGTCACTAGGAACTAACTATGCAACGATCTCCGCTGACGGACGCTCGATAGAAGGCGGCGGCACGGACAAGTGGGGCGAATATTCGTGGAGCGTTTCAAGAGAATAGGTAAAATTCTTAAGCATCCGTCGGCAGTAGATTCATTGCCTTAACCATTCTGCAGGGTTTGTGGCAACGATGGAAGCGGAAGGGCAAAGCCTTCCGCTCACCATCCGGGCCACGCCCTTTTTACTATTCACGATTCACGATTGACTAACAATTCACGGTACTGCATTAAAGCCGGTCACCGGGTTGCCGTAAAAAGCATCTGTTCGCCACGCGGCTTTGTCCCACGGGCCGTCCTGATCGCCGATGATCTGCGCCGGAAAGATGAGCCGGTTGCTGCCTAGGTTGCTGCCTGAGGCGAATCCGTTATCGACGATCTTACCGTCAGCGCCGACGGTGAATTTTATTGAGCGGGCAAGGTGGTTGTTCCACAGCAGCTTAAATTCATATTCGCCTGGGTTATCCGCCAGCATATGCATCTTTCCTGTCTGGCCCGGAAAATCATTGCGTTTCTCGCCTGTTTTGTCCCACGCCTTTATGTTCGGAAAACTGCACTCGACGCGGGCCCACTTAGCCTTTTGCGGAATGTTGTCGGCGACATAATTTGTCGGATTGACCTCGTCGATCATGCCGCAGCCGGGAGTGCCGACGACGGTAGTGTCATAAAGTATCTTGCCGACCTCTTTTCCCTGAAAGAAAAGATGGGGTTCAAACCTTGACGCCTCGCCGCGGACCCAAAAAGCCACATTAAATCCCGGCATGTCCCAGCCGCGAACATCGTCTCCGTTAAAATAGATGTAGCCGATCGGCAGATGCCAATCCTGATCGACGTAATAAACATAGTGATTGACAAAGTCCGGACCGGTCTCGTTCGAGCGAGCCTTTAGCACCTTTGCCTTGCCGGTAAGAAGGGTTTTGTCGGTACCGCCCAGCTCGTTTCGTATCTTGATCGAGAAATTCACCGGGCCGGCATATTGTGAACCCTTGTCCTCTGGGATGTCGCGGCCGCCGCACTGTGTATTCAGCCAACGCCCTTTCGGTGTCTCATTCGTTTCGCAGTCAAATTTCACCCACGCTCCGGTTGGCAGGGCAAATTCCGCGTAAAGCTGACTGCCGCTTTCGATCGGGCCATTGACACGAAATTCCATTTTGGGCACCCAACTCCATTGCTTGAAATTGCCCTTGAAAGAGCTTAGCGTCACCGCATTGATGACGATCGAATCCTTGGCAAGCGTCGGCCCGTCCGCCAGGGCGGTATTTGCGACGGGGTTGCCGGACGGTGTTTGCGGTTTCGAATTGGTATTCCTGTTTGGCTGAGTGTTGTTGGTTTCGGGCTGTGTGTTCGTTGTCGGCTGCGGGTCGGGCTTTTTCACCTTTGGCAGCTTTGGAATAGAAAACTGGGCCGACGCCTGGCCAACGCCGAACGCCAACATTGTAAATATAGTCAATATAAGGGTTAAATGTCGCATCATAGGCTCCTCCAAATTCTAAAAGTAGGGTTATCTGACCGGAAAGAACAGCTATCCACGATCAAACGGTGGATCTCCTATGACGACAAGACGAAAATGGAAAAATCTTTCAGCAATCAAGCATTAGATTTGCCCGCGAATTACGCGAAATTGCGCGAATAGAAAAAATATTAGCGACAAATGTACACGAATAGGCCCCAATGAAATGTCTCAGAAGCTCCGCCCTTTTGCGATATCGGCCTTGACCCGAGGGAGTAGAATGGTGACACACATGTTTAGCGGCGGGAATTTGCAAACTTTGCGTAATATCTGCCGTCGAGTGGTTTTCGGCGTTGTCGCGGTTTGCTTGATTTCAATATCTATACAAGCGCATCCGGGATCGGGGATCGTCGTTGACCGCCTTGGACAGATCTATTTCCTCGATACCGGTTCCGGTCTGTGGAAGATCGATACGCGCGGCGGCCTGACACATCTTTCACCGCTGAGAAACCACTGGTTGGCGATCGATCCGAGCGACAAGTTTACGCAATCGCATCTGCCTACTGATTCGGGCCATGACTGGGTGATCACCGCCGCTGGTTCAAACCCAACGCTGCTCATCTCAACCGACTTTCCTCTCACGATCGGTCAGGATGGAAATCTGTATTATCCATCCGCCCGCGAAAGCAATGTGAGGATACTGCGGAAAACTCCGACGGGTAATACATCCGCATTCGTCACTCTTCCGCGCTCTGTTGCCGGAGCGGCTCTGGGTTGGATAAATGGCATCACATCCACCCCCGACGGTTCGATCTACTATACCGAGGACAACGCGGTCAGGCGCATCACGCCCCAGGGCGCGATCTCGACCGTTGCGACCGTCACTGCACTCGCTCACGGTCCCAACATTCCCGGGGTGGAAAAACGCCCATATCTTCGCGGACTAAAGGTCGATGCTAGTGGAGCGGTCTATGTCGCCGATAACGCCGACGCGCGCGTGCTAAAGATCACACCCGACGGCAAGATCACAACCCTGCTCCAACTGACGAGTCCGTGGGCACCGACCGACGTCGCTTTGTTTGGAGATATCGTGTATGTGATCGAGTTTCTCCACACTCCGGGCGACGATCGGCTCACCTGGATGCCACGTGTCAGAAAGATCACACCCGACGGTAAATCGACCATCATCCTTACTGTCGATCAAATGCCCGGCGCCCGCCCGTCAAAGGTTGCAGCAGCAACAGGCTCTTACAACCTTTTTTCGACCGAGTTTTGGAAGATTTTCCTGCGATCTGTTTTTCGTATTGTTTGATCTTATTTAGATTTCGGCAGGTTTAGAACTTGAGAAGATACTGTCGTCCATGGGGCATAAGGCCAATATGAAAAACGCATTTCTGATTCTCACCTGCGTGTTTGTTTTTGATGCGGCCGCAGGGGCTCAAAAACCGGAACTGCCGAAACCCGACACATTCCAGCTTGGGGCGAAGGCGGTGCGCATTCCGCCGCCCGAGGGCTTTACCGAGGCCTATTCACGATCCGCTCCTTTGGCAACACGTTTCATAATGACGGAGGACGAGGCGAACGAAGTTCTCACCGGACATCTGCCAGATGCGATGATGGCACAGTTGAAAACCGCGGAGGACGCCGAATGGAACTTTTACACAAAAGTTTCGGTGAACAGATCGCTTAAGGCAGTGGACGCAACGCAGAAGATCTTCGACGGCGTCGTCACAGTGCTTGAACAACAGACGGGCGGCCTTCTCGATCCAAATGGCCCTATTATCAAAAAGGCCGAGAAGGAAACGGGTCTGGTTATCAAGGAACCGAAATACCTCGGCTCTTTTGAAAAGGGGCCAAACGTCTTCAGCTTGATGATGATTATGAATATCGAATCGCAAGGCAAGCCATACACAGTGCTTGTGACGGTGTCGTTTCTAAGCGTCAACAGCCGTTTCATCAACGCTTATGTAGCCAGGTCCGGCTCGACGAAAGCCGATGTCGAGACGCTGCGCGATTTCACAAAAAAATGGACCGCCTCCATCATCGCTGCAAATAAGTAAAGAGCGCGAAACCGCAACGTCATCGATTCACAAATTCCGTGCGATATCTATCGGCACCTTGCCCGGATCCCAAAATTTCACGCTAGAAACACCTGAATCTAGGCAAAAGTTACGTGAATTTAAGCCAAAGTTACGTGAATCTAGGCCAAAGTTACGTAAAGAAGTCTTAGATTCACGTAAATCTAAGCCAAAAACACAGCACCCCGTCCTAACTGTCGCAGCATTAAATATTTTATTCGCAGTGGTTTACGCTGCCGAGGGGAAGAGACCGAGTGGACGCAACGGTGTATACTGCGCGATTTAAACAAAATAGCCGCCATCATCGCCGCAAATACAATTGGATTATACTCACAACATCAAAACATATGATGCCTACCATTGAATGTGTAAGATGCGGGGCCACGGCGATAATTGAAGGCTCGTTGACGGAATCCTCTGCGGGTGGAGATGTTTATTTCTGGCCTAACGACAAATCGTACATGAAGCGGATCTTTTCGTTCGGCAACCGGAAGATCAAGGCTTACGCATGTCTTCATTGCTCTCACCTCGAACTCATGGTTGAGTTCACAGACCAGGACCGCAAGCGGTATCAGGAATTCGACGGCCCGCAACCAGGCGTCCTCGACCGCATCACGTGACTGGAGACCGAGGAAACGGGTTGCACGGTCTAAAAGGTTCGCGGAGACGGCCAATTACGTTTTGGAATTTCAACGCGAAATGAGATCAAAGCGAGGTTTTCTGGCGGCAGCGGTGTTTGTGTTTGCTCTTCCAATAGGCGTGCTGTTTCAGGCGCTGCTTGGTGTCGACGCAGAAACAGTCTTTCATTTTGCACTCGCCACCGGCTCGGCCCTTCGCTTATCCGTACCCGATCTAAAAACGACCTGGTGGATAGCCCTAACCGGTTTCGCTTCCACCGGCGGCCTGGCCTTCATATTTTTGTTACAGGGCATCAGCCAGTTAGCATACAACCCTCGCTCTCCTGTTTTGCGTTAGACGTCCTCGGTCAACGGCCGGAAGTCTGATGCTTCTCTGGTTTATGGCGCTATTGCTGACAAATTCTTCCGGTGACAAGGACCTTTGGATTGGTGGTTGTGTCGGCAGCGATCTGCGTCAAGATTGATAGTTACGTTTTGGAAACCCAATGCACCTCGCTCGACGCCCAAGCACCTATCCTAAAGATCCTGCTCCTGGCGCCGGCTGTCTGGCTCCTTTTCGAATACGGGAAAGCAGACATCCAACAACTTGAACCTTGAGGTTTCAACTTTGAGCCAAGTTGTGGGAAGCAATTATGTAAAAACCAAGGGCAGGAAATTACCTTGACCGAAATAAAGAAATTCGGCCAAGCATATCGCGGTTTCTACGAGGTTGTTTACACGCTCGAATAAGAATTCTCTATTTAGCGGATCATAGGGCCGGTGCTCCATGGATACCCGGCGAGGGCGCGGTCGACCAACCGAATGCGGCCCACAATCATCGAAGCGTCAAACAAACCATGAAAATATTTCTAGCGCCGATGATTGTTTTTCTAGCGATCGGAGTGGCGGCAGGTCAGTCGCGTATTACGGATGAGGAATACAAAATATACGGCCTTGTTCTCACTGAGTTTTTTCGCGAGGGAAACCGCAGACATCCTGACAACCCCGAAACCCACGTCGTGATCGCTTCGAAGACTATAGCGGTCGATCCAAAGACGGTCACCAAGGAGCGGTCGAGTCTGTACAGAAGCTTCAGCAACCGAAACAATAGTCAGGCTACCGTGGAGCCGCGGTTTGCGGCACGTTTTTCATACGCGATCGCCGACGAACAAGAGATACTGAGTTGGGTTGAACAAGACAGAGCAGAATACGAGGCCGAGCAAGAACAGTTGCGCAGGGACCGGAAACAATTAAACGGAGGCCCGTGTGGGTTTGCGTGGAAACGGTTTTATTCGCGGTTTCCAGGATCATTCGGCTACTATCAATTGTCACGGATCGGGTTCAGCCGAGATCACCGTTGGGCGTATCTTGAGATCGAGGGGAAAGGAAGCACCTGGGGTGAGAGTGCCTCGTATTGGGTGAGATGGACAAAGCGCGGCTGGGAAACACGGAAGGCTGGGGGCGGCTTTGGGGAATGTTAAGAAGAAAATGGTGTCATAAAGCCGATCCGCTCGCCACCGAATTACTAGATCACCTAAAGGAACATTTTCTTCGACAAAATGTCTAAGAAGGCGGAGCTATTTTTAGTTTGCCGGAGGTTATATGGGACGCTTTGTTTATAAGTGTCAACCGCGGAGAGTGTCTTCAAGATTTGTTTCTTCGGGGTAGCTGTCTTTCACGGTCTGAATAAAAAAAGTAAATTCCGCATTCTCGGGTTTCACCTTTTCTCTATCGATCACGGACTGAGCTCGCGTGTCATCCGCATCGTCAAATGATGCGATCGTCTCCAAGGTGTCATCGCCGGTTTTCGATGCCTTGATCACGTTGTAAGTCAAATTCATAACCCTTCCCCTTTCGCTTCGATGCGGTGTATTACATTGTATGCTTTGTTTCGCTCGGTTGATAGACCTTTCCGATACCGACAGCTTATCGGTCAACGCCGCGGATCGGCGAGTTTTTGGGTAGTTGGAGCTTTTTCCAGTTCGATGTTGTCCATTAGCGGGTCGAGGAACCGGGTTGTTGGCTCAGTGATGCTGAGCGGCCGATGGCCGAGCGGTGTCGTTTCTAGAGAGTCCGAGACAGAGAGTTCGCTGGTCGGCAGCGACGATCGGTTCAAGAAAAACTGATCGTTCTGTCGCTGCCAGAATTTCAGGAGCGCGCCGATCAGGATAAGTAGTGCAACCAGCACCAGGGGCACAGCCTGTATTATTCCGAAATACCAGATGAGCCCGGCGCATACCGCCAGGACAGCAAGCACCGTTTTCCATGAAGCAAGCAGGAACGGCCCGATCGCATCAAGGCGCGATGTCGGCGCGAGCTCATGCGGTTCGGTTTCTTTTGCGGCGGTTCGCTGGTACGCGACAAGGTTCCAGCTGCCGCTAACGACGAGTGTCAAGCCAAGTACAAAATTGGTCACGGCACCGCTCCAATAGTGTTCTATTAGGTTACCGATACCGGCAAAGAGGAAAACCCCGGCGACGACCATGATCGCGCTCCACGATCTGTATTGAGGTTTGAAAGGCGTCTCCTCATTCTTGGCAACCCCCCTGTCCAACCACGTCAACAAGAATCGCGGCATGTATCGCTCCATACCGGCCGGTACGTACGCAAGCGCCAGGCCCATTCCGCACGACGGACAAAAAGACGCTTCGCCCGAATTCTTCATCCCGCATTTCGGACAGTAAATGGGCTCGCTCTCGGCGCTCGACGTCTCTTGCATTGTGATCGATACTTCCGGGGAGGCGGAAATGGCCGGGTGTTCGTCTTTCTCAGAAACCGCGGGGGCATGATGGTGTCGCGCTTTAAGTTCAACACTCCGGCGAAACCCTAGCAGCTTCCAAACGCTCAAAAGATACGCGAACACTCCCGCCACGACCGATAACACCTTCAGGAATAGAAGCGCGTTGCCCTCGAGAAGCCCAAGGATACCGCTAAAAAGAAAGGCCGAGCCGGTCAGGGCACCAAGGATGGCGTCACGGCGAAGGCGTTCGTTCCTTTTTTCGATGACCGCATCTATTCTCGTTACAAGAGCCACCGAGAGATGCCCCTTCATCGCCTGTGAGACGACCTGGAGGTTTTCGCCGCATTCGCGACAATAGACGACGAGGTCATCCTGATTCTGGCCACCGCAATTTGGACAAAACATACGGGTGTTTTCCGCGCTCCAAGTAATATAGCGTAAACCATACGGCAGGATCGCCGGATTTGTTCGAGGAATTAGAGTCTTATATACGCTGCCGACGTGTACGTTGCGGACAAAATGAGTGTAGACTTACCCGCGAGGCGGAAAACGGTTCTTCGTTGCCGCCTGTAATTTTTTTTGATCCTGGAGGGATGAATGGCTGACAAAAAACGACTTGAAGGCAAGGTTGCGATCATTACGGGCGCGACCGGCGGAATCGGCGAAGCAACGGCAAAACGTTTTCTGCAGGAAGGTGCGAGCGTAATGCTCGTCGGGCGGTCTGCCTCAAAATTAAAAGAGACGCGGGAACGGTTAGGGCAAGATGCAGCAATTGCAGATTTCGTAGCAGACGTCACCGATGAAGCGGCAACGGCCGCAGCGGTGGCAGCAACAATAGCTGCTTTCGGCGGCGTGGACATACTGCTCGCAAATGCCGGAACCGAAGGCAATTTTGCCCCGATCGAGAGATTGTCCGTGGCGGAGTTTGAAAACGTTCTCCGGACCAATGTCATCGGAGTTTGGCTATCGATGAAATATTGCGTCGAGCCGATCAAGAAACGCGGTGGCGGTTCGATCATCGCCCTCTCGTCGATCGCCGGTGTGATCGGTTCACCGATAATGGCTCCGTATATTGCGAGCAAACATGCCGTCTGTGGCCTGGTCAAAACAGCAGCCCTGGAACTTGCCCCGTTCAACGTCCGCGTCAACGCCATCGCCCCGGGCCCGATCGATAATCGGATGATCCATTCGCTTGAATCCCAATTCAACCCCGATGACGTACCTGCTGCAAATCAATTCATCCTGTCCAAGATACCGATGAACCGCTACGGCACCAACGAAGAGGTCGCAAACCTCGCGCTGTTTCTGGCAAGTGACGAATCCTCGTTCACGACCGGCAGCATTCAGATGATCGACGGCGGCTGGACGGCGGCTTGATCTAGGAATTCAGTGGGTTGTCGTTTGAGCCAGCTATTTCGCCCCGCGAGGATGATAATAAGGCCGGCGATGAAATTGGTTAGGGCCAGAAGCCAATAGAGGCGGAAAAGATCGTCATCGGTGCGGCCGTGGAAGAAGATGGCGCCCATCGCGTTTGCGGCGGCGTGATAGAGCATTGCGAGAAGGGCGCTCTCGCGCGAATTGTAATAGATCCAGTTGGTGACAAACGCGGAGAGGAATGTCGTGATCACGTAAGGCGCGAAAAGGCGCCCGCTAGAGATGGCCAGAGGCAGATGCCATCCTGCCAGGAGCAGCCCGAGGATGATTGTATTGAAGAGCCTCGAATGGTCAGCCGAAAATCGCGGCATTGCAAATCCGCGCCATCCGGAATCCTCCCATAGCGGGGCATCGACAAGCGCCATGGGAAGCATTAACAAAACCTGATACCAGACAATAGGTTCAGCTCCAACCATCACGGGCGGACCCGATAACGAATTCAAATACAGAGCCCCGAAGGCGATGACCACAGCCACCGCGATAGCCAGGAGATACCACACGGGACTTACACGCCAGCGAAAGGATCTGAAAAGGAGATCCTTTAGCCCGGCTGGTCCCTGCGTTACAGATGCGATAATGACCGCCGCGACGATCGAACCGAACGGAAATAGAAAGGGACCCGACAACGCGTAAAAGCTCGTCCACGAGATAGCATCGGCCAGGACAAAGAATGCGATCAGCGGATGG
>Ga0207710_10001852_pt1 | contig 10188 bp, 7 predicted proteins | sample KBSS24metaG_FD_184400 | JGI IMG/M metagenome (GOLD analysis project Ga0207710, IMG submission 184400) | Switchgrass rhizosphere microbial communities from Kellogg Biological Station, Michigan, USA - KBS S2-4 metaG (SPAdes) (version 2) | ecosystem: Host-associated > Plants > Roots > Rhizosphere >...
ACGTCCTCACCCTCCTGCGTCTCCCCGGTATTCCAGCCTACGCGGCCGAACGATCGCCTCGCCATCCGCTGATCGTCGTCGGCGGCGCGGTGACGTTCGTGAACCCCGAGCCGCTCGCACCGTTCGCCGACGCGATCGCGGCGGGCGAAGGCGAGGTGCTCGTCCCCGGGCTGCGCCGCGCCGTGGCCGCCGCAACCGATCGCGGCAGCCTTCTGCGACTGCTCTCCGCCGAACGCGGCTTCTACATTCCGTCCCTCTACGAGCCTCAGTACGCGGACGATGGCACGCTGGCCGGGTTTGCGCTGCGGCCTGGCGTCGACGCGCCGCTGCCGGTCAAGAAGGCGGCGCTCAAAGTGACCGACGCCGTCGATCCACCTGTGACGAGCATCTTCACGCCCGACACCGAGTTCGGATCGCGCTTCCTCGTCGAAGTCGTGCGCGGCTGCGCGAACCTGTGCCGCTTCTGCTGGGCCGGCTACAACTACCTGCCGGTCCGGGCGTTTCCCGCTGATCGCATCCTGCAGCTCGCGCGCGAGGCGCGGACCCACTCGAGCCGCGTCGGCCTCGTGTCGATCGCGCTCTGCGATCATCCGGACATCGAGCGCATTCTCGCCAACCTCCTCGAAATGGGCTACGCCATCAGCCCTGCGTCGCTGCGGCTCGACGACCTCACCGAGTCGATCGTCCAGGTTCTGACCGCGAGCGGTGAGCGCACGATCACGATCGCACCGGAAACCGGATCCGATCGCCTGCGGCGCGTGATCAACAAGACCGTCACCAACGACGAGATCCTCGACCGCGCCGACCTGATCTTCGCCAACGGCATCGAGAACCTGAAGCTGTACTACATGATCGGCCTGCCCACGGAGACCGACGAGGACCTCGTGGCCATTCGCGATCTGACGCTGCAGATCCGCGAGCGCATGCTCAAGTACGCGCGCCCCAAGGGCCAGATCGGCCGCATTATCGGCAGCGTCAACCCGTTGATCCCGAAGCCGGGCACGGCGTACCAGTGGATCCCGATGGAAGATCCCGCGGTCATCGATCGCAAGATCAAGCGGCTTCGCGCCCTGACCGCCGGCATCGACAACGTGTACTTCAACATCAAGTCGGAGCGGCACTCGTACTTCCAGGCGCTCCTGTCGCTCGGTGACCGGCGCGTGTCGCCGGCGATTGCGATCGCCGAACAGAACGGACAGAACTGGCGTGCCGCGGTCGCCGACGCCGGCATCGACGGTGACTTCTACATCTTCCGCGACCGGAGCAAGGACGCCGCCCTCCCCTGGGACATCATCGACGGCGGCATGAAGCGCCCCTTCTTCGAGGCCGAGTACGCCAAGAGCCTGCGAGAAGAATGGACGCTGCCGCCGAAGCGCGCCCAGGAGAACGTCAAGCTGTTGCCCGTCATCCAGTAGCGCGGATTCAACTCGCGATCGCCGCGCGCTCCTCGTACTCCTGAAACGCCTCGAGAATCAGATCGCGCAGCCTGCTCTGTGCCGTGCTGTCGACAATCGGACGCAGCAGGGCATAGCTGCGGCGATCGCCGTTGACCACGTAGGACCGCGCCGGGAACGTGACGTTGCGGCCGTTGCCGCCGCGGCGTTCCCAGATGGAGAAGCCGATCAGCTTCAGTCCTTCCATCGGGCCGTCACCGAAATGCACCTCGGCCTCCGCGAGTTTCCCAGGCGGGTTCCCCTTGTCGTTCGGCGTAATTTTGATCGTCATAGCCGGACGGAGGATCAAAGCGGGTGCCGGGAAACGGAAGGAGCAGACGGCGGTGCAAGGTGAAGCAAACGCTGGCGTTAGCGGGCGCCCGCGGGCCGGCCGCGCGTGGACGGTGCGCCGGGCCGCGCACAATGCCAACCGGCGTTGCGTCAGTCGCCGAGTATGAGGACCTGCGCCATCGCGAGATCGTCGGTGTGCGTGATGGTCAACAATGAGGAACGGCCGCCCATCGCCGCGAAACGGCGTGCGGCGCCCCCGTGCAACCGCAGTTGCGGCGGTCCGCCGCGGCGGACGACCTCGACGTCGCGCCAGAGCACCCCCTGCGAATGGCCGGTGCCGAGCGCTTTCATTGCCGCTTCCTTCGAGGCGAAGCGGCCGGCAAAATGAATCGCGGCGTGCCGGCGCCGCATGCAGTACGCGATTTCGCCTTCCGTGAAGATGCGCTGCAGGAATCGCGTCCCGTACCGCTCGATGGTACTGATGATGCGCGGGATTTCCGTCAGGTCGACGCCGAGGCCAATGATGTTTGGCATGATCAGAATCAGAACCGATGAAACCACAGCCTAGCGACGGCTTCGAGTGGGTGCAAGCCGACGGCGGCCCGGCGCTCGTCTGTCGCGCTCTCCAGCCCTTCGCCGACCATCTCTTTACGACGCGCGGATGGGCCCTGGGGTCCCGCGCCAGCGCAGCCGACGAGGACTGGCGGCCGGTGGCCGGCTTCCTCGGCGTCGATGCGGGCCGCCTGGTGCGAGCCCGGCAGGTGCACGGCGCCGCCGTCGTCGTGCGACGCGTGGGCGATGCGCCGGCGACGGGCGGCCGACGGCTTCCGGAGGCCGACATCTTCGTTTCGGACGATCCGTCGTTGGCGCTGGCGATTCAGACCGCGGACTGTGTGCCGCTGCTGATCGCGGATCGCGTCACCGGTGCGGTCGCCGCGGCGCATGCGGGGTGGCGCGGGCTGGCCGCCGGCGTGCCGCGGGTGGCTGTCGAAGCGCTCGGGCGCGAATTCGGCAGCCTGCCCGCGAATCTCGTCGCTGCCGTCGGACCGTCGATCAGCGCCGAGCGTTACGAGGTGGGCGAAGAGGTCCGTAGCCGATTCGCCGCCGCCGGATTCTCGGACGCGGAGCTCGCGCGCTGGTTTCGCACGGGCGCGCGGGCGGAGCATTGGCTCTTCGACGGCTCGCGGTCCGCGTTCGAACAGCTCGAATCGGCCGGTGTGGCGGCTGAGAGCATTCACCTGTCCTCGCTCTGCACCGCGACGTATCCGGACCTCTTCTGCTCGTATCGGCGGGACGGGGCAGGCGCCGGCAGGATGGCGGCTGCGATCAGAAAGCTCAAACCCAAAACCTAGATTTTGGCTTTTGAGTTTCCCTCATCCATCGCCGCATTGGCGAGCCGGTCCGCGTGCGCGTTGAGCGAGCGCCCGACGTGCTCGAAGGTGACGCGCCCGATCTCGTGCGCCAGCATGCGGGCCTTCGCGTGCAGCGGCTGCAGGCCGGCGTTCTTCACCTTGTAGTTGCCGAGCATCTGCTGGACCAGCAGGAGCGAATCGGATCGGACATGGAGCTGATCGCGGCCGTGGCGCCTGGCCCACTCGAGCGCGGCAAGCAGCGCGCGATACTCGGCGACGTTGTTGGTGGCGACGCCGATCGACTCGGCGAACTCTTCGATGAGCGCGCCGCCGGGCTCCTCGATGCGGACGCCGAAGCCGGCCGGACCGGGATTGCCGCGCGCGCCGCCGTCGATGTAGGCCACGACGCGTTCTGGAGCGCGGCTGTCGTCGAAAGGCAGGCCCTGCCCTGAGCCACGTCGAAGGGTCACGACGCCGGCTGCGGCGGCGGCTCCGACGGGGCGGTCGCAGCGGAGGCGGGCACCGGCACGTAGTAGAGGATCCGGTTGCAGTGATCGCACTGGAGGATCGAATCGTTGCGCAGGACGGTGTTGAAGACCTGCGGGCGCAGGCGGACGTGGCAGATCGTGCAGACGCCGCCACGCGCCTCCGCCATCGCCACGCCGTTGCGCTTGCGCGATACCGCTTCGAAGGTGGTGAGCACGTTCTTGTCGAGCCCGGCAACCAGCGCGGCGCGTTCGACGGCGATCCGTTCGAGCGACGCCTGCATCTCCACGTGCGCCGCACTTACGGCGCGGCGCTCGGCCTCGACCGCTTTCGTTTCCGCGGCAAGCTGCGCTTCCGCTGTCTTCATGGCCGCCGTGAGATCGTCGCTCTCCATCATCCGCTCGAGGATTGAGTCTTCGATCTTCTTGATCTCGGTCTGGGCGAAGGTGATTTCGTGCTGGACGGCGTGGTATTCCTGATTGGTCTTGACGGCCATCGCCGTCTCGCGGAACTTGGACAGGCGCCCCTGCTGCACCGCGACGTCCTTTTCGAGCGCCGCCCGCGCGTTCTTGTTGGCGGCGAGCTTGTCCTTGGCGGCGGCGACATGCTGGCGCGCCGCTTCGAGCCGCGCGTCCAGCGCCGCCGCGTGCTCAGGTTCCCCGGCGAGTGTCTTGCGCGCCGCGTCGGCCGCACTATCGAGTTTCTGCAGGGCGATGAGTCGTTCCAGGTCGGCGTTCATGAGTCCTTGTGGCGCAAAAAAAAGGCCCCGCCGAAGCGGAGCCTCATTCTGCAATCTGCATTTAGCATTTTGCAATTTGCATTCGTAAAAGTGGGCCCACCAGGATTCGAACCTGGAACAGGCCGGTTATGAGCCGGCGGCTCTAACCGTTGAGCTATGGGCCCGTGGGGAAGTATGAAGGAAGAAGTACGAAGTATGAAGTACGAAGTACGAGGCGACCGCTCCTCGTACTTCTGACTTCGAACTTCGTACTTCTCGTCCATCAGGAAGTCCGTCCCTCCAGGAACGCGCGCAGCTTCCGGCTGCGGGACGGGTGTCTCAGCTTCCTCAGGGCCTTGGCCTCGATCTGGCGGATGCGCTCGCGGGTGACCGCGAAGCTCTGCCCCACCTCTTCGAGCGTGTGCTCGCTGCCGTCGCCGACGCCGAACCGCATCTTGATGACCTTTTCCTCGCGCGGCGTGAGGGTCTTCAGTACCGACTCGGTCTGTTCCTTGAGGTTCAGATTGATCACCGCCTCGGCCGGCGACACGACCTGACGGTCCTCGATGAAGTCGCCCAGATGCGAATCTTCTTCCTCGCCGATCGGGGTCTCGAGCGAGATCGGCTCCTGCGCGATCTTCAGCACCTTGCGCACCTTGGACACCGGAATGTCCATCCGCTTCGCGATCTCTTCCGAGGTCGGCTCGCGTCCCAGCTCCTGGACCAGCGCGCGTGACGTGCGAATCAGCTTGTTGATCGTCTCGATCATGTGGACCGGGATGCGGATGGTCCGCGCCTGGTCGGCAATCGCCCGCGTGATCGCCTGGCGGATCCACCACGTCGCATACGTCGAGAACTTGTAGCCGCGGCGGTACTCGAACTTGTCGACCGCCTTCATCAGGCCGATGTTGCCTTCCTGAATCAGGTCGAGGAACTGCAGGCCGCGGTTGGTATACTTCTTCGCGATCGAGACGACGAGGCGCAGGTTGGCTTCGACCAGCTCCTTCTTGGCCTGTTCCGCCTGATACTCGCCGCGCAGGATGACGTCGAGCGTCTGCTTCAGCTCGTCGGGCGACTGCTCCAGGTTGTCGGTGATCGCCTTGATCTTGAGCTTCAGCTCCTTGATCTGCCGCTGCAGCGTCTTCTTCTCTTCTTCCTTCAGCTTCGATTTCTTGTTCTTCGGATTGAGCACGCGATCCGAGGCGTCGACCTCGCGCTGCACGGCCCGGACGCTTTCGACCGCGTCCTTCATGTCCTCGATCAGCCGGCGCTTCACCGATTCGGTGAACTCGATCTTGCGGATGTAGTTGGACAGCTCGATCTGCGCGCGCATCGTCAGCCACTTGCACTTGCGGTACTTGCGCTTGTCGCGCGTCGTCGCGCCGCGCGGAGTTTCCTTCAGCTTCTCGTCGAGCTTTTCGTAGACGGCGCGCGCCTTGCGGACGGCGTCGATCTGCTTCTGCACCTGCTTGGAGCGCTCGACGATGCGCTCGTCGGTGATTTCCTCGTCGTTGAAGATCACGAGCTCGCGGATCGTCCGATCGCCGGTGTGCAACTGATCCCCGAGGTGGATGACTTTCTTCGAGATGAGCGGCGTGCGGGAGATCGACTTGATGACGGCCAGCTTGCCGCGCTCGATGCGGCGCGCGATCTCGACCTCGCCCTCGCGCGTGAGCAGCGGCACGGTGCCCATCTCGCGCAGGTACATGCGGACGGGATCGTTCGTCTTGTCGAGCGCGCCAGGCGTCAGGTCGAGCTCGAGCTCCTCGGCGCCTTCCGACGTGCGGTCGATCGGCTTGACGTCGTCGCGCAGGTACTTCTGATCCGAGTCGATGACCTCGATCCCGGCGCTGCCGAAGATGCTGAGGAGCTCGTCGAGCTCGTCGGGGGACGTGATGTCCGCCGGCAGGAGCTCGTTGACCTCGTCGTAGAGGAGGTAGCCCTTCTCCTTGCCGATATTAATGAGCTGCCGGACCTCGTCGTACTTCTCCTCGATCGAGAGGTGCGGGGCGCCGGGCGCTACGTCAGTTCCTCGATGCGATGGAGTAGGTCTTTTTTCCGCTGCCATAAAGTATTTATCTCGTTCCCGTGTTGAGTGGCGCCCAGCTCCTGGAGCCGGTCGATTTCCCGTTGAATGGCTGCCCGTTCGCGCTCCCACCTGAGCCGTTTGATCGCGCGCGCGCATGCGGCGGGTGGAGCCTGGGTGACGTCGGTGGCTGCGATGCTCGTGACCAGCTGGGCGTTCACTGTACTTAGACGCTGCAAAAGCGTCGATGGTAATTGGTCCAGCGGCTCGTTGTGCAGGCTCCGGGCCACTTCCAGGATGTGGCGTCCGGCCAATTCCGCGAGATCGTCGTCGTCCAGCCCGGCGAGCGCCTCCAGCGCCGCGCTGGTATTGTGGATCAGTCCCCAGATCAGTGCTTTTTCCGCGTGTTTGAGCTGCCCGAACGACGGGAGCTCGCGTGTCGTGACGACCGTTTGGCGGTTGACGGCGGCCTTACGAATCTCCGCCCGCACCACGTCTTCTGTAATCCTCGCCTTGTGTGCAATCCGGTCCGCGAATTGGTCCCGTGCGGCGGCGTCCGGAATCCGCGCCGCGACCGTGAGCATCTTGCCGAGAAACTGCCGCCGGTGTTCGTCGTGGTTCAGGTCGAGCCCGTCGGCTGCCTGATCCAGCAGATATTCCAGGTACGGGCGCGACCCCTTGAGCCGCTCGCGATACTGGTCCCCCCCCTTGCGCCTGATGAACGTATCGGGATCTTCGCCCTTGTCCAGCACGACGACATTGACGTCAAAACCTTCAGCGACCAGGAGTTCGCACGATCGCACCGCCGCGCCGAGGCCGGCCGCGTCGGGGTCGAAACTGAGGATGGCCTTCGACGTGAAACGGCGGAGCAACTGCGCCTGCTGCGGTGTCAACGCCGTTCCACACGAGGCCACCGCCGGCGCCGCCTGCGATTGAAAGACCTGCGCGAAGTCGAAATACCCTTCCACTAAGACCGCGAAACCGCCTTTCCGGATCAGTCCTTTCGTGAGATTCAGGCCGTAGAGCGTGCGGCTCTTCGAGTAGATCGGCGTTTCCGGCGAATTCAGATACTTCGGACCGCCCTGGTCCGGATCCATCTGGCGCCCGCCGAAGGCGATGACAGATCCGGTATCACGGCAGATCGGCACCATCAGACGGTTGCGGAAGCGATCGACGACCTCGCCGCTCTCGCGCTGCACGATCAGCCCGCTTTGCAGTAATACGCCCTGCGCGAAGCCTTGTTTCAGCAGCCGCTGTTTCAGCCCGTCACGCGAATTGGGGGCGAAACCGAGGCCCAGCTCGTCGATCGTCTGCTGGGTGACGCCGCGATCGGCGAGTTGCGCCCGCGCGCGTCCGCCGGCCGGACCCGCGAGCTGCTCCTTGAAGTACGCCGCCGCAATCTCGTGCGCCTTGAGCAGCGACTCCCGGAGCGCCGAATCGCGTCGGGCATCGTCGCTGTCGCCTTCGGCCGGCTCGGGCAGCGCGACGCCAAACTTCTGCGCGAGCATCCGCACCGCGTCCTGGAACCCGACCTTCTCGTGCAGCTCGAGGAACTTGTAGACGTCGCCGCCGACGTTGCAGCCGAAGCAGTGGAAGAATCCCTTCTCCGGGTTGACGTTGAACGACGGCGTCTTCTCGTTGTGGAACGGACAGTTGCCCTTGTACGACGTGCCCGCGCGCTTCAACGGGACGTACTCCTGGATCACCGTCACGATGTTCGCCTGCATGCGCAGGTCGTCGATGAATTGCTGCGGGAAGAGCCCCACTAGTCCTTCAACTCCACAACCGTGACGCCGCCCCCGCCTTGATTGGGTGGCGCCGTCGCGAACCGCGCGACGAGCGGGTGCTGCTGCAGGAACCCGGCGAGCGCCCGCTTCAGCTGACCGGTGCCGTAGCCGTGAATCAGCCGGATGACGCGCTGATCGCCGAGCAGCGATTCGTCGAGAAACCGTTCGGCGCGGGTGATCGCCTCGTCGACCGTACACCCGATCACGTTGAGGTCCGCCGTCGTCGTCTCGCGCGGCTGCAGGTCCACATGAACATTGACGCGCGGCGCCGCCGCCTGGCCGCCAATGACCTTCAAATCGCGAACGCTGGCGCGCATGCGCTTGCCGCGGACGTCGAGATCGGCGGTGCCGTCGTGAACGGCGGTCACGGTCGCCTCGAGTCCGAGGCCGCCGACGATCACCCGCGACCCGACAGAAACATTGCTGATTGCTGATGGCAAATTGCTGATTGATTGGGGATTGTCGACTGTCGATTGGGCGTCGCCGGCAGCGACGCGGGCGGCGATCGCGTCGACGGCGCTGCGGGCATCACCGCGAGCCTTCCCGGTGTCGCCGGTCGTCACCAGCCGCGGGCCATGCGCGATGGCGTCGGCCTTGGCTTTCAGCGCGGCGATGACCTCTTCGATCTCCTTGCGCGCGGCGCGCACCTGGGTCTCGAGCTCCGCGTTCAGCCGTTTCTTGAACGTCTCTTCGCGCTGGTGGAGCGCGTCCTCACGCTGCTGCATCCGCACTTCCGCCGTCTGCAGCGTCTCGCGCTCGCGCGCGGCGAGGCGGTGCTCGTGCTCGAGCGCGCGCATGTCGTGGTCGATCTTCGCCAGGTGCTCGGCAAGCTGCGCCTCGCGGGCGCTGAGGTTCTCGCGCGCCGCGGCGACGACCGTCGGGTTCAGGCCGAGCCGGCCGGCGATCTCGAGCGCCAGACTGCGGCCGGGGCTGCCGTATATCAACTGGTAGGTCGGCGCGAACGTCGTCAGCTCGAAGCCGAAGGCCGCGCTGGCCACGCCCTCGGTCGTCGACGCGTACGTCTTGAGCTGATCGTAGTGGCTCGTCGCGATCACCGTGGCGCCGCGCCGGCGGAAGTGATCGACGATGGCGACGCCGAGCGCGCCGCCCTCGATCGGATCGGTGCCCGATCCGACTTCGTCGAGCAGCACCAGCGCCGGCGTGACCAGGCCGCGGTCCATCGACGCGATGTTGGTGATGTGCGCCGAGAAGGTGCTCAGGCTCGCCTCGATCGACTGCTCGTCGCCGATGTCGGCGAACAGCGACCGGAACACCGGGAGCCGCGATCCGTGCTCGGCCGGAATGCGCAGCCCGGCCTGCATCATCATCGCGAGCAGGCCGGCGGTCTTCAGCGCGACGGTCTTGCCGCCGGTGTTCGGTCCGGTGACGAGGAGGATCGTCGCAGGCGGGATCACCTTGATCGTGACCGGCACCGGATTCTTGAGCAGCGGGTGCCGCGCCGCCTGCAGTTCGAACGCGCCGTCGCTGGACACGGCGGGCTCGACGCCGTCGATCGACTCGGAGAAACGCGCGCGACCCTGCAGGACGTCCAGCTCGATCGCGGCGTCGATGGTCCGCTGCAGGTCGGCCGTGCGCCGGCGGAAGGCGTCGGTCAGCGCGAGCAGAATGCGCCGGACCTCTTCGGCTTCCTGCTCGTCGAGCGCGACGATGTCGTTGTTGATCTCCACGGTGCTGAGCGGCTCGAGAAACAGGCTCGCGCCGCTGGTCGACGTGCCGTGGACGATGCCGGGGATGCCGCCGCGATGCTCAGCCTTCACGACCAGCACGTATCGCCCGTTCCGCTCGGTGACGACCTGATCCTGGAGATACTTCGCGGTCTCCTTGCCGCGCAGGTAGGACTCGAGCGTGCTGCGCAGGCGGGCCTTCTGTTTGCGCAGGCGATCGCGAATCACGCGCAGTTCCGGGCTGGCATGGTCGACGACCTCGCCCGAGGCGTCGATCTTTTCGCGCACCTGCGCGATCTCCCCCTTGAACGACGCGGCGGCGGCGGTGGCCGCCTCCAGCACCGGAAACGATCCGGGCGCGCGGCGGATGCCGCCGCGCGCGTCGTCGATCGAATCGAGGAACGTGGAGA
>Ga0207710_10001864_pt1 | contig 10144 bp, 8 predicted proteins | sample KBSS24metaG_FD_184400 | JGI IMG/M metagenome (GOLD analysis project Ga0207710, IMG submission 184400) | Switchgrass rhizosphere microbial communities from Kellogg Biological Station, Michigan, USA - KBS S2-4 metaG (SPAdes) (version 2) | ecosystem: Host-associated > Plants > Roots > Rhizosphere >...
CTCCGGCCGCGGCGGGTTGCCGAGGACCGGCAACCTCCTCTTCGGTGCCACGCGACGAAGTTAACTCCCCCTGGCGTCCGTGCGCCACCTCGCCTATCCAGCGCGCGCCGCATGAGCACGTCCACGAGCCGCCTCGAGATTCGAATCCGCTTCTGCGAGACCGACTTGATGGGGGTCGTCCACCACGCGAACCACCTCGTGTACTTCGAGGCGGGGCGGGTGGATTGGCTGCGGCGCCGCGGGATCAGCTTCGCCGACTGGAACCGGCAGGGGATCCACATGGCGGTGGTCGACGCGTCGGTGCAATACCGCGCGCCCATCCTCTTCGACGACGTGGTCGTCGTCGAGACGAGCCTCACGTCGGTCCGCTCGTACTCGGTGGTCTTCACGTACGCGATGCGCCGGGGCGACGCCGACCTCGCCGAGGGGACGACGCGGCTCGCCTGCGTCGACGCGCACCACAAGCTCTGTCCGATCCCGCCCGGGGTGGTCGAGGTCCTGCGTTCGCCAGAGCTTCCGGGCTCGCCTTCGGGGCCGCCCGGGACGTAGACTGCCGGCGTGCTCCGCCGACTGGTCGCCGCGACGTCGCCGCGCGGATTTCGCTCGACCGTCGGCCGATGCGCGCTCACGCTCGCGGCCTTGCTCCTCGCGACGGCGTGCCGCAAGGCGGGGAGCCCGCGGCTCGAGGGGCACTGGCGCGGCGCCACCGTCAACGGCGTGACCGCGGACGTCCAGCAGCAGGCGAACGCCTTCGCGGCCGAGACCGAGCTCGATTTCAAGGGCGACGTGGTCGCGATCAAGACGCCGCAGGGGAAGCAGACCGGCAAGTACCGCGTCGTCCACGACTACAAGAAGAGCGTCGTCATCACGACCGATCCTGACGCCTCGAAGGACGACCAGAAGGACGACCAGGAGATGTTCCTCTTCGACGACGAGAAGACGATGCAGTGGCGCGTCCTCGACGGGAAGTCGATCAGCTTCCACAAAGACTGAATGAAGAAGTACGGAGCGCGGCGCTCGCGCTCGCCGCGGCGCGCTACGCCGACACGTCGCTGGATGGCGAAACGGGACGAGCGTCTCCCCCGCTCGAGCGGAGCGAGGGCGTGGGGGAGACCGCAGGCGCGCAAGCCCCGAAGGGGCTGAGCACCTGCGAGTGGGGGCACCGCGGCGACGGGACGGGCGCGATCGGCGGTCAGCGGCGGACGGGCTCGCGGGTGACGCGGACCGTGACGTCGCGGTCGCCGCGGCGGAGCTGGAGGACGACGTCGTCGTTCACCGGGCCGTTCATCTTCGCGCGCGCCTCGGCGATCGTCTTGACCTTGGCGCCGTCGATCGCGTCGACGACGTCGCCCGGGGCGAGGCCGGCGCGCTCGGCGGCGCTCGCCTCGACGACGCTGACCAGGACCACCTCGTCGGCGTCGGTCTCGCCGAGGGTGACGGCGACGCCGCCCGAGGACGCGGGCTCGGCGGCGCGCTCGTCGTCGCTCTTGTGGAGCGGGATGCGGACGCCGGTGGTGGTGCGCCCCGAGACGACGCGCACTCCCTCGAAGCGGGTGCGGCCGGCGTCGGCGGCGAACGCTTCGAGCGCGAGGGTCCCCTCGGGCAGCTCGGCGAGGCGGAAGCGGCCGCGCGCGTCGGTGACGGCGACGCCCGGCGGGTTCGCGCCGACGGCGAGCCAGGTCGGGACGCGGTCGAGCGCGACGCGTGCACCTTGCACGGGATCGCCGCGGCCGTCGACCACGGTGCCTTCGACGATCCCCTCGGCCTCGAGCTCGACGCGAGGGAGCTGGACGTCGTGGCGCCCCTCGCGGGCGCCGATCGCCGCGGCGCGCGACGCGGGCGCGAAGCCGGCGGCGCGGACGCGGAGCCGCCCTTCACCGGGCGCGAGGCCGGTGACGCGGTACGCGCCGGACGCGTCGGTGCGCGTCCTCCGCGCGCCGAGGTCGGTGTAGAGGACGACCTCGGCGCCTTCGATCGGCTCGCCGCGGCGCGTGCGCACCTCGCCGGCGGCGGCCTCGGCGCGCGACAGCGCGACCTCGACGACCGCGGGCGCGGCGCCGGTCGTGACGACCTTCGGCGCGAACCCCGGCGCGGTGACCTCGACGCGGAGGGCGACGCCGCGCGCGTCGGCGAGCGACGCCTCGCCGCGCGCCGTCGTGAAGGCGGTCTGCCGGAGCGGCGTCTCTGGATCGAGCGACGCGATCGTCACCTGCGCGGCGTCGACCGGGCGCGAGCTCGGGTCCACGACGCGGACCTCGACGCCGGGCCGGCGCTCGGGGAGCGTGACGGTGACCTCGCGCCGCCCGCGCTCGGGGACCGAGATCGCGAGGCGCGCGCGGGGCGTGCCGGCGTCGTCGGTGGAGACGGTGACGGTGACCGACTCGGGCAGCGAGGCGAACGCGAAGCGTCCGTCCGAGCCGGTCACCGCGGCGCGCTCGAGCGTGCCGCGCGCCGCGGCGACGAGGACGCGCGCGCCCGCGACGTCGTGGCCGGCGGCGTCGACGACGCGCCCCTCGAGCGATCCGCCGGCGCGCAGCACCACCTCGACGCGCGCGGTGCCGCCCGACGCGAGCGTGACGACGTCGCTCATCCCCTCGACGAACTGCGGGTGGCGCGCGATCGCGCGGACGCGGCCCGGCGAGACGGGGGCGGCGCGGAACGTCCCGTCGTCGCGCGTGACCCACGGCTCGGCGGGCGGCGCGGACGGATCTCTGGCGCCCGCGCCGGGCGGGGCGAAGCTCACCGCGGTCCGCGGGATCGGCGGGACGGGGCCGGGGACGACCCCGAGCTCGCCGGCGGCGATGAGCGGCGCGGGGCCGCGCAGGGTCGCCATGAAGTGCGCGTTTTGGAACTCGCGCCGCCGCGGGTCGTCGTCGATCGGCGCGCCCTCGAAGTCGGTGCCCACGATCTCGATGGTCGCGCCGTCGATCGGGAAGCCGCGCGCGTCGACGACGCGACCTTCGATCGTCCCGGCGCGCGCGAGGACGAGGCGCACCTCGGTCGCGGCCTCGGGGACGGGGACGCCGCCGCGCGCGACGAAGCCGTCGGCGCGGGCGTCGATGGTCGCGGCGCCCGGCGCGATCGGCCCGAGGCGCGCGCGCCCCGCGCCGTCGGCCACGCCCTCGATGGGGAACGGCGAGAGCCCGCCTTCGACCAGCGTGAGGTGGGCGGAGGCGACGGACGCGGCGTCCTCCGCCGGGCCGTCGACCACGTGCGCGGCGACGAAGCGCCCCGGCGCCAGGCGGAGGACGACCTCGCGGACGTCGCCGCCGCGCACCGCGACGTCGAGCTCGGTGGGCGAGACGTCCGCGCCGCGGGTCGCGCGGAGCGCGTACGCGCCGGTGGCGAGCGAGGCGATCTTCACGGCGCCCGACGCGTCCGTGTCCGACGAGCGCGCGGGCCACAGCGACGCGCCGGCGATCTGGACGCGCGCCCCCGCGGCCGGCGCGCCCGAGGCGTCGACGACGCGCGCGACCACCGTCGCGAGGCGGCGCAGCGTGATGCGTACCGTCGCGCCCTCGGCGACGCCGCGCTGCGTGACCTCCTCGAGCCCGGGCGCGCGCGCGCGGACGATGTACGGCCCCGCGGAGAGGCGATCGACGTGGGCGCGCCCGTCCGCGCCGGCCCGGGCGCCGACGGGGAGCGGGTCGCGCGCCGTGACCTCGACCTCCGCCGAGGCGATCGGCGCGCCTTGCTCGCTCACGACCTCGACGTCGAGCGTGTGCTCGGGGCCGAGGACGAGCAGCACCGGGCGCGGCCCCTCCGCGGCGACGGTCCCGAGCGCGAGCGGCGTCGACGCGCGCGCGCGGCCCGGCGCCTCGGCGACGATCCAGTGCTCGGCGCGGGGCAGCCCGTCGATGAGCGCCTTCCCGTCCGCGCCCGTGATACCGGCGCCGGCGAGGTGCACCTTCCCGTCGATGACCGCGAGCGCCTGCACCCGCGCCCCTTCGATCGGCGTGGCGTCGGTCGCTCCAGGCTTCGCGCCGCTCGCGCCCGCGCCGGGGCTCGCGAGCGCGCCTCCGTCTCGAACGCTCACCGCGCCGGGGCTCGCGTCGCCTTCGCCGTCTTCGGCGCGCGCCGCGCCGGCCCCCGCGTCGCCTTCGCCGTCTTCGGCGCGCGCCGCGCCGGCCCCCGCGTCGCCTTCGCCCTCGAGCGACGGCTCGTCGCGCGCGCCTGCGCCGACGGAAGGCGGCGCGGCGCGCGCTGTCGCGCGGCTCGCGACGACCGTGACCTCGACCGACGCGTCGCGATCGCGGACGCTCTCCGGCACGGGGGGCGCGACCAGCTCGATCGGCGCGGCGAGGCGGAGATGCGCGCCCGGGATGCCCGACACGAACAGCGCGACGACGAGCGCCATGGCGCCCCTCCACGCGGCGACCACGGCCTCGCGTGCCCCCACGGCGCGCGCGCGATCGCGATCGCGGTCCGCGGGATCGCCGCCGCGGCCCCGCGGCCCGTCGCCGCCGGTTGCTCCTGCTTCGCCGCGCGGGCCTCGCCGGGGCCGGCGCGCGCCGTCCGATGCGCTCACTTCGGCCTCACGGGGAGATGCTACGCTGATTCGTGGTGCGCCGTTCGCCCTGGAAGACGACGGCGCGGGCGATCGCGTGGACGGGGATCGGCGCCGTCGTGACGGCGGCGTGCGGCTCGCCGGATCGCCCTCCCCTCCTCGACGGGGTGTACTCGCCTCCGCGATCCACGAGCGACGCGGGCGCGTCGTTCGCCGACGGCGGGAGCGCCGCGCCGAAGTGCCAGTACGACGGCGACGGCGGGCCGTGCGGCTGCCTCGAGCTGTCGCTGCTGACGGACGCGCCGAACCTGTACTTCGTGCTCGATCGGTCGACGAGCATGAACGACGGCGACAAGTGGATGACCATCCGCACGGTCCTCTCGCAGGTCGCGATGCGCCTCGGGCCGCGCGGGCGGTTCGGCGCCGCGGTGTACCCCGATCCCGCGACGAACGACTGCGCGCCGGGGGTCGAGGTGCTCGCGCCGCGCCCGGGCGACTCGCCGGCCGGGATCGCGGGCGAGACGACGAAGGCGCTCATCCACGCGACGAACGTCCCGGCGATCGGCGGCACGCCGACGGCCGCGTCGCTCTCGCGGCTCACGCCGCGCATCACGTCTTTCGGGGAGCGCACCTTCGTCATCCTCGCCACCGACGGAGGGCCGAACTGCAACGGCGCCGCGGCGTGCGGCATTCCGGCGTGCATCCCGAACATCGAGTCGATCGACGGGTGCGCGCCGAACGGCGGGACGAACTGCTGCGACCCGTCGCTCTTCGGCCCGCTCCAGTGCCTCGACGCGGACCCGGCGCTCGCCGCGGTGGCGGCGCTCCGCGACGCCGGGGTCCCGACGTACGTGGTCGGGGTGCCGGGGAGCGGGCCGTACGGCGGGCTCCTCGATCGGCTCGCCGAGGCGGGCGGCACCGCGCGCGCGGCGTCGCCCAAGTACTACCGCGTCGACTCGGACGACGCGGCGGCGTTCGCGCAGGCGCTCGGCGCGGTCGCGGCGAAGATCACGGCGACGTGCGATCTGACGCTCTCCCCCGCCCCGGAGGATCCGTCGGAGGTGAACGTCTACCTCGACGACGCGGTGGTGGCGCAGGATCCGGTGGACGGATGGAAGCTCGACGGATCGACCGTGACGCTCCTCGGCAAGACGTGCGACCGGGTCCTCGCCGGCGACGTCTTGAACCTCCGCGTCATCGCGGGCTGCCCGACCGTCGCGCCGAAGTAGCTCCCCGGCGAGGGCGGCCGGCGCGCGCGCCGAGCGGCGTGACGCGACGGCGGCGAGCGGCGGTCAGTGGACGGTGTACCAGGAGCCGTCGTGCTCGATCTTGGGGAGGCCGCTCGCCTGGATGGCGGCGCTCGCCGCGGCGTCGACGACGATCGGCAGCGAGTCGGTCTCCTGCGCCTCGGCGACCGCGGCGTCGAGCGCCGCCTCTTCGCGCTCCCAGCGCGCGAGCGTCGCCTTCGCGCGGCGTCGCCGCTTCACGTACCCGACGACCATCGCGCCGAGGACGATCACCCAGAGCAGCGAGCCGCCGGTGAGGAGCGGGAGGTACGTGTACTTCTTCGCGAGCTCCTCCCGCCACTGGTACTCGAGCTTCCGCAGATCGGTCGCGTACGCGTCCGTGAGCGCCCGCTCGAACGGCTGCCCGTTGCGGACGCGCTCGATCATCGAGCCGAAGCGCGCGCGGTCCGCGTCGCGGAGGAGGAAGCGGACGAAGTCGCCCGACTCGGCGTACGCGATGTTCACCTCGAACCGGTCGCGCGGAAATCCCTGGTCGAGCTGCGCGAGCGGGATGATCGACTTCGAGAGCGTGGCGTCCCAGAGGGTCTTCGTCCTCTTGAGCGGCAGCTCGCCCGACTCGTGGATCGCGAGCCCCTCGTTGAACCAGAGGGGGACGTGGTGATCGAGGACGGCGTCCTCGAGCGCGACGTGCACCATCTCGTGGCGGAAGACCTCCTCGAGGTCCGGCGCGTCGGAGCCCGGATCGGGCGACGAGAGGGTGAGGAGCACGAGGTGGAGCCCGTTGTACGCGACGCCGCTCGCGTAGGGCGGCGGCGGGATGTTGACCGGAGCGAGCGTCACCATCTCCTCGGCCGTGCGCGCGACACGGACGTCGACGTGGGAGAGGACCGGCTGCCCGAGCACCTCGGCGAGGCGCGCCTTCACGTCGTCCGCGTCGCGCATGAGCGGCTCGACACGCTCGTGCGCCGCGGGCGGGAAGCTGATTCGGAGCCAGCCGAGGTCGCGGGTCGTGTACTCGTCCGGCACCTTCGGGATCTTCGCCGAGGTCGGCTCGAAGACGAGCGGCGCGTCCCGCGGGTTCGTCGCGTTCGGCTCGACGAGCGGCGCCTCCGCGTGCGCGGGGCGCGCGCCGTCGGCGAGCGCGGACGACGGGGCGAGGAGCGCGAGGAGGACCCAGAAGAGCGCGAGGAGCCGGGTCACTTGGGTACCTGCATCTGAAGATGGATCGTGCCGGGGTCGTTGTCGCGCGTGGCGAGGTAGACGGCGGCCCCGCCGAACGCGGCCGCGCCGATCGCCCCCCAGAACCAGGGGGACGAGAAGAACGACGCCTTCGACCCGCCCTTCGTATCCCGCTTGTCATCCCGCGGCCTTACGTCGGCGAGCGGGGCGGGTGGGGGGAGCGCGCCGTACGTGCGCTCGAGCGACGCGACGGCCCCCCTCCACGACGTGCCGTCGCCGGACGTCGCGTCGGGCGCGTACCGCAGGGCGTCGAACGCCGCCGCGTCCGCGAGGAAGACGCGGGCCGAAGGGAGCGCGGGCGGCGACGCCGGCTCCACGACGACGATCGCCTTCACGTGGAGCGACGACGCGATCCCTGCGAGGAGCTGGCGCGACGGCGCGTCGTCGCCGTGGATCGCGGCGCGCGTCTCGGCGAGATCGCGAAGCGCGGGCGGGGCGTCGGGCAGGGGGGGCTCGCCGGCGAGGATCCGCGCGCGCGCCTCGTCGAGGCCGGCCGGGCGGATCGACGCGGCGCCGTAGATCGCCTGCGCGAAGGGCCACGCCACGTCGGCCGCGCCGTCGAGCGCCACCACCGCCACGCCCACGTCGTGCGCGGCGCGGGCGCCGTTCGCCGGCGAAGCCTGAGACGGTGACGACGACGGCGGCGCGGGAGACGGCGCAGGCGCCGGCGCGGACGGCGCCGAGCCCGGCTGGGCGTCCGCCGGAGCGGCGAAGCCCGTCCACAGACCCGCGCACGCCGCGATCGCGGCGAGGCGGTGGAGCGTGCGGTGGGTCACGGGAGGCTCAGCGATCGCGCGAGGAGGAGAGGATGCGGAGCAGGAACAGGAACAGGTTGACGACGTCGAGGAAGAGCCGGAGCGCGGCGCCGACCGCGTCGTCCTCGCGCGGGTCACGGAGGATGCGCGACGTGTCGAAGAGGATGTAGCCGGCGAACAGGAGGACGCCCACGCTGGCGATGGCGAGCTGGAACGCCTCGGAGTGGAAGAAGAACCCGAGGAGGCACGCGCCGAGGACGACCCACAGGCCGGTGCTGAGCGCCGCGCCGAGGAAGGAGAAGTCCTTCTTGGTGAAGAGCGCGTACCCGCTGAGGCCGGTGAACGCCGCAAAGGTGAGCAGGAACGCGTCGCGGACGGGCGACGGGTCGAGCGACGCGCCCTGCGAGGCCATGAGCTGCGCGAGGAAGAGCGACGGCGCGACGAAGATGCCCGTGACGAACGTGTAGCCGAAGAGCGCGCCGACGTTCAGCACCGGGACGCGCCGCGCGGCCGAGGCCGCGAAGAACGCGCCGAGGTACATCAGCATCATCAAGAACCAGTGCTGGACCCCGAACGCGACGATCGGCGGGAGCGCGACGGCGCCGAACCGGTCGCCCGCGTCGACGGGAGCCCCCGCGTAGAGCGCCACGAGCGCGCCGACGACGGCGAAGGCGACGCCGCCCGTGAAGAGGGCGTAGACGCGGCGGAGGTACGGGAGCGACGCGGCCGACGGCGCGTAGCCGGCGGGCTGCGCGCGGGGCGGTAGGTAGGGGGGATAGGGTGCCATGACGCGCGGTCAAAATAAGGTCGTGTCGTCCGGCGTCAATGTACGAAGACGCGAACGGCGGGCTCGAACACCGCCGCGTGCTCGATGATCGCGCTCTCGAGCGCGGGGGATCGGGTCAGGCTCTCGACGCCGAAGGCGAAGACGACCGCCGAGGCGGGCGGGCCGAACCACGCGAGGACGCGGCGCGAGGACACCTCGGGGCGCGAGGCGAGGAGCGCGGCGACGGCGAACGCGACCAGGTCGACGACGACGGCCGAGGTCTCCGGCGAGAGCGCGAGGAGCGCGCGCGCGACGCGCCACGTCCCGGCGGCGGCGGCGATGCCGGCGACCGCGGCGGCGAGCGCGAGGCGCAGGCGAGCGCGCCGCTCGATCCACCCGCGCGCGATCGACGCGGCGCGCGCCGCGACCGGGACGAGCACCGCGGCCGACGCGAGGGCCGTCGCGGCGAACGTCGCGCCGGCGAGCGCGTGGTGGTGCGTCGTCGCGCGGAGGACGGCGCCGAGGAGCGCGAGGAACGCGAAGAGGAGCGCCGCGGCGATCGTCGCGGCGAGCGCGCGCTCCTTCGCGCCGGGGCCGCCGAACGCGCGGAGCCCCTCGCGCGCGCGGCGCAGGACGTAGATGGCGATCCACATCGCCGGGAGCTCGGTCGCGACGAGCGCGGCCCACGCGCCGGCGCCGCCGTCGAACGCGGACGTCACGCGCTCGGCCGCGGGGGCCGACGCGAACGCCGCGGCGAGGAGGCCGCCGCCGCACGCCGTGCCGAACGCGATGAGCGGCGAGACGCCGTCGAGATCGCCGGGATCGACCGCGGGCAGCTTCGGCGCGCGCGGCGGGGTGGTCGGCATCGCGGCGCGTATCGTACTCGATCGACCGACGGCTAGAACGGATCGAGGGCGAAGAAGGGCGGGAGGCGGAAGACGGCGTCGAGGAGCTCGACGCGGCCCTGGTCTTCGGCCTGCGCCCAGCCGATGGCGACCGCGTCGGACGGCGCGAGCGCGCCGTAGACGATGGCGGCGAGGCCGGGGAGATCGCTCGTGAGGTCGGCCGGGCGATCGCTCGTCGCGGGCTCGACGCGCGCGCGGCCGTCGCGGATGGTCATCGACCAGCGCCCGGCGTCGCCCGCGTGGACGACGAGGTCGCCGTCTCTGGGGTAGCCGCGCGCGCAGACGGCGCGCGGGACGTCCTGGAGGCGGACCAGCGGCCCGGCGGTGACGAGCCCCATCGGGTGCTCGACGCGCGCGTCCCCGTAGCGGTGGCCGTCGGGATCGAGGAGGGCGCGATCGATCGGATCCTCGGCGTCGACGTCCAGGGTGAACTCGGCGACCTGGTCGCGCTGGAGGCCGATCGCGCCGAGCAGGCGGCGGCGCGTCTCGTCGTCGTCGGCGACGACCTCGTCGACGTGCAGCAGGATGGGCCCGTGCGCCTCGGCCTGCGCGAGGCACCACGCGATGTACCCGCCGATGCCGTCGGGCGTGTCGGCGACGAGGAAGACGCGGCGGTCGTCGAGCACCCGGCGGTCCCAGAAGACGTCGGTGCGATCGAGCCAGCCGGTGCGGCGCTTCGCGGCGCGCAGGTAGGCGGCGCGGAGGGCCGGCAGGTCGTCCGCGCG
>Ga0207710_10001866_pt1 | contig 10140 bp, 12 predicted proteins | sample KBSS24metaG_FD_184400 | JGI IMG/M metagenome (GOLD analysis project Ga0207710, IMG submission 184400) | Switchgrass rhizosphere microbial communities from Kellogg Biological Station, Michigan, USA - KBS S2-4 metaG (SPAdes) (version 2) | ecosystem: Host-associated > Plants > Roots > Rhizosphere...
GGTATCGGCGGAGGTGCTCTCGGGACGATCGGGGTGCCCGCAGGGTGGTTCGGGCTGTTCCTGGCCGGGGTGCTCGCAGTGGGTACGTCCGCTGGGCTGCTGGTCGCGCTGGCGTGGCGGACGGTGCGGCTGGCGCTGATCGACCGCTCCGAGGCCGACCTGGGCTACCGGCCGCGGGCAGAGGACGAGGACGTCCGTCCCACCCTTGCGATCGTCCCGTCCGACCTGGCTGAGACCGCAGGCGAGGACGGCGACGGCGACGACAAGGACCGCCTCGCCGTCTGATCCCCACCTCCCGGCCCGTGTGGCTCAGTTTCAGCCCCGGAAGTGGGCCGCAGCGGCCGGGAAGTGGACCGCTAGGGTGGGCCGGTGGCGGCTCGTCTGGTGGTTCTCGTGTCCGGCTCGGGCACGAACCTGCAGGCGCTGCTCGATGCCTGTGCCGATCCCGCGTATGGCGCCGAGATCGTGGCCGTCGGCGCCGACCGCGGGAACATCCTCGCCCTGCACAGGGCCGAGCGTGCCGGCGTCCCGACGTTCGTCCACCGGGTGAAGGACTATTCCACCCGCGAGCAATGGGACGCCGCCGTCACCGCCAGCTGCCGCTCGTACGACCCGGATCTGGTGGTGTCGGCGGGCTTCATGAAGCTGGCCGGCGAGACGTTCCTGCGCGCATTCGGCGGCCGTTACGTCAACACCCATCCGGCCCTGCTGCCGTCGTTCCCGGGGATGCACGGGGCGCGTGATGCACTTGAGCACGGTGTGAAGCTCACCGGGGCAACGCTGTTCGTCGTCGACCTCGGAGTGGATACCGGTCCGATCGTCGCACAGGCCGCTGTTCCGGTGCTGGACGAGGACACCGAAGAGACGCTGCACGAACGGATCAAGGTTGCCGAGCGGTCGATGCTCGTCGAGAGCGTCGGCCGGATGGCCCGAGAAGGCTTCGTGGTGGATGGGCGCCGGGTTCGCTTCGGCAACTGAACCGCCACTAGAGTGGCGGCATACGACTGGCGCGGGTGGGTGACCACCAGGGAGTGTGAGTCGGCATCGACCGCCTGGGTGCCCCTCGTCTGACTGACATCGTCGATGAGGAGTTGGCATGACCAAGATCGCCGTTCGCCGCGCACTGATCAGCGTCTACGACAAGACCGGGCTGGACGAACTGGCCCGCGGCCTGCACGAGGCCGGCGTCGAGATCGTCTCCACCGGCTCGACCGCCCAGACGATCCGCGACCTGGGCATTCCGGTCACCCCCGTCGACGAGGTCACCGGCTTCCCGGAGATCCTGGGCGGACGCGTGAAGACCCTGCACCCGCACGTGCACGCGGGCCTGCTCGCCGACCAGAACGACGCCGAGCATGTCGCCAAGATCGATGAACTGGGCATCAAGGCGTTCCAGCTGCTGATTGCCAACCTGTACCCGTTCGTGCAGACGGTCGCGTCCGGCGCCACCCCGCCGGAGATCGTCGAGCAGATCGACATCGGCGGCCCGGCCATGGTGCGGGCCTCGGCGAAGAACCACGGCTCGATGACGGTCGTGGTCGACCCGAGCAAGTACGGGACGGTACTGGAGGCGGTTCGTGCCGGCGGTTTCGACCTGCCCACCCGGCAGGCATTCGCGCGCGAGGCGTTCCGTCACACGGCGTCCTACGACATCGCGGTGGCGTCCTGGCTGGGTAGCGCGATCGCACCGGACGACCCCGAGATCCAGTTCCCGGCGTGGATCGCGGCGAAGTACGAGCGGGCCGCGGTGCTGCGTTACGGCGAGAACCCGCACCAGGCCGCCGCGCTCTATGTGACCGAGGGAGGAGTCGGACTCGCGCAGGCCGATCAGCTCTCCGGCAAGGAGATGAGCTTCAACAACTACGTGGACGCGGACGCCGCCTACCGCGCCGCCTACGACTTCGACGCGCCCGCGGTCGCGATCATCAAGCACGCCAACCCGTGCGGCATCGCCGTCGGCACCGATATCGCCGACGCGCACCGCAAGGCTCACGACACCGACCCGCTGTCGGCCTTCGGCGGCGTCGTGGCCTCGAACCGTCCGGTCTCCCTCGCGATGGCCGAGCAACTCGGCCCGATCTTCACCGAGGTCGTCGTCGCCCCCGGCTACGAGGACGGCGTGCTCGAGCGCTGGGCCAAGAAGACCGACCTGCGCGTGCTCGTTGTGCCGCCCCGTCCGTCCGGCCCTGCGGTCGAGACGCGTCCGGTGTCCGGCGGGCTGCTCGTCCAGGTCGCCGACCGCATCGACGCCGAGGGCGACGATCCGGCCAACTGGACCCTCGCGTCCGGCGAACCGGTGGACGAGGCGACCCTCGCCGATCTGCTCTTCGCCTGGCGGGCCGTGCGTGCGGCGAAGTCCAACGCGATCCTGCTGGCGAAGGACGGGGCCGCGGTCGGCATCGGCATGGGTCAGGTCAACCGGGTCGACTCCTGCAAGCTCGCCGTCGCGCGGGCGGGGGACCGCGTGGCCGGCTCGGTGGCGGCCTCGGATGCGTTCTTCCCCTTCGCGGACGGGCCGCAGGTGCTGCTCGATGCCGGCGTGCGGGCGATCGTCCAGCCCGGTGGTTCCAAGCGCGACGACGAGGTCATCGCCGCCATCAGAGCCGCCGGCGCCTCGATGTACTTCACCGGCACCCGCCATTTCGCCCATTAGGGCCGCGGCGCGATTGATCCGTTGTCGGTCGCCCGGGGTAGACCGGAGGCATGACTGAAATAACGGGCATAGCCCCTATCGGAACCGTCGTGTTCGACGTGGACGCGTTGCAACCGGTCGCCTCGTTCTGGGCCGACCTGCTGGGCGGCGCGATCACGGACGAGGACGGCGACTGGATCACCGTGACCACCCCGAACGGCTGGGACGTGGCCTTCCAACTGGCGCCGAACCTCGTGCGTCCGCAGTGGCCCTCGCAGGAGCACCCGCAGCAGCTGCACCTGGACCTGCGCGTGCTCGACCTGGCGGTCGCCACCGAGCAGGCCGTGAAGCTCGGTGCGACGCTGCTGCGCGAGAACGCCGCCTGGAACACGCTGGCCGATCCGGCCGGGCATCCGTTCGACCTCTGCGTGAACGCCGAGGTCGGTGATGTGACGCTCTGGGCGGTGACGTTCGATGTCCCGGACGCCTCGGCGGCGGCAGCCTTCTGGTCCAGGATCCTGGGCGATCCGGTCGTCTACGACCAGGACGGCGTGGCGATGCTGGGCGGCGACAAGCCGGTGCTGTTCCAGGGCGTCGAGAACTTCACCGCGCCACGCTGGCCCGATCCGGCCGCGCCGCAGCAGGGGCACCTGGACCTCTTCCTGCCCGACCTCGACGCCGGCGAGGCGGCCGTGATGGCCGCCGGCGCGACCCGGCTGCCCGGGCACGACGGCGACGGGTTCCGGGTCTTCGCCGATCCTGCCGGACATCCCTTCTGCCTCTGCAAGCACTGAGAGAATCGTCGACGTGCAGTTCACGTTCGACGGCGAGGTGATCCACTGGCGCGGGCCCGCGCCGTGGTTCTTCGTGCCGCTGCCGGACGCGCAGAGCGACGAGATCGCCGCGACGCCGGAACTCAGCTACGGATGGGGCTGCGTTCCGGCGCGCGTTCGGATCGGCGGGACGAGCTTTGAGACCGCGCTGATGCCGAAGGACGGGCAGTACCTCGTCCCGGTCAAGGTCGCGGTCCGCAAGGCCGAGGGCATCGAGGAGGGCGACGTGGTGGCCGTGGAGCTCCAGCTGTGAAGGAGCTCGTCCAGGCTGACCCGTCCGATACGGACTTCCGCGACCTGGACGCGGCGGAACAGAGCTGGCAGCAGCGCGTCTTCGAGGGCGCTGACTTCACCGACTCCGACCTCGCCGGGCTCAGCACCGCGGGCTGCACGTTTCTCGAATGCGACTTCACCCGCGTCGATCTGACCCGGTCGCGGCACGAGGGCAGCGCGTTCGTGGCCTGCAGGTTCTTCGGGACGCGGCTGAACGAGGCGAGCTTCACCGGCTGCAAGCTCGCCGGCTCCACGTTCCACGAGGTCGGCTCCCGCGGCCTGCGGTTCGCAGGCGGTGATTTCACCGCGGTCTCGTTCGGGGCAACCACACTGCCCAAGCAGGACCTGGCCGGGGCCCGCCTGGCGGACGCGAACCTCGTCGACACCGACCTGACCGGATCGGACCTCACCGGGGCGGACCTGCGCGGCGTGCGTCTGGACCGCACCGTCCTGAGGGACGCCGACCTGCGCGGCGCCAAGCTCGACGGCGTCGACCCGCGACGCGTCGACCTACGTGGCGCGCGGATGGACGTCGAGCAGGCGGTCAGCCTGCTCGGTGTCTTCGGGGTGCACATCGGCTGAGCTTGCGAAGCCGTCGGTGGGCGGAGTGGCTGAGCTTGCGAAGCCGTCAGTGGGCGGAGCGGCTGAGCCTGCGAAGCCGTCGGTAGGCGGAGCGGCAGAGTTTGCGGGACTGTCGTTGCGCAGAGCGGCTGAGGGTCCTGGCAGGATTGGCGACATGACCGCAGTGATCCTGGACGGCAAGGCGACCCTGGCGGCGATCAAGATCGAACTGGCCGAGCGGGTCAGAAAGCTCGCCGAGGCCGGTTACCAGCCCGGCCTGGCGACCGTGCAGGTCGGCAGCTTCCCCGGCAACCAGTGGTACGTGAACGCCAAGCACAAGGACAGCGCCGAACTCGGCATCGCGAGCATCCGCCACGATCTGCCCGAGACCGCGTCCCTGCAGCAGGTGCTCGACATCGTCGCCGAACTCAACGCCGACCCGCAGGTCACCGGCTTTCTGGTCCAGCAGCCGACCGGGCTGGACGAGCACGCCATCCTTGCCGCCGTCGATCCGGTCAAGGACGTGGACGGGCTGCACCCAACCAACCTGGGCTGGCTCGTCCTGGGCAAGCCGGCACCGCTGCCGGCCACCCCGAGCGGCATCGTCGAACTGCTGCGCCGTTACGACGTCCCGATCGCGGGCGCGCACGTGGTCATAGTCGGCCGCGGCATCACCGTCGGGCGTCCGCTATCGCTGATCCTCACCCGCCGCTCGGAGAACGCGACGGTCACCGTCGTGCACACCGGCACGCCTGACATCGCCAGCCACATCCGCGAGGCGGACATCGTGGTCGGTGCCGCCGGCTCCCCCCACCTGATCACCGCGGACATGATCAAGCCGGGCGCGGCCGTCCTGGACGCGGGCGTCAGCCGGGTCGACGGGAAGATCGCCGGGGACGTCCACCCGGACGTGGCGAGCGTGGCCGGGTTCCTGACTCCGAACCCCGGTGGGGTGGGTCCGATGACCCGCGCCGTCCTGTTGCGCAACATCGTCGAAGCGGCCGAGCGCGCGGCAGCGCGGAATCCGACCGAGCGGGCAGCGGGACTCTGACCCGTCCATGTCACCTCAGGCAGCGCAGCTGTTGCGGCGCCAGGCGGCGTTCCTGCTCGTCCTCGCCCTGCTCGCCGCGTCGCTGGTCTATCTGACCGTCCAGCCGGACCACTGGCGGCGCGGGAGCGGCGTCATCGCGATCGCCCTGCTGCTCGCCGGTTTCATGCGGGTGACGCTGCCGCGGCGGTGGGTCGGGGCCCTGGCCGTGCGCGCGCGGTGGATCGACTCGGCGTTCTACCTCGTCGTCGGCGCGGGCATCCTGGTGGTCCTGATCACGGTCGCGTGAGCCACCTGGCACCTCGAAGCCCCCGCATTCCCGGGGCCTAGCTGCGCGGGGTAGGTTCCGGGACATGACCACTCCCGTGAATGTCACCGTGACCGGCGCGGCCGGCCAGATCGGTTACGCGCTCCTGTTCCGCATCGCCTCGGGCCACCTGCTGGGCCCGAACACCCCCGTGCGCCTCAAGCTGCTCGAGATTCCCCAGGGCCTCAAGGCCGCCGAGGGCACTGCGATGGAGCTGGACGACTGCGCCTTCCCGCTGCTCGCCGGCATCGACATCACCGACGACTTGAAGACCGGCTTCGACGGCACCAACGTCGCGCTGCTGGTCGGCGCCCGTCCGCGCACGGCGGGCATGGAGCGCGGCGACCTGCTGTCGGCCAACGGCGGCATTTTCGGCCCGCAGGGCAAGGCCATCAACGACCACGCGGCCTCGGACATCAAGGTCTTGGTCGTCGGCAACCCGGCCAACACCAACGCGCTCATCGCGCAGCAGAACGCGCCGGACGTGCCGGCCTCGCGGTTCACCGCCATGACCCGCCTGGACCACAACCGCGCGCTGTCGCAGCTGGCCGCCAAGCTCTCCGTCCCGGTCACCGCGATCGAGAAGATGACGATCTGGGGCAACCACTCCGCCACCCAGTACCCCGACCTCTACACGACGCTGGTCAACGGCATGTCCGCCGCGTCGCAGGTCGAGCAGGAGTGGCTGCGCGACACCTTCATCCCCACGGTCGCCAAGCGCGGGGCGGCGATCATCGAGGCCCGTGGCGCGTCCTCGGCCGCCTCCGCCGCGAACGCCGCCATCGATCACGTCTACGACTGGGTCAACGGCACCGAGTGGACGTCCTCCTCCGTGGTGTCGGACGGTTCGTATGGCGTGCCGGAGGGCCTGATCTCCTCCTTCCCGGCGCGCGCGGTCAACGGCGAGTGGGAGATCATCCAGGGTGTCGAGATCAACGAGTTCAGCCGCGGCAAGATCGACGCGAGCGTTGCCGAACTCGCTGAGGAGCGCGACGCTGTCAAGGAGCTAGGCCTCATCTGAGACTCGCATCTTTCGTGCCGACGGGCCGTCCTGCCTAGGCAGGGCGGCCCATCGTCATTACGGTCTGCCTCGGCGGCGAGGGGCGCCGCCGCAGAGCCTCAACGGGGGTTGGCCGAGATGGCATTCGTCCAGATCATCGACTTCAAGACCGACCGCGGCGAGGAGGTCGACGCGTTCTTCGAGGGTTGGGAGCCGCCGCCCGGCAGCACGGTGCGGCGCGTGATCGTCACGCAGGACCGTGATGACGCCACCCGTCGCCTGCACATCGTCTTCTTCGACTCCTACGAGTCGGCGATGGAGAACTCCGGGCTGCCGGAGATCGACGCACTCGCCGCGAAGATGGCCGAGTTCGTCAGCGAACCTCCGAAGTTCTACAACCTGGACGTCATCGAGGACATGACGGTCTGAGCCAGGTCCGACAAGTGCAGGTCCGAAGCGAGGCTGCGGTGGACCGTGCCTCCGCGGTCCAGCACCATCCTGACTGCTGGTGCGTCTCCTAGCGTTGCTCCCGGCGGCCGCCCAGCAACGCCGACAGACGCGCCAGCAAGATCGAGGACGGTGTCCAGGACGCGATTCTGGCCCAGGATTCCGGGGCTCTGGGCGGACGGGCCGAGGTCCATGTCCTCGACGAGGAGCGGGCCGGCGGGGTCGGTGACGCGGGTGCGGGACCGGACGTGGCCCGGTGATTCGCCGGTGCGTCCGAGCACGAGCGTCTCGCGCAGCAGGCAGCGCGCGTCCGAGCCGAGTGTGATGGTCGTGGAACGGTCCACCTCGGCGCCGTGCGCCACGACGAACGGCTCGCCGTGCCAGACGAGATTCGCCTTGTCCTGCAGGATGATTCTTACGTGCCATGCGGACGGTCCGCCGGAATAGGCGACGGTGCCGGCCGGCTCGATCACGTCCAGGGACGTGCCCGCGCCGACGGCGACCTCGAGGTTGACCTCGTCGCCGGGGTGTAGCAGCGAACCTGTGGCGACGAGTGCCACCTGCGCATGTGCGCCGGAGGTGCTGAGCTGCATCGGGCGGAGCAGCCCGGCGGTGGTGAGGATCCGCAGCCGTCCGTCGATGAGCTCAGTGCGTATGGACGTGCTCGCCGTGTGCATGAGCGACGCTTGCGGCGCGAGCAGTGTGCGCATGTGCCGCCATGGGTCCGGGGTCGACGGGGACGAGCGTCCCGGTGTTGAAGTGGTCGAGTTCGTGCCGCACCCAGCTGACCAGCTCGGCGACCGCGGCGGAATCGTTCTTCGACAGTGCCACGACCGTCCGTCCGTCCCGCGCCGTGGTCGCGTCGTCGACCATCTGCGCGGCGTCGACGCCCACGTAGGGAGCCAGGTCGGTCTTGTTGATGACGAGCAGATCCGCCCGTTCGATGCCGGGACCGCCCTTGCGGGCCACGTCGCCGCCTCCGGCCACGTCCAGCACGAAGATCTGCCGGTCGACCAGGGCGGGGGAGAAGGTCGCGGTGAGGTTGTCGCCGCCGGACTCCATCAGGATCAGCTCGGGGTGGAACTGCGCGTCCAGGTCCTCGGCGGTGAGCAGGTTCGCGGTGATGTCGTCACGGATGGCGGTGTGGGGGCAGGCCCCGGTCTGCACGCCGACGATCCGGTCGGGATCCAGCACGCCGGCGCTGCGCAGGAAGCGGGCGTCCTCGTCGGTGTAGATGTCGTTGGTGATCACGGCAAGATCGACGCTGCCGGACAATTCGCGGCAGAGGGTCGCGATGATCGAGCTCTTGCCGGTGCCGACGGGTCCGCAGATCCCGAGGCGCATCCCGCGGGCGGGGGAGTCAGGCACTGAAGAGCCTCCTCGTCGTCAGGGCGTGCTGCTGTGCCCATAGTTCCAGTTGGGGGGCACTCGGCGCGGGCATGGTCCTCGGGTCGGTGAGACCGGCGACCTGGTCGGCCAGCTCGTCCATGTCCGGCATCAGCTCGACGACCCAGCCGGTGGCGTCGGCGGGATCGAGCGGGGCGAGCTTCAACGCCGCAGCGACGACGGTCTGCACGTCGTCGTAGGCGATCAGCCGCGCCAGTCGGACCGGATCGATCCCCACGTGCGCCGCGATCGCGCCGAGCACCACTGCGCGCGACGTCGCGAGCTGTCCTGCAGGTGGTGCGTCGGGACGCACCCCGCGCAGGAGGGTCGGCAAGCCCGCCTCCGGCCAGACGCGGACGGCGAGCCGTAGCAGGCCGCGGGCGAGGGTGCGGGACGTGGCCCGCATGGCATCGCTCGGCGTCCGCGCCGCCCACTCCGCCTCGACGGCCCCTGGGGCAGCTCCGGCCGCCGTCACGACGGCGGTGGCGGCCTCGACCAGGGTGACCGTCCGCAGGCGGGCGCGGCAGAAGGCGGGGACGTCGGCGGACGTCAGCCCGGACGCCATCGCCGGCTCGAGCTGTCCTGACTGGGTGAACCCGCCGACCGGCAGCCGTGAGTCGGCCAGCAGCATCACGAACAGGTCGGACGAGCCCACTAGAACAGGGTGTAGAGCTGGGTGAGGGGCAGGGACGTGGCGGGCGAGGGCTCGACCAACTCGCCGTCGACGGTGATCGCGAACGTCTCCGGGTTCACATCGATCGTCGGCAGGTAATCGTTGTTGATCATCTGCGCCTTGCCGACGTCGCGGGTGGGACGCACCGCCGACAGCGAGCGCCGCAGCCCGAGCCGCGAGCCCAGCCCGTCCGCCACCGCCGCGGGCGAGACGAACGTGAGCGAGTGGTCGGCGCCGTTCTCCACCAGCGTGGGCCGCATCAACTGCGGCTGCGGTGTCGGGATGGACGCATTCGGGTCGCCCAGCGACGCCCACACCAACGCGCCGCCCTTGATGACCACCTCCGGACGGATGCCGAAGAACCGCGGATCCCACAGCACCAGGTCGGCCAGCTTGCCCGCCTCGACCGACCCGACCTCGTGGTCGATGCCGTGCGCGATCGCCGGGTTGATCGTGTACTTGGCCACGTAGCGCTTCGCCCGTACGTTGTCGGCGACCCCGCCGAGCGAACCGAGCCGCGCCTTCATCACGTGCGCCACCTGCCAGGTCCGGGTGACGACCTCGCCGATGCGGCCCATCGCCTGCGCGTCCGAGGACGTGATCGAGATGGCGCCCAGGTCGTGCAGGACGTCCTCGGCCGCGATCGTCGTTGCGCGGATGCGCGACTCGGCGAAGGCCAGATCCTCGGCCACCCGCGGGTTCAGGTGATGGCAGACCATCAGCATGTCGAGATGCTCGGCCACGGTGTTGACCGTGTGCGGCAGCGTCGGGTTGGTCGAGCCGGGCAGGACGGACGGCAGCGTGGTCAGCTTGATGATGTCCGGCGCGTGCCCGCCGCCGGCGCCCTCGACGTGGAAGGCCTCGATCGACCGTCCGCCGATGGCGTTGATCGTCGACTCGAGGTAGCCGGCCTCGTTCAGCGAGTCGGAGTGCAGCGCGACCTGCAGCCCCCAGTCGTCCGCGGCGCGCAGCGCGGCGTC
>Ga0207710_10001868_pt1 | contig 10129 bp, 8 predicted proteins | sample KBSS24metaG_FD_184400 | JGI IMG/M metagenome (GOLD analysis project Ga0207710, IMG submission 184400) | Switchgrass rhizosphere microbial communities from Kellogg Biological Station, Michigan, USA - KBS S2-4 metaG (SPAdes) (version 2) | ecosystem: Host-associated > Plants > Roots > Rhizosphere >...
CAGGCGTAGATTTTAGGTGGGTGCTAAAGCCCCTTTGACTCCTTACGAGCTGTATTTATTGTAGGCATGCGTTCGCGCGGACAGGGAAAATTTACGAACAAGATACGGATCATCGAGCGACTCGGCAGATTCGTACTGCTGCGCCGTCCGGTGGTTTTTTTCATGGCTTTTGTTTTCTTGCCGTTTGTTCCGGCGATCCTCGGGCAAACCCCTTTTGAAAACCGGCGCGTAAACGGCGTCGAAGTCGTAATTGACGGTGCAGGGGTCGCGACGCCGGAAACGGAACAGTTTCGCGCCATCGTATCAGACACGATCGGGCCCCAATATTCGACCGTTAGGATCCGCGAATCGATCGAGGCGCTGCACCACACCGGGCGGATAGTCTCCGTTGTAGTAAAAGCGAGGGAGGACGGGCCAGAGGGTGTCGTACTCCAATATCTCGTCAAGCTGCAAACGCAGGCCGATAAGGTGAATATTGAGATCGGCGATACGGGGGGGACGACGATAAAGGAGCAGGACCTGCTCTTTAAACTAAATCTAATGAATCCCGGAGCGTCGATCAATGATCAGGCTCTAAGGGACAATGCCAGTGTGATCCTGGAATACCTTCGCGATCTGGGATTTTTCAAATCCGAGGTCACATTCAAGACAACGCCGACGGTTGGACAAAATCGCGTCAGCGTCACTTTTTTTGTTAAGCCGAACGCCCAAACGAGGGTTCAGGATTTCAAGATAAATATTGACGGCTTCGACACCGCAAAACTCCTCCCGGAGCTTAAATTGAAACCTGGTGAGCCATATACTCGCGATCTGCTCGCGAAGGATGTAGCAAAGATTCGGAGCATTCTCGGGAAAGACGATTTTTTGGCTCCTGAGCTCGAGGAGCCGCGCAGAGTGTTCGACAGTGAAAAAAATACGATCGCGATCGAGTTGATCGGAAAAGCCGGCCCAAAGGTAACGGTCACGCTTGATACCAAAAAGGAAAAGATCGGAAACTCTGCCCTGACGAAACTGCTTCCGGTAAAGCGGGACGGCACGCTGGATTATTCCGCGATCGTCGAGGGCGAACGACGCCTTGAGAACTATTATCAGGAGCAAGGATATTTCTTTGCCAACGTGACGCCCGTTTGCTCGGTTACCCCACCTCTCACGGAGGCAGAAGGTGGTGTGGCCAACAATACCGAGTTTCTCTGCTCGACGCTTAGCAATACGGAGCTCATGGGAAAAACGGTCGATCTGAAATATCGGGTCGATCTCAATCGCCGGCTAAAGTTGGTGGACATCCGGTTGCGCGGCACTACCCAGCTAACGATCGATGACGTCCGTTCCATTTTGGCGTCGCAGACAGCAAACCTTCTCGGAGTGATCCCTCTGTTTGGATACGGCCGGGGATACACGAGCGAACGAATTCTTGAAGAGGACACGTCGACGATCCAATCGCTGATGCGTGAGCTGGGATATCGAGAGGCGAAGGTGCGTGTCAATCAAGGCGTGTCGCCGACCGCGGACAATCTAATTATCACATTTATCGTTGACGAGGGCCCGCCAACGGTCGTAAACGGCATTGACGTCGCCGGCAACGTGGAGATCCCGAAAGACAAGCTGTTGGCGCAGCTGCCGCCAATTGTCGGGCAAAATTATTCCCGTGCAAAGATCAGAAATGCCGAACGCAAGCTGGCCGCTTATTATTCAGGCGAAGGATACTTCGACGCCCACGTAACCTCCTCGGTCATCGAGGAACCCAATGATTCAGCAGCCGGTCAGAAATTGGTAAAGATCGTCTTGAACGTCGAGAACGAGGGTAAGCGTGTATATATCGGCCGCGTTTTGATAACTGGCAACGAAAAAACCAGGACAGAAGCTATTTTGCGGGCGATCACGCTCCGCCCAAATCAGCCATTAAGGTCTTTGGATATCTACACAAGTGAACAGAACCTCTACGCAAGCGATGTTTTCAGCAATGTCGACATCAAAGCTCAACCGGCGGGAGAACGGCCTGACGGAACGCGAATTCGAGATGTAATAGTCAGCGTCACGGAGCAGAAGTTTCGCCTTGCGCAATACGGCGGTGGATATTCCACGGACTTTGGCCTGAACGGATTCTTTGACATTCGCCACGTCAATCTGATGGGACGCCTCTGGCAGGGCGGGGCGCGAGTGCGGTGGAGCGAACGGCAGCAATTGGTTCAGTTTGACTTTATTAATCCGCGTTTCCTTAAGGACGGGAAAAATCGGTTTGCACCTCTAACGCTATCGGCCCAATATCAGCGCGATTCAACGGTAACGCGATTTTTTCGGTCGGCGTTCGACACGGGTACCTTCGGGATCGTGCAGCGAATTGACGCAAACGGAAATCCGATCGACGAATTTGGAAATGATGCCGGCAGCCCGACGATAAACCGCCTTACTGTTACCGCCGAGACAAATCGCACGCTCGACGTAAAGAGCCGGAGCGTGATTTTCTTTCGCTATCGATTCGAGGACGTCCGGTTGTTCAATATCGAGAGTCTGTTGATCAAAGATCTGCTGCAGCCGGATTCGCGGATCAGGACCTCCGGGTTCGGCGCGACGTTGGTTCGCGATACGCGAGCGAACTGTGCGATCAAATACACACTTCTCGAGACGATCGCGAAAGGCGAACCCGGCAGTCCGTGCCGCTACAATGCGGTGGATCCCACACGAGGCGATTACCTGACCGCGGAATACAACGTTTCCTTGCCTGCCATCGGCGCTAATATAGGGTTTAACAAATTTCAGGCTTCGTACAATTACTACTACACGCCGCCCCAATTTGAAAAGTTCACTTTCGCAGGACGGGCGATCCTGGGGATCTCAAATGTATTTTCAAGCGGAAATCGATTTTCGAACGCACAGTTCCCTGATCTCGAGGGAATACTGCCGATCAGCGAACGCTTCTTCGCCGGGGGTGCAAATACCTTGCGAGGGTTCGATTTTGAATCGGCCGGGCCAAGGGTAGTAGTAGTTCCGCAGGGCACATTTCGAAATAGCAAGGGAGATCCGGTCTTCCTCGACCCGTTTACCGTACCGTTTGGCGGGAATGCGTTGGCGATAGTGAATCTTGAAGCGAGAATAACAATATCAAAGGACCTACGTGCCGTGCCGTTCTACGACGGCGGAAATGTGTTTCGCCGTGTCGGCGATATTTTTAATCCGCCCGATGTACCGCCGAATGATGTTTTCCGCCAGAATCTCAGATCCCTTTGGTCACATACAGTTGGGTTGGGATTGCGCTTGAAGACGCCGGTGGGCGGCGACCTCGGTGTAGATTTCGGCTACCTTCTTAATCCCCCGTCATTTCTGATCCCACAGCCGATTGGGCCCAATGCGACCTATCGCTTGCGGCAGGAACAGATCCATTTTCGCTTCGCTCAGGCGTTTTGACCGCGGCAAAACAAAACTGCGAGTTCATACGCCAACCTCTCCGAGCGTTCCTCAAATTTAATTTATTGCAGAAGAGATTATGTGGGTTTCGTCCAGTTCGACCACGTAACTCGCTTCAAGCAGCTCGCTTTCTACGATCGGTTCGACTTCGATAGGGTCGGAGACTCGGACAGGGGGTACCTCGGCACGATCTCGTGCCGGGAGATGATCTTTCTCCAGAGTCAGATCTTTTTTATGTCTCGATTTTGTTGCGTACATTCCCTTGTCCGCAGCAACGATCATTTCATCGAATGTGCTTCCATGGCTCGGGTAGCCTGAGGCTCCTATGCTGATGCCGACGCTGGCGAAAGCGTCAACTGAAACTGGCAATACCAGTTCATTGACCGCAGCCTCGATCCGTCTGCAAAGGTCAATGACATCCTCCTGTTTCGTATCCGGCACCAGAGCGACGAACTCATCACCCGCATATCTCGCCAGAAAATCATATTCACGAAGCTGTCCCAGGATCACGCGGCCGATCTCCTGAAGCATCCTGTCACCCATCTTGTGTCCAAAGTTATCGTTTACTGCCTTGAACCCATCGAGGTCGAGCATCAAAAGCTGAAAGCTCGATCCTGTTCGCTCGGAACGGGCAACTTCCTTTTCAAACTGGAGTTGGAGGCTGCGAGCATTTGGCAGGCCAGTCATTGGATCGGTCAGTGCATACGTTTCGGTAACAAGATGACGCTGTGATTTGAAGATAGCGTCTGCCGCTATCTTTGAGATAGTTTCGAGCAGCCGCATGTGTTCTTCTTCGTACGCCTTTCTTTCGATCGAGTAAAGCGTCACTGCGCCGATCAACTTCTCATCAGCGATAAGCGGCAGCGAGATCATTGTAGAGTAATCAACGACGAATTCCTGCTGCGACGCCGAGAAATCCAGCGTGGGGTCCGAATTCAGGGATGGCACGCGGTCCTTTAAGACGACGCCAGTCGGACCTTCGCCAACCTTGATACGCCGCCCCTTAAAGGCCGGACCGCTCTTGCCGTCAGTATGAGAGGCTATAGCAAATTCTGCCTCTTCTTCCAGTAGATATACCGAACACGTATCGAACGGCACCAGGGCCTCGATCCGCTTGGTGAATAGTGCAAGCGTTTGGTGGAGATTGACCGACGAGCCGAAATCCCTTGCCAATTCGTAAAGTGTGAACACCTCGCGATTGGCGCGCTTTATTTGCTCGACGTAGCCGATCGGCGAATCAACATCGACGTTGGTGATACTTCTAAATTCGTGGTCTTCTATCGGTGGGTAGGCAAGACCCTGGGCCTCCACTTGTTGTTCAAGGCTACTCAAATTCTTTAGAAAGACGCTGACGATCTTCGGATCGAATTGGGTTCCGGCACCGCTCACCAGAAAATTACAGGTTTCTTCGCGACCGACCGCCGGCCGGTAGGGTCGGGCACCGCGGAGAGTGTCATACGCGTCGGCAACCGACAATATTCTCGCGGTCAACGGGATATTATTGCCTTTAAGCCCCTCGGGATACCCGCTACCGTTCCAGCATTCATGGTGGTATTTCACGGTCGGTACCACCGGATCGTCAAACCCTACCTTCTCTAAGATTGACGCTCCGACGGACGAATGGATCTTTGTTTTTTCCATCTCGGCCGGCGTAAGCCGCCCTGGTTTATTAAGGATATGGTCGGGGACGGCAAGCTTACCGATGTCATGAAGAAGTGCTCCCGTACGCAATGCATTGACCTCGCTTTCGGATAAACCAAGTAATTCTCCGAGCCCGGTTGCGTAGATCTGCGTTCGCCGGGTGTGACCTATACCGACCTGGTCGCGTGCGTCTATTGCGGTCGCCAGGGCTTCGACGGTGGCGAGGTGGATCCGGCTTGCGTCGCGGATCTGCTTGGTCTTTTGTTCCAGCCTTGATCGATGGATCCTGTATGCAAAGTCTCCAAGCACGGCGATCGGTACCATTACGATACCGAATTCGATGCCGAATTTTTGAAATGTGAAATGGAAGCAGAACATTCCCAACAGGCCGGCTATGCAACCGCCAAGAGGGTATACAAAATGATCGACCATGAGCGAGTGGGCTCGAACAGTACCGTCAAGTCGATGGATAAGATAACGCAATGAAGAACTGAGGAAATAGTGGGTCGCAACCATTAATGTTATCGCCGCCGCCACGGTGGGGCTAAAGACCAGATCTCCTGCTGCAGCTGTACGTTGTACGTAAGGCACATAGCCCAAGGTCACATAGAACAAGAGGGCGGCGATATAAAGTGCCACGATATCCACCGCGGCAACGTATTTTTCATCGTCCTTGTCATTTGGGTCAAAAAAGGCAGCGGTTATGTACGATATCGCCCCAAGAAGGAGCCCGCCGCTTATACCGAGCCACAACACACCCCAGAAACCGAATACGCCTGCAGCTGAGATCTGAATTCTCGTTTTCCAGATCTTTATTTGGTACCTGTTAACAATGACTGAAACAAAGGCTGCGATGCCAAGAACAACGAGCTTCTCCGGCATGTATATCGTGAGCCGCATCGCTGAAACGACAATAAGGACCATAGCCAGGTTTATGGTCAGGCCACAAAGGACCTTTGTCTGCCAGGTGCAGTTGCTCATCGATGTAAACTTTATGCCCATTACGAAATTTGAGATGCTTATGGGAAACTTAGCTTTGTGCCCCAACCAGGTCTCGTTCCGGTGGCTCCGATGCGAAGCCGCGACATTATTATATTCAAATGTCGTGCCACGATGTAACTATTGGAAACAAGTGGTTTTTCTCGGTTTTCTCGATGCGGTTCAGAGCACGGCAAACGTTCCGTCAGTATGATGATTCAAAATGATGTGTACCGGTCAATCTGACCTGAAGAGATCCGAAGCATGAGATACATTTTGGTAGAGGCATTACTGATCGCGGGTCTTTTCGTATCCACTGCCATTGCGCAAAACACGGACGACGTCGTTCGCGTAGACACCGATCTCGTCCCCTTTGAAGTAACCGTGCTCGACAAGAGTGGAAATCCGGTCAGAAATCTTCGGGCGAACGACTTCAGGATAATGGAGGATGGAGCGGAAAGACGAACGGACTTTTTTCAACCGATCACAAAAAGTGATTCGGGCAGGCCATTGTCGATCGTATTCGCGCTGGATGTCTCCGGCAGTATGACCCAGCAGGAATTGGAGAAGCTGCGCATTGCGATGCAGACATTTATTGACCGGTTGGCGGATTACAACTCTTATTTTGCGGTGACGGTGTTCGGGATGAATGTAAGGACTATTCAATCTTTTACGAACCGGCCGGATAAACTGGAAAAGATTTTCAGCCGCCTCCTCCGCGACGCGGACGGCCTTTCGACCCACGCCTACGATGCCGTTGACGACGCAGTAAGAATGATCGTGAAAAAGTCACCGCGGAAACTCGGTGACCGTTTTCCGAAGCGCGCGGTGATCGTGGTGACAGATGGATTCCCGGTCGGAGATGTTGTTTCGCCCGCTACCGTCATCGAACGGGCGAACAACTCGGAAACAAGTATTTATTCGGTGATCCTTCCATCATTTTCGCGGCTGCAGCAAAATAATAAGCCTCTGCCGACGCCACTTGAAGTAAGCGGCCTGATCGAACGTACCGGCGGCAAAAGCTTTTACGCCACCGATAAGAATTTCGAAGCCTTGTTCAAATCCCTGGCCGAGGAGATAACGGCATCATACGCTATCGCCTTCTATCCGAGCGAAACTAATCGGGAAGACGGAAAGTTCCATGACGTAAAGATCGAGTCAACGAAGGGCTATGTGATAAAGCAGAACAGGGCGGGTTACAAAGGTAAACCCTGATCACGATCGATCGCTAGTAACGCTCGTTCTCGTAATCGAAAGATTCAAAATCTTCTTCAACATCGTCGGAATCGTGGGTTACGTGGAGGTCAACCTCTATCGGATCGAGTCCGACAACCTCAAGGCGCGAACCGCATTCATCACATGTCACGATGTCACCCTGCTCCGATTCGGCATCAATGTACACATCTTCATCACATTCGGGACAGACAGTGGTCGGCATTTTAATATTCTCCGCGAAAAAATAATTTTGACAGCGTTTCCTTACAAATCAACTAAAAATCGGTATGCTAAACAATCTAACGTGTACGACGATGCTTTGGCAAGAATTCGCCGCTAAAAAATTGGAAAAATCTTCGATCCCGTTTACTAATGCAATTTCCTTTTCAGCTTCCCGAGAATCGTGAGTTCGATGTCGTCGGATTTGGAACCAATGCGGTCGACTACCTGATCCAGGTACCCGAATATCCCGTCTTCAACTCAAAGGTCGAGCTTACCGACTACGTTCAGGCAGCGGGAGGCGAGGTAGCCACGACAATGGTCGGCCTCCAGCGGCTCGGCTTGACGACGTCGTACGTAGGACGATTTGGCCGTGACGCGGCCGGCGATTTCGGGATACAAACGCTGCGGGACGAGGGCGTTGACCTGACTTACGCCGAGCAGATACCGGGAGCCAGAACGCAGATCGCGTTCATTGTAATAGATGAACGCAGCGGCGAGAGAACTGTCATATGGCAGCGCGACGCAAAGCTCGCATTTTCAGAGGCGGAAGCTCCGCTGGATATCGTCGACCGCGCAAGGGTCCTGCATTTCACTCCTCACGATGCGAAGGCATGTCTCGCGATGGCCAAAAGGGCCAAATCAACCGGAGCGATCGTTTCGGTGGACATCGACAATCTGTTCGAGGGAGTACGTGATCTGCTTTCATATGTGGATATATTTATCGCCTCGGCGGATTTTCCCGAAAAGCTCTTTGGCCCGGCCGACTCTCACGAAGCGCTTCGCGAGATCAAATCAATGTTTGGCTGTGAGATCGTCGGCGTAACTCTCGGTGAAGCCGGTTCGCTACTTCTCTGCGGCGAGACTTTTATCGAAACTCCCGGGTTCGCGGTCCCCGGCGGCTGTAAAGACACAACCGGTGCCGGCGATGCTTTCCGCGTCGGGTTGCTTTACGGACTGTTAAAGGGTGAGAGCATCGAGGAAAGCGCCAAGATGGCAAACGCCGTCGCGGCCCTGAAGTGCCGGGCTATTGGAGCGAGAACTTCGCTGCCGCGGTCCAACGACCTCGCGGAGCTTATGCGTACTGTCACGGCCGGGTAGACAGCTTTTTGTCGATCTGTTCAAGCTTGTCGTAGACTTCGCGCATCGCAACCGCCAGATCTTTTAGTCCCGAGGCGATGTACATTGCAAACTGCACCTCTTTACTGTTTCGATCTGGTCTGGTTTCAATAAATCTGAATGCAGTATCAAAAGATTTTTCAGCTGATTCAGTGGTTCGCACGTTGGTGTACGCCATAATTGATTTGTCTCCATTTTAGCTTAGCGTCAATTCCCCCTGCTCGATCTCTAAATCCCCTTGCGTCGTCATAGCTTGTCGTTAAAAAGGCCGATCACCAGCGCCCACGCGTCGCGTGCCGCCGTCTCGTTATAAACCTCGGGCCGGGTATTGTTGAAAAATGCGTGATCGGCGTCGTACTTAGCCATTGTTATCGGAAGCTCGTATTTCGCGGTGATCTCTTCAAGCAGGGCGACCTTGGCCGGGTTGATCCATCCATCCTGGGTTGCTGAGACGAATATTGTCGGAGCGGTCAGCTTCTTCAAAACATCCTCCGGAGGCAGATCTCCGTAAAAAGGGGCGGCAGCGCTGATGCCTTCCACCTCGCAAGCGGCACGCAACGCGTATGTGCCGCCCATGCAAAAGCCCGCTATTCCGAAATGCGTGATCCCATAGCTATCCGACGCCACCGCCATCGCTTTCCGAATAGTTTCCAGCCCGTCTTCTATCGGCAACCGGCGCATCAACTCGCTCGCCTCGCTCTTGTCTTTCGTGACCGTTCCGCGGTATAGGTCCGGAGCGATCGCTATGAAACCCTCATTAGCAAAACGGCCCGCAATATCTTTTATATGGTCATTCACGCCCCAGTATTCCTGAATGACCAGCACCGCTCTATTGGTGTCCGCGTCCGGCTTTGCAACAAATGCCGAACTGCTCCCCTTTGCCGTCTCAACGGCGAGTGTTTCGTTTGTCATTTTCTTAGGTTGCCTCCCAAAGATCGTTCCTATTAAGTGTGTGGTTTGATTATAAACAATTTGCCAGGGTCGGGAAGAACTCCCGAATGTAGTGACAATGCACTTTCCATTGCTACTGAAATGGATTCAGCAATTGCTGAGGTGATTTTCGGGGTTGCTGAAATGCTTTTAACAACTGCTGACTTGATTTTCGACATTGCTGAAATGGTTCCAGCAACTGCTGAAATGATTTTGCGAGTGGGAAAAATGGTTTAGACCATGGGGAAAATGATCTAGACCATGGGAAAAATGGTTTAGACCATGGGAAAAATGGTTTAGACCATGGGGAAAATGATCTAGACCATGGGGAAAATGATCTAGGCCATGGGGGAAATGATCTAGGCCATGGGGAAAATGATCTAGGCCATGGGGGAAATGATCTAGACCATGGGGAAAATGATCTAGGCCATGGGGAAAATGGTTTAGGCCTTGGGGGAAATGGTTTAGGCCATGGGGAAAATGATCTAGGCCATGGGGAAAATGATCTAGGCCATGGGGAAAATGATTCAGGCCATTGGGGGAAATAATTCTTCTGGTTATGACTTGAGGTTAGCGGCGGACCTGAGGCGGATATCAATTTTTACGAAGGTGTCTATCCTGCTGC
>Ga0207710_10001872_pt1 | contig 10116 bp, 10 predicted proteins | sample KBSS24metaG_FD_184400 | JGI IMG/M metagenome (GOLD analysis project Ga0207710, IMG submission 184400) | Switchgrass rhizosphere microbial communities from Kellogg Biological Station, Michigan, USA - KBS S2-4 metaG (SPAdes) (version 2) | ecosystem: Host-associated > Plants > Roots > Rhizosphere...
TTCTTCGGATCAACAGCGACGCGCCCGATTTGCCGGGTATTTTCAAGACCGATATGAGTCCAACTCCTACCGGCATCGATACTCTTGTACATACCGTCGCCGTATGTGATCTGCGAGCGCATGTCTGCTTCGCCGGTGCCAACATATATTGTGTTCGGGCTAGATGCAGCAACGCCGATGGCTCCGATCGACGATATCTTTTGGTCGTCGAAGATCGGGGACCACGTGCGACCCGAGTTTCCCGACTTCCATAAACCGCCGCCGACAGAACCGAAATAGAAGGTATTCGGCTGTCCTGGAACGCCGCTGACTGCATTGACGCGCCCCCCACGAAAAGGGCCGATCATCCTCCATTCCAGTCCGGAAAAAGCACTCGGGTCGTATTGCTGGGCGCGAATTGCTGTCGAAGAGAACGCCAGAGACAACATCGCGACAATCATTGACAGTTTAAATTTTCGGTGATTAACTCGGACGAATTCGAACATAGACAGCTCCAGTCCATTCTGATCTAGGAATTAGTATTAGAAGAGCAAAACGAGCAACCTTAAGGATCGTAAATTTTTCCAAGAGAGTGGTCCCGTGACAGTCCACTAGGACTCAATGCGGTAATTTGGAGCTTCTTTTGTGATTATCACATCATGCACATGGGATTCGCGAAGCCCGGCGGACGTGATCCGGACAAATTTGGATTTGGTCTGAAGCTCTCCAATATTCTTACAACCTGTGTAACCCATGCCCGAGCGCAATCCGCCGACAAGCTGGGTAACCATATCTGCAACGCTGCCTTTGAAGGCTACCCTGCCTTCGATGCCTTCGGGGACGAACTTTGAGTCGGCAACCGTGCCCTCCTGGGCGTACCTGTCGCTTGATCCAAGCTTCATCGCGCCGATCGAACCCATCCCGCGATATGTCTTGAAATTTCGGCCCTGAAAGAGAATTACTTCGCCGGGAGCTTCTTCTGTTCCAGCAAAAAGCGAACCGATCATAACCGAGTCGGCTCCAGCCGCGATCGCTTTGGCCACATCGCCGGAAAACTTAACGCCGCCATCGGCGATCACTGGAACGTCGGAACCTTTTGCCGCTCCAACGCACTCGAATATCGCCATTATCTGTGGCACTCCCGCTCCTGTTACCACACGAGTCGTGCAGATCGATCCAGGACCGATTCCGATCTTGATAGCATCGACACCTGCACTTATCAATTGTTTTGTGCCCTCAGCAGTTCCGACATTTCCGGCGATAAGTTGGATCTCGGGAAACTTTCCTTTGACGGCTCTTACCGCATCCAACACACGTGAGCTATGTCCATGGGCCGTGTCGATCACGATCGCATCTACTCGAGCTCCAACCAGCGCCGCCGCTCTTTCCAAATAATCTCCCGTTGCACCGATAGCTGCGGCGCATCGCAGGCGGCCAAGGTCATCTTTTGCCGCCTGAGGGAATTTAATTGCTTTTTGAATATCCTTAACAGTTATTAACCCTTTTAACCGGCCATTGTCGTCAACCACCAACAATTTCTCAATTCTGTGCTTCTGCAATTTTACCTTGGCTTCATCGAGTGTCGTCCCGATAGGCACGGTAACCAGTGGCTGCGGCGTCATTACTTCGGACACTGGAATATCGAAACGCGTCTCGAACCGTAGGTCGCGATTCGTGATGATCCCTACAAGAAGGCCGGTCTCGTTCACGACCGGTACCCCACTGATATGAAATCGCTCCATTATATTCAGAGCCTCGGACACCAGGGCGTTCTCATTGATCGTCACCGGGTCGACGATCATTCCGGATTCGCTTCGTTTGACCTTGTCGACCTCCTCCGCCTGCTGCTCGATCGAGAAATTCTTATGAATGACACCTATCCCACCTTGTTGTGCGAGAGCTATCGCGAGTGCGGCCTCAGTTACAGTGTCCATTGCCGACGAGCAAAGAGGGATGTTCAGCATGATCCCCCGGGAAAATCGGGTTGATGTGTCGACCTCCGCCGGCAAAACTTCTGAGTAGGCAGGAACGAGAAGGACGTCATCAAATGTCAGTCCCTCTTTGATCTCGGCGATGTTCATAAAAAAGCTCTCGCGGCCGCCTGATATATGTGTGCAAAAAATGCCCGGATGTATATCTCACGAGCACTTTACTTCGATATTTCAAGCTGAAATAAAAAACTAGATTACAAAAAAGAGTAAAGAATTGCTAATTGGGTCGGTTCGTAGGTGCGGTCCTTGGTCTTCGATTGCCAATAACTATTACTGTCGGGCTCGGTTTCGGAGCCGCCGTAGATGTAGGAGTGGGGTGCGGAGTCTTTGTTTTCTCGGGTTCCACTACGCGTTTTGGGGCTTCCGTCGCGCCGGGCGATGGCGAGGGTGGCGAGGTTGACTCCGTCGACTTGTTTTGTCCGGTTTGAACGATCTCAGTTAAGTTCGCTTTGGTTACTTCAAAATCGACAGCACCCTTCGATTGGGGCGCCGTCATTGTCACCTGACGACCATTCACCGAAACCTCAAGATTAGGCAATTTGGCTTTCGAGTAACTAAGCTTAAATGCTTCCGAAGCGTCAAGCTTCAGCCTCTCATCGGGAGCAAGGGTCTGGACTTTGGCTACACCGTCCACCGAGTAACTGATCCATACAGGCTCGGACACGGCCTTGAGTTCCACCACGATCTTATCGACCGCAGTAGTTGAGACAACGGCATTACTCCCGTTTGTCGAATTTGTATTTGCATTCGCATTCGCAAGGGGCGGAGTTAAGGCGGCCTGGTTAGAAACCGGTCCGGAATTCTGAAGATATCTTACGAGAAAGAGGATCCCTCCGGTCATTAACGCAAGTATTATTACGGAAAAGATCACCGTTGGGGCCAATGATGGACCCGTTCGATCGTCAGTCAAAACTTCAGGATGATAAACTTTTGGTCCTTCGGCCTCCGCATTGTCCGCTTCACCGATCGCCTGAACGTAATCCTGCAAAGCCTCGGCTTCATTTACACCAACATACCGGGCGAATGCCTTTATGAATCCTTTGTTGAAAATACCACCTGGGAGTATCTTGTAATTGTCTTTCTCGATCGACTCTAGATAGTGGGGTGAAATGCGAGTTTGCTCAGCGACCTCACTGATGGATATACCTTGCTCCTCGCGAGCCTGCCGCAGTTTTTCTCCCAAGGACAGTGACATTTTGTGAAACGAAAAAGCGGTTGCTTTATCAGCAATTTAGAACGGAACCCAAAGCTGAAATATAGCTTCGATAAACACTTCTTGTCAATGGTTTCGGCGCTGTTTTTACTGATGTTTCGGAGCTTGATTCTTGTTATTCGTACGTGATAGGTTTACGCTTTGAAGTGGTCTTATATTAGAATCGTTGAAGCAAATCCCAGAGAGAGGAATAACGAATGAGTTTAGAAGCACTCGGAATGGTCGAAACGAAAGGTTTCGTCGGTGCGGTCGAGGCCGCTGACGCAATGGTCAAGGCGGCAAATGTTCAGCTAATTGGCAAAGAATACATCGGGGCCGGCTATGTAACGATCTTTGTTCGGGGCGATGTCGGGGCCGTCAAGGCGGCTACTGATGCTGGAGCTGCAGCAGCACGGCGTGTAGGCGAACTGATCAGTGTCCACGTTATTCCGAGACCACATGGGGAGGTCGAGCGTGTCTTGCCGAAAGCAGGCAAAGTAGGATTTAGTCCCGACGAAAAAGCTCTCCAGGGTGGCGGCGGGCGTCAGTTGGGTGCGGGCGAAGCCGGGGGTTCGGCGTCGGGCTCGATTCAGGGTAATAAGTCTAAAACGAAATAAGCCACGATCACGCGCATGGGCTGAAACCGGGTAATGGGTGATACCGATCTTATCGCACAGCAAGAAGCGCGGGACGCCGTTGAATCGGCCGATCGTGCATTTCGTGTTGTTTCGCAGTTCGACCAGGAGAAAATCGACACGATCTGTGAAGCCATGTCAGCTGCGGCGCTCTCTGAGTCGGGGCGCCTAGGTCTCTTGGCTCACGAAGAAACGGGTTTCGGAAAAGCCGACGATAAACGCGAGAAGAACCGTTTTGCCGCGGAGGACGTTTGGAAGTTTTTTCGTGGTCTGAAAACCGTCGGTGTTGTTTCAGACCAACCCAGTATTGTCGAGATCGCGTCACCGAGGGGCGTTGTTGCAGCCATCATTCCTTCGACCAATCCGACCTCGACTGCCATCTTTAAGATAATCATTTCAGTAAAATCGCGTAATACGATCGTGCTTTCGCCGCACCCGTCGGCGGCCCGATGCATCGCCGAAACTGCTCGCGTGATGCGAGACGCAGCTATCGCCAACGGTTTGCCAGAGGACGCAATTCAGTGCCTGACGAACTCGACGATAGAAGGTACTGAGAGCCTGATGAAGCACAAAAAAACGGCGGTCATCCTCGCTACGGGTGGGATTGGTCTTGTGCGTGCCGCCTATTCTTCGGGAAAACCGGCTTTTGGCGTCGGTCCGGGGAATGTTCCTGTTTTTATTGAAAAAACAGCCGATGTTGAAAAGGCGGTTGCCGATATTTTGACTAGTACCTGCTTTGACAATGGGACGATCTGTGCGTCCGAGCAATCGGTAGTCGTCGATTCGGCCATCGCAGCAGGCGTGCGTGAGCAATTCAAACTTCAGGGTGGGCATTTTTTGAAGCAGGGTGAAGCAGATGCGGTAGCAAAAGTGCTTTTGACGCCTCAACGAACGCTCAATCCAGGGATCGTTGGAAAGTCTGCCGAGTACATTGCGAATCTTGCCGGCATTTCGATTCCGACCGGAACTCGATGCCTTCTGGCCGACTGTGGAGGCGTAGGTCGCGATTTTCCATGGTCTATCGAGAAGCTCTCGCCGACATTGGCTTTTTTTGTGGTTGATGGAATTGAGCAGGGAGCGGCTCTATGCAACGACATTTTACATTTTGGCGGAATGGGCCACACTGCCGGAATGCACACGCGGGATCGCTCAGCTGCGATCAGGTACGGCGAACAAATGCCCGCGGCGCGTGTAATTATCAATTCGCCCACGACACACGGAGCGATAGGTTTTTCGACCGATCTTGCCCCGTCAATGACGCTCGGCTGCGGTTCCTGGGGTGGAAACGTTACATCCGACAACGTGTCCCCGATACATCTAATGGACATAAAGCGTGTCGCATTTGAAACGAAACCGGTAAATAAAGGGTTTGCGATACACGAAGGGAAGGAGGGGGCTGCGATCAATAGCTCGCCGACAAGATCGCGCCAGCCGGCTCGACGCGAAGAGATCGCTGCTATCGTTGATAAATTCCTAAGCCGGAAGATCGAAGAAACACCAGATATTGTGACGAGCGTCGGAATTTCCGAAAAGGTCTCCGTCCCGGAATCTCCGGTCAAAACCATCATTCATGAACTCAGATCGGGCAGCACGAACGAGAATGGGGCGAGACCATTGCCCGTTGATTTTGTGAGCGAAGATGATGTTCGTCGGGCTATCGCTAGTGGTCAAAAGATCCTCATCACTGCGAAAACTATTCTGACTCCATCGGCTCGGGATCTTGGTGAGGAGAAGGAGATCTTTGCCCGGGCCTGATATTCAAGTCGGAAAATGATTTCCTGGTAAGCCGCCGATGCGTATTGATTTTTAACACAATGCCAGATGTTCTAGTGGGAGAAAAAACCTGTGACCGTTGTGGAGCGGAGGTTCGCGAGGATACGCAGTTTTGTTACAACTGCGGTTCCCCGGTCGCCCCCGAAGCGATCCCACAACCTGGCTCATCCGGAGTAAAGATCGCGAAGCCTTCAGAGATGTTTTCCGGAAAGGAACCGGCATCTCCTTCTTTCGGTGTTAATGGAGAACTTTCGCAGCCTCTTTCTTCCAAAGAGCAAATCCTAACGTCGGCTGCGTCCCTAAGAAGAAGGGGGAAACCGCCTGAACGCAAGTATGTCGAGATTGTTTGGGTGCCTGCAGGAGATCGTACGAATTGGATTCTTGTCGTTTCTACTATCTTCTTTCTGATCTTTACAGTAATCGTGGTAATAGTAGCCCTTTACTATCGATGACGTCGGCAGAAAATAGCTACTGAATGAACTGACAATATGGATGCACTTGGAATGGTCGAATGTATGGGATTGGTCGCGATGATCGAGGCGGCTGATACGATGGTAAAGGCGGCAAATGTCAAGCTCGTCGGTTATGAAAAAGTCGACGCTGGCCTCGTTACGGCTATTGTTCGCGGTGAAGTTGGTGCTGTTAAGGCAGCGGTCGATGCGGGTGCGGCGGCGGCGCGCCGAATCGGAACCGTAACTGGGGTGCATGTTATACCACGCCCTCATGGCGAAGTTGACGACGGCATTCCCGTTCTAAGGACAGGTGAGACGACTCGAAAAAAGATCTCGGGTTCAGTTCCGGAGAGTTGAATTTTATGTCCCGTATCAGAGAGCGGCCCCGCCGTGCCGGCACAGGGTCGCTTTTTCGCGCTTGACATAAGCAGCCACGCTTACTTATTAGACTTCGGAGGAGGCTGCGACGCCGATGGAAGCGGAGCGGAACCAGCGGATCTAAAGGACTTCGTTATGGCGATTCGCTTTTCCTTATTTGGCCCGTCGCCGACCAAAACTTTGATATTTCGAAATTTCCCGTTCGGTTCATCGTTTGAAGGTAGGTAACCAATCGAGTACTGAACGCGAAGCTCACTCGAAAGGTCCTTAGCTATCTCCGGCAACTCCCCGACCGAGTTGGGGAAATAGGATTTCCCGCCGGTAATTGTAGCCATTCGCTCAAGGAAGGATTTGGCCTTTTCCTGGGGGCTCTTGCTAATGAAACCTCCTTCCTTTTGCAGATCGCCGATGAATCCGATGACAAAGATCTGGACGTCAGATTCCTTTAGTAGCTCCAGCAGCTGTGGCTCGGTGAAATAGCTGTCGCGGTCTTCACCGTCCGACACGAGGACTATCGCCCGGCGTTTTCTGTCATTCGGCTTGTCTGACTTTTCGTATTCCTGGACCTGTTGTACCGCCAGATATACAGCATCGATTATCGCCGTCTGTCCACCTTCAACATACAAGTTATCCAGCGTGTCATTCAGATCGCCCTTGTTTGCTGTAAACGGCTGTTCGACCGTGATCTTGTCGCGGCTAATGAAGCGGATAATGCTCGTCTCGTCGTCGACCCGATTGCTGTTGACGAGAATTTTGCCAGCCTCGATCACCTTTTCAAGCTGCGGCCTAAGCGAACCGGAATTATCGAGAACAAGCGAATAATTAGTCGGGACCTCGGATTTGGAGAAAAAATCTATTTTCTGTTCGGCGCCATCCTCGAGAACCTTGAAATCACTTTTTTGCAAACTATTAATCGGTCTGTTATTCCTGTCGACTACGCGTACATTCAGGTTAACAAGCTCGGTATCGACCTTAACTACTTCATCCTCCTCCTTAAGCCTCGGGGGAGTGGCGGCGGGCGTTGGCGTTGGTGTGGCTGCGGAACCACCGGAGGTTCTGGGGCGCTCGGTTTGAGCAACACCTGTCGACAATCGATTACCAGCGAAAAAGAGGGCAATAATAAGGGCGGCGGTGAAGGTAAGGTACGATTTTATTGTCATCTGCAAATTTTAGGGTTTCCCTAACGGATATTTGTATTCGGAATCGCGTAATACCCGTCGCGATTGCGAACACTTAGACGCGGCAATCCACGCGGGGGTTTTACCTTAACTTTCACCTTTCTCCATTTTCCGTCCGGCTGAAAATCTTTTGGTGTATAGCCGATCGAGTATTGATGCCGCAATTCTAGGGCGATCCGCTCGAATATCTCATCCATTTCTACGTCGCTTTGTGGATAGAACGCCTTTCCACCGGAAACTGACGACAGTTCGTCCAGAAAGGCCTGTCCCTGCATTCCGATCATACTTCCGGCGTCGGAATCGCTAATGATCCCCACCGCGTAGGTTACCACGTCGGATTCCTTCATTAATCGCCTGACCTCACCAAAATTATACCTGGAAGCATTGTCCTGGCCGTCGCTAATGATAATTAGGGCCCTTTTCTGATGGGCTCCTCGTGTTACTTTATCGATCCCGAGATAAACGGCATCATATAGCGCAGTATTCTGACCCGGCTGAACAAGTGTCAATTTTTGAAGGACAGCTGAGCCATCGCGGGTTCGATCCATAAGTAGCTGCGCTCTGCTGTTAAAAGCAATAAGAAAGTATTCATCGGAAGGATGGCTTGTCGCAATAAATCTTTCCAAGGCCTTTCGTGCTTTCTGGATCTTCTCACCGCTCATTGAGCCAGAAACATCAAATAGGATTCCCACGGAAACCGGCGCATCGCTATCGCTGAAAAAGGTAATGTCCTGTTCCTCATTATTATCGAAAACGGAGAATGCCTTTTTTGTAAGGCCGGATACATAACGCCCATACAGATCCGTTACCGTAAGGGTTAACGTAACCAGATCTGTCTTCACCTTGACTGGAGCATCCGGATTGTCAGGTTCTGGGGTGGGGGTTGGTTTGCTCTGCTGTGAAAACACAAAACTGGCACACAAAACACACAAAAAAAACAACCAGAAAAACCGGACTCGATGGCGAGGGCCGTCCGGAAAATCTGGCGGGTTGACAACCATAAAATTCTCCCAGAGGAATTGCAAGTATTCTAAGGAAACGCCTAGGACTTCTGCAAGATATTTCTTTGATGTTTCGGCCAGCACTTTAGTTGTTTGTGCGAGTCGTGAGAATTTTTGCGTATTTGCAACATTTTGCACGATTTCGCGTGTTATAATTACGGCGAATTGCGGCTGCTCGGCCGTGGCCTCTGAAATTCTCTATGTCCGAATTCATCTGCCGTCTCGGTACGCCTTCCGGCGAAGTTATTACAAGAATTGTAGATGCCGCCGCAGCTGCCGAGGCAAAGCTCCGGCTTGAGCAGGAGGGCTTTCGCGTTTTTGCTGTCTCTTCTACTCAAACAGGTCTTTCAGCTCTCCTTCCGGCGGGCACAATCGGGAAAAAGGGCCGCATAAAACAATCGGATTTTCTTCTGTTCAACCAACAGCTTGCAGCCCTTCTTCGCGCGGGAATTCCAGTGCTCCAGTCGATTTACCTCTTGAAAACGAGAGCCACATCATCGAATCTGCGCGTGGTCTTGACGGATGTGGAGGAAAAGATCAAGAGCGGCGTTCCGCTTTCCGAGGCCTTTGACGCTCAGGGGATCTTTCCGAAGATCTACACGGCGTCGATCCTTTCCGGTGAAAAGAGCGGTGCTCTCGATGATGTTCTGGCTCGTTTTGTGGAGTATTTGAAAAGGAGTGTCAGTGTTTCCCGTAAATTGCGGGGAGCGCTAGCCTATCCGGCCTTCTTGCTGATCGCTGCGTCCTTTATGGTCGCTTTTCTGTCACTCTACATTGTTCCAAAGATGTCGGACGTGTTCAAACAACTAAGCGGCAATCGTCCATTGCCCACTATCACGATCATTGTGGTTACGGTTTCGACATGGATCGCGACGAATGTATGGTGGCTACTCCCGGTGCTTATTGTCCTCCTGACCGCGCTGTTTATCTGGCTCCGTACCGAAAGCGGTAAGCTGGCCGTGCATAAACTTCTTTTAAGACTCCCCATCGCGGGTTTGCTGGTTAGGCAGATGGCAACTGCCCAGCTTGCGCGTTCGTTGTCAACATTGCTTGCGGGTGGAATCACCGTTCCTGACTCATGGGAGATCTCATCGCAGGCACTTAATAATCTGGAACTTCGCCGTCGAAGTCAGGCTGTATCGCCAATGATCCGGGAGGGTCTCGGGTTTACTGAAGCTCTGCAGAAAGCTAACTGGATACCAGAGCTTGGACTGGATATGATCGGGATCGGGGAAGGATCCGGCAGCCTCCGGGAAATGCTCGACGAAGTTGCGTCATTCTACGATTCCGAGGCCGAGGTGCGGCTTGAGCAACTTACGACTCTCCTTGAACCTCTTATTCTTGTCGTTATGGCGGGAATCGTCGTTTCGATTCTGTTGGCTATCTATTTACCCATTATCCAGACTATCTCGTCCGGGCCATTCGGAGGACGAAGATGAGATTAGTTCGGGATCAGGAAGATTAAAATGAGTGAACAAAACGGCGATACGACAACCTATGTCTCGTCGCCAAAAATTGAATTGTCTGATTTTCTCGA
>Ga0207710_10001873_pt1 | contig 10113 bp, 8 predicted proteins | sample KBSS24metaG_FD_184400 | JGI IMG/M metagenome (GOLD analysis project Ga0207710, IMG submission 184400) | Switchgrass rhizosphere microbial communities from Kellogg Biological Station, Michigan, USA - KBS S2-4 metaG (SPAdes) (version 2) | ecosystem: Host-associated > Plants > Roots > Rhizosphere >...
TGCGCCGCACCTCCACGCCCATCGCTCGAGGATCGACCATGTCCGAGATGTTCATGCAACAGGGGCCGCCGGGCGGCTACGGCCCGGGCGGCTACGGCCCGCCGCCGAACCAGCCGCACTACGGCCCGCCGCCGGGCATGTACGGCGCGCCCCCGCCGCAGCCGTCGGGCCCGCCCCCGAAGAAGAAGAGCGCGCTGCCGCTCATCCTCGGCGGCGCGGGCCTGCTGATCGTGCTCCTCGGCGTCGGCGTCTTCGCGGTGACGCGCATGTCGCGCAGCGGGAGCCACAAGGGCCTCCCGGTCGACGCGAAGCGCCTCCCGCCGCAGACGCAGGAGATGGACGAGGAGCTCGTCGAGGCGACTCGGCACGACGACCCGCGGATCAAGAAGGCGTACACCGCGTCGCAGCTGGGCGCGTCGTTCTGCCGCCCCGACGTCGCGGATCCGGCGATCCGCCTCGAGATCCTCGGCCTCTTCGGCTCGCAGGCGGCGAAGCAGTTCTTCCTGCCGAAGACGCTCGAGGGGACGCAGGCGCTCCTCGACTGCGGGCAGACGCTCGCCGGCGCGCTCGACAGCGACTACATGACGGAGCTCGTCTTCGCCGAGGACGACACCCCGAACCGCAACGCGGTGGTCGCGCGCTTGAAGCTCGACGAGCTCCCGTCGCGCTTCGGGTTCGTCAAACAGAGCTTCAGCGGGATGAACGGCTTCTGCCGCACGCCGTCCGCCGACGACGGGAAGCCCGCGGCGACCGAGTGCGGCAACGAGTCCTTCACCGGCGTGCACGACGGGACGACGTGGTTCTTCGGGAAGAAGAGCTCGCTCGACGCGTTCGCGCACTCGCTGGTCAAGCCGGCGGCGGGGGATCTCTCCACGTCGGTCGCGGCGATCCAGGACGCGGCGGACGGCACCGAGGGGCTCCCCTTCCGGCGCATCCAGTCGCAGCTCAAGACGTCGAAGAAGTTCTTCGCCGCGCCGTGCGCGTGGGCGTCCTCGCAGACCGCGGGGCGCTCGGCCGATCTGCTCGCCGACTGCTTCCCCACCACCGTCGACAAGCAGATCGAGGGCGTCGACGCCAAGCTCCGCGCCGCCGCCTACGAGATGGACGCCGACGTCGACAAGGCCGGCGCGGTGCACGGCAACATCGTGCTGATCGCCCGCGACGGCGACGCGGCCAAGGACGTCGAGAAGGACGTGAACGACGTCGTCCGCGACTGGAAGAGCCACATCGAGAACCACGAGTCGAAGATCGTGAAGCAGGCGAAGGACAACCCCGTCACGCTGCGCGAGCACGAGTGGGTGGCGATCGTCGACACGTTCGTCCGCGCGCTCAAGCAGATGAAGGTGGAGCGGAGCGGCCGGACCGTGTCGATCCGCTTCAACGAGCCGCTCTCGGCCGACGACAAGCGCGAGCTCGACGACGCGGAGAAGAAGACCGAGGACAAGCGCGGCGCCGTGACCGACATCCTCGAGGCGGTGCAGGGCAAGAAGGCCGTCCCCGAGCCGGCGCTCACGAAGCTCGTGGGGGCGAAGTGGGCGAGCTTCCTCCTGGTCCCGCGCGTCACGCTCGGCACCGCCGACTGCCAGACGATCAAGGCGAACGTGAACGGGATGAAGGTGAAGCAAGTGACGGCTGCCGACGCGCGGGCTCGCTGGTTCTCCCTGGCGAGCGCCGACTGCAGCAAGAAGCGCGACATCGCCGAGCCGGAGCGGGCGTGCCTCGTCGCGGCGAAGACCCCGGCGGACTTCATGCGCTGCGCGCCGCCGGTCGAGCCGGCAGAGTCCGAGTTCGGCGCGAAGAAGTAGAGCGCCTCGCCTCGGCGGTCACTCGGGCGGCGTGGATCGCGCCGATCCCGCGCCCCTCTCGTCCTCGCGACCGGTCGCGAGATGCGCGACGTGCGCAGGGGGGAGGGGGGGGAGGCGCGGCCACGATCCACACGATTTCTCGGTGTTTCGGGGGTGTGCCTCGGGGCACGTGCCTTGCTGACGCTCGCCGTGCGCTGCCGGAGCCTCGGCGACGGCGCGCGCTCGAAGAAAGGCACGCTCATGCACCTCCATCGCGCGTTCGCGTTCTCGCTCGCCCTGACCACGATCATCGGCGCGTCCGTCGGCTGCAGCAGCAGCTCGCCTCCCGCCGCCGAGGACGCCGAGGCCCTCGATCAAGCGCAAGGCGACGGCGACGACGTCACGCTCGCCACCGCCGACGAGGAGACGTCGATCGATCCGGCCGAGGAGGGCGACGAGGACGACGCGCTGTCCTGCACCGCGGGCGATCCTCCGGTGTACGAGACCGCGATGGAGAGCGTTTCGGCGGGCCCGCTCGCGGTGAGGGGCGCCGCGGCCGACGTCGACGTCGACGGCGACGCCGCGGACGACGGCGACGAGGTCGACGGCATCCCCGAGGAGGTCGAAGAGCGCCCGTTCCCGGCGGCCGCCGCGGAGGCCCTGGCCGCCGCGATCCCGTCGAAGATCCGGTACGTCCTGGTCCTCATCAAAGAGAACCACACGTTCGACAACTACTTCACCGGGTTCCCCGGCGCGACGTGGAGCAAGAAGGCGAAGCTCGACGCCTCCACCGTCATCCGCCGTCCCGTCGCGCCCAACGGCGACACCGGCGCGCCCTGCCACTCGAACGCGTGCGGGCAGCACGCGTACGCGAACGGCGCGATGGACGGCTTCGACCAGCGGCACGAGGGGCTCACGCCCTTCACCCGGTACACCGAGGCGCAGATCCCGAACTACTGGAAATACGCGCGCGAGTTCGTCCTCGCCGATCACTTCTTTTCGACGACGCTCGGCCCGAGCTCCCCGGGGCACGAGGTCTTCTGGTTCGGCCGCTCGACCACGCTCGACAACCCGAAGTGCAACCTGCCCGGCGGCACGGGCTGCGCCGGCGTCGGCTGCACCGCCGACAAGCACGTCACCGCGACCGGCTTCAACCCGCTGACGTGCTCCACCGAGAAGGTGCGCCCGTGCTTCAACCTGCCGTCCTTGCCCGACCACCTGCCGCGCGGCTTCACGTGGATGGATTACGGCGGGCCGATGGCGATGCAGATCAAGTCGGTGGTCGCCCAGCCCGACTTCAAGACGCATTTCCGGAAGGCGAACAAGCTCGTCGAGGACCTGGGCAAGGGGCAGCTCGCGAACCTGACGATCGCCCACCTCTCGGGGGGCGACGTCTCCGAGCACCCGCCGGCGGGCCCCTGCGTGGGCGAGAACTTCACCGTCGACATCGTCAACGCGGCGATGAAGCTGCCGCAGTGGAAGGAGATGGCGATCGTCGTCACGTGGGACGACTGGGGCGGCTTCTACGACCACGTGAAGCCCCCCGTGCACAAATGCAAGAACGGGAAGGTCTTCGAGAGCGGCTTCCGGCTCCCGCTCCTCATCCTCTCGCCGTATGCCAAGAAGGGTCACGTCCTCAAGACCCGCGCCGAGCAGGCGAGCGTCCCTCGCCTGGTGGAGGAGCTCTGGGGGATGCCGTTCATGAGCAAGCGCAACCGCCACGCGCGCGACGGGATCGCGGGGAGCCTCCTCGGAGCGTTCGACTTCAAGCAGGCGCCGCGCGCGCCGCTGCACCTGGCGCCGCGCGCCCATTGCCCCTGACGGCGGGGGGACCGGCGCACGCGACGACGGGGCGCCCATGAGCACCGCCTACCCCTGACGTCCCGGGCGACTACGCGTCGAGACGGCCCGCTCGGCACCCCCACCGAGCCGCCGTCGCCGAAGCCTACGACACGTCGCTCTTCGCGAACCGCGTGAGCGCCTCCAGGTGACGGCGCTCGTCCTCGCGCGCGCGCCGGACGATCCGCGCCGCGCGCGGCTCCATGACGAGCTCCATCGCCGACTCGTACGTGGCGTTCGTGAGCTGCTCGTTGGCGAGCATGCAGTCGACCGCGGCGCTGGCCTCGAGCCCGCCGAGCGCGCTCGCGAGCTGCAACATCGCCGAGCGCGCCGGGTCGGGCGCCGTGAGCTCCGCCTTCATGCCGGTGCTCGCCACGAGCTCGCTGATCTCGCGCGCGTGTCGCTCGTGATCCCCCGCGAACTCGAGGAGCGAGTCCTTCAGCTCCGAGTCCTCGACCATGTCGCCCACGATCCGGTAAGCCCCCGCCGCCTCCAGATCCAGCATCGCGATCGCGACCAGCGCCTCGAGCTCGTCGACGTCGACCGCCGCGTCGTCTTTCTGACTGTCCGGGGCGGCGTCCTTCTTTTGGTCTTGTCCTCGGGTCGCCGGTTTCTGCTGCTGTTGCTGCTGCTGCTGCGGCGGTGCGTGTTGCTGGTTTCGCGGCTGCGCCATGGGTCACCTCGGCTCGAGAATTTGCAAAGCCGATGCCGCGCTCCTCGCGCGCCGGTCACGAGCCAAGGTCACGAGGGGCGCAGCTCGGAGAGCCACCGGGCGCGGACCTCGCGCGCGTCCGCGCGGGTGAGGTCCTTGTCCAGCGTGAGCTCGATCCGCTTGGCGGCGTTCGCGTCCAGGGCGTGCTTGAGCAGACCCAGGAAATGCGGGGGCGCCATGAGCACCAGCCTGGCGCCCTGGTCCTGGAGCACCGGCTCGACGGCCGACGCGAGCTCGCGCGCGAACTTCTCCGCCTCGACCTCCTTCGGCTCGGTGTCGGGCGCGACGCCCGGACGCCCGGCGCCGAGGCTGACCGCGCGCCCGCCGTACTGGGCGCCCACCGGGGGGCCCACCGGCTTGCGCCCGTTCGCGTCCGACGTCAGGTCGCGGGTGCGCGCGCGGCTCTCGGCGTGCTCGAAGCTCCGGACGAGCTGGAGCTCGTGACCGGCCCGTTCGCGGAACAACCGAGCCCGGCTCGCGTCTGCCACCAGAATGTACCTTGCGCTCATGGAGTCACCTCTCCGAGCGCCGGTTGCAAACCGCGAACCCCGCCGGCGACGAGGTCGGCGCGGCGAGGTCGGCGCGGCGAGATCAGCGCGCGGGCTCGAAGTCGACGACGCCGGGCGAGAGGATCCCGGCCGGATCGTACTTGGCTTTCAGCGCGCAGAACTTCGGCCACTCGGGCCCGAAATGCGCGGCCCATTTCGCCCGATCGAAGTTCAGCCAGCCCGAGACGTATCGCTTCCCGCCCGCGTCGAGGCCGAGGTCGCTCCATTTGCCGAGGAAGCCGAGCGCCGCCTGGAGCTCGGCCTGGGGCATCCCCGCGAGGATGCCGAAGCCCATCACCGCGTCGCCCGGCGGCATGGGGAAGAGCGGCTTCTTGAAGGGCGCGGAGAGGGCCGGCCATAGCAAGATGCGGCCGTCCCCGAGGGTCCGCGGCGAGAGCTCCGCGAGCGCGCTCTCGATGAACTTCTGGGCGGTGCCCCAGGGCAGCGTGAGCTCCATCCACGGGTGCGGCATCTGCCAGTGCCCCGAGTGCTTCCAGACGGCGAAGAGGGGCTCGCAGCGAAAGATGTAATCGTAGATGGATTGTTCTTCGGTGTGGGCGTGCCGGTAATAGCCCAGGCCCTCGAGCCGCGGGTCCTTCGAAGGGACGTTCGCGCCGTCGTGCTCGAAGCTCAGATGCAGCGGATAGAGCCACTGGACGACCGGCGTCTTGGGCGCCGCGCTCGACGTGCGCAGCCCGACGAGCAGCGGCGAGGCCCAGCTCTCCACGTAGTCGAAGGTCTGCTCCTCCATGACCCGCTTGGCGTCCGCCATGAGGCGCCCGAGGTCGTCGTAGACCAGGAAGTAGCTCGTCACGCGCGGCCCGTGGGAGCGGGCGCGGTGCCGGATCCGCGTCATGATGCCGAGCTGTCCGAGGCCGCACGGCCCGTAGTCGAAGAGGTCGCGGTTCTCTTCGGGGCTGCAGTGGACCAGGTCGCCCTCGCCCGTCACCATGTCGAACGACAGGCACTGATCCGCCTGGGAGCCGTAGCGCAGCGACGAGACGCCCAGCCCCGCGACCGAGCACGTCCCGCCGATGGCCGTGTTCAGGTTGTTCGTGAGCATCGGCGGGATCAGCCCGTGCGGCTTCAATCGCTCGACGATGTCCTTCCACGACGTGCCCGCGCCGGCCTCGAACCACCCCTGTTCGCGGTTCACGACGAAGTCGCCGTCCATCCCGCGCATGTCGAGCAACAAGCCCCCTCGGCTGAGCGACTGACCGTTCTGCGAGTGGCCGAGGGCTCGCGTGCCGATCGTCAGCCCTTCGCGCTTGGCGTAGCGCACCGCCTGGACGACGTCCTCGGCGCACACGGGCCGGACGACGAGCGCGGGGCGCTTCGCCTCGACCCGGCCGAAGTCTTCGGAGCACTCGACGAGCCGCTCGCCGTCCAGGGTGACTTCGCCCTGGATCGCTCTGGCCAACTCTTCGTGAACGGTCTTTGCCATGGTTCCTCGGGGGGCTGGCGCCGTGAGGGCGCCGAAGCGCGACCGTGGATTGTGGGCGGCGCCCCCCGCGCGCGCAAAGAAAACCTCGCGCGCAAAGAAAAACGTCGGGGGACGCGCGGGCGCTCGCGTCCCCGAGCGAACGCGCCTCGCCGGGGCGGGCACGCGCGCCGGCGTCGCCGCACGTCGGACCGCGAGGCGGCGACCGCGCGAGGGTGGCACCTTGATCGCGTGCGCTCGAAGATCTACGTTCTCGCGCCACGAAAGGACGGTGAAGGAAGATGCGCTACAACCAACTAGGAAAGACCGGTCTCTACGTCTCCGAGCTCTGCCTCGGGGCCATGACGTTCGGCGGCAAGGGGATGTGGCAGGCCATCGGCGCGCTCGGCAGCAAGGAGGCCGAGGCGCTCATCGGCACGTCGCTCGACGCGGGCGTCAACTTCGTCGACACCGCCGACGTGTACTCGGACGGTGAGAGCGAGCGCCTCGTCGGCGGCGCGCTCCGAGCGCTCGACCGCCCGCGCGAGCAGGTGGTGGTCGCCACCAAGGTGCGCGGGCGCGTCGGGCCCGGCGTCAACCAGGTGGGGCTCTCGCGCGCGCACATCCTCGCGAGCATCGACGGCAGCCTGAAGCGGCTCGGCCTCGATCACGTCGACCTCTACCAGATCCACGGGTTCGATTCGGCGACGCCGATCGAGGAGACGGTCCGCGCCCTCGACGACGTGGTCCGCTCGGGGAAGGCTCGCTACGTCGGGTTCAGCAACTTGCCCGCGTGGGTCGCGTCGAAGGCGCTCACGTTCGCCGAGGAGAACGGGCTCGCGCGGTTCCAGAGCGCGCAGGTGTACTACTCGATCGCGGGGCGCGACATCGAGCGCGAGATCGCGCCGATGTGCCAGTCCGAGGGCGTCGCGATCCTCCCGTGGAGCCCGCTCGCCGGCGGGCTCCTGTCCGGCAAGTTCGATCCCGACAAGAAGGGGCCGGCCGACGCGCGGCGCGCGTCGTTCGATTTCCCGCCCGTCAACCTGGAGCGCCTGCCGCGCGTCCTCTCCGCGCTCCGCGACGTCTCGAAGGCGACCGGCGTCTCGGTGGCGCGCGTCGCGCTCGCCTGGCAGCTCACGCGGCCGTTCGTCACGAGCATCATCATCGGCGCGAAGAGGCAGGAGCAGCTCCTCGACAACCTCGCGGCGGTCGACGTGAAGCTCTCGCCCGAGCACGTGAAGCTCCTCGACGACGCGAGCGCGCTGCCCGCCGAATACCCCGGCTGGATGGTCGAGTTCCAGAACGCGCGCGATCCGCGCGGCGTGGCCGGCGCGCCCAGCCCGGACGAGATCCGCGCCGCGGCGGCCCGCCTGAAGTGACGTGACGCGCGGCGGGGGAGACGCGGGAGCGCGCGCGGTCCTCCCCCGCCCCGCCGCCGTCACGAGCCGTCAGGGCGCGCGGGAGTCGTACACGGTGAGCGCGCCGCTCGAAGCCCTCCTCGGCTTCAGCCACGGCACGCCGTGGAGCTCGAGCCACACCGCGCAGACCACGATCGGCCTCCGCCGCGCGACGTCCTCGAGCCGGCGGAGCACGGTCGCCAGCATCTCGCCGTTGAACGGGGCGTGGAGATGGAAGATCGACCCGTCCAGCTCCGCGTGGACCGCGTCGGCGTGGACGAACGACACGCCGGCGAGGGCGAGCTCGGCGCAGAGGGCCCGCGCGCCACGAACGAGCGGCTCCTGGATCTCCACGCCGACGGCCCGCGCTCCCGTCAGCAGGTGGACGAGGATCATCACGCGCCCCAACCCCGACCCGAGGTCGACGAACACGTCGTCCCGCCGGACGGGCACCTCGAGCACCGTCGCGAGGATCTCCTCCACGCCGCTCGGCAGATAAGGCACGCAGCCCCGCGGGAGATCGGGGACGTCCGGCGGCGGCGCCTCCATCCCGAGCAGCTCGTCGACGAAGGCGTCCCGATCGCGCGGCGGTACGGACGAGAGGAGCTCGAGGAGCGCCGCGCCGCGGAGCGAGCCCGACACGATCGCGGCGCGCGCCGCCGCCGCCCGAGCCCGGAGCGTCTCGTCCATGGTCCGCGCCACGTTAGCAGCGAGGCGCGGAGGCGCGATCGTGCCACGGCGTGGCGAGCTCGCTTCGGGTCCCACCCGTACCGCGCCGGCGCGCCGTGATCGCGCCGAGCCGCCTCGCCCGCGCGCGGAGGAGAGGCATGCACGATTCCTGCACTTCGACGCGGGGATGGTGACCCTCTACACGTGGACCACGCCCAACGGCAGGAAGCCGGCCATCTTGCTGGCCGAGCTCGAGATGCCGTATGAGCTGGAGCTCGTCGACCTCTCGCGAGGTGTTCAGAAGACACCCGAGTATCTCGCCATCAACCCCAATGGCAAGATACCGGCCCTCGTCGACGACGGCGTCACCGTGTTCGAGTCGGGCGCGATCCTCCTCTATCTCGCCGAGAAGGCGAACGAGCTCATTCCCACCACGAAGGAGGGCAGGGCCGAGGTGCTCTCGTGGTTGTTCTGGCAAGTCGGCGGCCAGGGGCCGTTCTTCGGGCAGCTTCACCGCTTCCGAGACGAGAGGCCGCGCGACCAGAAGGCGTACGAGCGCTTCCTCGACGAGTCGAGGCGCCTGGTCTGGGTGCTCGATCGAAGGCTCGCCGATCGCGAGTACGTGTGCGGGTATTACACGATCGCCGACATCGCGATCTATCCGTGGATGGTCGTCGCCGAGGAGGCGATGCCCGAAGCGCTCGCCGGCGCGAGGCACGTCCGCCCGTGGCTCGCGCGCGTGGGCGAGCGCCCCGCGGTGAAGCTGGGGATGGCGCTCCAGGCGGCGTAGCCGGGGGGGCGCCGCCGTCCTGCTCGCCGGCGCCGATCTCGGCGCCGGCGCGGACGAGCGCGCCTAATTCCCCGAGCAGTCGCCGGGCATGGCGGCGATCCACCGGCGGACGAGGTCGACCGCCTCGGCGTGCACGACGCTGCGGCCGATCTCGGGCATGGCGATCGCCGGCTCGGTCGCGATCATGCGGTGCAGCAGGATCGAGGCGTCGGGCTGCCCGGGCACGACGTCGAAATGCAGGTCCGCCGTGGCCCCGCCGGCGGCGACCGGCGCCTTGCAGCGGCCGACGCGGGTAGGGTCGGTCTCGCCGAACGTGAGATAGAGGCCGGTCGTGCGCGCCTCCCCTTTTTCGTTGTGGCAATAGGAGCAATTGCCGTCCAGGTACGCGCGCGCGCGCACGTCGAGGGGCACGCCGGGATCGTCCCACGCGGGGTAGGACCGCGCGGGATCGGCGGGGACGCCGCCGAGGATGCCGGCGTCGACCCACTGCGCGAGCTGGTCCCGATCGGCGCCGGGGAGGCGCGTGCGCAGCGCGCTGGCGCGCGGGCCGATCGGGACGACCGCCATGTCGCGGCCGTGGCATTTGGGGCACTGCTGCTGCCCCGGCACCAGGTACTCGGCGTGCTGCACCGAGCCGTCCGCCGCGCGCACGTCGAACGGACGCACCGCGCCGCCGGGCTGCTTCTTGGCGATCGTCTGTTCGTCGTTCCAGATGTACGAGACCGCGCTCCACGCCGCGCCGGAGCGGGCGAGGATGCGCGTCTCGACCCAGCGAACGGGGCCGTTCGCCTGCGACGGATCGCGCGGGAAACCGAACGACTTGGTGAAGATCGTCCCCGGCGGAAAGTCGAAGACGCCCGCGTCGTCGTAGGTCGCCCTGGTGCCCGGCGGCACCCAGACGGTGCGCCGCTTGATCGCGTAATCGGAGAAGAGCGGCGTCGTCACGTCGTACGC
>Ga0207710_10001874_pt1 | contig 10109 bp, 7 predicted proteins | sample KBSS24metaG_FD_184400 | JGI IMG/M metagenome (GOLD analysis project Ga0207710, IMG submission 184400) | Switchgrass rhizosphere microbial communities from Kellogg Biological Station, Michigan, USA - KBS S2-4 metaG (SPAdes) (version 2) | ecosystem: Host-associated > Plants > Roots > Rhizosphere >...
TCGACATCGACGGCATGGGCCTTCCGGGTACCCGCACCGCCACCGAAGTGGTTGCGTGGATCAACGGCCATCCCGAATACACGGATCTGCCAGTCGATTTGGGCCACGAGCGAGTGGTCGTCATAGGCAACGGCAACGTCGCGTTCGACGTCGCGCGGATCTTGACGACCGACCCCGACGCGCTGGCCCGCACGGACATCTCAGACCACGCGCTGGCCGCACTGCGGGCATCACGGGTGACCGAGGTGGTGATCGCGGCCAGACGGGGACCCGCGCAGTCGGCGTTCACGCTGCCGGAGCTGATCGGGCTGACGTCGACGTGTGAGGTGGTGCTCGACGCGGCCGATCACGATCTGGTGGTGCGCGATCTGGCTGAGGCCTCAGACCCGCTGACCCGCAACAAGCTGGAGATCCTGAGCAAGCTCGGTGACGCGTCGACACCGGTTACGCGACCGCGGATCCGGCTTGCCTACCGCCTGACACCGAACCGCGTCGTGGGGGACGGGCGCGCCGAAGGTGTGGAGTTCACTGCGACTGGTGCAGACGAGGTGCGCCGGCTCTCGGCGGGTCTGGTGCTGACCTCCATCGGCTACCGCGGCAAGCCGATTCGTGGGCTGCCGTTCGACGAATCCGCCGCTGTGGTGCCCAACGACGGCGGCCGTGTTGTCGAGCCTTCGACGGGTACGCCGGTGCGCGGCAGCTATGTCGCAGGCTGGATCAAGCGTGGCCCGACGGGCTTCATCGGCACCAACAAGTCGTGTGCGGCCGAGACCGTGCACAGTTTGGTCGCCGACTACAACCGCGGCCTGCTGGCCGACCCCGAGGACGGCCGAGCCAAGCCTGCGGCGCTGGACAAACTGGTACGCAGCCGCCAACCCGCGGTTGTCGACGCGGACGGCTGGAAGGCGATCGATGCCGCGGAGATCGCCCGCGGCGGCGAAGACCGGCCACGCGACAAGTTCACCGTGATCGCCGACATGCTCGCCGCCGGGGCAGCGCCCACGCCGTCGGTGCGCCAGCGGCTGCTCGCGGGGTTGCGTCGATAAGCCGGTAAGGCCGCTCCGCTTTTCCGAAAGCCGCCCGGCCGTTGGCTGCGCGGGCGTATAGCAATGTCCATGAAAGCTGCGGCATTCGTCGGTCGCGTCGGGGGTTTGGCCGTTGCCCTGGGGGTTGGTGCGGCGGTGGTCACCGGATACGGATGCGGGGTTGCGTGGGCTGACGCGCCCGACTCGTCGTCCTCGGAGTCGTCGGCGTCCAATTCGAAGCAAGCGGACAAGACCACGGCCGCCCCGGCATCGGAGCAACCGAAGGATTCGTCGGGTGTCGCCGTGAGCACTGGCGGCGCGCATACCCGTTCTGAGTCGAAGAAGGGCGACGAGACGAAGGGCCGGAAACGCAAACGCGGGTCGGGAGCGGAGTCGGCCACGGCATCGAAATCGCCCGACAGCAAGGTCGACGCGGTCGAAGTCAAGGTCGAGACAAGGTCGCGGCCCGCGGCCAAGGCGGCGGCCGAAACCGATGCGCCGGTCAGTTCCTTTGCAGCACAGACGATGTCGTCGACGGCGGAGATCAAGACAGCTGCCGTGACGACGGCGGTGACGCCACCGCACCGGTTGTGGCCGACCGCATTCGCCCCGAGCACGGCGGTGACCTATGTGCGCGGTTTGGTGTCGAGTCTCGTCAGCGCCGCGCGTGATCCATTCGCCGCAGGTGCACCCGCGCCGCCCGCCCAGCCGCCGGTCTGGACGCTGCTGGCCTGGGTGCGCCGGGAGTTGTTCAATGGGTCGCCGCGCATCGACCCGGTGATCAACCCGCAGACGAACGGACTGATCACGGGCAACATCGGCGCTACCGACCCTGACGGCGACCCGTTGACGTACACCGTTATCGGGCGGCCCCTCAACGGCGGAACGGTGGAGGTCGACGAGGACGGGAATTTCACCTACCGGCCGATGAACGCGATGGCCGCGGTCGGCGGAACCGATCAGTTCACCGTCGTGGTCAGCGATGAGGCCGCAGGCCTGCATGTGCACGGCCCGCTGGGGTTGCTGAAATTCGTGCCGATCCTGGGCAACTTCGTCAACCCCGGCGGAGGTGACGCGGTGGCGCAGACGATCACCGTCAACGTCGAGCCGGTGGCAGGGGTCGACCTGTCGTTCCCCGACGATTTCCACTGGGGTGTGGCGCACGCCGGATTCCAGGCCGAGGGCGGTCCGGGCTCACCGGTGGATCCCAACTCCGACTGGTACAAGTGGGTGCACAGTTCGATCAACCAGCTACTGGGACTGACGCACGGCGTGCCGGAGGACGGGCCGGGAACCTACGTCGATTACGACAGCGACGCGGCTCTCGCGCATGACGAGCTCGGCATGAACACGTTCCGGATGAGCATCGAGTGGAGTCGCATCTTCCCGACTTCCACTGCATCGGTTGATATCTCGGATGAAGGCGGCGGTGTCAGCCTGGCCGATCTCGAGGCGCTGGACGCGCTGGCCGACCAGGACGAGGTCGAGCACTACAGCGAGGTGTTCGACTCCCTGCGCGCGCATGGCCTCGAGCCGCTCGTCACCGTCAACCACTTCACGTTGCCGCTGTGGGTGCACAACCCGACCACGACTCGGCTGCTGGCGCAGCTCGGGCTGCCCGCACCAGCGGCAGGATGGCTGTCGCCCGACACCCCGGTCGAATTCGAGAAGTACGCCGCATACGTCGCGTGGAAGTACGGCGACCAGGTCGACAACTGGACGGTGCTCAACGAGCCGGTGCCGCCGATCCTCACCGAGTTTCTGTCGATCCCCGGCCTTGTCCCGAACTGGCCGCCCGGCCTCATCCGGCCCGGCCTCGCATCGACGTTCCTGGTCAACGAGGCCAAGGGCTACGTCGCCGCGTACGACGAGATACACAAGTGGGACACCACCGTTGCGACGCCGGGCCAGCGTGCGGCCTTCGTCGGGTTCGCCAACAACATGATCCCGGCACGCCCGGCCAACCCGATCAATCCACTGGACGTGCAGGCTGCCGACGCGTGGAACAACTTCTACAACCGCTGGTTCCCGAACGCGGTCATCAACGGGTGGGTGGACGCCGACCTGGACGGCATCCAGACCCCCGACGAGATACATCCGGAGATGGCCAACAAGGTCGACTTCATCGGGGTGCAGTACTACGGGTCGCAACCCATGCAGGGCTTCGGCGTCGCACCGATCCCGGGATTCCCATGGCTGAAGGGCTTGCCGGTTCGGTGCGACGCCTCCGAGCCGACGTGTAGCGACTTCAACCAACCGACCGATCCCGGTGGATTGCGCGAAGTGCTCGACATCGCGGCGTCCTACAAACTGGCTAACGGCGAGCAGGTGCCGATCTGGATCACCGAGAACGGGATCGCCGATGCGAACGACTCGAAGCGGCCGTCGTACATCGTCAACCACATCGCGGTCGTGCAGGACGAGATCGCGCACGGCATGGATATCCGCGGCTACACCTATTGGTCGTTCGTCGACAACCTCGAATGGGCTAGCGGCTACGACCTGCAGTTCGGCCTGTACGGGTCCGACCCCACGACGCCTGAACTGGAGCGCACACCGAAGCCGGCCAGCATCTCGGCGGTAAGCGCGATCACGAAAGACATCAGCCATTCGCTTCCGCTGAGCGTGCTGGCGATGTATATCCCTGGTGCCGTCTAGCCGGGCACTAACCCTGCTTCATCGCCTCCGCGATCTCCTCCGGGCTGACCTCGCGCACCGGCTGACCGAGTGACCAGTGGTGACCAAACGGATCACGCAGCACACCGTAGCGGTCACCCCAGAATTGGTCTTCGAGCGCGGCGATCACGGTGGCGCCCGCGTCGATGGCTTGCTGGAACTTCGCGTCCACATCGGTGACGGTCAGGTGGATGGTGACCGGCGTGCCGCCGAGCGCCGTCGGCGTCGACGATTTTCCGTCGTTGTACTCGGGGAAGTCGTCGTTGAGCATCACTGTGGATCCGTTGATCTGCAGCGCGGCGTGCATCAGCCTGCCATCGGGGCCTGGCACGCGGCCCAGCTCAACTGCGTCAAAAGCCTTGACATAGAAGTCAATTGCAGCGGCGCCATCGCCGACGACAAGGTGCGGGGAAACGGAGGGATGTACTTCGATTGCCATGCCGCCCATGCAACCACGCGCCACCGACAAGCGGGCGAACTCAGACGATCGAGAACGAAGGTGGCAACCCGTCGCGACCGGTCAACGCCAACAGCACCGTCTCGCCGTGCCCTTCGGCGGCCGCGATGCGCGCCGCCAACGCCGTCGCCTCTTCGAGCACGTCGGCGGGCAGGGCAATCGAAATATCAACGGCGCGAGCAATATCCAGCCCGTGCACCGCCAGCTCAAACGTCCGCGTCGGCAAATAGGTGTGCAGCCGGATGCCCGCGCCACCGATCACGGTGATCAACGGGTCGCCGACATCAGACAACTCACCGAGCACGCGAGACACCAGGCCGTCGACCGTCGCGGCCGGGTAGGCGCCCAGGTCGCGGCCGGCCTGCCTTCCCCTCTCTACGATGCCCGCAGGAGCGAAACCTAGCGCCGCCGGGTTGACCATCGCGTAGTACTGCTGAGGTGTGTTGATGTCCTCGTGCTCGGCGGGCTGCTGCAGATATGTGCTGACCGTGATGAGGGAGCGCGACGCGTGCCCGACCAGCGCGCGCAGGTCCCACTCACCGAGACCGGGGCCGTCCCAGCGGTCGGCGGGAATGCCGTGCACCAACGCGGCGAAACTGCCTGCCGCCGAGGCGAATGTCGCAACCGGATCCGTCACGACTTGGCGACTTCGTCCCACCCCTCGACGGATTCGGGGCTACGCGGACCCGGGCCGACGTAGATCGCCGACGGGCGGACCAGCTTGCCGAGCCGCTTCTGCTCCAGGATGTGCGCGCACCATCCCGCGGTGCGGCCGCAGGTGAACATGGCGGGCATCATCTTGGTCGGCACCTGCGCGAAGTCCAGGATCACCGCCGCCCAGAACTCGACGTTCGTTTCTATCGCGCGATCCGGTCGACGTTCGTGCAGTTCGGCGAGCGCGGCCTGCTCCAGCGCGGCCGCCACCTCGTAGCGCGGCGCCTCCAGCCGCTTGGCGGTGGCCCGCAGTACCCGGGCTCGCGGATCCTCGGCGCGGTAGACGCGGTGCCCGAAGCCCATCAGCTTCTCGTGGCGGTCGAGGATGCCCTTGACGACCGAACGCGCGTCGCCGGTCTTCTCGGCCTCCTCGATCATCGGGATCACCCGGGCCGGGGCGCCGCCGTGCAGCGGGCCGCTCATCGCGCCGATCGCGCCCGACAGCGCCGCGGCCACATCCGCACCCGTCGACGCGATCACGCGTGCGGTGAACGTCGAGGCGTTCATGCCGTGCTCGGCCGCCGACACCCAGTAGGCGTCGATGGCTTCAACGTGCTTGGGGTCGGGCTCGCCCTGCCAGCGCGTCATGAATCGTTCTGTGACGGTGGAGCATTGGTCGATGGTGCGCTGCGGGACGGCGGGCTGATAGATGCCGCGGGCGGATTGCGCGACATAGGACAGCGCCATCACCGACGCACGGGCCAGCTGCTCGCGGGCGGTCTCGTCGTCGATGTCGAGGATCGGCGGGTAGCCCCAGATAGGCGCCAGCATCGCCAGCCCGGCCTGCACATCGACGCGGACGTCGCCGCTGTGGATGGGCAGGGGGAACGGTTCGGCTGGCGGAAGGCTGTGCCCGAACCTGCCGTCGACCAGCAGCGCCCACACGTCCCCGAACGTGACCTGACGGTTCACGAGATCTTCGATGTCGACGCCGCGGTACCGCAGCGCCCCGCCTTCCTTGTCGGGTTCGGCGATCTCGGTGGTGAAGGCGACGACGCCCTCGAGCCCCTGTACGAAGTCTTCCGGTACCGCAGTCATGGCCAGATTCTTGCACTCGGTTTGCCGGCGCTGTCTACCGGTCGGTAACAAAGTCGCGGACGTGAGGAGCATGAATCAAACCCGGAACAGGCGGAGCGTAGCGTTAGCGCGTGGCAACACGTGACGACGAGCACCTTGCGAGAATGCGTGTCGAGTACGGGTCGGCCGAGAAGGACGGCAGCGGCGACCTGGACGCTGACTGGCTTGCCGACGGCTGGGTCGCGCTGCTGCGCAAGTGGTTAGCCGACGCCGAGCACGCAGGCGTCGCCGAGCCGAACGCGATGGTGGTCGGAACGGTCGACGAGCGGGGAAGGCCGATGACCCGCGCCGTGTTGTGCAAAAGCGTGGACGAAACCGGGATCACGTTCTTCACCAATTACGACTCCGCCAAGGGCGAAGAGCTCGCGGCGACCCCGTACGCGTCGGCGACGTTTCCTTGGTTTCTGCTCGGCCGCCAGGTCCACGTCCGCGGCCCTGTGACCAAGGTGTCCGCCGAGGCGACCGCCGACTACTGGTCCAAGCGACCGCGCGGCTCACAGCTGGGTGCATGGGCGTCGCACCAGTCAAAACCGATCGCGTCACGGGCGGCGCTGCTCGCTCAGTTGGCCGATGTGACCGAACGATTCGCCGATATCGATGCGCTGCCGGTGCCGCCGAACTGGGGCGGCTATCTGATCGCGCCGGAGGTCGTGGAGTTCTGGCAGGGCCGGGAGAATCGGGTGCACAACAGGATTCGCGTCGTCACCGACCCCGAACTGCCGGTGACCGTACACAACAGCCGCATCGAGCGGCTCCAGCCGTAGTGCGGAAGTTTTTCGCCGACACCACACCGCTGCGCACACCGGACTTCCGGCGGCTGTGGCTGACCGGGATCGTCACGGTTATCGGCGGCAATCTGACGATCTTCGCGGTGCCGGTCCAGCTGTACGCGCTCACGCAGAACTCCGCGTACGTCGGGCTGTCGGGGCTGTTCGCACTGGTCCCGTTGATCGTGTTCGGGCTCCTGGGCGGCGCGTGGGCCGATGCGATGGACCGGCGCACGCTGTTGATCATCGCGTCGTGCGGGCTCGCGGTGGCATCGGTCCTGCTGTGGCTTCAGGCCGCGCTGGCGCTGAACAACGTCTGGGTGGTGCTGTGCATGCTGTCCGTGCAGCAGGCGTTCTATGCGATCAGCAGCCCGACGCGGTCCGCAGCGATCCCTCGCATGCTGCCGGGCGAACAGCTGGCCGCCGCCAACTCGCTCAACTTCACGGTTTTCCAGTTCGGCGCCATCGTCGGGCCGCTGCTGGCCGGTGTGCTGCTGCACTGGGTCGACCTGTCCACGCTCTACCTGATCGACGCCATCGCGTGTATCGCGCCGGTCTGGGCTACCTTCCGGCTCGCGCCTATGCCACCGACCAACGGAGGCCAGGGTTCGTCGGGCTACGGATTCACCGCGGTGCTGGACGGCTTCCGCTACCTCGCCGGAAACCGGGTGGTGCTCATGTCGTTCGTCGTCGACCTGATCGCGATGATCCTCGGCATGCCCCGCGCGCTGTTCCCGCAAATGGCACACGAAAGCTTCGGAGGACCGGTCGAGGGCGGCACCACAATGGCGCTGTTGGCGGCAGCGATGTCGGCGGGCGCCGTCGCGGGCGGGGTGTTTTCCGGCTGGTTTCCCCGCATTCAGCGCCAGGGCTTGGCCGTGGTGATCTCGATCGTCGTCTGGGGTGGGGCCATGATCGCCTTCGGTGTTGCCGGCGGGCTGGCGCACGGCCACACCGGGGCAATGCTCTGGATTGCATTGGCGTTCTTGGCAGTTGGCGGTGCAGCCGATATGGTGTCTGCGGCGTTCCGGTCGACGATCCTGCAGCAGGCGGCCTCCGACGATCTGCGCGGCAGGCTGCAGGGAGTGTTTACCGTCGTCGTCGCCGGAGGGCCCCGGTTGGCTGATGCGGTGCATGGCGCCGCCGCCGCGGCGGTGGGCACGACGGTGGCTGCCGCAGGTGGTGGCGTGCTGGTGGTGGTAGGCGTGGTGGTCGCGGCACTGGTTGTACCCGCGTTCGTCCGCTACCGGGTGGCCGAAATAGACAAAGTCTGACCAGCGGCAACTGTCTGACATTGTCACTTTCTAAGTCAATTCATACCTTGCGGCGCTAGCATCCGGTTCGTGGCGGAAGTAAGGGGGGAGCCGGTCCTCGGTCTGCGTGAGCGAAAGAAACAGCGCACCCGCGCCACCCTGATCGACGCCGCCGTCGACCTCTGCGACCGACAGGGATTCGACCGCACGACCGTCGACCAGATCGCCGCCATCGCTGACGTCTCGCCCCGCACGTTCAGCCGGTACTTCGCCACCAAAGACGCTATCGGCTTGGCGTTGGTCGACGAAGTGCTCGACAGGACCGCGTTCGAAATGGCGCGCCAGCCGCGCGAGCTCAATCACTTCGTGGCGTTGCACAGGGCCTACGTGGCGACGGCCAATGCGGCGAAGGTCGCGCCCGTCGGGGAGCTGTCGGTTGAGCGGCTGATGTGCATCGCCAGGATCGTCCTGTCGTCGCCCACGCTGCGCCAGGCCGCGCTCGAATACCGGGCCAGCGCCGTCGATGTCGAGCTCGCCACGCGGATGGGTACTGGATTGCAGGAACGCAGGCTCAGGCTGGTATCGGCGGTGTGGGGCTCGATCATGATGACCGCATTGACCGATTTGGCCGGCGAGTGCCGGGATTGGTCGCAGGTGAGCATCGATGACCTGCTGGACCGTCTCGAAGTCACATTCGCCGAGTTCGCGAGCGAAATTTCGGACGTCGGGCAGTCGGCTTAGCCGACTGCCTGCCCCCGCCCGGGCACGCCTGCTGGAATGGGACTACCTTTTGAGGGGCAGACTTCCGCATTGACGGCAGCGACGAAGGGATTCCCGTGGCCGATAACCCATCCAGTGGTGAAGAGCACGCCACCCTCAAATACCCCGGTGGCGAGCTTGACTTGGAAATCGTCGGCGCCACCGAGGGGGCTGACGGAATCGCGTTGGGTTCGCTTCTGGCGAAGACCGGCTACACGACCTATGACGATGGCTTCGTCAACACCGCCTCGACCAAGAGCGCAATCACCTACATCGACGGCGATGCGGGCATCCTCCGCTACCGCGGCTACCCGATCGAGCAGCTGGCCGAGAAGTCGAATTTCATCGAGGTCAGCTATCTGCTGATCTACGGCGAGCTGCCGACGACGGAGCAGCTGGAGAAGTTCACCACCCTGATCCAGCGGCACACGCTGCTGCACGAGGACCTGAAGCGGTTCTTCGACGGCTTCCCGCGCAATGCGCACCCGATGCCGGTGCTGTCCAGCGCAGTCAATGCGCTCTCGGCGTATTACCAGGATTCGTTAGACCCGTTCGACGATGCCCAGGTCGAGTTGTCGACCATCCGGCTGCTGGCGAAACTGCCCACGATCGCGGCCTATGCGTACAAGAAGTCGGTGGGCCAGCCGTTCCTCTACCCGGACAATTCGCTGACGCTGTTGGAGAACTTCCTGCGGATGACGTTCGGCTTCCCCGCCGAGCCCTACGAGGTCGACCCCGAGGTCGTGCGGGCGCTGGACTTGCTGTTCATCCTGCATGCCGACCACGAGCAGAACTGCTCGACGTCGACGGTGCGGCTGGTCGGTTCGTCGCAGGCCAACCTGTTCACGTCGATCTCCGGTGGCATCAATGCGCTGTGGGGCCCGCTGCACGGCGGCGCCAACCAGGCCGTGCTGGAGATGCTGGACAAGATCCGTCAGGAGCACGGCGACGTCCACGACTTCGTCAAGAAGGTCAAGAACCGCGAAGACGGCGTCAAGCTGATGGGCTTCGGCCATCGGGTGTACAAGAACTACGACCCGCGGGCGCGCATCGTCAAGGAGCAGGCCGACAAGATCCTCGGCAAGCTCGGCGGCGACGACGAGCTGTTGGATATCGCCAAGGCGCTCGAAGAGGTCGCGCTGACCGACGAGTACTTCACCGAGCGCAAGCTGTATCCGAACGTCGACTTCTACACCGGCGTGATCTACCGCGCGATGGGCTTCCCGACGCGGATGTTCACCGTGCTGTTCGCGCTGGGCCGGCTGCCGGGCTGGATCGCGCACTGGCGCGAGATGCACGACGAGGGCAGCGGCAAGATCGGCCGTCCACGCCAGGTCTACACCGGATACACCGAGCGGGCCTACAAGGCGCTCGACGGCCG
>Ga0207710_10001880_pt1 | contig 10083 bp, 9 predicted proteins | sample KBSS24metaG_FD_184400 | JGI IMG/M metagenome (GOLD analysis project Ga0207710, IMG submission 184400) | Switchgrass rhizosphere microbial communities from Kellogg Biological Station, Michigan, USA - KBS S2-4 metaG (SPAdes) (version 2) | ecosystem: Host-associated > Plants > Roots > Rhizosphere >...
CGGGATCTTGCCGAAGCTGCTGATCAGGATCACCGCCGTCCCCGGCGCGTCGCGCTTCAAGCGGCGCAGGAGCGCGAGCCCGTCGGTCCCGGGGAGGCACACGTCGCAGATGGCGAGATCGAAGACGCGGCTCTCGATCAGCGTCGCCGCCGACGTCCCGTCCTCCGCCTCGGTCACCTGATGACCCGCGTCCGCGAGCGCCGCGGCCACGCTCGATCGGACCATTTCGTCGTCGTCGACCAGCAGGACGTCCAGCATCGCCGGAGGGCGTTTGCAAGCGGCTCGCCGTTTGCGTCATCTCGCGGGATCTTCGGCCAGGGAGCAAAATCGCCGCGCGCGTCCGGCACCTGTTCGAAACACGCCGCCCGCGCCTGTTACCGTTCGCGGACGCTCCCGCCCCGGACATCGGATGAGACCGAACCCAGACGCGCGACAATTTCGAAACCTGGTGCTCGCGATGGGCGCCGTCGTCCTGGCGTTCGCCCTCTCGAGCGGCCTCTCCCAGTGGCGAGCCGCCGCGATCGACGCCGAGGTCGAGAGCATCGACGGCAACGCGCTCCCCTCCATCGAGCACCTCACGGTCGCCACCGCGGCGCTCCGGCAGATCGAGGTGGTGGCCGACGACTACGTCGAGAGCGCCACGGCGGACGAGCGGCCCGCGCTCCGGCACGCGTTCGAGGTCGCGCGCCGCACGTTGGACGACGAGTGGCGCCGCTACCTCACCCTCCCCTCGTACGCGACGGAGGGCGCGCTGCACGACAGCTTCGAAGAGGAGCTCGCGGAGGTCGATCGGGCGGCGCGCCGCATGTATGCCGCGTACGAGTCCGGCGACGCCCGCGACGCGCAGCACCTCGCCGACCGCGCCTTGCGCCCCGCGGTGAACCGCGCGGGCAACGTCCTGCGCCGGATCATCGCGCTGAACGCGGTCGAGGCGCACGTCGTCGCCAAGCGGATCGCCGACCTGCGGAGGAACGCCGGGTTCACCGCCCTCGCCCTCGACGCGCTCTCGGTGCTCCTCGCGGTGTTCGCCGGGTTCATGGCGACCCGCGCGCTCGGCAACTACACGCGCCTGCTCCGCGCGCACAGCGCGGTGGTCGAGCGGCGGGCCGACGAGCTCGAGCAGTTCGCGGCGCGCGTGGCGCACGATCTCCTGAGCCCGCTGTCGGCGCTCACCTATTGCCTCGCCAACGTGAAGCGCGCCGCCGGAGAGGTGCCGTCGGTGGGAGAGTCGATCCTCCGGGCCAACGCGTGCGTCCAGCGCGCACATCGGACGACCGAGGGGCTCTTCGAGTTCGCCCGGGCGGGGGCGCAGCCGGAGCCGGGCGCGAGCGCCGACGTGAACGAGACGCTGGCCCAGGTCGCCGAGGAGCTGTCGTCGGTGGAGGAGAGCGCGCGGCCCGAGATCGAGATCGTCTCCGAGGGGCACCCGGTGGTCGCGTGCAGCCACGGCGTCCTGGCGAGCATCTTCGGCAACCTGCTCCAGAACGCCGCGAAGTACACGCGGGACAGCCCGCTGCGGCGGATCGAGGTGCGCGTCCGCGAGACCGGCGACAAGGTCCGCGCCGAGGTGCGCGACACCGGCCCCGGGCTCGCGCCCGAGATCGCCGCGCACGTCTTCGATCCGTACGTGCGCGCGGCGGGGCTCACGCAGCCGGGCCTCGGGCTCGGGCTCGCCACGGTGAAGCGCCTGTGCGAGGCGCACGGCGGCGTGGTGGGCGTCGAGTCGACGGCCGGCAAGGGCTCGCTCTTCTGGTTCGAGCTCCCGAAGGGGCAGGTGCCCCGCGCGCCGTCCACCGCCCCGTCGTTGCCCGCGTGACATCGGGGCGAGCCCGCGCCGCGCGGGCGTCAGTCGTCGAGATCGGAGTCGGAGATCTGGTGCGCCCGGAGCTTCTCCCACAGGTTCTTGCGCGAGATCCCGAGCAGCTCGGCGGCGCGCCCGCGCTTGCCGTCGGTCCTCGTGAGCGCGACGAGGATGTGGTCGCGCTCGCAGTCCTTGAGGACCGCGGCGAGCGTGCGGATCTCGCGGCTCTCCTCCGGGACGCGCGCGACGCGGACGATGTCCTCCGGCAGGTGATCGACGCTGATGCTGCCGCCGCGCGCGAGGACCACGGCGTGCCGCACGGCGTGCGCGAACTCGCGGACGTTCCCCGGGAACGGGTACGCGGCGAGCGCGTGCCAGGTCGCGACCGACACGTCCGGGATGGCGACGCCGGGCGGCGAGAACTCGCGCAGGAAGTGCTCGAGGAGGAGCGGCAGGTCCCCGCGGCGCTCGCGGAGCGGCGGGATGCGCAGCTCGACGCCGTTGAGGCGGTAGTAGAGGTCTTCGCGGAACAGCCCCTCGCCGATCCGCTTCTTGAGATCGCGGTGCGTCGCCGACACGACGCGCACGTCGACGCGGACCGAGTCGTTCGTGCCGAGCGGCTCGACCACGCCCTCCTGGAGGACGCGGAGCAGCTTCGCCTGCGCGGCGAGCGGCATCTCGGCGATCTCGTCGAGGAGGAGCGTCCCGTGATCGGCCGCCTTGAAGCGGCCGTCGCGCCGCCGCGACGCGCCGGTGAACGCGCCCTTCTCGTGGCCGAAGAGCTCCGCCTCCAGCAGCGCCTCGGGGAACGCGGCGCAGTTCACGGCGACGAACGCGCCGGAGCGCCGTCCGCTGAGCGCGTGGATCCGCCGGGCGACGAGCTCCTTGCCGGTGCCGCTCTCGCCGCTGACGAGGACCGGTGCGTCGCTCGGCGCGACGGTCGCGAGCCGCTCGAGGAGGCGCTGGATCGACGGCGACGCGCCGACGATCGGGCTCGCCTGGAGCGCCGCGAGCTGCGCGCGCGCCTCGGCGAGCTCGCGCTGGAGCGTCAGCTTCTCGTCGAGCGAGGCGACGCGGCGGACGAGGTCGTCGACCTCGAACGGCTTCGTGAGGTAGTCGTGAGCGCCGGAGCGGAGCGCCGTCACGGCGGCCGACACGGTCGCGAACGACGTCATCAAGATGACCTCGGTCCGCGGCGAGCTCTCGCGCGCCCGGCGCAGCACGGCGAGCCCGTCGGCGCGCGGCAGCCGTACGTCGGTCACGACGACGTCGAACACGGTGGTGTCGAGGCGCTCGATCGCCGCGACGCCGTCGCCGAGCGCGGTGACCTTGTGGCCCGCGGCGCGGAGGCCGCCGAGGACGGCCTCGCGGACGTCGCGGTCGTCTTCCACGAGGAGGATGGCCAGCACGTCTCTCGGAGTACTTCGCGCGAGCGCGTCGAGCAAGGCCGGCGGTTGAAGCGCGACGTCGCCCGCGTCGATCGCTCGTTACCGTTCAGTGACGTGGTTACGGTAATGGAACGAGCGCGCCCGCTCGGGCGCCGCGATCGTAGCGCGGGCGTCGAGGCACGCGTCGTGCTGGATCGCGCGGTCGTGCGCACCACCTTGCGCCTCGCTCCGCGGTGCGCCCTCCAGCTCGCGCTCTTGGCCACGTCGATGACCATCACGCGGGCCGCCCACGGCGAAGGCGATGACGAGCGGCCGCCGCTCCCCGAGCCGATCTTCACCGAGAGCGTCACCGATCTCGACGCGCACGAAGAGCACGAGCTCGAGGTGGAGGCGAACCTGGGACGCTACGCCGCGCGCCGCGGCGGCGCGAGCTATGCGTTCGGGAGCCTGGAGGTGGAGTACCGCGCGACGCCGTGGCTCGGGCTCCTCATCGAGCCGGGGATCGATCGCTCGCGCGAGGCGGGCGGCGCGGAGCCGCGGACGCGCGGCGGCGTCTCGGCGGGCGCGGCGCTCGGGCTGTTCCACGACTTCCCGCGCGACCTGCACCTCCAGCTCGAGGTCACGGGGCGGCTCCCGGCGAGCGAGGACGGCTACGCGGCGGGCGACGCGGCGCTCCCCGCCGTCCTCGATCTGCGCGGCGGCGCCCGCGTCGGGCGCCTCACGATCCGCCCGGGGATCGGCCTCGAGGCGGGGGGCCACGCGGCGCACGCGCCCATCCGCGGCTCGCTCGCCCTGCTGACGCCGATGGACGGCGACGCTCGCTTCGGGTTCGTCGGCGTCGAGGCCGACGTCGACGCCGCCCGGCAGTCGCCCGTGATCCTCGCGGCGAACCTGATCAGCGACGTCACGCCGCTGGGCCTCCCGTTCCGCTTCGGCGTGGCGATCCCGTGGGCCGTCGCCGGCGACGAGGTGCGGCCGGCGCTCGGCCTCTACGTGCGCCTGTTCTACGTCTCGGACCGGGAGAGCGAGTACGGGCGCGGCCGCTGACGACGGCGCGCGCCCCGTCGGCCGTCACCCGTCCGCGGCGCGGCCCGCGACCGCGCGGGGGTCCTTGCGGAAGATCGCGAAGAGCGCCGCGAGCGCGACGATCGCCGCGGCGGCGCCGCCGATCGTCCAGGGGCGAGGGTAGCGATCCTCGAACGTCGACGTCTGGAAGTAGCGGACGATCGGCACGGCGGAGAACGCCGCGTTCGCCGCGAACGACGGGGCGACGCTCCCGCTCTCGGCGCGGAGCCACGCGAGGAGGAGGCCGATGACGAGCGTCGTCGCGAGCGTCCGCAGATCGGGGAACACGGAGCACGCGGCGGCGGCGAGGAGCGCTTCCACCCGCCCCCGGCCGCGTTTGAGCCCGCCGTAGAGCGCGCCGCGGAAGAACGCCTCCTGCGTCAGCGGGACGAGGAGCGCCATCGCGACGAAGAGGAAGCCGCGCGAGCCGACGCCGTGCGCCGAGAAGAGCTTCGCGACGATCTCCTGCTCGTCCTCGCTCGGCGCCTCGAGCCGCCGCGCGACGAGCCCCTCCAGCAGGCTGAGCGTCGGGTAGCACCCCGCCCCGGCGATCGCCGCGAGGACCGGCGCGACGGGCGACACGCTCCGGAGCCCGACCACCTCGCGGATCGAGGTCTCCGGCTCGTACACCCGGAGCATCGCGAAGAGGATGAGCAGGTACGTGACGACGTAGCAGCCGGTGAACGTGACGAGGTCGGCCTGCGCGCCGGGGCGCGCCTCCTCGGCCAGGCCGAGGAAGATCGGGACGACGAGGATGGCGCCGATCGTCCAGCCGGCGGCGGCGGCGACCGAGATCGGCCGGCGCGCGCCGCCGGGCGAGCGCCGCGACCCGGGCTCGCGCTCCTTCTCGGTCCGGGACGGCCGGGTCGACCCGCGATCGTTCGTCACGTCACACGCCCCGCGGATGGGCGGGGACGCCGCGCTTCGCGACCGTGTCGCGCGCGCTCTTCTCGTCCGATCCGGTGCTCGGGTAGTCGAGCGTGAAGTGCAGGCCACGGCTCTCGTGGCGCGCCGACGCGCACTCGACGACGAGCTGCGCCACCGTCGCGATGTTCCGGAGCTCGAGGAGATCGCGCGTGACGAAGTAGCGCCAGTAATACTCCACGATCTCCTCTTGCAGCAGCGTGATGCGGCGCGCCGCGCGCTTCAAGCGCTTGTTCGATCGCACGATGCCGACGTAGTTCCACATCAAGCGCCGGAGCTCGTCCCAGTTCTGCGTGATGACGACCGCCTCGTCGCTCGTCCCCGCCTCGCCCGCGTCCCAGTCCGGCACCTCCGGGAAGCCCGCGACGCGCGCCTGCGCGACGAGCGCGCGCGCCGCGCGGTGCGCGAAGACGACGCCTTCGAGCAGCGAGTTCGACGCCAGGCGGTTCGCGCCGTGGAGGCCCGTGTGCGCGCACTCGCCGATCGCCCAGAGGCCGGGGATGGTGGTGCGACCGTCGAGGTCGGTCGAGACGCCGCCGCACTGGTAGTGCGCCGCGGGGACGACCGGGATCGGCTGGCTCGTGATGTCGATGCCGAAGCGGAGGCACTCGGCGTGGATGTTCGGGAAGTGCTCGCGCACGAAGGCCGGCTTCTTGTCGGTGATGTCGAGCCACACGTGATCGGCGCCGGTCCGTTTCAGCTCGAGGTCGATGCTCCGCGCCACGATGTCGCGCGGCGCGAGGTCGCCGCGGGGGTCGTGGTCCTTCATGAACGCCGTCCCGTCGAACCTGCGGAGCACCGCCCCCTCGCCGCGCAGCGCCTCGCTGATGAGGAACGTCTTCGCCTGCGGGTGGAAGAGGCACGTCGGATGGAACTGGTAAAACTCCATGTTGGCGATCTCGGCGCCCGCGCGGTACGCCATCGCCACGCCGTCGCCCGTCGCGACGTCCGGGTTCGTCGTGTAGAGGTACACCTTCCCCGCCCCGCCGGTCGCGAGGACCGTCGCGTGCGCGAGGACGGTGAGCACCTTCCCGGCGCTCACGTCGAGGACGTACGCGCCCGCGCAGGTCTCCGGGCCGCCGTACTTCGCGAGCGTGATCAGGTCGACCGCCATGTGCTCTTCGAGGACGCGGATCCGCGGCTCGGCGGCGACCGCGTCGAGCAGCGCCCGCTCGATCTCGCGGCCCGTCGCGTCGCCCGTGTGCGCGACGCGCCGCGCGCTGTGCCCCCCTTCGAGGTGGAGGTCGAGATCGCGATCGCGCGGCGCCGCGCCCGCCTCGTCGGGCGAGCCCGCGGCGTGCGACGGGTCGAAGCGCGCGCCGCGATCGCGGAGCCAGCGGATCGCCCCGGGCCCCTCGGTCACGCAGATCTCGACGACGCGGTCGTGGCTCAGGCCGGCCCCCGCGACCAGCGTGTCGGCGATGTGCGCGGCGAACGTGTCGCCGGCGCCGAGCACCGCGGCGATGCCCCCCTGCGCGTATTTCGTGTTCGACTCGTCCCGCGATCGCTTCGTGACGAGGACGACGTCGCCGTGCACCGCCGCCTGGAGCGCGAACGAGAGCCCAGCGACGCCGCTGCCCAGAACGAGGTAGTCGCAGGTGATGCGCATGGTGACGAGGAACCTAGGAGCTTCTCGGGGCAACCGACAAGCGGTGTCGTGACGTTCGAGGGCAGCGGCCGCGGCCGGGAGGAGGCTATTTCTCCGTTTGCATGTCCTTCTCGACCTTGTCGAGCTCGTCTTTGTAGTTCGGCGCGAGGATCTCCGCGATCGCCTTGGTCTCGTCGTCGGCCGGCGTCGGGAGCGGCGCCTCGACGGCGACGTGGACCGCCGCGGCGTCGGGGCCGGCGTCGACCACGGCGGCCACGGCGGCGTCGGCCTCCGCGTCGGTGTCCTCGACCGTCACCTGCCCGGCGTCGGGCGGCGTCTTCTTGAGGAACTTGCACCCGGAGGTCGCGAACAACGCCACGACCGCGAGGCCGAGCACGTGCGCGCGGCTCATTTCACCACCGCCGGCTTCACGGGGGCCTTCTGCGCGAGCAGCTTCAGCTTCTCGTAGAACGTGGTGTCGAGGTTCTGGATGTCGGCGTCGACGCGCGTGACGCTCGCCCCGTCGCCGATGTCCTCGGCGATGTCGCGGATGCGAAAGAGGCGCATCGCCCGCCGCCAGTGGCGCTTGATCATGTCGCGCTCGTCGTTCGTGACCTGGCGGTTGCCGGCGTGGACCGCGTTGCGAATGAGCGACGTCGTCCGATCGACGTAGTCGACCCGGCGCCGCTTCTGCGCGGCGGTCTCCGCGAGCTTGGTATCGGCGCCGGCGTCGGCCGCGGGCTTCGGGGCGCTCGCCGAGGGCGGCGGCTTCGCGCCGACGCCGCCGAGCGTCGGTTTTTGAGCGATCGCGATGCCCGGCAAAAGGACCGCGAGGAGTGGGAGGGCTAGTCGAAGGTCGCGCATGGGCGCCGAGGGTAACCCCGCGCGCCCCCCGCGACCAAGATCACGACTTGAAGACGAGCGGCGACCCGAGCTGCGGGTTCATCTTCACGGTCGCGTCATGTGTGTGCACCGCCGCGAGCGGGTGAACGACCAGGTGAACGAGGTTCATCAGGCTCCAGATGTAGCCGAGCTGATACACGCCGGTGATGCTCGCCAGGACGTTGAAGACGACCGGGACGACGAACAAGAGCACGACGAAGCCGATGAAGAGCTTGATGCCGAGCGTCTTGAGCTGCGGATTCCCCAAAAAAAGGAGGCCGAGCCCGGGGAAGAAGAACGAGACGACCGCGCCGGGCACCCACGCGTTGGTCGGGACCGCGCCGCCGATCCCGAGCGGATCGTTCACCTGGGGGCCGCCGAACCCCGGCTGCTGTCCGCCCGGCGGATAGCCCGGCTGCTGCCCGTACTGCGCCTGCCCCGGCGGCGGATACCCCTGCGGAGCGCCGTAACCCTGCTGCTGCTGCTGCTGCTGCTGCTGCTGTGGAGCGCCGTAGCCGCCGCCCGGAGGAGCGCCGTAGCCCTGCTGCGCGGGCGGATATCCCTGTGGTTGCTGCTGCTGCTGCGGGTAACCCTGCTGCGGCGGAGGAGCGCCATAGGCACCTTGTTGCGGCGGGGCGCCATAGGGTTGTTGCTGCTGCTGTTGCTGCGGATACCCCTGTTGCTGTTGCTGCGGATACCCCTGTTGCTGCGGCTGCTGCGGATAACCTTGCTGCTGCTGCGGATAACCCGGCTGCTGCGGATAGCCCTGCTGCCCGGGCGGCGCGCCGTATCCTTGCTGCTGTGGCTGCTGCTGCTGCTGCGGATATCCTTGCTGCGGCGCGCCCGGCGGATACCCCTGGGGGGGGCCATAACCGCCCTGCCCGCCACCGCCCCCCTGATTGTTGAAATTTGCCATGGGAGCAGACTATCGCGAAGCACCGGTCAAGACGAGGAAAGACAAGAAAGGCGAGAAAGACGAGGAGCGAGGCCTTCGCCTCGAGTCAGGCGTCAGGGCGCGCGGACGGAGACCGGCGCGGACCGCGCGTCGAGCGGATCGAGCTCGCCGTCGTGGGACGGGATCGCGAGGCGCGTGCTCAGCGCCGCCGCGGCGAGCGTGCCGATCGCGGCGATCGTGATCACCTCGGACGAGCCGACGCGATCCGCGAGCGCGCCGCCGGCGAGCGCTCCGAGCGACCACGCGCCGTAAAAGACGAACTGATAGAGCGCGAGCGCCCGCGACTTGAGTCGCGCCGGCGTCGAGAGCTGGAGGAGCGCGTTCAGGGTGGAGAACACGGTGAGCCACGCCATCCCCGCGGGTACGAGCAGGACGATCGCCAGCGGGAGCGAGCGCGTCGCGCTCATCGCGATGATCATCACGCCGTACGCCGCCATCGCCCCCGAGACCATCGCCTTCGCGGTCACGAGCGGGCGGAGGCGCTTGAGGACGAGCGCGGCGAACACCGCCCCGCACCCGATCGCGCCGAGGAGGAGCCCGTAGCCGCTGCCCGTCGTGCGCAGCCTGTCCTTCGCGAACACGGGGAGGAGCGCGGGCACGCTCGCCGCGGAGAAGCCGAACGTGGCCACGGCGACGTGGAGCGCGCGGATCTTCTCGCGATCGCGGAGCTGCACGAACGCGGCGAACAGCGCGACGGAGAGCGGCTCCCGCTCGCCCTCGGTCGCGCGCGCCCTTCGCGACGCCCGTTTCACCTCGTCGAAGCGGCGGAGCACCTCGATGACGCCGAGGAAGCTCATGGCGTTCACGAAGAACGCGACGCCGGGCCCGCTCGCCGCGAGGATGAGGCCGCCGATCGCGGGGCCCACGGCGCGCGCGATGTTGAACGCCATCGCGTTGAGCGTCACCGCGTCGGCCGTCTCGCTCCGCGGCACGAGCTCCGGGACGAGCGAGTTCCACGCCGGCGACGACAGCGCGCTCCCGACGCCGAGCCCCGCGCTCGCCACGAGGAGCGCCGCGGGGGTCGCGCGACCGAGCCACGTCACCACCGCGAGGCCGAACGCCGCCACGGTCATCACGCCTTGCGACGCCATGAGGAGCCGCCGCCGATCGAGCCGGTCGGCCATGGCGCCGGCCGGTATGAGCAGCGCGAACATCGGCACGGTCATCGCCGTGGTCAGCATCGCAACCGGGAGGGGCGATTTCGTGAGCGAGAGCATGAGCCAGCTCTCGCCGACGTCCTGGACCCACGTCCCGACGAACGAGAACACTGCGGCGATCCAGAGCGCGCGGAACGCGGGGTGCCGGAGGACGCTCGAAGACGAAGGAGATGGCGCTGGAGCGGTCATGGTTCAACGCGCCGGCACCCCGTGGGCGGCGCGACGAGGAGGCGAGCGGGCGCGGGCGCCGCCGCCGAAGACTCGTGTAGACATGGCGAGCACACGAGAGAAGCGACGGCCGCCCCCGCGCGACTCACGACTTG
>Ga0207710_10001884_pt1 | contig 10081 bp, 10 predicted proteins | sample KBSS24metaG_FD_184400 | JGI IMG/M metagenome (GOLD analysis project Ga0207710, IMG submission 184400) | Switchgrass rhizosphere microbial communities from Kellogg Biological Station, Michigan, USA - KBS S2-4 metaG (SPAdes) (version 2) | ecosystem: Host-associated > Plants > Roots > Rhizosphere...
CCTCCATAAGGTAACTGCGCGTCTCCGACGCCTGCCTGGCGAGGAACAGGCCCACGGCCTTGTCAAGGAGACCCTTGGCGCCGACCGTGGCAGCGACCTGCGCGACTCTCAGGAAAGGCTTTCCGGAAGGGTTATCGTAGGTGATTTCTGGTAAAGCTACCACCCTCCGCGGAACACGACGCCCGCTCCGGCGAGCTGCCCGACCGGGATGACATCGCCCGCTCGTCATGACCGCGCTGGCGGTAGAGCAGCAGCGCACTCTCGACGTCGAGGACGTCGGGCCGCTCGCCGCGGCTGACCAGGACGCTGCCGACGACGCGCAGCGTGCCCGACGGTGCCATCTCGGCCCATGCCTGGCCGCTGGACAGGCGGGCGACCCGGACCCTGACGAGGATCTTGTCGTGGTGGATGCGAAACCCGCTGGCGGCGGTGTCGCCGCCAGGCTCGGACTGGACGCGGCTCGCATCACCGCGGAGCACCCGCGCCTCATCTGGTCGCAGATCTCGGCGTTCGGCGCCGCGCTTCGGGCGATTCATGGTCACGTACGCGACGGAGTCGCGCCTCGTAGACGAGCGTGTCAGTAGGGTGATGGCCATCAGTGGTCTCCTGGGTTCGCCCCCCATCCACGGCCTCCTCGACAATGTGTCCACGCGTACACCCGATCAGTCGGTGCCGCTGGTCAACGATCGAGTGGACCTATTGCTCCCAGGCTTCGCGGCAAGGTACACCTAATCGAGGAGCGGGCGCGTCCGACGTTTGTGTTGGGACGGCGGGGGCTCCGCGGGCTATGCCGTCATAAGCGCCCGCACCGCTACGACGAGTACTCGTGCACCACCTGCTCCAGACCGTCGGTGGGGGCGAGGGCCGTCATGATCGACCCGCCCGCGCGCTACCCCGCGGAGATCGACGCGAAACGCCCCGCCACGCCCGAGCGGCGTAGCGGATTCACCGACGCATAGAGGAGTGCCCGTGCCGGAACCGCGGCCCACCCGTCCCCTCCCCCAGCCGACGCTCGCCAGCTCTGGGTTCTGGTCGTCGGGCAAAGATGGCGTGTTATGCCTCTCGCACTGCGCGTCGTGCGACCGGTGGTTCCATCCGCCGGGGCCGATGTGTCCGTACTGCCGCGGCCGGGAGGTCGCGCTCGCCCCCGTGTCCGGACGCGGGACGATCGTCGCCTTCAGCGTCAACCACCAGCAGTGGCTGCCGACCTTCCCACCGCCCTACGTCGTCGCGATCGTCGCGATCGACGAGGACGACGGCGCACGGCTCATGACCAACATAGTCAACTGCCCCCGCGACGAGGTCGCGATCGGCCAACGCGTACGGGTCCTGTTCGAGCAGCACGAGGACGTGTGGTTGCCTCTGTTCGAGCCCGATCCAGACCGCGCCGGTGACTCGGGACCGCTCCCGGCACCGCGCGACTACAAGGCCGCGCTGCGCGCGATGGCCAGCCCCGCAAAGTTCGAAGACAAGGTGGCAATCACGGGGGTCGGGCAGTCCAAGGTCGGCCGCCGACTGATGGTCGACCCCGTCTCGCTCACCGTCGAGGCCGCCCTGCACGCGGTCGAGGACGCCGGGCTTACGCTGGACGAGATCGACGGCATCTGCTCGTACCCGGGCGCCGCGGAGGCCGGCATGTCGGAGGGCGGGATCGCCCCGGTCGAGGAAGCGCTGCAACTGCGGCCCATCTGGGTCAACAGCGGCTCGGAGACCCCCGGGCAGAACGGTTCCATCATGGCCGCGATGCTGGCCGTGGCCTCGGGACTGTGCCGCCACGTCCTCTGCTTCCGCACGGTGTGGCAGGCCTCCTTCGACGGGATGGCGCGCTCGGGCCGGTGGCACACGTCGATGGGGCGCGCCACTGGGATGATGGAATGGCGGGCGCCGTTCGGCGCGATGTCCGCCGCCCAGTGGATCGCCTGCCACGCGTCCCACTACCTGCACCGTTACGGCGTGGGCCGCGAAGCGCTCGGCTGGATCGCGGTGAACAACCGAGCCAACGCCGCCCGTAATCCCGAGGCGCTCTACCGCGAACCGATCACGCTCGACGACTACTTCAACGCGCGCATGGTGTCCACGCCGTTCGGCCTGCTTGACTGCGATGTACCGTGCGACGGAGCGGTCGCCGTCATCGTCTCCGCCGTGGAGACGGCGCACGACAGGCCGAAGCCACCGGTCTTCGTCGAGGCGGTCGGTACGCAGATCCTCGAGCGGCTGTCCTGGGATCAGGACACCCTTACCCACATGCCGCAGGCGCTCGGCCCCTCAGCGCACCTGTGGACCCGCACGTCCCTGCGGCCGGAGGATGTAGACGTCGCCCAGCTCTACGACGGCTTCACGTTCAACGCGCTCTCCTGGCTGGAGGGGCTCGGGTTCTGCGAGCTCGGCGGCGCCACGGAATTCCTCGACGGCGGCAAAACGATCGCTCTCGACGGCCGGCTGCCGCTGAACACCTCTGGGGGTCAGCTTTCGGCGGGTCGGCTGCACGGCTACGGCTTCGTTCGGGAGGCGGTACTGCAGCTGCGCGGTGAGGCGACCGGGCGCCAGGTGCCCGACGCACGCGTAGCCGTCGTCGCCTCCGGCGGCGGCGTCCCGTCCGGCGTGATGCTGCTCCGCCGGGACTGACACCCCCCGGATCGGGTAGGGGCCCCGGGTCACTCCGGGACCCCTCCCACACCACCGGACGTGCGGTGATCAGCAGGTCGGGATGGTTCACCGCCGCCGCGGCGATGGGTTCCGTTCGCGGATGATGTCAGCGGGTGGTGGGGAAACCGAGGTCGAGCTGGCTGGGCGTGGCGTCGGCCCACCGGGAGGTGACGACTTTCGGCCGGGTGTAGAAGCGGATTCCCTCGGGCCCGTAGATCGGGGCGTCGCCGAACAGCGACGCCTTCCAGCCGCCGAAGGAGTGCCAGGCGACCGGGACGGGTATCGGGACGTTGATTCCGATCATCCCGACCTCCACGTCCCGCTCGAACCGCCGGGCCGCTCCCCCGTCCCGGGTGAACAAGGCGACGCCGTTTCCGTACGGATTGGCATTGATCAGCGCGACCGCCTCGTCATAGGTGTCGACCCGCGCCACGCTCAAAACCGGCCCGAAGATTTCGTCGTCGTACACCCGCATGCCCGGCCGCACGTCGTCCACCAGGGAGCAGCCGAGGAAGAACCCTTCCGACCGGCCGCTGGTGCCGTCGACCACGACGCGGGCGCCCTCCCCGGCGGCCGCCTCCACGTACGACCGGACCCGGTCGCGGTGCTGGGCGGTGATCAGCGGGCCCATCATCGACGCCTCGTCGTCCCCCGGGCCCACCACGACCTTCGGGATCCGGGCGGCGATCGCCTCGACCAGCGGATCGGCCACCGCCCCGACCGCGACCACCACCGAGATGGCCATGCACCGCTCGCCGGCCGACCCGTACCCGGCGGAGATCGCCGCGTCGGCCGCGGCGTCCACGTCCGCGTCGGGCAGCACCACCATGTGGTTCTTCGCCCCGCCCAACGCCTGGACCCGCTTACCGGCCGCGGTGCCGGTCTCGTAGATGTGGCGCGCGACCGGGGTGCTGCCCACGAACGAGATCGCGTCGACGTCCGGGTGGGTCAGCAGGGTGGTGACGGCCTCGACGTCGCCCTGGACCACGTTCAGGACGCCGTCCGGGATCCCCGCCCGCTGGACCAGCTCCGCCAGCAGGAGCGACGCCGAGGGATCCTTCTCCGACGGCTTCAGGATGAACGCGTTCCCGCAGGCGATCGCGTTCGCCATCATCCACAGCGGCACCATCACCGGGAAGTTGAACGGAGTAATGCCGGCCACGACCCCGACCGGCTGCAGGAGGGTGTGGACGTCGACCCCCCGCGACACCTCCGAGCTGTGCGCCCCCTTCAGCAGGTGCGGAATGCCGCAGGCGAACTCGACGCACTCCAGGCCGCGGGCCACCTCACCCAACGCATCCGAGCGCACCTTCCCGTGCTCGGCGGTGATAATCGCGGCGAGGTCCTCACGGTGCGCGTCGATCAGCTCCCGCAGCCGGAACAGCATTCCGCTGCGCTGGCTCAGCGACGACATCCTCCAGCCCTCGGCCGCGCCCACGGCGGACTTGACCGCATCTTCGACCTCGGCCGGCGACGCGAATACCACCTCGGCCGCCGGGACGCCTCGAGCCGGGTTGTAAACCGGCCCGACACGCCCCGAGCCGCCGACGACCGGCTTTCCCTGGATCCAGTGACCGACGGTCTTCATACGTTTGCGCCCATCCGAATGCCCCCATCTTCAACATAGAGTTCGATATTAGTATTAGCGGCACCCTTCCCGCAACCGCGGGCGGCGCCCGTCCCGGGAAAGGCTCGACTCAACGCCGGTAGGAGAAGGCGGCGCCGCACAGGATGATGTCGGCGCGGCGGCACAACCGGCCGCACAGCTCCTCCGGGCTCTGCCTGATGGCGGCACACCCGACCAACGCGCCCATGGCGGCGGCCTGCAGCAAAGTCGCGAGCTCGTCCACCTCGATGGCCCGGGGAAGGTCTCCCCGGGCCATCCTATACCGGACCACCAACTCGAACGCCCGGCGAAACCGCGCGTGTTTTCCGACCCGGCCGCCGTGTGCAACAGCCGCGACCACTCGCCCGTCACACGGAGCACGGCGGCCCGCGGAGCCCGGGAGAACCGCCGCGCCAACGACGTCATCACGTGTTCCACTGACCTGCGCCCCAGCTGTCCCCATGGTGCCGCTGGTAGGCTGTTTGACTGTATGTCGTGACAGGTCGGGCACGGGGTTTCGGCCGCGTAGAGAAGGATCGCATGAAAAAGTTCGATCAGCGAAGGCTGGAGATCATCGACCGCGCCGCCCATCTGTTCGCGGCCAAAGGTTATGACGCCACGGGGATCGCGGAGTTGAGCGATGCCGTCGGTGTGGGGCGCGGCACCCTCTATCACTACATCGGGTCCAAGGAAGACATTCTGGCCGAGATCCACTATCGAGCCAACACCCCGTTGCTGGTCCTGGGACGGGAGGTGCAGGACCTCGATGAGTCCGGCGCGGTGCGTCTCCGGCTGCTCTCCGAGGTCTTCTTCGAGGTGCAGTACCGGCTTCTGGAGCATTCCCGGGTGGTCATGTACGAGTCGAAGCGGCTCACCGGCGCCGGCCGGGAGGGATACGTCTCGACCCAGAGAGAGTTCCGGGACGTGGTGAGGCGGATACTTCGGGACGGGGAAAAGGACGGTTCCTTGCGCTACGACGATCTGTTCCTGGCGTCGATGGCGTTCTTGAATCTCCACGTCGGGACCCTGCCATGGCTGGATCCGGCCGGGCCGCTGTCCCCATCCCAACTGTCGGCGGGAATGTGCGCGGTGCTCTTCGAGGGGATCGCCGCCGGGGATCGGGCCGACGTCGAACGGGCCGTGAAGCGGCGGCAACGGGACCTGGTCCGATGGCGTGACCCGGCCAACTGGGGCGTCATCGATATGCCGCAGGCGCGTCGGTAGGCCGAGCCGGGTAGGGCCGGCCCCGCCGCCCGTCGGTCTACTCAGCAACTTCCATCATTATCCCTCGGTTGCGTCCCGGGGGAACGGCCAGGCTCCCGGGCTGGTCGCCGGGTACCAGGGTGATGCCGTGGCCGGCGAAGTGGCGAACCGCGTGGTCGAGGTCTTTGACCCGGAACACCACCGACCGCAGTCCATCCCCGTAGCGGGCCAGGTGGCGGGCGACCGGCCCCTCACCGGTCGGGGCCTGCAGCTCGACGATGGTGTTGGCCAGCCGCACGCCCGTCGCTCGCAGTCCCACAGACGGGCGCTCATCCTGGTAGAGCACCTCGACGTCGAACATGTTCCGGTAGAAGCCCAGCGCCGCGTCCAGATCGGCCACCGCCACGCTGTAGCGCTTGAGGCCCAACAGACCGAGGGGATGCTCCTGCTCCCAGTACTGGGGCGGGCGGAGTGGCTCCAACCAGTCGAAGGGCTCAGCGAAGAAGCTGTGGTCATAGAACTCGAACGCCACCCCGAAACACTGGCTCGGATCGGTGTGAATGGCGATCCCGACATCCCTGATCAGATCGATGCCCCGGTCACCCAGGGCGTCACGCGTTACCTGCAGGTCGCCGATCTGGTATTCGACCCCCACCCAGTGCGGACCGTACCGGCCGTTCAGCAGGAACTGGTGAGGCACGAACATCTCGAACAGCACACCCCCCAGATACAAAAGAACGGCGTGCCACTCGTTACCCGGCATGTCGTGAACGAACTGGGCCCCCCACACGTGTTGAAAGTGGTCCATGCTGGCCTCGAAGTCCCGGGTGGCCAGATTGATGTGCTGCATCTCGATGCACTTGATCGGCTCCACCACGGCCCTCCACCCTTCGCATGATCACTCGCCTCATCACCCCGGAGCAGGTTGACACCCCGCTCCCGGCCGGCTAGCCTCTGACACGCAAATTGTACCGATCGTTCGACTGACTTTCAACCCGGGCATCCGGTGGTCGACGACAGAGAGAGGACCGCGCTCATGATCATCGACGCTGACAGCCACGTGTGCGAGCCACCCGACACCTGGACATCGAGGATGCCCTCCAAATGGGGAGAACTCATCCCCCGGGTGAAGCGGGTCGACGCCCTGGGCGCAGATGTGTGGTGCATCGGCGACGAGGTCGTCAACACCCTGGCCTTCACGGTGTTCTATCAGTCGCCCGACGACCCCAAACCCCACCGTCGCCCGGACGATTTCCCGGCCCAGCCGGCGTTCATCGAGGAGGTCCACCCCTCCTCCTGGGACCCCACCGAGCGCGTGAAGGTCCTCGACGAGCTGGGCATCAACATGTCGGTCTTGTATCCGAACCTGGGGCTCACCAACCCCGACCGCTATCGCACCATCCCCGGCGCCACCATTGACTTCCAGTTTGACGTCATCGCCGCCTTCAACGATTTCGTGCTGAGCTGGGCGCAGCGCGAGCCAGGCCGGTTCATCCCCTTGGCCGTGGTCCCCTACTGGGATGTGGACAAGTGCGTCAAGGAGATCGAGCGCTGCGCGGAGCTGGGCCACAAGGGCTTCGTGATGTCCGGCACCCCCCAGTTTCACGAATGCCCACCGCTGGCCGCCCGCCACTGGGATCCCCTGTGGAACGCCATCGACGCAACCGGGCTGAGCATCGCGTTCCATGCCGGGACCACCATGAACCCCGCCGAATGGCGGACCGACCCGGGCCATCGCACCATCGGCGGTGACACCGTGGTCGCGGTGACGAGCGTGGTCAAGTCGTTCCTCGACAACATCGACGCCTGCAAAGAGCTGCTGATGTCGGGCGTCCCCCACCGCTACCCCAACCTCAAGTTCGCCATCGTGGAGAGCGGATCTGGGTGGGTTCCGTTCCTGCTCGAGTCCCTGGACGTGCACTACCTGCGCTACCGGCCCTGGGAAGCCCGACCCGAACTCAGCGCCGACGTTCTGCCCAGCGAGATCTTCCGCCGCCAGATCTTCGTGAACACCTGGTACGAGAACGTCCGACCCGACGACCTCGCCTTGCTGCCCGTCGACAACCTCATGTTCGAGACCGATTACCCCCACCCCACCTGCCTGTTCGGTGACGAGGTCCACGACGCGCTCACCAACAAACTGGCGGCCCTCACCCCCGGCGATCGGGAAAAGATCTCCTACCGCAACGCCATGCGCTGCTTCAACATCTCCGAAACCGAAATCGGGCAGATCCGCACCAAAGCGGTGGCCCAATAGACCGCGGCCAAGGATCCAGTCGACGCTGCCACCAAAGCGAAACCACGACCACCGTCGATGCTTCACTACGCCGCCAACGACCTCATGCGCTACGCCAACCTGCGATACGCCATGTCCGGGCCCGGAGCACTCTCGGAAGACCCGCTCGACCGCAACACGACCACCACCTGCATCAGCCTGTGCGACGACCGCCTCGTCCTTCGCCGAGAACCTACTCCAGACGACCTGCGACCCGGACCGCTCTGGGCCGGGCCCTCGCTGCTGGGCTACGCCGACAACGCCGGCTGGATGATGACCATCGCCCACCTACCACCGGGATCCGACGCCTTCACCATCGACCTGTACATCAAATTCCTCCGGCCGGCACCAGTCGCCGATCTCATCGCCGACACCCGCCTCCTGCGCATGTCCAAACGCAAAGCCGACCTGGACATCATCGTCTCATCGGTAGAAATCCCAGAAGGCCCCGTGGCCCACGCCACCGCAACCTTCGCGCCCCGACCCGCAACCGTGGAGGGCTGAGCCGCTTCTTGCGGGTCCAATAAATTTGGAGTGTTCATCGAGTGGTGTTTTGGCTTGACATCCTGAACCAAACGGCTGAGTGAGTCTTTAACCGCACCGGCGAGTAGCTACGTTTCCGCGGGTCATCCGAGGTTTTAGGCTGCCCCTGTGCGCACCTGCTGCGGAACCCGGGATAATGTACGCTGTACAGCCGTCGGAGCTGGTAGCCCGTCAGGAGGTCCGCGCTCGGGCGGACCGCGAGGCGGACGAGGTAGGCGAGGAGAAGTCATGGCGGGAAGAGTCGAAGGCAAGGTCGCCTTCATCACGGGCATCGCGCGCGGGCAGGGCCGTAGCCACGCGATCCGATTAGCCGAGGAGGGCGCCGACATCATCGGTGTCGACGTGCCGGGCCCGATCGACGACCTGCCCTATCCGATGGCAACGCAGGAGGACCTCGACGAGACAGTCCAGCTTGTCACAAAGCTCGGCCGGCAGATCATCGCGCGGCCGGCCGACGTGCGGGACCGCGCGGGCTTGGCGGCGGTCGTCAACGAGGGCGTACGCGAGTTCGGCCGGCTCGACGTCGTCGTCGCCAACGCCGGCATTGCCCAACTCGGGCCGCTGCCGCCGCGGGTGTTCCTCGATACCTTCGATGTCAACTTCGTCGGCGTCTACAACGCGATCATGGCCGCCTACCCGCACCTGCCCGACGGCGCGTCGATCATAGCCACCGGTTCTATGGGGGGACTGGTCCCGGGCACGGTTGACAACCCGGTGACTGGACCCGGCGGCGCCGGGTACGGCTTCGCCAAGCGTACCGTCGCCCAACTGGTACACGACCTGTCGGTGGCGCTCGGGCCGCGGAAGATCCGGGTGAACGCGGTGCATCCGACGAACGTCAACACCCACATGCTGAACCACGAGGCGATGTACAAGATCTTCCGGCCCGATCTGGAGAAGCCAAACCTCGACGACGCGCTGATTGCCTTCCCTGCGCCGCAGGCGATACCGGTCCCGTTCATCGAGCCCGTCGAAGTCAGCAACGCCGTCGTCTTCCTCGCCTCCGACGAATCCCGCTACGTCAGCGGGCTGCAGCTACGCGTGGACGCCGGCTCCGTCGCCAAGCAGACCCCGCTCGGCCCAGGCTACGTGTAAGAGGCCGATCAACTCCATCGCCGTGTCCGGGCAGGCGTATCCGGACACGGCGGCCGGAGGCCCTTCGTCGGCTCGACAAACCTGGCGCGCCGCGATCCGACCACCGCCGTTCAGCGGCGACTGAACGGTCAACGTGTCAGGTCTCGGCGGTCAGAAATCCACCTGCTGGGACGCCATCCGCTGGTACCACGGCCAGGTTGGCGCGCTGCGGATCCTTCGCCGTGTCGCCAGGGGGGGCGTCGAGCGCGAAGCCCTCGCTGTCCGGGTACAGCCTCACGGCGCGGTCGCGGCCGGCCAACACGTCGGCCGCGAGGTAGCGCGCCATGTGCTGGTGTCGCCGCCAGATCTGCTCCGCGGCGTCGCCGTCACCAGCCTCAATGGCATTGATGAGCTGCTGGTACCAGGCGAGTGACGCCTCGATGACGGCTGGCGCGATCCGATCGTCGCCGTCGCCGAGCACTACGGCGTACTGCTCGGCGAGCAGGGCCGACAGCAGACTACCGAGTGCGGTGAGGGTGGCGTTCCCGGACGACTCGACGATCAGGGAGTGGAACCGGGCGGCGTGCGGGGCAAACTCATCAAGGCGTCGACAGCCCCGGATCCGTTCGACGCAAGCCCGCATGGCGGCGAGCTGATCGGCTGTCCGCCGGGCCGCGGCGAGGCGGGCCGCGGCCGGTTCGATGACCGCTTCGGCCTCCAGGACGTCCTCGATG
>Ga0207710_10001892_pt1 | contig 10045 bp, 9 predicted proteins | sample KBSS24metaG_FD_184400 | JGI IMG/M metagenome (GOLD analysis project Ga0207710, IMG submission 184400) | Switchgrass rhizosphere microbial communities from Kellogg Biological Station, Michigan, USA - KBS S2-4 metaG (SPAdes) (version 2) | ecosystem: Host-associated > Plants > Roots > Rhizosphere >...
TTACCAGGCGATCATCAATGGTGACAGCGACATCGTTGTTGCGGGAGGCCAGGAGTCGATGAGCATGGCGCCGCACTGTCAGCACCTGCGCAACGGCGTGAAGATGGGTTCGTTCGAAATGATCGATACCATGATCAAGGACGGGTTGTGGGACGCCTTCAACGGATACCACATGGGCACGACGGCCGAGAACGTTGCGAAGCAGTGGCAAATTACCCGCCAGCAGCAGGATGAATTTGCTGTCGCCTCGCAGAACAAGGCTGAAGCGGCGCAGAAGGCCGGCAAGTTCAAAGATGAGATAACCCCAGTGACGATCAAGTCGCGCAAGGGCGATATCGTGGTCGACACGGATGAATATCCGAAAGCCGGCGTAACGATGGAGTCGATCGCCAAGCTGCGTCCCGCGTTTGACAAGGAAGGCACTGTCACCGCTGCCAACGCGTCCGGAATCAACGACGGTGCTGCCGCGCTGGTTCTGATGAAAGCAAGCGAGGCCGCCAAGCTGGGCAAGACGCCCCTGGCGCGTATCGTATCGTGGGCCCAAGCCGGTGTTGATCCATCGATCATGGGCACAGGACCAATCCCCGCTTCGCGCGCCGCGCTCAAGAAAGCCGGCTGGAAAAAAGAGGACCTCGACCTGGTCGAGGCGAATGAGGCCTTCGCCGCGCAAGCCTGTGCGGTCAACAAGGACCTCGGGTGGGATACCAGCAAGGTCAATGTGAACGGCGGAGCGATCGCAATCGGCCATCCGATCGGTGCGTCGGGCGCGCGCGTCCTGGTGACGCTGCTTTACGAAATGCAGAAGCGTAATGCCAAAAAAGGGTTGGCCACCCTTTGTATCGGTGGCGGCATGGGCATTGCCATGTGCGTCGAGCGGTAGCCGGTTCGGCGTTGATTTAGGTCATGGCCGGGCTTGTCCCGGCCATGATGTTTTAAGAACATGTATTTCAAGAAACGAATTTGAGGGAGCGAACCCATGGCGCGCGTTGCATTGGTAACGGGGGGAACCCGTGGAATTGGAGCTGCAATCACCAAGGCGTTGAAGGCGGCTGGTTACAAGGTTGCCGCCAATTACGGTGGCAATGACGAGGCTGCGCAGAAATTCAAAGCTGAGACCGGTGTTCCCGTTTTCAAATGGGACGTGTCCTCGTATGACGCCTGCGCCGAAGGCATCAAGAAAGTGGAAGGCGAAGTTGGGCCCGTCGAAGTGCTGGTCAACAATGCGGGCATTACTCGCGACGCCATGTTTCATCGCATGAAGCCTGAACAATGGACGGCCGTCATCAACACGAACCTCGGCTCGCTGTTCAACATGTGCCGCCCGCTCATTGAGGGAATGCGCGACCGCAAGTTCGGTCGCATCGTCAACATTTCATCGATCAATGGCCAGAAGGGCCAGATGGGGCAGACGAATTACTCGGCGGCAAAGGCTGGAGAGCTTGGCTTCACCAAGGCTTTGGCCCAGGAAGGGGCGCGGTCCGGCATTACGGTGAACGCAATCTGCCCCGGCTACATCAACACGGAGATGGTGCAGGCCGTACCGAAGGACGTTCTGGAAAAATCGATCCTTCCGCAGATTCCAATCGGCCGTCTGGGCGAGCCCGAGGAGATCGCGCGTTGCGTGGTGTTCCTCGCGTCTGACGAAGCAGGTCTGATCACCGGCGCGACATTGAGCGCGAACGGTGGGCAATATTTCGTCTAGCTCCGGCCGTTGAATCCATGAAGAAGTCTGTCATCGCGATCGTCGCCGTCTGCCTTTTCGCACCGCCGGCGGCGACACTTGTCGCCGCGCAGGACGTCGATGCACGCTGCAAGGAAGTCTTCGACAAAGTCGCCTGCGGATGTGCAGTGCAGAACGGTGGACAAATCATTCCTCCACCGAGCGGGGTCAAGCGCGAAGGGCTGAAGCTGCGTCCGACGGAAGGGCGCGAAACAATGCAGACGCTCGATGGCGGTCGCGTCGCATTTCCGAAGTACTACCGACGAGACGGCCTCAAGATTCACAAGAGCCGTGCTCTCGAAGGCTATGTGGCGTGCATGCGCAGTAACGGCCGCAAGTAACGCAAACAGGGATTATCGCCGCGATTGGCTGTGCGGCGACCAATCGACAGGCGCCAGTTCGAATCCGTCGAATGAAAAGCCGGGTGCAACAGTACAGCCAGTCAGTGTCCACGGACCAAGGCTCTCAGCGGATTGCCAGGCGCGCGCCGGCACGGTCACCTGCGGGACCTCGCCCGCGTTTATATCGGCGCCCAGCCGGAAGATCTCTTCCTTGGATCCATCGACCACTTCGAGCTTGAGAGGCGCGCCCGCGTAGTAGTGCCAAACCTCGACCGCGTCGATCCGGTGCCAATGCGAGCGCTCCCCACTCGCCAGCAAAAAGAGGACCGCGGTGGAAGCCGGGCGGCCCTCAACCTGCCGTGGATCGCGGAATGTTTCGCGATAGTGCCCGCCCTCCGGATGCGGCTTGAGTCCAAGCGCGCTTATCATCTCAGGAGCGGTGGGCGAGGGCATGCGTACCGTCAAAATTTGTTCTTGCGCGCCCGGATTTCCGCGAAAACCTCGGCCGCCGGGCGGCCAGTCATGCCGATCCCGGCTGCCACGTCGGGCAGATCCGCGCGCAGGAACGGGTTCGCTTTCTTTTCCGCCCCGATGGTGACCGGAATGGTCGGCTCCTTTTGCGCAATTTCCTGCTTCGCCTGCGCCTCGCGTGCGGCAAGCGCCTTGTTGTCCGGCTCGATCGTCCGCGCGAATTTGATGTTCGCTTCGGTGTACTCGTGACCGCAATAGATTTCGGTGTCGTCCGGAAGGTCCCGCAGCTTCACGAGCGAGTGCCACATTTGATCCGGCGTTCCTTCGATCACGCGACCACAGCCGATGGAAAACAACGTGTCGCCGACGAATGCGAGCTTGTCCGCGTGAAACCAGTAGGCGATGTGACCAAGCGTGTGGCCTGGCGTTTCAATTACATTGGCCGACAATGTTCCGACTTTGACCTTGTCGCCTTGGCGGACTGTTTCATCCACTGCCGGAATTTTCGAAGCTTCAGCCGCAGGCGCCACGACACGGCACTTGTATTTTTCCTTCAGCGGTTTGATGCCGTCGGTGTGGTCGGCATGATGATGCGTGACCAGGATGTCGGTCAATTTCCAGCCCGTCGCCTTTAGTGCGGCCTCGATGGGCGCTGCTTCTGGTGCGTCGATACTGGCAGTGGCGCCGCTGGCGGGGTCATGCAACAGCACCCCAAAATTGTCAGATCGGCAAAGAAAAAGACGGGTTTCCGCGGGCATTGGCATATTCCTGATGGAGCAGAAATTAACCGTACCACGCCGATGAATGAACGTGCACCTCCGTCGATTCCCCGGCGTTAGCGTTTTGCTACGCCGTTTCGTGATAGTTTTGTGGCATGTCGATCGACGTTGTGGATCTTCGCAATTTCTACGGCCAGCGGCTGGGGGTTGTTGCCCGCCGCTTCATCGGCCGCGGGATCCGCTCGTTGTGGGGTAACACCGCGAGCCAACGCGTGCTCGGAATCGGTTACGCCACGCCCTACCTCGGCTTGTTTCGGGAGGAAGCCGAACGCTGTTTCGCACTCATGCCCGCGGGGCAGGGTGTCGTGAAGTGGCCGACGTCGCGTCCTGCTTTGTCAGCGCTGGTCGATGAAAACGAATTGCCGCTCGCTGATTCGGCAATCGACCGTGTGATGCTCGTGCACGCGCTTGAAATGACCAACGACCCGGCCGCGCTGCTGCGCGAGGTGTGGCGGGTGCTCGCGTCCGGTGGCCGTCTGCTCGCGGTCGTACCAAACCGGCGAGGCCTTTGGGCGCGAATGGACACCACGCCCTTTGGGCACGGACGTCCTTACTCGCGCAGTCAGATCAACCAGCTTTTGCGCGAGACTTGGTTTACTCCAACCGGGTGGAGCGAAGCTCTTTATGTGCCGCCCGTCGAACGTGGTTGGTTTCTGCGGTCGGCGGTCGCATGGGAGCGAACCGGCGCGACGCTGTCGGCGCCGTTTGCGGGCGTGCATCTCGTGGAAGCGACCAAGCAGGTTTATCGCGCGATCCCGGCGCGGCGGGAGAAACGACGACTGGTGCCCGCGTTGGAGCCGGCACTGGCGCCGTCACCAGGCGCCTAGACATCATTGATTTTGGCGGCGGTCGGCTTACTCAGGCTGCCGCGGCTCGTCGCTACCGCCTTCGTCCTGTGCCGATTGCGGGGCAGCGCCTTGCTGGTGACCGCCGCTATAGTCGGGCCGATCCTGACGGAAACCACCGCCACCACGGTGACGGCGCCGACGGCGATGCATGCCGAACCGGTCTTGATTGCGATCACCCTGGTTGCGATCACCTTGGTTGCGGTCACCCTGGTTGCGATCACCTTGATCGTGACCGTTCTGCCCGGAGTTCTGTTGTGGCTGACCGCCGCCGGTTATGAATGCCGGCAAGCCACCAACATCCTGTCCGCCTTCGTGTCCGCCTTGGTTCGGATGATAAGGCTGCGGCTGATGCTGCTGGCGATTGTGGACCTGTTGGTCGCGCGGTGGAAATGGTTGAGCGTCACGAGGGATATACGGCTGCTGCTGAGGCTCGCGTGGCGCGTAGCTCGGTTCGTTCTGGCCCATGAAAGTCTGGCCGTCGTCATCGTCGCCGTCAAAACTTTCATCGTTCCCCTGCTGGTGCTGCCCGCCAGGCGCGCCCTGCTGCGGTTGCTGATTGTAGTAGGGGTTCTGCTGGCGGAACTGTTCCTGCGCGGCGGCAATGAGACGAAAATAATGTTCGGCGTGCTGGTAGTAATTCTCGGCGGCAACCGGATCGCCGGAGCCTTGGGCATCGCGCGCAAGCTGGATATATTTTTCCGCAATGTGCGAAGCCGTGCCGCGAATTTTGACGTCAGGGCCGTTCGATTCGTAAACGCGCGTCAGCGGATTCTGGCTTTTGCGGTGGTTACCGCGTCCCCGCATGCGCTTCTGACCATTTCTCATGTGCCTGTTATCGCCTTTTGCCTGTCCCGGCGTTAGCCGCCGACCTCAACCCAATTTGCAAGTCCATACAATCTCATTGCGCGGCCGGACCTGCACTGCTTGTCCGCGCCAATGATCGAACCGTTGTGTTTCTTTATCGCGTTAGTCGCAGCAACCCCTTAGCCGCGATACTTCCGCGGCGTTGCCAACCTCTCGTTACGCGCATCTTCCCAAGTTTCGAAAAACGATGCGCCCAACCGGTGAAGCATCCAGACCCATCTCTGGCGAATGTGTATGCCGTCTATGCGAAGCCGGCTCTTCGTCATCCGCCTTGCGCCGAACCACACAGAACATCCGCTCTGGGGCTCACGGCGATGCAACCGTCACGGGTCGATTCCGTGACCGGAAGCTAGTCGTTTCCGGGGAATAATCCAAGCGGTTTTTTCGGCAATAAGGAGCTCTGCAATTTTCATCGGGTGGGAATGCAACTCGCTCATGGCACGAAACTCGCACCGAGTACACGCGGCGTTCCAGCCAAGTCATTGCGTGCGATCCCGACCTCAAGTCCCGCATTGGTAAATAATTCGCGCACGGCGGGTTCCTGTCCTGCACCCATTTCCACGAATAGTCGTCCGCCCTGTGCCAAAATCCGTTTTGCATCGGCTGAAATGGAACGGTAGGCAGTCAGACCGTCATCACCACCGTCGAGTGCCATCATTGGGTCGTAATCCCGCACCTCCGGCGCAAGAGAGGCGATTTCGCCTCGGGCGATATACGGAGGGTTCGAAACCACCAGATCGAATTGACCCTCGACGCCGGCAGCCATGTCGCAGGCGATCAGTCTGCAGCGGCTTTCGAAGCCCAATTGGGCGACGTTGATCTGTGCCGCTTCCAAAGCCGCGCGGCTGATATCGGTGCCAATTCCCGTGGCGTTCGGGAGCTCGTTCAAGAGTGCCACAAGCAGAGCCCCCGAGCCCGTACCGATATCGAGAATGCGCAGCTTTTCCATGCGCAGCCCGTTACGGACGACAAAATCCAGCGCGCCTTCGACCACGGTTTCGGTCTCCGGTCGTGGCACCAGAACGTCCGGCGTTATCGCAAGCGCAAGACTCCAGAATTCCTTCCTTCCAAGAATGCGCGATACCGGCTCGCGCTTCAGTCTGCGCGCGGCAAGTCCTGATATCGCGTTGACTTCGCGAGCTTCCAAAACGCGATCCGACTGACTGATCAAACGCGCACGGTCGAGATGCAGCGCGTGACCGGCGAGGACACGGGCGTCGGCGTCGGCGTCGTCGATCCCGGCGGCACGGAAGGTCTGCGCAATAAGTTGCAGCGCCTCGGAAACGGAAGCGCCGTCCTTCAGTCCCGGAATGATTCTCACGCCGAGCCTTCCGCCGCCAGCAACTCGGCCTGATGCTCGGTGACGAGCGCATCGATGACCTCGTCGAGCGCTTCGCCTTCGACGATCTGTGGCAATTTGTGCAGCGTGAGATTGATGCGATGATCGGTGACGCGGCCTTGCGGATAATTGTAAGTACGGATGCGTTCCGAGCGGTCACCCGAGCCGATCTGTCCGCGCCGCTCGGCCGCGCGCGCGGAATCGCGTTTGGTTTTTTCGACGTCATAGAGTTTCGCGCGCAGCATCGTCATCGCCTTTGATTTATTTTTGTGCTGCGATCGCTCTTCTTGCACGAATACAACGATTCCACTCGGCATGTGCGTTATGCGGATGGCGGATTCTGTCTTGTTGACGTGCTGTCCTCCGGCACCCTGCGCGCGCATGGTGTCGATCTTGAGATCAGCCTCATTGATGTGGATGTCGACATCCTCCACCTCTGGGAGCACAGCGACGGTTGCCGCCGAGGTATGGATGCGCCCCGAGGCTTCGGTATCGGGGACGCGTTGAACGCGATGCACCCCCGACTCGAATTTAAGCTTGGCGAATACGCCACGCCCGCGCACCTCGGCGACGATTTCCTTGAAGCCGCCTTTCGTGCCTTCGCTCAGCGAAAGAATCTCCGTTTTCCAGCCCTGCTTTGCGGCATAACGTTCGTACATGCGGAAAAGGTCCCCGGCGAACAGCGAGGCTTCGTCGCCGCCAGTACCAGCGCGGATCTCGAGGATCGCGTTGTGATCGTCCATCGCATCCTTGGGCAGCAAGGCGAGACGAATTTTTTGTGTCAGGACTTCCTTGCGTTCCTGCAATTCGTGCCGTTCGTTGTCCGCAAGTTTGCGCATCTCCGCGTCCGTGCCGGAATCATTGACCAGCGCGGACAGCTCAGCGATTTCCTTGTCAGTGCCGCGATAGGCTTTGATCGCTTCGACGACCGGGCTGAGCTCAGCGAATTCACGCGACAGCTTGACGTAGGCGTCCGGAGACAACCCGCTGGCGAGCTCGCTTTCCACCAGCGCATGGCGGGCGAGCAACGCATCCATCTTCTGTTGCGGCAGAACCGTCAAAGCTGCAATCCCTCGTTGGCTGCGAAGGTCTCGAGCTTGTGGCGAATGGAAACGCTGCCGACCGGCTGCTCGAGACACGGCAGAAGAAATTCTTCGCCCTTGCGGCAGTCGAGATCGAGCAGAAGCGCTTTCACAGGCCCGACTGCGGAGGGAGAAAGAGACAACGTGCGGTACCCGAGAATGATCAGCGCCAGAGCGCCAATCGGCTGCGAAGCGAGTTCGCCGCAGAGTGTGAGGGGCTTGCCGTGCTTCTTGGCCTTGTCGGCGATGTCCTTCAGCGCGCGCATTACTGGCGCGGAAAGCGGGTCGAATCTTTCCGATACCCGCGGATTGCCCCGGTCGGCCGCATACAAGAATTGCATGAGGTCGTTGGACCCGACGGAAAGGAAATCGACCCGTTCAAGCAATTCGTTGAGCTGGAACAGGAGCGATGGGACCTCGACCATCGTGCCGATCTCGACACGTTCGGGCAATTCGTGCCCGTGCCGACGCAAGTGAGTCAGTTCGACCTCGACCAGTGACTTTGCCTTGTCGAATTCTTCGACCACGGCGATCATCGGAAACATGAGCTTGAGGCTGCGCCCGCTCGCCGCACGCAGCAATGCGCGGACCTGGCTGCGCAATAGACCTGGCCGATCGAGGCCAAGCCTGATCGCCCGCCAGCCCAGCGCGGGGTTTTCTTCGTCGATATTACGCATGTACGGCAGCACCTTGTCGCCGCCGATATCGAGGGTGCGGAACGTGACCGGTTTCTTGCCCGCGGCATCGAGAACCGCGCGATAGAGAGCGAGCTGTTCACCGGTGCGCGGCAAAGTGGTCGCGACCATGAACTGCAGTTCGGTTCGGAAAAGTCCGATGCCGGCCGCGCCCGTGTCCTCGATGTGCGGAAGATCAATGGTGAGTCCGGCATTGATCATCAGCGAAACTTTCTGCCCGTCCTTGGTGACGCAAGGACGATCCCGCAACGCACGATATTGGGCTTGCCGGCGCGCGCGCAGTTTAACGCGCTCACCGTACGAAGCTTGGATGTCCTGGGGGGGGCGCATGTGAACGTGGCCGGTCGAGCCGTCGACGATGATGGGATCGTTCGGCTCGACCAACCCGGTGGCATTCTCGATTTCGCCTACGGTTGGAATTCCAAGAGCGCGTGCCACGATCGAGACGTGCGAAGTCGGCCCACCTTCCTCGAGGATCAGACCGCGCAGCCGCTTGCGATCGTAGTCAAGAAGTGCCGCCGGTCCCATGGACCGCGCCACGACGATCGCATTTTCCGGCATCTGTTCCTTTGTCGGAGCGTGATCCTGCCCCATCAGCACGCGCATCAGCCGGTTCGCGAGATCATCAAGGTCGTGCAGGCGGTCGCGCAGATAGTGATCGGAGGCCCGCAGCATGCGTGCACGCGTATCCGATTGCACGCGTTCGACGCCTGCCTCCGCGGTGAGGCCGGTCATGACCGCCTCGCGAATTCGATGCAACCAGCCCTGATCATAAGAAAACATGCGGTAGGCTTCGAGCACGTCTCGATGCTCGCCACCGTCAGCGATGTCGCGATGCTCGACCAGCCGGTCGAGATCTTCGCGCAAGGTAGCGATCGCGGCGTCGAGCCGCTTGAGTTCGTGCTGCACATCGTCGGCGATGACGTTGGTGACGACCACGCGCGGCTCGTGCAGCACCACGTGACCGAGGGCGATTCCGTCGGACAGCGAACTGCCCGTGAGATGCATCGCGTGCCGCGCGACCGGTTCCGCGCCAGGGCGGGCAAGCGAGGACAGCTCGCCCGACGCAATCATCTCGGCGAGCACCATCGCCGTCGTCTGCAGGGCTTCTTCTTCTTCCTCGGTATAGGTACGGCGCGCGCGGTTTTGTACGACGAGCACGCCGAGCGTGTTGCCGGCCCGCAGGATCGGCACGCCCAGGAACGAATGGTAGATTTCTTCGCCGGTTTCCGCCCGGTACGAGAACGCCGGGTGTGCCTGCGCGTCAGACAGGTTGATCGGATTGGCTTCGCTGGACACAAGGCCGACGAGACCCTCGTCAGCTTTCAGGACCGTCTGGTGGACGGCTTCCCGCTTGAGACCTTCGGTGGCGTATAGCTCGAGCGTTCCGTCTACGCGCAGGACGTAGACAGAGCACACCTCGGCCACCATGTTGGCGGCGATCAGCACCACCACCTTGTCGAGGCGATCCTGCGCGCTGACCGGCTCGGCCATAACCTCGCGAAGCCGGCGTAACAGCACGCGAGGACCGCCGAGCGCGCCACGCATTATTGAGGTCCTCTGGCCGCAGCGTCCTTACGGCCAAATCGTGTACGAATGGCGACCCTACGATCAAGGATCGGCGGCCGCTTACGCGTCAGGCTATAGCCAATGGGCCATGCAAGGGGCAAGCCAAAGCGCCGTCAGGTTCACCGTTGGACGCGTGCACCCCAAAGCCGGCCCTGCCATCCCCACAAGGCCGCCCAAATGCCGATCCCACCCCAGATCACCCAAAGAGGGATCAGGATGGCGAACTCGCCGGCCGAGCAGTTCATCTCGTCAATGCAGCGCCTGGAAGGGGCACCGGCAAGGGCAAGCATCGCAAGGACGATCGAGTACAGCGTAAAGCAGGCGACCAGATAGACCG
>Ga0207710_10001893_pt1 | contig 10041 bp, 6 predicted proteins | sample KBSS24metaG_FD_184400 | JGI IMG/M metagenome (GOLD analysis project Ga0207710, IMG submission 184400) | Switchgrass rhizosphere microbial communities from Kellogg Biological Station, Michigan, USA - KBS S2-4 metaG (SPAdes) (version 2) | ecosystem: Host-associated > Plants > Roots > Rhizosphere >...
TGATGCGGAAATAGAGATCGTCGCGAAAACGCTTCTCACGCACGAGCTGTCCGATATCCTGGTGTGTGGCTGCGATCAGTCGTACGTCAACTTGCCGGTCGCGAACATCACCTAAGCGCCTGAAGCGCTTCTCTTCAAGAACTTTCAGCAGCTTGGGTTGAATCTGAAGGTCCACATCGCCGACTTCATCGAGAAAGATCGAGCCGCGATGGGCCACTTCAAACAATCCTTGTTTTGACGCCGTCGCGCTCGTGAACGCGCCTTTTTCGTGGCCGAACAATTCCGTTTCGAGCAGCTCTCTGGTTAGACCAGCGCAGTTGAGATCGACAAACGCCTCGTCGGCTCGCGGGCTGTTTTCGTGTAGCCAGCGTGCGAGGACGCCTTTGCCCGTACCGGTTTCACCAAGAATCAGCACAGGGCTTTCGGTCGAGAGGACCTTGCGCGCCTGATCCGCTAGCGCACGAATGGCGGCACTCGTGCCGATGAATGGATCGATCGCCTGGCGAGACTGTCGCGACTTGCTGGCGAGTTGTTTGTGATAGTTGCGCTGTTTTTGAAGAAGTCGTTGCAGGATGACGAGAAGCGTGGGCAGCTCGAGCGGCTTGGTCAGAAACTGTTCCGCGCCTTCTTTAATCGCCCTGACTGCAAGATCAATTGACCCGTGCGCGGTCAGGACCAGCAGTGGAATGCCCGAGTCAATCTCGCGGAGTCGTGGCAGAAGATCGAGCGCCGTGCCGTCCGGGAGCATGTAGTCAGCAATGACGATGTCGGGCCGGGAATTGCGAAACAGGTGCTGCGCGTCCTGGCAGCTCTCCGCCTCTTCGATTTCGTACCCGTGCTGTTCGAGGAAATCACGGATACCAAATCTCACTCCCGATTCATCATCAACAACCAACACCTTGTTCCTGGACATCAAGAATCTCCCTCGGACGGTATTGGAAACCTCGCTATCATACAGGCTCCACCCTCGGGATTATTGCCGGCGATCAATTTTCCTCCATGTTCCTGCATGATTCGTTGGGCAATTGCTAACCCGAGACCGGTGCCGCCGCGTCGCTTCGAGAAAAACGGTTCGAAAATCTTCGACAGATCCTCAGCCGGAATCCCGTTGCCGGAATCTTTTATTGCACACTGGACCCACTCGTTATTTCCGTCGTTGACTCTTCGTGCTTCGATGGTGACCGAGCCCTTTTGCGGTGAATGTTGAATCGCATTCTCGATCAGATTAACAAATACTTTTGAAAGCCTGCGACGGTCAATCCGGAGCTTTGGCAGTGAATCTTCGACGTAGTTCTGGAGATTGATTTGTGCCACTTCCGCTGCCGGCATACACGCGCGTATGGACCGCGAGATCATCTCCTCCATCGAGACGAGGTACAACTCACCTCGGAACGGCTTGCCGTACTCTAGCAGTTCTTCCATCAGAATGGTGAGGCGTCCGATCTCGTCGCGCAAGACGTTTGTATAGCGCAGGTATTCGGTGCGGTCGCTGAATCGTGTTTCAAACGCATCGATTATCGAAGAGATCCCGAACAGCGGGTTTCTGACTTCGTGCGCAACACCGGCCACCAGTGAGCCCAGCAGGGACATCATCTCGCTTTGACGCAGCGACGCTTCGAGCTCGGCCCTTTTCGTGATGTCCTGCGCGATCAGGATGGCTCGCTCACCAAACGAGCCAAATTCGTTGATATGGTAAAGCGTGATGGACCACGTTTTACCAGTGGCTTCGTCTTTGATTTCTTCAGTTCTGGGAGCGGGATACTCACGCAGGCCCTCGAGCATCTCCTCGGCCTTCTTCCACGGCTCGTGTTCGCCGAGCTGGCCCACCGTTTTGCCGAGTATCTCTTCCGCTTCGATGCCGACGATCTGTTCGGCCGCTTGATTGGAGCGTTTGATGTGTCCAGCGAGATCGATAATCAACACCGGGAAATCGATCGCGTTGAAGGTCTGGCGCCACTCCATCGCCGATTGTTGCAGCGACGCGTGCAGTCGTTGCTGTTTCTCGTCGAGAAGTTTTCGCTCGGTGACGTCGTTGACGATCACCAGTTTGCCATGTTTGCCGTCGAAAACGACCGGGTGCGAGCTGATTTCGACGTAGATCGTTTTTCCGTCCTTGGTCCGGTGACGCCAGGGACTGGAGATCACGAGGTCGTTCGGATCGTTTTTGATCATCAGGGTGGGAATGTCCTCGTGCGCCCGGATGTCGTCAACGGTTATAGAGAGAAACTCCTCGCGCGTGTAGCCGTAGGTGCGGGTCGCTGCTTCGTTGACGGCGAGGAAGTGGAGTGTTTCTTCGTTATAGACCCAGATTGGCTGCGGCGTCGATTCGAAAAGGAGCCGGTAGCGTTCTTCGGAGTCGCGCAGCGCTTCTTCGAACCGTTTGCGCTCGGTAACGTCGCGAGCGAGACCGCGAAAACCGACGGTTATGTCGAGCTTGTCTTTGATCGGTGAGACGATCAAATCGAGCCAGCGATCCTCGCCGGTCGCGGAGCGGGCTACAAACTGGTGGCGAAACTCGTGTGCTTCCTGCGGGTGTCCAAGACTGGCGGCGAACCCGTTGCTTTCGGGAATGATGCCAAACACGTTGAAGAACGAGTTGCCGATGATCTCTTCCGGTTTGCGGCCGAGAAACTTTTGTCCCGCGTGGTTCATGCTGGTGACGCGACCGGCCAGATCCTGCGTGAAAATCATGTCGCTGGCCTGCTCGACGAGATCGCGATAACTGGCTTCGAGGCGGGAGCGTTCGAGCAGTCGCGAGACTTTGGCGATAAGACGAGGCGCGTCGAACGGAATTTCGAGGTAGTCGTCGGCGCCTGCTTTCATTCCTGCGACGGCGCTTTCAGTGTCTTTCTGGTGCGCAGTGATGAGCAGGATCGGGACGGTTCTCAGCTCTGCGTCAGCGCGGATCTCGCGACAAAACTCGAGACCATTCATCCGCGGCATGGAAACGTCGCTGATGATGAGGTCGGGCTGTTCGCGCCTGGCGAGCGTCAGGCCGTCGAGGCCGTCTTCTGCGGTTAAAACGGTGTAGCCCGCCTTTCGCAACAGACCGCCCATCAGGATGAGTTGATCGGGCTCGTCGTTAACTAGCAGAACGGAGTTGTCCTCGTGGCCGTTGGACTCGATCCCATGCACCAGCGCTATACCTCAAATAAAATGTATTTTTCGTTGGAATATAACCGTCGGGCGAACAGATTAGAATTACCAGGCTGCGGCAACAACTTTTGAACAACGGGATTTTACGGGTTTTGAATGGCGAAGTATATCACACGAAATGCCGGGAATCTGCTTCTTTGCGTCTTGCGTCTTCCTTTGCGCCTTGGCGTGAAACTCATTTTCCAACGCAAAGACGCAAAGGAAGACGCAAGACGCAAAGAAGCAGTTGTCGGTAAACGGAACGGGGCCGATTTGAATCATAAACCTGCATCTTATGCATCCACAAAGCGGAGATTTTTTGGAATGAAAGACATGAATATATATAGAGGAGCAGTTTCGCTTACAGATTTGGTTTTGAGTTTGGTTCTCGTTGTTTTTTCCTTTGGAGCCGTTAATGGCCAGTCTGCAGCCACGGCGCCCGCACCGGTTAACGGTGCTCCGAGCGTGCAGACTTCGTATGCAGACCTTGTGAGCAGGGTCGCACCCGCCGTTGTGACCATCAGGTCAACCGAGCGCGCCCGCGCCGCACAGCAGTTTCCCTTCATGGACGACCCGTCGCTCCGTGACTTTTTCGGCGACCGTTCGCCACAAGGGCAGCAGCAGCCACAGCGTGTGCAGGGCGTCGGCTCCGGAGTCATCGTCAACTCGGAAGGTTACATTCTGACTAACCATCATGTCGTCGATGGCGCGCTGGAGCTCAAAGTTGAACTGACTGACAACCGCACTTTCACGGCCAAGCTGGTCGGTTCCGATCCGCCAAGCGACCTCGCAGTGTTGAAAATCGACGCGCGCGACTTACCGACACTTCAGTTAGGTGATTCAGACAAAGTTCGCGTCGGCGACTTCGTTTTGGCAGTCGGCAACCCGCTCGGCATCGGCCAGACGGTGACTTCCGGTATCGTCAGTGCGAAAGGTCGCGCGACGGGCTTGAGCGACGGCAGTTTTGAAGACTTCCTTCAGACAGATGCCGCGATCAACCGTGGTAATTCCGGCGGTGCTCTCGTCAACACGACCGGTGAGCTGATCGGAATCAACTCGCAGATCCTGTCGCCGTCCGGTGGCAGCATCGGCATCGGCTTCGCGATTCCGTCGAACATGGCGCGCACCGTCATGGATCAGTTGATGAAGACTGGCAAAGTGCGCCGCGGCATGCTGGGCGTGACGATTCAGTCGGTCACCGCGGATCTCGCTTCCAGCTTGAGTCTGCCGGCTGCACGGGGCGCGATTGTCACCTCGGTTCAGAGCGGTGGTCCGGCTGAACGAGCGGGCATCCAGCGCGGCGATGTGCTCACGGCCATCAACAAACAACCCGTTATCGACAACAATAGCCTGCGAAATCTCGTCGCGAGTCTGCAGCCGGGATCGACGGTTGACGTGATGGTGAAGCGAAACGGGCGTGACCAGAACTTTCAGGTGTCACTGGCGGAATTGCCCAACCAGGAGCGACCGGAAAGCGAGGAAGAGTCAAGCAACACTGGTCATCCGGGAACCGATAAATATGGAATGTCGCTGACGCCGTTTATTCCGGGAACGGCTCAGCGCTACGGGCTCGATGCTGACGACCAGGGATTGATGGTCAGCAGAGTTGATCCGAACGGCAGCGCCGAGACAGCCGGTATCCGGCAGGGCGATCTGATCCAGGAAGTGAATCGTCAACCGGTAAAGACGGTTACGGAGTTTACTGCTGCGATGCAGCGTTCAGGTGCGAAGCCGGCGCTCGTGCTGGTTAAGCGACGCAACGCCGTGATCTACATGACGTTGAAAGCCGACTCCTAAAACCAACCACACCCAAACAGAACCGAGCGCGGTAGCGCCGGGTCAAACCCTTAATGGAGAGTTTGACCCGGCGCTACCGCGCTCGGTTCTGTTATATTCCACCATTCGAAATTCAAGGAGGAACGTGTATGCGGGAGTTTGATCGCCGGCCGTGGGGAACCTACACGGTGCTCGAGGAAGATCGCGGATTCAAAGTGAAACGCATCGAGGTTTTGCCGGGTAAGAGACTCAGTTACCAGAAACACTCGCAACGTGCAGAGCACTGGTTCGTCGTTGAAGGCACTGCGAAAGTAACACTCGATGATAAGGAAATCCTGGTCCGAGCCGGCGAAGCGATCGACATTCCGATCGGCGCCGCGCACCGAGTCGAGAACCCGGCGGAGGAAAATTTAGTATTTATCGAAGTACAGCGAGGAAGTTATCTCGGCGAAGACGATATCGTTCGTCTCCAGGATGATTACGGTAGGTAACCACGGATTACACGGGAAAGGACGGATTAAAAAACAAATCCGTCTTTATCTGCATAATCTGCGGTTGAGGTTTTTATGGCAGAAGTAGTAACTATCCCCCAGGAAGAGCAGCAAAGCCTTTGGTCGGCGGTGAAGGAGTCGATCCGCGGCTCGCATCGAGACTACACCCGTGGTCCGATCGGCCGCGCGATCCTGTTGCTCGCCGTTCCGATGGTCCTCGAGATGATCATGGAAAGCATTTTCGCCGTGGTCGACATCTTCTGGGTCTCACATCTCGGGACAGACGCTGCCGCAACTGTCGGTCTTACCGAATCTCTGATGACACTGGTCTATGCGCTCGCGATCGGCCTGAGCATCGGCGGGATGGCAATGGTCGCGCGTAGGATCGGTGAAGGGAATCCGGATGGTGCTGCACGCGCTGCAGTCCAGGCGATTGCGCTCGCGCTCATCGTGTCGATCGTCATTGGTGCGGTCGGTGCGCCTCTCGCTCCCAAACTCCTCGCGCTCATGGGCGGCTCCCCGTGGGTGATCGAGCACGGCTCCGCGTTCACGCGAGTGATGCTTGCCTGCAATATCAGCGTCGTGATGCTCTTCATGATCAACGCGATCTTTCGTGGCGCCGGCGACGCCGCGATCGCGATGCGCACGTTGTGGCTCGCGAACTGGATCAATATCCTCCTTGGTCCATGTTTGATCTTCGGACTCGGTCCATTTCCGAAGCTTGGCATCGTCGGCGCTGCCATCGCCACTTCGATCGGCAGAGGCACCGGCGCAATCTTCGCACTCAGCAAGCTCTTTCGTTCCGGTGGACGATTCGATATCAAGCCGCATCATCTTCGCATCGAGCCCGCGCTCATCGGCCGTTTGATTCGTCTGTCAGCGACTGGAACATTCCAGGTCTTCATCGGTATGGCGAGCTGGATCGGCCTCGTGCGTATTATTTCGAGTTTCGGTAGCAACGCTGTTGCGGGATACACGTTCGGAATTCGCGTGATCCTGTTTGCCCTATTGCCTTCGTGGGGAATGGCGAATGCCGCCGCGACGATGGTGGGCCAGGCGCTGGGAGCCAAAAATCCCGAACGTGCTGAGCGCGCGGTTTGGAAAGCCGGCTTCTATAACATGATCTTCCTCGGAATTATCGGGCTGCTATTTATCTTCTTCGCGCCGCAGATCATCTGGTTTTACACGGATGATCCGAACGTTGCGCATTACGGTGTAGATTGTCTGCGGATCGTGGCGTATGGGTTTTTGTTTTACGCGTATGGCATGGTGCTCGGGCAGTCGTTCAACGGCGCGGGCGACACCTGGACGCCGACGATTATCAATCTCTTCGTGTTCTGGCTCTGGGAGATCCCGCTCGCTTACGTGCTGGGTGTGAGGTTGGGCATGGGACCGCGCGGCGTGTTTGTGGCGATGACGATTGCGTTTTCGACGCTCGCGGTCGTCAGTGCGGCTGTTTTTCGTCTCGGCCGCTGGAAGAAAAAAGCAGTTTGACCGTCTTTTCTTTGCGCCTTTGCGCCTTTGCGTTAAGTCTATCTTGAGACTATTCGACGCAAAGGCGCAAAGACGCAAAGACGCAAAGACTGAGTAGTGAGTTCGAACAGTGCTGTCGGGCTTCCCTACGGTTTTTGTTTATTTTTTTACTCTCATCACCTCTGTACGCTCCAATACATTAAGACTTTAAAGATCACGCTTGGCGGCACCTCTATTGCTAAGTAAATAACTGCCAGATAGAGCAGGGCACGTTGGGGTGCGGTGACTTGCCCACGCTTCGGACCGCCGACCAAAGCCAGCAAGTCGCCGCACCCCTTTCACCAGCCAATAGCTCGCGGCAGGTTTTAACAAGAGCAAGGAGGAGACCCATGGAGAAGAAACTGAAAGGGAAGAAGGTGGCCATACTGGTCGCTGACGGCTTCGAGCAAGTGGAGCTGACAGAGCCGAAGAAAGCTTTGGAAGAGGCTGGAGCGATCACCGAGATTGTTTCGCCCGCCGACAATGAAGTGCAGGGGTGGAACCACGACGACAAAGCGGATTCATTTCCAGTTGATATGCCCTTGAGCCGGGCGCGTTCTGACGATTACGACGCACTATTACTACCGGGCGGTGTGAGAAATCCGGACCAGTTGAGAACGATGGTGAGAGCGGTGGAGTTCATTGACGGCTTCTTCGCCACTGGCAAGCCGGTCGCTGCGATCTGTCATGCACCGTGGACGCTTATCGATGCGGAAATTATCAAAGGCAGGACTATTACTTCGTGGCCTTCGTTGAAAAAAGATCTAATTAATGCAGGTGCGCATTGGGTCGATCGAGACGTAGTGGTTGATAACGGCTTAATAACTAGTCGGAAGCCTGCCGATATACCCGCGTTCAATAAGAAGATGATCGAGGAATTTGCAGAGGGAAGACATTCGCGGCAGCAAGCCGCTTAGGAGATAGCCACAAGAGGCACACAAAGCACAAAACTTTTAAACAGGAAGGCCAGCGGTCCTCTTTAAGAGACTCCTCCTTCAAAAAAATATTTTGTGCTTTTTGCGCCTCTTGTGGCTAGATTTTTTTGGCGACCTGGCCCACTTTCACAACCCCAGCCTGGACCACCTTCGCGTTGATGCCTCTGAGACAGAGCTCACGTCCGACTACAGAATTCACAAACTTCATCGCATCAGCGCCAAATCGCGCGACGAATTTATGACAGCCCGTGTGTGGCAGCGGACTCACTTCGAGCACTGCCGAGCCGACTTGTATGCGCGAGCCGGCAGGCAGGTTTTCTTTGCTCAAATCCATGTCGATGTAGAGCTGATCGCCTGCGAGTTGCCAGCGCTCTTTGTCCTGGGCGACGAGCGCGGTGACGCGTGAGTTCATGATGTTGATCTGCATTTCAGGATGAGGCGATCCGTCCGGTGTTTTTGAACTCGGACGCACGATCCAGTTGTCGCCGATCAGTCCTTTAAGTGGATCGAGCTCAGCTTCAGTCAAAATTTCTCGCTGGTCCACGTTGGGACGGCACACGATCAACTGCAACAGACCTTCATCCTTAGGCGCATCGCGCAGGTGATCCAGCGCCGCTTCAAGCTCCAGCATAGTCAAATGTTTCACGGTAGATTCCATAGCAAAACTCCGGGTCGCGCGCTACTATAACCGAGTTTGTCAACTAAGCCGCGGATAATGCGGATTTCCGCGGATTTCACAACTCTTAACAACTTTTTACTTGCCCTTGACACGACCCGGCCCGACCGGGCGTATTCTCTGGTCCGCCATGAAGTCCAGGAGAGAAAGCAACGCTCGGTTCCGGCTGGTGCTCACGCTTGGCCTCGCGGTGGTATTGCCGGCTTTAACCCTCATCATCGTTAACTTCCAGCACGTCAAATCGATCCAGCGCGACAAAAAAGTCGAGGCGCTGATTCATCGCGACTTCCAGTATTTGCTGTCGATCTCTGGGAAGAAGATGGCCAGCAAAGCTTATACGCTGGCGGAACAGGTGCGCGACGGTTTTCCGGCCGATACTGACTCCGATGACGAGAAACGACGAAAGCTGGATGAGATCATTTCTAAGAACCCGTGGTTTACACACGTGTTTCTATATGATTCCAAGAAGGGGATCATCCTTCAACCGCAGCACGATGCTAAGAGTGAGAAAGAGGGCAGTGAGTCGGCCAAGATGTACAGCGGCTGGTTTGGCCTGGAAGGACCAACGATCTGCGAGCAGTTGCGCAAGAGATCGAAGCCGATCATGTGGTACTCAGGCGAAGCCGAGCGGAGCGGCGCCACGATATACGTGAGCACTGCGATCTTTAGCTTCCCTCAGCTCGGTCGCGATCGAACGGTTCTGGGCGGCGCGAGTTTTGATCCGGCTTACCTGAAAGAAAAATTCTTTCCCGATCTGCTCGAAGAGGTGACCTCGCAAAAGTTCACCAGCGATCCGGAACAACTCTACGGTCAGGAATTTCACGAGCTCATGCCGAATGAGGCGGTCGACCATCCCGATAAGCGACTCGCGATGATGGTCTATCCGTCAGACACTTTCAAAGCAGAACCGGATCGACCGCTCGCGATCTCAGCCGGTTGGGGCAGCGGCAAACCGGAAGTCACTTACAAGCTCGACGATCCGTTTCGTGGTCTGGCACTCGGCATCAAGTTTCAGGGCACCACAGCGGAAGCGATCAGTCGTCGCTGGGTGTGGCAGAGTTTTCTGATCCTTGGTGTGTTGTCGGTGTTGATGATTGGTGGACTCGTGTTGACGTATCGCAGCGTCAACAAGCAGGTCGCGCTCGCTCGTTTGAAGTCTGACTTTGTTTCCAATGTGTCGCACGAGTTGCGAACGCCGCTCGCGCTGATTCGACTCTACGCGGAAACACTCGAGCTCGGTCGCATCACGACGCAGGAGAAGAAGAACGAGTACTACAGCATCATTCGCAAAGAGAGTGAGCGGCTCAGCGCGCTCATCAATAACATTCTCGATTTCTCGCGCATTGAAGCGGGCGCGAAAGAGTACGACTTCAGAGAGACTGACATCGCGGAGCTCGTGCGCAACACGCTCGACTCGTATCGCTACCAGATCGAGCAGCAGGGATTCGCGCTCGAGGAGCAGATCGATCCCGGTATTCCGGCGGTGAAAGTTGATCGCGAAGCGATAGCGCGCGCG
>Ga0207710_10001894_pt1 | contig 10036 bp, 9 predicted proteins | sample KBSS24metaG_FD_184400 | JGI IMG/M metagenome (GOLD analysis project Ga0207710, IMG submission 184400) | Switchgrass rhizosphere microbial communities from Kellogg Biological Station, Michigan, USA - KBS S2-4 metaG (SPAdes) (version 2) | ecosystem: Host-associated > Plants > Roots > Rhizosphere >...
TATGTCACACTCATGGCGCGCGGAACTCCCTGAAGCTGATCTTTGGTCGGAACAGACTTCTACCGGGGTCCCGCGTTTCTTCTTTCAGCGCCCCCTCCGGCCCGCCCTGCCGCTTACCATCTGTGACGCTTACGCAGAGCCACCGATCGTTACGCGGAAAGGCTCACTGGTGCGGCGCTGTTGTGGCGGGTCAGGTCGGATCTGCGGCTGCCGGTGCTGGCCGCGTTGCCGGATCATTCCTATCTGTCCGTGGTGATCGACCCGACCATCCGGGGCAAGGCCCGCGCGACGCTGCTCGACGCCGCCGGCCGACGGCGTCCGCTGAACCGGGACCAGGCCCGCTACGTCCGCGTCGTCGAGTACGACGTGCCGGACCGGGACGGCAACGGCGGCCACGAGCTGTTCGCGCTGGTCACGAACATCCTAGACCCGCGGGAAGCGCCCGCGGTCTCGCTCGCGGGGATCTACGGGCAGCGCTGGGAGCACGAGACCGGTAACGGCCAGGTCAAAACCCACCTGCGCGGGCCGGGCCGGGTCCTGCGCTCGAAGAGCCCGCGGCTCGTGGAGCAGGAGGTATGGGGCTACCTGCTGACCCATTTCGCGATCAACGCGCTGATCTGCACCGCGGCGACGGCGGCTGGGATCGACCCGGACCGGGTCACGTTCAAACGCACCGTGCGGCTCGTGCGTCGACGGGTCGGTGACCCGTCTTTTCCCCCTGACCACCACAACAGGATCCTGCGCCGAGTCCAGGCCGACATCACCCGGCCCGGCAAGCTGAACACACGCCGCCACCGAAGCTATCCCCGCGTCATCCGTCGCGCCCGCCACAACTCCTACCCGGTCCGCAAACCGGGCCAGCACGGCACCCGCTACGACACTCCGCCGACGATCCGCCTCGCCAGGACGCTCGACACGGCCACCGTCTCGCTGAGAGTCACCATTCCCACCAGCTACGGCGGAACGGCGTACGGACCAGCAGCATGATCAAACTAGGCTACGTGGCATTGCGTGTAGACCTGCCGGAACGTGTTCCTGGCCGGGTCCCACAGCACCGTGCGGTAGATCTTCTCGTCGAAGTACTTCTGGTTGTTGCCGGATCCCGCACACAGCAGGACCTTGCCGGTGTTCAGCAGGACTCCGTGAATCGTATTCGTGTGGCTGTTGCCCACGACGTCCCAGCGACCATGGCGCCGTTCGTAGCCCGGCTGGTGGGACCGCCAGTTCTGGTACTGGCCGGCGGCATACCCCCCGATGAACGGCCCGTTGCCCGCCAGAACAATTGCCGCGAGCCCGGAGATCTGAAACGACCTCCTGGTCATCGGCCCACGCCGGTCCACTGACGGCCCGGGAGCCGACTCCACCGACTCCACCGAGTCCACCGAGTCCCCCCGATCTGTAGACCAACACGGCGCAGTAGGTCGCTCGAAGCACAGGCCAGTGCCCGGAACTGCCCCCCTTGCCCATGGCGCCCCGGGTACCGGTCCCGCGAATCAGCGCATAGTACAACACATGCCTGTAGGCAACCTTTGCACAGGTTGGGTGGGGATGGTCCGGTCACGTCGCCTGCGCGGCCAGACCAGGCGTTCAGTACCAGCCGGCACGCGGAGGTAGCGCTTCAAGGCGCGTCAAGGATCGGCCGCGCCGGGCGTGACCAGCCGGTTCGGCCGCGATGGCGGGCCTGTTCGCGTCGTCTCGGCTAGGATGGTTTTGGTGCGCCGGGAAGTCTGGTCGGCAGTGTCTGACCCGACCTCTCGGTGAGGAGCCCCTCCGTGAGCCCGACCCCACCTCGCCGGTTCAGTCTGTTCGACCGCAGGTCGTGGCCCGAGACCCGCAGGATCGCCGCCATCCTGCGCCGGGAGACCATCGGTGGCGGGCTGCTGCTTGCCGCCACGGTCCTAGCGCTCGTCTGGGCGAACTCGCCGTGGTCGGACTCGTACCAGTCGATGCTGTCCTACCAGGTCGGCCCCTCCTGGGCGCACCTGAACCTCACCCTGACCCGATGGGCCGCCGACGCCCTGCTGGCGATCTTCTTCTTCGTCGCCGGGTTGGAACTCAAACGCGAGTTCATCGCCGGTGACCTCCGCGACCCGTGGCGGGCCGCGGTCCCCGTCCTCGCCGCCGTCGGTGGCGTCGTCGTCCCAGCGGTGCTGTACACGCTGGTCAACCTCGGCGGCGACGCCTCGCGGGGATGGGCGATCCCGACCGCCACCGACATCGCCTTCGCGCTGGCGGTGCTCGCGGTCATCGGCCGGCACCTGCCGTCCGCGCTACGGACCTTCCTGCTCACCCTCGCGGTCGTCGACGACCTGCTCGCCATCGTCATCATCGCGGTCTTCTACACCCGGCACCTGTCGGTTCTCCCGCTGCTGGGCGCGCTGGCGCCGCTGGCGATGTTCACCGTGCTGGTGCAGCGCGGGATGCGCTCGTGGTGGCTCCTGCTGCCGCTGGCCGCCGCCACCTGGACGCTGGTCCACGCCTCCGGCGTGCACGCCACCGTCGCCGGGGTGCTGCTGGCCTTCGCCGTACCGGTGCTCCCCAGTACCCGCATAGGCAGGCCGGACGCAGGACCAGGGCTGGCCGAGCACTTCGAACACCGCTGGCGACCCATCTCCGCCGCGGTGGCGGTGCCGGTCTTCGCGTTCTTCTCCGCCGGAGTCACCCTCGGCGGCCTGAGCGGATTGACCGACGCCCTGACCGACCGCGCCGCCCTCGGGGTCGCGCTCGGTCTCGTCGTCGGCAAGCCTCTGGGGATCATGGGCGCCACCTATTTGGTGGCCCGCTTCACCCGAGCCACCCTCGCCGACGGGCTGGCCTGGGTCGACGTCCTCGGACTGGCGGTCCTGGCCGGGATCGGATTCACCGTCTCCCTGCTCATCGGTGAACTGGCCTTCGGCACCGGCAATGCACGCGACAACCATGTCAAGATCGCCGTCCTGACCGGTTCCGTGCTCGCCGCCCTGCTGGCCGCCGCGACGCTCCGCCTACGTAACCGCGTCTACCGCCGGATACACGAAGCAGAAGCCACCGACCGCGACGGCAGGTCATGCGCCTGGCGGCGCTGACCGCGCTGCGCTCCCAGGCGGTGTTCGAGTTCGGCCCCTACTGGGCGGCCCTCGTGTCCACACTCGGCATCGGCGGCTACCTCACCGGCAAGCTGAACCTCGACAACGCCCGGTCGTGGTCGTGGCCGTCGGTCGCGCTGGCCACGCCGGCCGTCACGCTCGTCCTGCCGCTGACCCGGTGGGGGACGGACAGGCTGACGGCGAAGTCGCCGTCGGGGTCGGTCCACCAGTGGGTGAGGTGCCAGCCGGCGCCGGCGAGCTCTTTCTCGACGCTGTCCCGGCGGAACTTCGCGCTGATCTCGGTCCGCATCTGCTCGTCGGCCTCGAAGGAGACGGTGAGGCCCAGGTCCGCGATGCGGGCGGTCTGGGGGCGGCGGGATCGCAGCCGCATCTCGATCCATTCGGCGTCGGGATTCCAGGCGGCGACGTGTGCGAAGCCGTGTGGGTCGAGGTCGCCGCCGAGCTCGCGGTTGATGACCGTCAGCACGTTGGCGTTGAAGGCGGCGGTCACCCCGGCGGCGTCGTCGTAGGCGGCGACCAGCCGGGCAGGGTCCTTGACCAAGTCGGTACCGAGCAGCAGCACGTCGCCGTCGGACGCGGTGGCGCGCAACCGGGATAGGAACCGGTAGCGTTCGTCGGGGCGCAGGTTGCCGATGGTGCTGCCGAGGAAGGCCACCAGGCGGGCTTCGGCTGTGGGCAGGTGGCCCAGGTGGTGGTCGAAGTCCCCGACGAGGGCCGAGACCTGCAGCGCCGGATGCGCCGAGCGCAGGGTGGCCGCGGCGTGGCGCAGGACGGCCTCGTCGACGTCGAAGGGGACGAAGCGGCGCAGCGTGCCGGCGTCGCCCAGCAGCGTGTCGAGCAGCAGCCGGGTCTTTTCCGACGTGCCCGAGCCCAGCTCGACGAGCGTGTCAGCGCGGGAGAAGGCGGCGATCTCGGCGGCGTGGGCGGCGAGGATTGCTCGCTCGCGTCGCGTCGGGTAGTACTCCGGGAGACGGGTGATCTCGTCGAACAGCCGGCCGCCGGTCTCGTCGTAGAACCATTTCGGCGGCAGTTCCTTGGGTGTCGCGGTCAGGCCGCGGCGCGCGTCGTCGGCCAGCTGTGCGGCCCGGTCCGCCGCGGTGAGGTGGCGGGAGATCTGCTGGTTGTCTGTGTCGCCCAGCGGTGTGGATGCCATCGGAGGGGTCTCCTGTTCGGGTCTGGCGGCTAGGTGAGCTGGGGTGCGTCCGCGGGTGTCGTCGCGTCGAGCAGGACGGCGGGTGCGCCGCCGGCGTGCCAGGAGTCCAGCGTGGCGTGCGCTGGGCATCGTCCGCGCAGCACGTACTCGTCGGCGAAGTCGGCGAGCTCGGCCGTCAGTGCCGGGGAGACGCCCAGCCGGGGAGCTGCGTCGACCGCGGCGGTGACGCAGCGGGTCGCCGCCCGGCGCAGGTCTGGGTCGGCGAGGCCGGCCAGGGATGCCTGCGCCCAGTGGCCGGACACGGCCGCGCACGCGTCGCGGGCGAGGTCCGCGGCGGTTGGGTCGTCGAGCAGAGCGGTGGCCACGGTGACCGCGAGCGGCCATCGTGCCGCCGACTGGGCGTCGAGGTAGCGAAGCTCCAGCCAGCCGCGCGGCCGTACGGGTGGGAACAGTGTGCTGGCGTGGTAGCTGAGGTCGTCGGCGGTCGGCGAGCGCCGGACCGGCCCGGCGCCCGCCACCCAGTCGCCGAAGGTCGTTCCGTCGAGGACCGGCACGCACCGGTCGGCCGCGGGGTGGTCCCGGATCAGCATCAGCCGGGCGTCGAGCAGGTAGCTGGCCCACTGGCCCGCCGGGTCGCGGACGGTCGCGCCGCCGGCGACAGGCGCGGTGCGGGTGGGGTCGAGGTCGGCCCAGACGCCCTGCCGGGTCGAGACCCGTCCCGTCAATCGGCCCGCCAGCACCGGTGACGAAGCGAATATGGCCGACAGCACCGGCCCGAGCGTGTGGGCGAGCCGCCACCGTTCGGCCCACCCTGCTCTCGGTCCCGCGTCGAGGTTCACCTGCAGTGCGGCCGTCGAGCACATCATCACCTCGCCGGCCGGGAACCCCGCGGCCCGGAAGAACGCCTCCATCGCCACGTACCGGCCCTGGGTGAGCAGCCGCCGCGGCGCGCGCAGAGGGTCCGCGCCGAGGCCGGCCAGCCGCAGGCCGTCGTCGGCGAGCCGGCCGCGGACGTCCGCGAGGTCGCTCGCCATCGCCCGTAGCGCCTCGGGAAGTGGGGCCGGTGGACCGGACAGCTCCAGCTGCCCACCCGGCTCGAACGTGACGCTGCTGCCGCCGGGCACGCCCACGTCGTGCCCGCCCAGCGCGGCGCGGGTCCGGCCGGGCGAGACGGGTCGGTCGGGCACGCCCGCCTCGACCACGAACCACTCGGTCTCGATCCCCACCCGGCCGACGGCCGCGTCCGTGAGCATCGTCCACGCGGCGAAGGCCTCGACGTCCGCGGGACTTGCAACGACACCCCCTGGCTCGTCCCGCATGGAGATACTTCCAGGGCTTTCCTCTGTGGACGGTGACGCGTCGGATGCGGGCGGCGGTGTCATGAACCCCTCCAGGTCCGGACCGGTCAGCGAGTGGTGCTGACCGCGGGTCGGCGCGGGTCGTGATGGTTGGTGCGGTGTGTCGAGGTCGGTCGCGGCACAGGCCGCCGTGTCGTGGGCCCGCGGACCGCGTGGTCCCGGCCGGCGACCGCTGTTGGCGGTCGCCGAGCACGGGCAGGCCAGAACGTAAGGTGGTGTCACATTCTGTGTGCGAGTGAGGTCAATCTGTGGCGCGAGGTACCGGGGTGGACGTATTAGGCGCCCGGCGCGAATCGCTCACGATGGCTTGGTTGCTCTGGAAGCAGAAGCGTTACACGCCCTTGTCGAATTTCTGGGATTCCCCGACGGAGGCGCCAGCTGGCACCGACGCGCAGCCGTCATGGGGACGGTGTGGTGCCCGCCGTCCAGCCACGGAACGCCGCGAGCAGCTTGTCGCGCATGTCCGGCCGCAGGTCGTCCTCCGCCAGGGTGCCGGTGACCCGCACCGTCTCCCGCATCTGTTCGACGTAGGCGTCGCAGCCGTCGCACAGTTCGAGATGCTCGGTGAAACGGCGGCGGGTGTCCGCGTCCAGCGTGCCTTCGAGATAGTCCGTGACCACTTCGACAAGCTCGTCGCAGTCGATCTCCAGGCCGCGGGTCATGCTCGTGCCTCATCCATGTAGTCCTCCAGCACCTGCCGGAGCTTGGCCCGTCCCCGGTGCAGCAACACCCGCTGGTTACCCGGCTCGATACCGAGCAGCGCGCAGACCTCGTCCGCATCCAGGCCCTGCACGTCCCGCAGGTGCACGACCGTTCGCTGCCGCGGCGGCAGCACGTCGAGCGCCGCCCGCAGCCGGGTCCGAACCTCGCGGGACAGCAACGCGGGTTCTGGCAGGTCCCACTGCCGAGGTGGGGTCGCCCAGTGCCCCGGCCACTCGTCCCCGTGCGGGCGGAACCGGCCCGGATCGACCGTCGGACCGGTCTCGTCTTCGGGAAAGGCGCTGCTGAACGGGACGCTGCGACGTTCCCGGACCCCCCGGCTCCTGGCGACGTTGAGCAGGATGGCGAACACCCAGGTTCGCAGGCTGGATCGGCCCTCGAACCGGTCCAGCCCGGTCAGCACGGCCAGCCACGTCTCCTGCACGACCTCCTCAGCGACCGTGCGGCTCGGGACATAGCCCGCGGCGACCGCGAGCATCGTCGGCGTCAGGCGCTCGACCAGCTCGGTGAACGTCGACTCGTCACCGTCACGCAGAGCCTGCACGAGCCTGGCGTCCGCGGAGCCCGGGGCGGACCCGGCCGGCGTGCTCTGTCGAACCTCCACGAACCGGAAACCTAGCGGAGCGATGCTCGGCCTGCCGCCGACCGGCCGACATCGGCGTTAACCTTGCAAGCCGGGTGGCCACGCCCATCGCGCGGGTTCCTGTTCGGTGCGGAGTGTTGCCGTCGCCCACGGTGCCGCGCGGGTACGTGACGCGCCGGGTCCACAGTCTTCCGCGTCGCCGCGTCGCGCTGGTGGGATCGGCGTTGGCGTCCGGATCCGTCAGCCCCAGGGGTTGTCGATGAGCAGGAGCCACCGGCCGTCTGGCTGGCGGCGCAGCACGTCGGCGCTGGTGCCGTTCTGCTGGACGGCGGAGCTGTCGGGCAGTGTTCCTGACAGTTTCCAGGCGTTGACGACGAGGGCGGTGTCGTCGGCCTGGACGACCCGTTGGATGTCGCCGGCGAGCACGGGGCGCAGCGCGAAGAAGCCCTGCAGTGCCGCGCGGATCGCGTCGAGACCGGACACCACGGTGCCGGGCTCGGGCAGGAAGCTGGCCTGCGGTTCGTAGAGGGTGAGCGCGCCGTCGAGGTCGCCGGAGTTCAGGTACTGGGCGAAGAGCTGGACGGTCTCCTCGGGCGAATGGTCTGCCATGGGTTCCTCCGATTCAGCGGCTTGGGAACTCTCGCTGTGTTGTGTCGGCAGGTGGGGTTCGCGTTACGCCGCACTTCTGTCCGTCTCAGCCGGCCCTTGGCGTTGGCCGTTGGTGTCGCTTTCCGCTGGCGGTGTAACGCCTGGCGTCGTGCGGTGACTGTGCTGACGTCCGAGTAGCGCGGGGGACGCGGAGGTCCGCATGACACAGGTGGAGACGGTCATCGAAGCAGCGGCGGCCGACCAGGCCGTGGGCGGTGGCTTGCGGGAGGTGGTTGTCGCCGACTGGGCCGCGCTGCCGGTGCGCGAGCCGGTGCGAGCCCCCGTGGAGGGCGTCGATCTAGTGGTGGTGCGGCTCGACCGCGACGGCCCTGGGACCGGCGGGTCCGGCCAGGACAGGGCCGTAGCCGTGTTCGAGGGCCGGTGCCCGCACCGTGGGGCGCTGCTCGCGGACGGCCGGGTCGAGGGGCACAGCATTGTCTGCGGGGTGCATGGCTGGGATTTCCGGCTGGACTCCGGGGTGAGCGACTACGACCCGGCGCAGCGGCTGCACCGCTTCCCGGCCCGGGTGCGTGCCGACGGGATGGTGGTCGTCGACCGGCCTGACCTGGACGCCTACCGGGCGGTGAAACCACAGACGCCAGTGACCGACGTGTACGCGCGGCTGTTCGCCGACCCGCATCAGGTCACCGCCGAGGAGCCGTATGTCGGGGAGATCCACGAACTGGCCGCCGACGGGCTGGCCAAGGTGGGCCACCACGGTCGGACGGCGGCGATGGGTGTGCCGCGTTCCGAGCTGCCGAAGTGGGAGGACCTCCACGTCCTCACCGCGCAGTTGTCCCGCTTCCCGCTGCTCGACGACGAACCGGTCGGCACCGACGTCGTGATCGGGCCACGGGCCGCGCGGCCGCTGCGGCTGGCCATTCCACTGTTCGTGTCGGACATGAGCTTCGGGGCGCTGTCCGCGGAGGCCAAGCAGGCGTTGGCCGCTGGAGCGGAGGCGGCCGGGACGGCGATCTGCTCGGGTGAGGGCGGGATGCTGCCGGAGGAGCAGCAGGCCTGCTCCCGCTATCTCTATGAGCTGGCGTCGGCGAAGTTCGGCTGGGACGAGGCACACCTGGCGCGCGTGCAGGCGCTGCACCTCAAGCTCGGCCAGGGCGCGAAGACCGGCACCGGCGGGCACCTGCCCGGCCACAAGGTGACCGGCCGGATCGCGCAGGTCCGCGGGCTGCCCGAGGGCCAGCCGGCGATCTCGCCGGCCCGCTTCCCGGACTGGCGGTCGCTGGACGATGCCCGCACCCTGCTGGACCGGGTGCGAGACGTCTCCGGCGGCATCCCCGTCGGGGTGAAGATGTCCGCGCAGCACGTGGAGGCCGACCTGGACGCCGCGCTGTCACTGGGCGTGGACTATGTGATCCTCGACGGCCGGGGCGGCGGTACCGGCGCCGCCCCCACGATCTTCCGGGACAACATCAGCGTGCCGTCGATGGCCGCGCTGGCCCGGGCCCGCCGTCACCTCGACCGGGCCGGCGCGGACCAGGTCAGTCTGATCGCTACCGGGGGGCTGCGCCGGCCCGCGGACTTCGTCAAGGCACTCGCGCTGGGCGCGGACGCGGTGGCCGTGTCGAACTCGGCGCTGCAAGCGATCGGATGCGTCGGCATGCGCGCCTGCCACACCGACAACTGCCCGATGGGAATCGCCACGCAGAAACCGCACCTGCGGGCCCGGCTGCCGGTCGAGCGGGCCGCCGCCCAGCTCACCCGGTTCCTGACATCCTCGGTCGAGCTGATGGCCGTGCTGGCGCGGGCCTGCGGCCACCGGCACCTGTCCGGCTTCACCGCGCACGATCTGACCAGTTTCAAACGGGACGTCGCCGACCTGGTCGGCGTCGCCTACGCCGGCGTCCGCTGAACCCGTACCGCCGGCACGCTCCCCTGTTCTCCTACCTGCGCGAGATCGCATGAAAGGCGGCGGCGATGACCGCGAGCCCTGCTCCGACCACGACCGAGACCCCTTGCCCTGCCGGCGACGGCTGGCACCAGCTGGACCCGGCCGACCTTCCCGCCGACGGGCGCGTGCGCACCGCCGTGGTGCGCGGCCGCAGTGTCGCATTGGCCCGCTGCGGCGGCCGGCTCTCCGCGCTGGAGAACCGCTGCCCTCACCAGGGCGGCCCACTGGGCGAGGGCTCGATCGAGAACGGCTGGCTGCGCTGCCCCTGGCACGGCTACGACTACGACCCGACAACCGGCAAGCCGCCGGCGGGCTTCACCGACGCCGCCGTCGCCTATGACGTCGACGAGCGGCCCGACGCCAGCTACGTGAAGCTGCCGCCCCCGCGAGTCGAAGTACGCACGGTCAGCGACGTCCTGGTCGAGACCCTCATCGCCTGGGGTGTGCGGAACGTGTTCGGCATGGTCGGCCATTCCAACCTGGGATTCGCCGACGCGCTGCGCCGGGCCGAAGCCCGCGGCGAGCTCACCTACGTCGGCATCCGGCATGAGGGCGCCGCCGCGTTCGCCGCCAGCGCCT
>Ga0207710_10001897_pt1 | contig 10035 bp, 8 predicted proteins | sample KBSS24metaG_FD_184400 | JGI IMG/M metagenome (GOLD analysis project Ga0207710, IMG submission 184400) | Switchgrass rhizosphere microbial communities from Kellogg Biological Station, Michigan, USA - KBS S2-4 metaG (SPAdes) (version 2) | ecosystem: Host-associated > Plants > Roots > Rhizosphere >...
GGCGGCCGAAAATGCGTATACCATGCGGCGTCGCAAGATGCGCCGGCCCAATGACCCCGAGTGGACGGAGTCCGGCTCGCCGGACGGAGTCCGGGAGGGACCACGAGGGCCGAAGGCCCCGAGTGAGCTCGCCCTCCATCTCCTCCGCGAGGTGCGCGTCGCCGACGAGGAAGAGGGCGGCCTGGTCGTGTCGCACGGCGGCGACGAGGACCAGCGCGACGCGCTCGCCGAGCTGGCCGACCTCGGGCTCATCGAGCACCGCGGCCGCTACGGCGAGGCGCCGGACGGCGAGGAGGACGAGCTCGACGCCGACGCGGACGGCTTCTACCGGATCACTCCGCGGGGCGTGGAGCTCCTCCGGGATCTCGGGATGTCTTCTCGATGACGAGGATCGCCGCGGGCATGAACGTGAGCGCCGCGGTCAGGCAAGCGATCTCGCCGAGCACCGCGACCAGGCCGAAGAGGTAGAGGGCGCGGTTCTCCGCGACGAGGAGCGACGCGTAGCCGATCGTCGTCGTGAGCGAGCAGAGCGCCACGGCGCTCCCGGTGGTGCGCACCGCGGCGACGATGTCGCGCCGGCCGTCCTGGACGTAGCGGCTGATCACGTTGACGGCGTAGTCCACGCCGATCCCGAACGTGATGGGGAACGCGATGAAGTTCGCGAAGTTGATCTTCACCCCCAGCGCCATCGTCGCGCCGGCGAGCCAGACGACCCCGACGGCGAGCGCGCCGACGACGTAGAGCGTCGGCGCGCGGAGGCGCAGGAGGATCACCGTGACGGCGACGACGCCCATGAACGCGGCGAGGCTCGCGATGGGCCCGTCGCGCTGGATCGACGCGAGGATGTCGGCCGAGATCGGGAGCGACCCGGCGACGCGCGCCGGGTGATCGGGCGACGCCGCGCGGGCGAGATCGCGGAGCGCGCCGACGAACGCGACGAGCGGCGGCCCCTCCCACAGCGCCTTCGACGGCCGCGGGAAGACGAGCACCGTCTTCCCCATGGATCCGTCGTGCTCGCGCAGCGCGATCGTGAACCGCGCCGGCAGATCGGCGGCGGTGATCGGCCGGAGGTCCTCCGCGCCGAGGAGGCGCTCGATCTCATCGCGCTTGTCGGGCGCGAGGAGGCTCCGCATCTTCGGCGTCATGTCCTCGCGGATGCGCGCCGCGAGGGCGATCTTCGCGTCCTGATCGGGCGGGAGGACGTCGGACACGCCGCGGAGCTCCGACACCATGTCGGCGAGCGGGGGCGTCTTCACGCGCTCCTTCGCCGCCGCCTCCAGCGCGCGCATCTCGCCCGGATCGTCGCCGAGGAAGACGACCGGCGTGAGGTAGGTGCCGAGGAGCTCGTCCATGCGCCCGCCCCAGTACCCCTCGCCCGAGACCCACGTGTCCGCGCGACGGAGCTTCGAGAAGTCGTACTCCACCTGCCGCATGCTGAAGCCGCGCACCAGCACCAGCGCGGCGACGGTGAGCGCGACGCCCAGCGCGACGACCGGCACGCGGAACCGCGCGACGAGCGACGCGACCACGCTCACGATCCGCGTCGCCTCCCGCCGCGGGCGCGGCGCGGTCTCGGGGCCGCGATCGAGCCACGCCGTGAGCGGCGGCACGAGGAGGAACGCGAGCCCCCACGACAGCACCATCCCGATCCCGCCGATGATCCCGAACTGGCGGAAGCCGCGGAACTGGGTGATGCACAGAGACGCGTACGACGCGCTCGCCGCCGCCGCCGCCGACAGCGTGCCGGCGCGCGCCGACCACACCGCCGTGACGAGCGCGTCGCGGACGCCGGCGGCGGAGCGCCGCTCCTCCACGTACCGCGCGAGGAGGACGATGCCGAAGTTGATCCCGTTCCCGACGATGATCGAGCCGAGGAACGCCGTGTTCGAGTTGAGCTCGGTCACGCCGAACGGCGGGAGCGACGCGATCGTGAACGAGTACACCGCCGCGAGGAGCAGCGGCGGCACGAGGATGAGGACGCTCCGCCACCACTGGTAGTAGACGACGATCACGAAGATCACCGCGAAGATGACGAGGAGCGACGAGATCGACAGGTCCGCGAGGAGCGCGGAGAGCTCCTCCACCGAGATCGCGACGTCGCCCGAGTAGCCCACCTTCATCCCGGGGGCGTACCGCGCCGTCCCGCCGAGCGCGGCGATGTCGCCCTTCACCATGTCGAGCAGCGCCCCCTGCCCGCTCCCGCTCGAGAAGCCGCCGACCTCGATCAGCATCAGGACGAGGTGGAGCTCCTCGCTCGAGTAGCGATCGCCGTCGGCCTTCCCCTTCGACGGCAGGCGCGCCTTGTACTTCGCCTCGATGTCGGAGAAATCGAGCTTCGGCGCATCGCCGTCGTCGTCGAGCGACGCGCCGGTCTCGCGGGCGACCTCCCAGTCGCGGCGCGCCTCGATCCGCTCGGCCACGGCGCGGAGATCGGCCGGGTCGGCGTAGAGCGCGGCGTGCGCCTCGAGGAACGCGCGCTCCTCGTGGTCGCCGAGCCGCACCGCGCGGACCATGTCGGGCGGGTACGCGCGCACGCGCGCGGCGAGGTCGTCGATGAACCGCTCCCCGGCCGCGACGTGCGCCGCGTCGCCCGTGTCGACGACCACGCCGAGGTGCTGGAGCCCCGGCATCCGCGCGCGCAGCTCGTCGACCGCGAGGACGCTCGGCGCGCTCCGCGGGAGCAGCGCCTCGACGTCGCTCTTCAAGTGCATGTAGAGCGACGCGGTGCGCGCCGTCGCCGGGATCGCGAGGAGGAGCGCGCACGTCCAGATCCACCGGCCGTAGCGGAGCGTCCAGTCGACGAACACGCGGCTCCGCGGGCCCGGCCCCTTCGCCTCGTCCTCGGGCGGGAACGCCGACGTCACAGCCACCCCCCGCGCGTCGAGAGGGCGATCACCGCCGCGCCCCAGACGCCGGCGAACACGTCGTCCATCATCACGCCCCACCCGCCGGGGAAGCGACGCTCCGCGGTCCGCGCCGGCCACGGCTTGAGCTGATCGAAGACGCGGAACGCGGCGACGCCGGCGAGGAGCGCGGCCCAGGTGGGCGGCGCGATCGACAGCGTGACGAGGACGCCCGCGACCTCGTCGATCACGACGATCTGCGGGTCCTTCAGCTTCGTGTCCGCGATGATCCGATCCGCCGCCCACACGCCGATCAGCGTGAGCGCGCCCGCGACGGCGAGGATCGCGGCCGCGCCGAGCGGCCGGATCGCGAGGTAGAGCGGGATCGCGCCGAACGTCCCCGCGGTGCCGGGCGCGTACGGCACGAGCCCGCACCCGAACCACGTGCCGAGCACGCGCGCGACGCGGGTCTCTACGGTCCGCCCCGTCCGCTCCTTCGCCGCGCCCGGCGCGCCCGCGCGCGGCGTCACGGCGACCCCACCGCCACGGCCGGCGCGCCCTCCGGCGACGGCCGCCTCCGCGTGGCCCACCGGCCGATCCGGTCGGCGGTGAGCGTGTACGCGACGCCCACGAGCACGTCGAAGATCCAGTGGTGATCGAGGTACACCGCCGAGAAGCACATGAGCGCGAAGAACGCCGCCGACGCGATCTGCATCGCGGCGCCGAAGTGCCGCCACCCCATCAAGCAGATGAGGAGCGGGTAGGCGACGTGGAGCGACGGGACGGCGCCGTAGACGTCGCTCGCGCGCCCGTAGAACCCGGCGAAGTACGCGACGCCGACCATCCTGTCGACGCGCGCGAGGTTCGGCCCTTCGCTCGCGGCGCTCGCGAGGTCCACGGCGCACCCGTGGGCGTGGAAGTACCAGGGCGGAGCTGCAGGATACACGTGATACGTGACGAACCCGGCGAGGTTCAGCGCGAGGAACGTCCACGCGAAGCGCTGCATCGCCGGGTAGTCCCGGAAGTAGAGGAAGCCGGCGAAGCCGATCGCGGCGTAGAGGAACGTCGCGTACGGCACGGCGCAGAGCAGGTCGAGCGGCGCCGTCGCGTGCGCCTGGAGCCAGTCGTGGACGCTGCCCCGCGCGCCGCCGCCGAGATCGACGTCGAAGATCGCCATGTCGATGGCGCGGAGATCGCAGTCGTGCACGCGGCCTTCGGTGAGCCCCCAGTTCTTCACGAAGCGCATCGAGTCGTACACGAGGCCGAGGAGGCCGACCGGGTACAGGCCGACGAAGAGCTTCTTGGTCGCCGGCGTGGCGTACGCGAGGATCGGGATGAGGATCAAGAACGCGAGGTGCTCTCCGCGGAACTCGCGGCGCGCGAGCGCGACGAGCGCCCACAGGACGAACGGGAGCGGCAGGGTGATCCCGATGCCCGGCCAGAGCCCGCGCACGTGTGCGACGAGCCGGCTCACGGCGACTTCCACCAGCCTTCGCGCTTCGCGATCTCGAACACCTCGCGGAGCACGAGGACGGCGTTGTGCGCCGTGGCCGCGTCCAGCGTGAGCGCCGGCTGGAACCGGACGCGCGGCGCGTACGCCATCGTGAGGAGGCCGCGCTCGACGCACGCCTTGTAGATCCGCTCGCACGTCCTCTTCGCGAGCGGCTCCTTCGTCTTCTTGTCGGCCACGAGCTCGAGCGCGAGGAACATCCCGCGCCCGCGCACCTCGCCGACGAACGGGAAGTCGTCGACGAACGGACGGAGCTCGGCGAGCATCGCCGCGCCGACGTCGCGCGCGTTGTCGACCAGCTCCTCATCGTCGATCAGGCGGAGCGCGGCGGCGCCCGCGGCCGCGCCGAGCGGGTTGCCGCCGAAGCTCGACGACGACCCGGACGGGTTCGACCACGGCTTCGCCTGCGCGATGTCCGCGGTCGTGAGGACGCCGGACAGCGGGTACCCGGCGCCTATCGCCTTGCCCAGCGTGACGATGTCGGGGCGGACGCCGGAGTGGCTGACGCCCCAGTATTTGCCGGTGCGCCCGAAGCCGGTGATCATCTCGTCGGCGATGAGGAGCGCGCCGAGGTCGTCGGCCATCTGGCGCACCGCGGGGAGGAAATCGTCTGGCGGGATGACGTTCCCCGCGGTCCCCTGCATCGGCTCGACGACGACCGCGGCGACGGCGCCGGTCGACTGCATCGCGACCTGCTTCTTCCCGACGTCGACGCACGCGACGCCGCACGACGGGTGCTCGAGCTTCAGCGGACACCGGTAACAGTCGGCGTACGGCACGAGGTGCGCGCCCGGCACCATCGGCCCGAGCTTCTCCTTGAACGTCGATCCCATGAGCGAGAGGGCGCCCATCGTCTTGCCGTGGAAGCCGCCCCAGAAGCCGACGAACTCGTACTTGCCGGTGTGCGATTTCGCGAGGCGGAGCGCGCTCTCGACCGCCTCGGCGCCGCTCGAATAGAGCTGGAGGCGGCGGAGCCCGGGCGCGGGCTCGTGCTCGGACAGGCGCTCGAGCAGCTCGACGCGCGGGCGCGACGTGAGCGATCCGACCGACGCGAGCGCGAGCTGCTTGCCGAGCGCGTCGACCACGCCGGGGTGGGAGTGGCCGAAGGCGTTGACGCCGATCCCTCCGATGAGATCGAGCAGCACGTTCCCGTCGACGTCGGTGACGGCGCTCCCGCGCGCCTCTTCGACCGCGACGCCCGACGTGACGGCGTACCCCTGGAGGCCCGGCGCGATGAACGCGTCCTCCCGCGCGCGGAGCTCCTTGCTCTTCGGCCCGGGGACGGCCGTCTGGAGGTGGATCTTCTGATCTTTGGGTTGCGAGGGGTTCCGGCTCACGGCGCCTTCTTAGTCCCGACCGCTCCGAATACGAAGCGTCTCTGCATCGGGTAGTTCCACAAGAGCGATACGGCGACCGCGACGACGGCGCGCGCCGTCAGATACATGACGCCGACGAGGTGGACGAGGACGTGCTCGCCGAGCACGTTCCACCCGAGGCTCGCGAGCGACACCGCCGCGTATCGCCACGCCTGCCCCTTCCACGACACCGCGGCCGCGGGCCCGCGCGCGGCGGGGAAGATCCAGCGGCGCCCCAGGGTGAAGTTCGTGACCGCGCCGCACGCGGCGCCGCACGCCGTCGCCGGCACCGGGTCGACGCCGGCGAGCTGCACGAGGAGCGTCATGACGCCGAAATCGACCACCGTCGTGACGATCGACCCGACCTGATGGCGCGCGAGGGTCCGCCACGCTCGCGGCCCCCGCCCCGCCTTCACGACCCCCATCGCCCTCGCGCTCCACGCGTCTCAGCGGGCCGCGCGCGCCCGCACGGCGTCCGCGACCGCCGCGAGGCGGCGCACCGCGGAGACGTTCCCGGCGACCGCGATGAGCGTGAGCGCCGTGACGAGCGGCGCGGCGCCCCACGCGGGGTAAAGCGCGAACACGATCGGCGAGAGCCCCGCGCCCGACGTCATCAGGATCGCGCGCTCGGTGCGCCGCATCGAGCCGCGCGGCGGATCGACGCGGAGCGCCTCGGCCTTCGCGGTCGAGTAGCTCACCATGAACGACGCGCCGAGCGCCGCGATGCACACGACGAGCTGCACCGGCGCCTCGCGCAGGTAGAACGCCGCGCCGCCCAGGAACGCGAGCTCGACGTACCTGTCGACCGAGGCGTCGAGCACCTCGCCCGCCTCGCTCGCGGTGTGCGTGAACCGGGCGACGAAGCCGTCGAGCGCGTCCCCCGCCGCCGACACGGTGACGAGCGCCGCGGCGACGCCGAGGTGCCCCGCGCCGAGCGCTACGCCGGCGGCGACGCCGAGGACGAGCGACGCCCAGGTGATCGCGCTCGCGCCGATCCCCCAGCGCGCGAACGCCTCGCCGATCGGGCGGATCCCCCAGTAGAACATCTGCATCGCCCCCTTCGGGGCGAGGGCGCTCGACCCTTCGCGATCGACGCGCGCGAAGTGCGCCGCGCCGCGGGCGAGGACGCGCCCGCCGTACGCGCCGCCGAGGACGGCCGAGAGGGCGAGGAGCGCGCTGGAGCAGGCGAAATCGATTCCCATCTCCGGACGCGCTCCTTCCCCGGCCGTCTGGTCCTCGTCGCGCGGCGCCGCGATCAGACGGGGCGCGGCAGCTCCAGCTCGCGGCAGCCGTCGTTGGCCGACGCGTACGCCGTCGTGATCAGCTCGACGGAGCGGAGCGCGTCCTCCGCGTCGCGCCCGACGTACGTGCGGTCGTCGATCGCCTTGCCGAACTGGCGCAGGAGCGAGACGAACCACGTGACGTGGCTCGCGTCCATCCACTCCGACGAGATCTTCTCGTTCTTGAGCTCCCACGTGACGCCGCCGCTCTTGCCCTCGGCGCGCTCGCCGATGATCGCCACCTCGACGTCGTCGTTCTCGACGCGGATCGCGCCGCGCTCGCCGTGCACCGTGTAGATCTGCTTCCGGATCCCGGCGGTCCACGTGAGGTGGGCCGTCGCGACGCCGGTCGGGAACGTGATGGTGCTCGAGAACGTGTCCTCGGTGTCCGCGCCCCCGCCCGGTCCGCCTTGGGTCGACATCTTCGCGGTGATCGCGGTCGGATACGACCGGAGCCACTCGAACGCGAGATAGAAGGTGTGGCTCCCGTGGTCCATGGCGATGCCGCCGCCCGAGTACCTCCGCTCGCGGCGCCAGCTCTCGTTCCAGTCCTTCACGCCGCGCGCGTGCGTGTTCCTATAGGTGCTCAGCGTGACCTGGTGGATCCGGCCGATCAGGCCGGCGTCGATCACCTGGCGCACGGCCTTGATCACCGGCGCGTGCTTGTAGTTGTGCGACGGAAAGAGCACGCGCTTGGCGCGCGCGGCGTGCTCGAGCAGCGAGCGCGCGTCCTCGATCTTCGTCGCGAGCGGCTTCTCGCAGAGCACGTGGAGCCCGGCGTCGAGCCCGGCGTGCGCGATCTCGGCGTGCGCGTACGGCGGCGTGCACACGTCGAGGAACTCGATCTCCGCCCCCTCTTTGGCGATGAGCTCGCGATGGCTCTCGTAGACCCTCACCCCCGGGATCGCGGCCGCCGCGGCGCGGCGGCGCTCCGCGCAGATGTCCGCGACCGCCACCACCTCCAAGTCGCCGCCGGCGTAGGCGGGCAGGTGCCCGCGCTCGGCGATGAATCCGTAGCCGACGATCGCTCCTCTTCGCTTGGCCATCTCTCTTTCGTCTCCGTAAGCGCGCGATGCCTGAAACGACGTGACCGCGCAAGATGCACACGCCGGCCGCGCCTTGCGCGCGACCGGCAGACTTTTTTCGAATCAGTCGTAGTACTCGTGGCCGAGGTGCGTAATGGGCTCCTCACCCATCATCCACCGCAGCGTGTTCTTCAACTTCTTGTGTTGAATGAAGAGGTCGTGCTCGGGGTCGAGGCCGGGCGCCGTCATCGGGCTCTTGAAGTAGAACGAGAGCCACTCCTGCGTCCCGTGGAACTTCGCGCGGTTCGCGAGATCGAGGAACAGCGCCAGATCGAGCACGATCGGCGCGGCGAGGATCGAGTCGCGGCAGAGGAAGTTGATCTTCAGCTGCATCGGATACCCGAGCCAGCCGAAGAGGTCGATGTTGTCCCACCCCTCCTTGTCGTCGCCGCGCGGAGGATAGTAGTCGATGCGGACCTTGTGCACGAGGTCGGCATACAGCTCGGGGTGCACCTTCGGCTGGAGGATCGTGTCGAGGACGGAGAGCTTCGACACCTCCTTCGTGCGGAACGAGTCGGGATCGTCCAGCACCTCGCCGTCGCGATTGCCGAGGATGTTCGTCGAGTACCAGCCCTTGAGGCCGAGGCGGCGGGTCTTCAGGCCGGGCGCGATGATGGTCTTCATCAGCGTCTGCCCCGTCTTGAAGTCCTTCCCCGCGATAGGGACGTTGGTCTCCTTCGCCAAGTCCCAGACCGCCGGGAAGTCGACCATCAGATTCGGCGAGCCGTTCGCGATCGGCACTCCCTCCTTGAGGAGCGCCCACGCGTACATCTGCGAGTTCGTGATGCCGCCGTCGCTCGCCGCGAGGCCGGCCTCGAACGCGCGGATGCTCGAGTGCACCTCGGCGGGCTTGCTGTACGCCTCCGTCGATCCGCACCAGACCGCGACGGCCCGCGAGCACCCCCGGTCCTTGATGAAGCCGCGGATGTCGGCGCGGAGCTGCTCGACCATCTCCGCCTTCGATTTGCCCTTCTTCACATATGTGCCGTTGAGCCGCTTCACGTACTCGGGGTAGAAGACGCCGGGCATCGGCTTGATGGCGCTCAGCTCTTCCTTCACCTGCTCGAGATGCTCGGGGCGCAGCACGTTCGCGTGCTTGGCCGACTCGTACGCGTCGTCGGGGAAGATGTCCCAGCCGCCGAACTCGAGCTGCGGGAGGCCGGCGATCGGCACGAAGTCCGAGATCTTCGGGCTGCGGTGGTCCGTGCGCTTTCCGAGCCGGATCGTGTCGAGCTGGGTGAGCGAGCCGACGGGCACGCCGGCGCCGCGCCGCGCGAGGAGGGTCCCCGCGATCATCGTGGTGGCGACGGCCCCCATCCCGGGGAGGAGGACACCGAGCTTCCCCTCGGCGGCAGGAATCTGTGCAGGGCGTTTCATGAGCACTCCGAGCTTGCGCGGCTGCGGCGACCTACGCCGTTCCGCCCGAGCTGATCCCCACGTCTTTAAGCAAGGTACTTCACTGAGTCAACGATTAAGGCGGTGCTTCTTTTGGGGTCGATCCGCCGTAAAAAATAGCTAAAGCTCTCGCCCCTAGTAACTTGCGGGTTACATTGCCGGCGCCTCGTCGGGTTCACACCGGACCAAAAGCCCCATGAACGTCAAGCAAGTACGGTGCGCGAGCGCCCGGCGGATCGCGCGCGGAGGGCATTTCGATCGTCCGATGCTCGGATCGCAGGCCCGGTTGGATCGCGGCCTTGCCACCGGCCTACCGCGACGGGCGCGCGCCGGCCGCGATGGGCGCGAAGGCACCTTCGCGTCCGCGCCGTCCCGGATGCATCTCTCCATTCACGAGGCCGGCCACGAGCGTGGCGCCCGCGATCGCGCTCTCGTCCCCGTCGATCCATGGCGGTAGAAGCCCGTCAAGCCAAAGATGAGCTCGCGCCCCGGGTGATCGACCCGGCGCTGCGCGAAGCGTGGGACCACATGTTTCGGATCGTGATGGGGGAGCGCGACGCGTTCGTC
>Ga0207710_10001905_pt1 | contig 10001 bp, 12 predicted proteins | sample KBSS24metaG_FD_184400 | JGI IMG/M metagenome (GOLD analysis project Ga0207710, IMG submission 184400) | Switchgrass rhizosphere microbial communities from Kellogg Biological Station, Michigan, USA - KBS S2-4 metaG (SPAdes) (version 2) | ecosystem: Host-associated > Plants > Roots > Rhizosphere...
GCCTGTTCGTCGAGCAGGGGACTGTCGCTGTAATAGGTGTCCTCGATGAACAGGCGGTCGGTGCCGAACGGCAGACAATAGATGAAGCGATATCCGTCGATCTGCGCGACCGTGGCATCCATCACGATCGGGCGCTTCAATCCGTGCGGCTTCGTCATCAACAGTTCGCGGCCGACGAATTTCTGCCAGCCGAGGTCGAGCGCCGCGAGATCGCCGGGGCCGCGCGCGTCGACCACGCCGCCGGCCTCCACCCGGCGGCCGTCGTCGAGCACGACTGCGTCGGCGCTGGCCGCCAGCACCCGTCGTCCGGTCACTATGCGTTCGGGCGGCAGCGCCGCGCGCACAGCATCGTCCAGCCGCTCCGATTCGATCGATCGATATTCGGATGCGAGCTTTCGCCGCATCCTGGGGAACAGGACGTGATAGCCCTGCCAGCGATGGGCGATCAAAGGCTCGACCAGCGCGTGCGTCTCGCCGGTCATGTCGCTGTCGAAGAACGACCAGACATGGTTGCCGCCGATCGCAGCCTCGTCGCCGATCAACAGCACGCGAACGTCCGGCCGCCGCGCCGCCATCGCGAGCGCGATCAAGCCGCCCGCCAGTCCGCCGCCGACGACGGCTAAATCACAATCCAGTGTTCGCCCCATGGAGGGCCGGCATACACGCGTTTCCTATCGCGACGAAAGCCGCGATCTGTCGCCGATCCGCTGCGGGACAGCCACGAACGCGGTTCACGCCGCTTTCCGCAGCGGCATTTCGGTCGCCATCGTGTGAGGTGATGAAGCGCTTGGCATGGCAGATGGCGCAACGGGTCGGTCGAACCCAGCCGCGGTGCTGGCTCGCCGCGGGCTTTGGCCGTAAGGCGGGTCGCGTGACCATGCTCGCTGCCATCGCGCTCTCCGCGCTCGCCATGACCCTGATCGTCGGCGTCCGCTATCTGCTCGCATCGGGCGGTTTCGCCTGGGCCACGCGCTTGCGTCATCCCGGTCTCTACGCCAGCCTCGCCGGACAGATCCGGCGCGAGATCGGCTGGAGCCTCGCCTCGGCCGCGATCTACGGCGTGCCCGCCGGCATCGTCGCGTGGGGCTGGCAGAATCGCGGCTGGACATCGATCTACAGCGACGTGGCCGATTATCCGCTGTGGTGGCTGCCGCTTTCGGTTCTGGTCTGCCTGTTTCTCCACGACACATGGTTCTACTGGACGCACCGCTGGATGCACCGGCCGGCGCCGTTCCGCCTGGCCCATGCCGTCCACCATGCCAGCCGGCCGCCGACCGCCTGGGCGGCGATGAGCTTCCACCCGATCGAGGCGCTGACCGGCGCCGTGGTCATCCCGGCGCTGGTGTTCGTCGTCCCGATCCATGTCGGCGCGCTCGCGCTTGTGCTGACGATCATGACGATTATGGGGGTGACGAACCATATGGGCTGGGAGATGTTTCCGCAGGCCATCGTGCGCGGGGCATTGGGCCGCTGGCTGATCACCGCCAGCCATCATCAGCGGCATCACGAACAGTACAGGTGCAATTATGGCCTCTATTTCCGTTTCTGGGATCGGGTCTGCGAAACGGACCGGGGGCTTGGCAGCTTTGATCCGTCGGGCGGCGATCGGCCGATCGGCGCTGGCAATGCTCGTGCTGGCGGCGCTGCCGGGCGCGGCGCCGACCGGGTCGGTTGACGTCAATTTCGACGGGCTCCGCTCGACCAAGGGGCTGCTGCAGATCTGCATCACCACCGATCCCAGGCATTTCCCCGACTGCAAGGGCGATCCGCATGCGATCGCGCGGACGATCAGCGCGGTGCATCCGCATCTCGACCTGCCGGCGCTGCCGGCCGGCGACTATGCGCTGTCGGTGATCCATGACGAGAATGGCAATGGCAAGCTCGACACATTTGCCGGCATCCCGCGCGAGGGCGTCGGCTTTTCGCGCAATCCCAAGCTGATGTTCGGTCCTCCGGGCTTCGCCGCCGTGCGTTTCGCCGTCAGTGGCGCGGGCGTGCCGCAAAGCGTGAGGATCAAGTATTTTCTCTGATGTCTGAAGGCTTCGTTCATCCGGCTGCAACCTTTGACGCTCGCCGCCCGTTTCGGCGGTTAACAGTCGAGGAAATCGCGTTGCAACAGCATCTCACGGCGCCGGGCAAGCTCATCGCCATTGCGCTCGCCACGCTCACTCTGGTCGCTGCCTGCGCTCCGGTCTTCGCCCAGGAGATGAAGAACCCGCCTGCCACCGATCGCAATTCGCTGACGATTGGCGTCGGTGTCGGCTACACGCCCTCGTACGAAGGATCCGACGACTATGTGGTGATCCCGTCGGGCGTGATCCGCGGCAAGGTCGCCGGTTTCAGCTTCTTCAGCCGTGGCCCCATAGTGTTCGTCGATCTGGTCCGCGAAGACGGCGAGGTTGACGTTTCGCTCGGTCCGGTGGTCAGCGCCCGGTTCGACCGCACCACGCAGATCAAGGACCGGCAGGTCCGCGCACTCGGAAAGCTCGACACGGCGATCGAGGTCGGCGGCTTCGTCGGCATCGCCAAGACCGGGATCATCACCTCTGACTACGACAATCTCGGCGTCCGCGTGTCGTATGTCCATGATGTGACCGGCACGCATGGCAGCTATGTGATCACGCCGGCGATCGAATATGGCACGCCGCTGAGCAGGAAAGCCTATCTCGGCATCTCCGCCTCGGCCGACTATGTCGGCAAGGGCTATGCCTCGACCTATTATGGCGTGACCCCCGCGGGTTCGCTCGCCAGCGGCCTGCCCGCGTACGTCGCCGACGATGCCGGCTTCAAGAAGTTCAACATCAACCTGCTCGGCAGCTACAGCCTGACCGGCGATCTGACCGCCGGCCTCTCGGTGTTCGCGGTCGGCAGCTATGGCCGCATGCTCGGCGACTTCAAGCGTTCGCCGATCGTCCGGCAAGCGGGCGATGCCGACCAGTGGTTCGGCGGTCTGGGCGTCGCCTACACGTTCTGAACCGAGACATCGCCGCTTTCGCACATGCTCTGGGTGCGGGCCGCAATCGATGCTAGAATGACGGATCGGTGTCGGGGGGACGTCATGGCGCATTATAATCGCACCGTGAGCGGCGTTGGCGGCTGGTTGGCCATATTCACGTTCATTCTGTTGGTCGCGTCGCCGCTCAATCTGGTTCTGGGTGTTGCCAGCAGCCTCTATGGTGACCCATCGGTGCGGGCGGCCTATCCCGGCCCGGTGTTCGCAACGATCGAGATCATGGAATGGTCATTGGCGCTCGGCGGTGTCGCGGCGTGCTGGTTTCTGGTCTACCGTCTGCTCAAGGTGCAGGTGTGGCGGTCGGTGCAGATCGTGATCGCCGGGATCTGGATCATCGGGGTTGGCCTCACCTTCGCCGAATTGGCCCTCGTTTCCCTGATCGCCAGCATCGATCCGCGCCAGATTTTGGCGGCAACCGCCGCCGAACAGATCCGGCCGTTCGTCTTCGGCGGCATATGGACTGCCTATTTCCTCAAATCGGAACGGGTGGCCAACACCTATTTGCGTGATGGTGTCGGGGGCGCGGCCGACGTCTTTTCCTGAATCGCTGCGCGCGCTGGACCTTGTCTACGCTTCGCCCTACACTCGTCTCATCCCCGGGGGGCTGCGCACGAGCAGCTGAGATTTGGCTGACGCCATGACCCGCCGAACCTGATCCGGTTAAAGCCGGCGTAGGGAGGGAGTGCGGGTTTCCCCGTTCTCCTTGCCGCATAAGGAGACGAGACCCATGGCCGACCTTCCCGCCCGTACCGAACTTGCCGTCACTACCGGTCCGATCCGCGGCAGCCGCAAGATTCATGTCCCGTCGCCGAACGATCCGTCGGTGCGCGTGGCGATGCGCGAGATCGATCTCGAACCCTCGTCGGGCGAACCGCCGCTGCGCGTCTACGACTGCTCCGGCCCCTATACCGATCCCGCCGCCCGCATCGACATCATGGCCGGCCTGCCCGAACTGCGGCGCGACTGGATCCGCGGCCGCGGCGACGTCGAAGAGGTCGACCAGCGCGAGATCAGGCCCGAGGACAACGGCATGTCCGGCCCCGATCGCTCGGGCGGCGTCCAGCCCTTTCCCAACATCCGTCGCCGCGTGCTGCGCGCGAAGGCCGGCGCCAATGTCAGCCAGATGCATTATGCCCGGCAGGGGATCATCACGCCCGAGATGGAATATGTCGCGATCCGCGAGAATCTCGGCCGTGCCGAACTCAAGGATAAGGCCGAGCGCGACGGCCAGGACTTCGGTGCCGAGATCCCCGATTATGTGACGCCCGAATTCGTCCGTGACGAGGTCGCCCGCGGCCGCGCGATCATTCCCAACAACATCAACCACCCCGAATCCGAGCCGATGGCGATCGGGCGCAACTTCCTCGTCAAGATCAACGCCAATATCGGTAACAGCGCGGTCGCGTCCGACGTCGCGGCCGAGGTCGACAAGATGGTCTGGTCGACACGCTGGGGCGCGGACACGGTGATGGACCTCTCCACCGGCCGCAACATCCACGACACGCGCGAATGGCTGCTGCGCAATTCGCCGGTGCCGATCGGCACCGTACCGATCTATCAGGCGCTCGAGAAGGTCAACGGCGTCGCCGAGGATCTGACCTGGGAGATCTTCCGCGACACGCTGATCGAGCAGGCCGAACAGGGCGTCGATTATTTCACGATCCACGCCGGCGTCCGCCTCGCCTACATCCCGATGACCGCGAAGCGCGTCACCGGCATCGTCTCGCGCGGCGGCTCGATCATGGCGAAATGGTGCCTCAGCCACCACAAGGAGAGCTTTCTCTACGAGCGCTTCGAAGAGATTTGCGAGATCATGAAGGCTTATGACGTCGCCTTCTCGCTCGGCGACGGGCTTCGCCCCGGTTCGATCGCCGACGCCAATGACGAGGCCCAGTTCAGCGAACTCGCGACCCTGGGCGAACTGACCCAGATCGCGTGGAAGCATGACATCCAGGTGATGATCGAAGGTCCCGGCCACGTGCCGATGCACAAGATCAAGGCCAATATGGACAAGCAGCTCAAGGCCTGCGGCGAGGCGCCGTTCTACACGCTCGGGCCGCTCACCACCGATATCGCCCCCGGTTACGACCATATCACCAGCGCGATCGGCGCGGCGATGATCGGCTGGTTCGGCACGGCGATGCTCTGCTACGTCACGCCCAAGGAGCATCTCGGCCTGCCCGACCGCGACGATGTGAAGGTCGGCGTCGTCACCTACAAGCTCGCTGCCCACGCCGCCGATCTCGCCAAGGGCCATCCCGCCGCCCGCATGCGCGACGACGCGCTGAGCCGCGCCCGCTTCGAGTTCCGCTGGCGCGACCAGTTCCACCTGTCGCTCGATCCCGACACGGCCGAGCAATATCACGATCAGACCTTGCCCGCCGAAGGCGCCAAGACCGCGCATTTCTGCTCGATGTGCGGGCCGAAATTCTGCTCGATGAAGATCACGCAGGAGGTGCGTGACTTCGCCGCCAAGCAGAATAGCAGCGCCGACACCTTCCTCGCGGCGACCCCCGCCGAGGCGGAGGCCGGCATGGCCGAGATGAGCGAGAAGTTCCGCGAGAAGGGCGGGGAGATTTATCTGCCGGCGGTGTGAGCTGTGATCCGGCCACGACAGCGGGGATCCGATGTCGTGGCCACGCGATTGCCTCGGCACCTTGAAGAAAGCGATGCCCACTCCCTCGCCCACATCGCCCTCGTTGTGCGCGACTATGACGAAGCCATAGCGTTCTATGTCGGCATGCTCGGCTTCACCCTGGTTGGGCAACCGCTGGGATCTGATCCAATTTGCTTGAGCGCGAGGGTCGGACTGGCGATCATGCCGGTCAGTCGCTGTCCACGCCCTCTTCCAGCGTGTCGTGCGGCGCGGCCGCGCACGCCTTGACCGCAGCGATCGCCTCGGCGGTGCCCGCCATGTCGAGGTTGACGTAGGATTGCCCGCTCATGCTGATCCGCATCCAGCTGTCACGCGCGAGACCCTGCTCGACCGCTGGGTCGAACGGTACGCTGACAATCGCATAGCCCTCGCCCGTCGTCGCCTGCGCGTCGACAGTCACCGGCGCGTCGGCGCCGCCGAACTCCAGTTGGACCGGATGGGCGACAGCGTTCGACCAGCCGGCGAACGCGTCGCTGATCAGCGACAGCGCGACCCCTCGATCGCTCCAGTCGAGCGCGATCGCGCTATGGTGCGAATCCGTCCAGTGATTGCGCCACGCGCAGCCGGGTTGCTGCTGCCAGCCGGTGGACGCGGCCGGTGCGTCGGGATTATCCGGCAGTGGCGGTGCCGGCGGCACGTCGTCCTGTTTCGCGGCGAGCAGCGCCATGGCCGCGGCGACAATGACCAAAGCGCGAATCGGCTTCAAGCGAGGGCGGCCCTTCCCGGCGGTGACGCTGGCGAAACGCTGGCACGGATCGAAACCGCGGGCAAGCATGGTGCGGCCTCAGATCCAGCCGGGGGCGTGGACCAGTTCCAGTTTCATGCCGTCGGGATCCTCGAAGAACACGGCATAATAGTCGCCGGAATATTGCGGGTAGTGCGCCGGGGCGTCGAGTATCCGGATGTCATGCCGGATCAGCACGGCGTGCAGCGCATCGACATCGTCACGGCTGGCGGCGCGCCAGGCGAGATGATGCAGTCCCGGCGCGTAACGCCGATGGCGATGGATCGCCATCGCTGGATCGCACGGAATGAGTCCCAGCGAGGCGCCGCGCCCCGCGTCGACCCGATCCCATTCGCAGCCGCCCTCGTCGTCCTTGGCGAGCCGGTAGCCGAGAAATTCGAGCACCGGGCCGTAGACGCGCTTCGACGCGGTGATGTCGGTGACGTTCAGATCGATATGATGAAAGGCGCCGCGAAAGATTCTAGCCACGTCTTGCCTCCTGCGCAGATATGCCGGCCGGCGCTTCCGGCGCTTCCGGCGCCGCCGGCAGTGCCCAGTCGATCGGCGCCCGTCCGCGGCTTTCGAGGAAGGCGTTGGCCTTCGAGAAATGCCGGCAGCCGAAAAATCCGTTATGTGCGGACAAGGGTGACGGGTGCGGCGCCTTCAAAACCAGATGGCGCCCGTTCCCTGATGCCCCGCCCCGATCTATGCTGTCGACGAAGGCGGCCTTCTTCTGCGCATGGCTGCCCCACAGCAGGAACACCACCGGGTCCGATTTGGCATTGACCAGCCGGATCACCGCATCGGTGAACCGCTCCCAGCCCTTGCCCTGATGCGAGGCGGCCATTCCCATCTCCACGGTCAATACGCTGTTCAGCAGCAGCACGCCCTGCTTCGCCCAAGGTTCGAGGAAGCCGTGGCGCGCACGGGGAATGCCGAGATCGGTCTCCAGTTCCTTGTAGATGTTGACCAGCGAGGGCGGCGTACGGACGTCGGGCTGGACCGAAAAGCAGAGTCCATGGGCCTGGCCCGGCCCGTGATAGGGGTCCTGCCCCAGGATGACGACGCGCACCGCGGCCAGCGGCGTCAGGTCGAGCGCGCGGAACCATTCGGCACCGCGCGGAAAGATGCGCTTTCCGGCTTCGCGTTCCGCCAGCAGCCAGGCCTTCAGCGTCTGCATGTAAGGGCTCTCGAATTCGCCGCGCAGCGGTTCGAGCCAGCCCGGATGGAGTTTGACGTCGCCCAATGTTCCGACCTTTCCGCCCAATGTTCCGACTTTCCGCGTGTGTCGCGCTCACCCTCATGTCATCCGCCGCCATTTCCGCAAGGGGTGCCACGCCGCCGGCCGATGCAGATCTCCGAATGTGATGGTGATGGTCCAGATCAATCGGTGTCGCAGTGTGGCGATTGATGACGAAGCGCACGACATGATCGACTATGGTGCCGGCAATCGTCGCTCGAAAAGCGTCGGATGATGTCCGCGCGGGCGCGATATGCTTCCATTGTCTGTCGAAAACGCCGGAGGGACGCCTGCCGTCTCGCGATAACCGGGAACGCGATATCATTCGGCTCCACATTGGGCCAGTTCATACCTTATTGACCATCAGCGCCCTTGACGTGGAACGGCAAAGGCGCAGCATGGCGACCGAAGGGGCAAACGCTGAATGCACATCAACTCGGCCGACTCTATTGCGCGCATCCTGCGCAGCTACGACCTGTTGTCGGAGGCGCTGGTGTTGCTCGAGCGCGCCGGCCAGCACGATATCTGCGCGGCGCTCTATCTGCCCTTGGGGTTGCTGGAAGAGAGATACCAGCTTTCGCCGCCCCACGATCTCGGCGTGGACGGCTGCGGCAGCAAGTCGAGCATCGACCGGAAGAAAAGGTCCATCGCCGAGAGTTGAGTGTCGGTCAGCCGTATCAGCGTCCGGCGGCGGTCGTCGGGATCGATGCTGCGCCGCACGACGCCCAGTTTCTCGAGATGATCGATCCAGCGCAGCGCCGTGGTCGGCGGCACGCGTGCGCCGACGCAGGCATCGCCCACCGCAATCATCCGGCCCTGTGCAGTCGCCACATAAAGGTCGAGCATCAGATCCCAGGCGGGGTCGGCGAACTGGACGTCGCCGCCCAGCATCGATTCACGCAGGTCGCGGATGCGGATCGACACCTCGGCCCAATGGGCCAGGCGACTGCGCTCGTCGTTCATCGGCAATGATTCGCCATTGCTGCCGCTGCCTGTACGCATTCCGGTCTCGGCGGGCCCCGTTTCGCTGGCGAGATTCCCCTCGGCCGTTGCATCGATCGCCCCGGCTTTCTTCGTTCCGCCGCCTTTGGCGCCGCGCCTGCGCACGCCTTTCAGTCTCGGAACGCCCGCAATCCGCGAGCGTCGGATACGGCTTTCCTTCGTCACCTTGCCCCCATTTCGATGGAGCGCATCGTTTCCCACGGGCGCGGCATCGTCAAGGCCGGAAGAGGTCGAGCAGCAGATCGCCGATCGTCATGGCAGCGTCGGTGCAGGTCAGTATCGCCCACAGGACGCCGGCGGCAATCAGCGCCCGCTGCGCGCGGAGCCAGCGCCCCCGGCGTTCGTCGGCGAGGAGGCTGACCGCGTCCACTTCATACATCAGTGTCGACGATCCACGCGGAATCGGCGGATCGAGCCGATAGCGCCGGCCGTCATCGCGCCAGTTGTTCGCCGCCTCGAGCCGCTCGTGCAGCACTTCGACCTGCGCGACGAGATAGCCGTCGATGACCGGATCGTCGCCGGCGCGCAGCCGTCGCCAGCCCTGATCAGGCGCGCGAGGCATGGCAGACGATCGATCGTGAACGGCGCATGCGATCATCTATACCGACAAGGCGGGAACGCCAATGGCCGATGCGCCGATCGCCGGCCGTCAGCGACTCGCCGGCGGGCATCTGGACGGCCGCACGGGTGAAATTCGCGTCGCAGAGTCCACTCCAGCTGCTCGGCGCCCTGCTGACGCTGGCGGCTATGGTCTGGGTAGCGCTCTATGTCGGCCTGCTGCGCCGTGTCGGCGTCGGCCGGGCGATCCGATCTGGCGTGCGATGACGCGATCCTGAAGGATTGCGGCAGTCTGGTGAAGATGGCCCGCGCGCGCGATGCCGACCGCAGCAACTACGAGACCCATGCCGCGACCGCCCGCGCCCAGGCCGAGCGCAGCGCGTTGCCTTGAACGCCTCAAGCGCGATTTTCGACAACCGGCGCGATCTTGACGCCTATAATGGCGGCATCGAGCGATTCCAGGCAATCGCACGGCGCCAGACGGCGTTGCAGCATGCACGGCAGGCCTCGGCGCGACAGCAGGTCGAGGCGATGGGGAAGCTGCTCGACTGAACCGCCGGTCGCGTGATCGCCGGTCAGTCGTCCGGATCCGAAGCACGGCGCAGGTTCAGTTTGCCGAAGATGCGCTGGACGAGTCCGGGCTTCTTGCACCGGCCTTCGCGGCGCAATTTCATCTGGACGCGGATTTTCTCGAGTTCGTCCCCAGTCAGCTTGAAGCGATACTCGTCGTCTTTCGAAAGATTCTTTCGATTCATCTTGGCGCGAAGCACCGCCTCTGCTTCGTCGCCATGATCGCGAACCAGCCACG
>Ga0207710_10001906_pt1 | contig 9998 bp, 10 predicted proteins | sample KBSS24metaG_FD_184400 | JGI IMG/M metagenome (GOLD analysis project Ga0207710, IMG submission 184400) | Switchgrass rhizosphere microbial communities from Kellogg Biological Station, Michigan, USA - KBS S2-4 metaG (SPAdes) (version 2) | ecosystem: Host-associated > Plants > Roots > Rhizosphere >...
GAATATAGGATGAAAGGTAGGCCGGCCGCAACGTTGAGGCCGTCGGGCGCTTGTCAAAAATTGCGGGGTCAAGGCTGCCCCCGGAATGCTTTTGAAGGGCTTCCGTCTGTGTTAGGAAACCACCAAATTTACACAGGCATTGAAGAGGCTGGGAGAAAGCGAAACGTCCCATGACTGAACGGCGGGACCAATTCGAATACGAGGATCTGCTTGCGTGCGCGCGCGGGGAACTGTTCGGCCCCGGCAACGCGCAGTTGCCGCTGCCGCCCATGCTCATGTTCGACCGCATCTCGGAGGTGAAGGAGGAGGGCGGCGAGCACGGCCATGGCCGCATCGTCGCCGAGCTCGACGTGAAGCCAGACCTTTGGTTCTTCCCCTGCCATTTCAAAGGCGATCCGGTCATGCCCGGCTGCCTTGGCCTCGACGCGCTGTGGCAGTTGCTCGGCTTCTTCCTTGGCTGGCTGGGCGCTCCGGGACGGGGCCGTGCTCTTAGCGTCGGCGAGGTGAAGTTTTCCGGAATGGTTCTCCCCACCATGAAGAAGCTCGAATATATCGTCGAGCTCAAGCGGGTGATCCGGCGCAAATTTACCCTCGGCACCGGTGACGGCTGGCTGAAGGCCGATGGCGAGACCATCTATACGGCCAAGGATTTGAGAGTTGGCCTCTTCCAGGCGGGCGAAGCCGCACCCGCAAGTGTCTGATCTCAAGCGGCGTTGGTTCCCAAGGATTTTGACGCGATGAAACGCGCGGTCGTAACCGGCATGGGGATCGTGTCCCCGATCGGAAACAGTGCCCAAGAGGTGCTCGCGTCTTTGCGCGAGGCGAAGTCGGGCATCGTCAAGGCGGACGACTATGCCGAGCTCGGCTTCCGCTGCCAGGTGCACGGCGCGCCGAAGCTCGACTGGCGGGAGATGCTCGACCGCAAGGTGCGGCGCTTCATGGGCGCCGGTGCCGCCTGGAACTACATCGCCATGGAGCAGGCGATCCGCGATGCAGACCTTGAGAAGGATGACATCTCGAACGAGAGAACCGGTCTCATCATGGGTTCTGGCGGACCCTCGACGCGGGCCATCGTGCAGGCCGCCGATACCGCGCGCGAGAAGGGCCCCAAAAAGGTCGGGCCATTCGAAGTGCCAAAGGCGATGTGCTCCACGAACTCTGCCACGCTCGCCACGCCCTATCACATCAAAGGGGTGAGCTACTCGATCTCGTCGGCTTGCTCGACCTCAGCGCATTGCATCGGCAACGGCGCCGAGTTGATCCAGCTCGGCAAGCAGGACATCGTATTTGCGGGCGGCGGCGAGGAGCTCGACTGGACACTATCGGTCCTGTTCGACGCCATGAACGCCATGTCGTCGGACTTCAACGACCAGCCGGAGCACGCAAGCCGTCCCTATGACGCCGCCCGCGACGGCTTCGTCATCGCTGGCGGTGCCGGCGTGGTCGTGCTCGAGGAGCTCGAGCACGCAAAAGCCCGTGGCGCGCGTCTCTATGGCGAGCTGGTCGGCTATGGTGCGACCTCAGACGGTTACGACATGGTACAGCCCTCCGGCGAGGGCGCGGTACGCTGCATGCGTATGGCCATGCAGAACGGTAATGGCGAGATCGACTACATCAATCCCCACGCCACCTCGACGCCAATCGGCGATATCAAGGAGATCGAATCAATCCGGGAGGTATTCGGCAATAAGTGCCCTCCAATCAGTGCCACCAAGGCGCTCACCGGCCATTCGCTCGGCGCCGCCGGCGTGCATGAGGCGATCTACTCGCTGCTCATGATGAACAACGGCTTCATTTGTGAGTCTGCCAATATAGAGACCATCGATCCTGCCGTTGCCGACATGCCGATTGCGCGCAAACGCCAGGATAACGTGGCCATTAACACAGTGATGTCGAACAGCTTCGGTTTCGGCGGGACTAACGCCACACTGGTGTTCCGCCGGGTGGATGGGTGAAGCAGGGGAGCTGACGGAGACGTCAATCCGTAACCAGAGTAGGCGCCATGGCAACAACAAGAGATATCGCTGAGCCTCGGCCATTGATGGCGGGGAAAAGAGGGCTGGTGATGGGAGTCGCCAACGACCGGTCGATCGCCTGGGGAATCGCCCGGGTGCTGCATGGCCAAGGGGCGGAGCTCGCCTTCTCCTATCAGGGTGGCGCGTTCGGCCGCCGCGCCGTGCCGCTTGCGCAATCGATCGGCGCCAAGGTCATCGAGGAGGCCGACGTCGAGGATCTAAAGAGCGTCGAGCGTGTGTTCGAGGTGATCCGCAAAAAATGGGGTTCGCTCGATTTCGTCGTACACGCGCTTGCCTTTTCCGATCGGAACGAGCTCAAGGGTCGCTACTGCGACACCACGCGGGCGAATTTCGAGCACACCATGGTGATCTCCTGCTTCTCCTTCACCGAGGTCTCGAAGCTCGCCGCCGAACTCATGCCCAATGGCGGCTCCCTGCTCACGCTGACCTATGGCGGATCGACGCGCGTGGTGCCCTGCTACAATGTGATGGGCGTGGCCAAGGCTGCGCTTGAGGCGTCCGTGCGTTACCTCGCCTCCGATCTCGGACCGCAAAACATCAGGGTGAATGCGCTGTCGGCAGGGCCGATGCGGACGCTTGCCGGTGCCGGCATCTCGGACGCGCGCACGCTGTTCCACTTCCAACAGCGTCACGCGCCGATGCGCCGCTCGCCCACGCTCGACGAGGTCGGCGGTGCCGCGCTCTATCTCTTGTCCGACTTGTCTGGCGCTGTTACGGGGGAGGTGCATTTCGTCGATTGCGGCTACTCGACCATCGCCATGCCGAGCATCGGCGCACTCAAGGTCATCGAGCAAATCGAGGAGGCCGAGGCACCGGTTGAGAAGGCGCCCCGCGAAGCCGCCCAATAACCACGCCGGCCGAGTGCGGCATATTGAGCTAAGCCTTGGATTTGATTGAGGGAACCGAGGCGCGCAACTAGGATTGCGCGCTTGAAAGAGTAATGGAGGAAACAGGCCATGGCCGCCCATCTCATTATTGTTGCTTGTCTCGTGGCGGAGCCGCACACCTGTTCGGAGATACCTGTGCCGGACGTGACCTTGGAGGACGTGATAAGTTGTAACCATCAGGCGCGGGAGCTGTCTGAGAAGTGGCAGACCGATCACAAAGACCAGTATCTCGTCATTGCCACGAAATGCGTGAAGGCTGAGGAGAACGCGGCCGGCGGCGGCGATTCTGGAAAGACCGGGGAGCCGAGTGTCGCGCCTAACAGAGGCGATACGAACAAGCCGGCCGAGCCTGGCAAAAGCGAGACGCCTCAACAATAAGGGGGCCGAAGGGCCCCCTTAATAAATCACGATCTGTGACCGATCTTAGCTCGCGGCGGCTTCCGCCTTCTCGCGCTCCTTGCCGGTCGCTTGGTCGACGACCTTCATGGACAGCCTGACCTTGCCCCGATCGTCGAAACCGAGCAGCTTGACCCAGACAATGTCACCCTCCTTGACCACGTCGGTGACCGCCTTGGGGCGGCCGTCGGCGAGTTGCGATATATGCACGAGGCCATCCTTGGCGCCGAAGAAGTTCACGAAGGCGCCGAACTCCATCACCTTGACGACCTTGCCCTTGTAAATCTCGCCGACCTCAGGCTCCGAGGCGATCGACTTGATGCGGTTGATGGCGGCGCGGATCGATTCGGCGTTGGCCGAGGCGATCTTCACCGTGCCGTCATCGGAGATGTCGATCTTCGCGCCGGACTCGGCCACGATCTCGCGGATCACCGACCCGCCGGAACCGATCACCTCTCTGATCTTGTCGACCGGGATATGAATGGTCTCGATGCGCGGGGCGTATTCGCCGAGCTCGGGCCGGGCAGTGTTGATGGCCTTGTTCATCTCGGCGAGGATGTGCATGCGGCCGTCGCGCGCCTGGTTGAGCGACCTTCATGATCTCCTCGGTGATGCCGGTGATCTTGATGTCCATCTGGAGCGAGGTCACGCCCTCGGAGGTGCCAGCTACCTTGAAGTCCATGTCGCCGAGATGGTCCTCGTCGCCGAGGATGTCAGAGAGCACGGCGAAGCGCTCGGCTTCCTTGATGAGGCCCATGGCGATGCCGGCGACCGGACGCTTGATCGGGATACCCGCATCCATCATGGCGAGAGAGCAGCTGCACACCGTGGCCATCGAAGAGGAGCCATTGGACTCGGTGATCTCCGAGACGAGGCGGATGGTGTAGGGGAAGCTCTCGCGGTCAGGCAGGACCGGATGGATTGCGCGCCAGGCAAGCTTGCCGTGACCGATCTCGCGCCGGCCAGGCGAGCCAAGGCGCCCGACTTCGCCGACCGAATAGGGCGGGAAGTTGTAGTGGAGTATAAAGGTCTCTTTGTAGGTGCCCTGGAGCGCATCGACATATTGCTCGTCCTCGCCGGTGCCGAGCGTGGCGACGGCAAGCGCCTGCGTCTCTCCGCGGGTAAACAGCGCGCTGCCATGGGTGCGGGGCAGAATGCCGACCTCGCATTCGATAGGCCGCACGGTCTTGAGATCGCGGCCATCGATGCGCCTTGAGGTCTCAAGGATGTTTCCGCGCACGACTTCTTTTTCCGCTTCTTTGAAGGCGCCAGAGACTTTGGGGGCCATCGTGCCATCGTCATCGGAGGGAACAACTGCGGCAACCACCTTCTCCTTGATGGCGGCAACGCGGTCGCGGCGTTCGTGCTTGGCGGCGATGGCATAGGCCTCACGCAGCTCCGCCTCGGCCATCGTCCGCACGCGGCCAATTAACCCTGCATCTTCCTCGGCCTTCAGCTCCCAAGGCTCCTTCGCGGCGCGCTCGGCAAGGCTGACAATCGCGTCGATGACCGGCTTGAAGTGCTTCTGGCCGTACATCACGGCCCCGAGCATGACGTCTTCGGGCAGTTCCTTGGCTTCCGATTCCACCATCAGCACGGCGTCGCCGGTGCCAGCCACGACGAGGTCGAGCGAGCTTTCGCTCATCTCATCGATCATCGGATTCAGCACATATTTGCCGTCGATATAACCAACGCGTGCGGCGCCGATCGGGCCGAGGAAGGGAACGCCGGAAAGAGTCAACGCGGCAGAGGTTGCGACCATCGCCACGATGTCGGGATCATTCTCGAGATCGTGCGAGAGCACTGTGGCGACGATCTGGGTCTCGTTCTTGAAGCCCGGAGCGAAAAGGGGCCTGATCGGCCGGTCGATCAGGCGCGAGGTGAGGGTCTCCTTCTCGGTCGGGCGCCCCTCGCGCTTGAAATAGCCGCCTGGAATCTTGCCCGCGGCGAAGGTCTTCTCCTGGTAGTTCACGGTGAGTGGAAAGAAGTCGATGCCGGGTTTCTCTTCCTTGGCGGCAACGACAGTGGCGAGAACGGAGGTCTCGCCGTAAGTGGCGAGCACGGCGCCATCAGCCTGACGGGCGATGCGGCCGGTCTCTAGCCTGAGCGGGCGTCCCGCCCATTCGATTTCTACGGTTTGTTTATTCAACATGTGGATGTGTCCCAATGTGTGGGGAGAGATAGGGCCGCATCGTCAGCCTCATGGCTGACGCGCCGCCACGTTCAATCGTCGCAAGCCGAACCGCGGGAGGAGACGCCATGACGGAATGGCTGTCACCGGCGGATGCCCAACCGGTTGATGAGCTTCTGGTACCGGTCCTCGTCGGTCGACTTGACGTAGTCGAGCAGCCGGCGCCGCTGGCTCACGAGCTTGAGCAGCCCGCGCCGCGAATGGTTATCCTTGGTATGCGTCTTGAAGTGATCGGTGAGATTGGTGATGCGCTCGGTCAGGATTGCGACCTGAACTTCTGGAGAACCGGTATCGCCGGATTTGGTCGCATACTCCTTGATAAGCTCTTGCTTGCGCTCAGCGCTAATCGACATCGGATTGATCCTTGCTGTTCGAGGGTTTGTCAGGGCCGAGCCGGGATGTCGTCCAGCATGGTCGGTTCACATGCGCGGGCGAGCTGTCGATGGCGCCCATGCAATCGCTGCAATATAGGGATTATCTGCTCTGAGGCCAGAGGAATTTGCGCAAATTTCCTGAGCTTCAGCACGGCAAATTGAAGATGCGCCGGGGTTTGAGTTCCCCCTCGCTTACCTCGCCGACGGCGACGAGTGTACCCCGCGCCATCGCGTAGATCGTGCCGGCGAGGATGGGCGCATCGCGGCCGCGCAACAACACGGGCTGGCCGCGGCGGAGCCGGGCGGCATCGGCGGCACTGACGGCGAGCGCCGGAATACCGCGGAGCGCGATCTCGACTGGCTCCAGCGCTGCGACAAGGTCATCGCGGTCCGAAGCAAGCGCCTCGAGCCTTTCGACCGAAACGGCCCTGTCTTCCCCGAAAGGGCCGACACGAGTGCGGCGCAGTGCCGCGACATGGCCATGCGAGCCGAGTGCCCTGCCGAGGTCACGGGCGAGCGCCCGCACATAGGTGCCCTTGCCGCATTCTGTCTCGAGAATGCAATGGTCCTTGTCGGGGTGAGCAACGAGGGTCAGGCGGGCGATCGAAACGGGCCGCGGCTCGAGCTCGAACTGCTCCTCGTCGCGCGCGAGTTCGTAAGCGCGGGCACCCTCCACTTTGAGCGCGGAAAAGCGCGGCGGCACCTGGATTATCTCGCCGGTGAAGCGTGGAAGCGTGGCCTCGATCTCAGGGCTCGACGGCCTTCTATCGCTGCTCGCCGTTACCTTACCCTCCGCATCGTCAGTATCGGTCTCAATCCCGAAGCGGACGGTGAAGCGATAGACTTTGCTGCCTTCCACGACGAAGGGAACGGTCTTTGTCGCTTCGCCGAGAGCGATGGGGAGAACGCCGGTCGCAAGCGGGTCCAGCGTCCCTGCATGGCCCGCCTTTGCGGCATCGTAGAGACTCTTTACGAGGCCCACGGCGCGCGTCGAATTCATGCCCTTTGGCTTGTCGAAGATGAGCCAGCCATGAACAGGCGAACCTTTGCGCCGGCGGGCCATAAGTCTCGTGCTAGCCGTCCAAATCGCGCGCGACTTTGGGCGAAGCGAGCAGCTCGTCGATCCGGGCGGACGCCTCGAACGACGTATCGACCTTGAATCGGAGCTCCGGCATGAATTTCATGCTCACCTTCTTTGCCAACAGCCCGCGCAAGAATCGCTTGTGCTTCTCGAGGTGAGCGGCCGCCTCCTCGGCCTCACCCCCGCCAAGCGGGAGAACATAGACGGTAGCGAGCTTGAGGTCTGGCGACATGCGCACCTCCGGCACCGTGAGCGAGTGCCGGCTCAGTACGTCGTCCACGATTTCGCCGCGATGAAAAATCTCGGCGAGCGCATGCCGGATCATTTCGCCCACCTTGAGCTGGCGCTGGGAGGGGGGCTTGCTCTTGCTGCTCATTCTCAATCCCGTTGGACGTCATGCCCGGACTTGATCCGGGCATCCATACCGTTAGGCCCAAGCGAGCTGAAGCACCAGTGGAATGGATTGCTAGGTCCAGCCCGGCAATGACGAATCGGTGGTTTGACAGTCCTAAAGCGTGCGCTGGACGTGCTCGACCTGGAAGCACTCGATGACGTCGCCGACCCGCATGTCCTGATAGTTCTCGAAGGCCATGCCGCATTCCTGGCCAGCAACCACCTCGCGCACTTCGTCCTTGAAACGCTTCAAGGTGGAAAGCTTGCCTTCGTGCACCACGACGTTGTCGCGGATCAGCCGCACCTGGGCGCCGCGCTCGACCTTGCCCTCGGTGACGCGGCAGCCAGCCACCTTGCCCACCTTGGAGATGGTGAACAATTCGAGGATTTCGGCATTGCCGAGGAAATTCTCGCGCACCGTCGGCGCAAGGAGGCCTGACATGGCCTGGCGCATTTCGTCGACGAGGTCGTAGATGACCGCATAGTAGCGGATCTCGACGCCGTCACGCTCAGCGACCTCACGGGCCTGCGCGTTGGCGCGCACATTGAAGCCAAGCACGACCGCACCCGACGTTGCCGCGAGCGAGACATCGGATTCGGTGATGCCGCCAACGCCGGCGTGAATGATGCGGGCTCTTACCTCGTCAGTACCAAGCTTGCCGAGTGCCGTGGTGATGGCCTCGACAGAGCCCTGCACGTCGCCTTTAACGAGGAGCGGGAACTCTTTGACGCCCGCCTCCTTCAACTGATTCATCATCTGCTCGAGGCTGCCCCGGGCGCCCGCCACGGCGAGCCGCTTGCGCCGCTCGCGGGCGCGATAGTCGGTAATCTCCCGCGCACGGGCCTCGTTCTCGACGACGGCGAACTGGTCGCCAGCCTCGGGCGCGGAATCGAAGCCGAGTACCTCGACCGGAACCGAAGGCCCTGCCTGCTTCACGTGATCCCCGACATCGTTGATCAGCGCACGCACCCGGCCCCAGGCTTGCCCCGCGACAATGAGATCGCCGAGCTTGAGAGTGCCACGCTGAATAAGCGCGGTGCCCACAGGCCCGCGTCCGCGCTCGAGCTTGGCCTCGACAATCACGCCATCGGCTGGCCGGTCGGGATTGGCGGTGAGCTCGAGCACCTCGGCCTGCAAGAGGATAGCCTCGAGTAGCTTGTCGAGACCGGTCTTCTTCAGCGCCGAGACCTCGATCTCGAGCGTGTCGCCGCCCAAGCTTTCCACCACGATCTCGTGGCTCAGAAGTTCGGTGCGCACGCGCTGAGGGTCGGCGCCCGGCTTGTCCATTTTGTTGATGGCGACGATCATGGGAACGCCCGCGGCCTTGGCATGATTGATAGCCTCGACCGTCTGCGGCTTCACCCCATCATCGGCCGCGACCACGAGCACCACGATGTCAGTCACCTTGGCGCCCCGGGCGCGCATGGCGGTGAAAGCTTCGTGGCCCGGCGTGTCGATGAAGGTGATCTTCTGGCCTGACGGCGTCTCCACTTGATAGGCGCCGATATGCTGGGTGATGCCGCCAGCCTCTTGGCTCACAACATTGGTCGCTCGGATGGCATCGAGCAGCGAAGTCTTGCCGTGATCGACGTGGCCCATGATGGTAACCACCGGCGCACGGGGGACGAGATCCTCGACGTGATCCTCTGCGCCGATGAAGCCTTCCTCGACATCGGCCTCCGACACGCGTCTGACCGTATGTCCGAATTCCTCGGCCACGAGCTGGGCGGTATCGGCGTCGATCACGTCGGTGATCTTGTGCATGGCGCCGTCCTTCATCAGGTACTTGATGACATCGACGCCACGCTCGGCCATGCGATTGGCGAGCTCCTGGATTGTGATTACTTCAGGGACGACCACCTCGCGCTGAATCTTCTGTTGCGCCTGCGGTCCGATCGTTTGCTTCTTCTGGCGCTCCTGGCGGCGCTTGAGCGAAGCGAGGCTCCGCTGCCGCTGCTCCTCGTCGAGCGCGTTGGTGATGGTCAGACGGCCGCGGACTCTGCGCTCCTCGCCGCGCCGGGGTGCCACAGGGCTCTTCTTGTGGCGGGCGTCGGGTGTGCGCGTCGGCTCTTCCACCTCTTCTTTCAAGAGATGCTTGCGCGCGGTCTCCTCGCCCTTCTGGCGCGCTTTGGCCTCGGCCTGATGGCGCTCATCCTCCTTGCGCTTGCGCTCCTCGGCTTCTTGACGCTCTTTCGCACGCTGCTCCTGCGTCACCGTCTGGACGGCGGCAATCTGCTCGGCTCGTGCGCGCTCGGCGGCCTCGCGCTGACGCGCGTCGGCGAGCGCACGCGTGCGCGCGTCCTTCTCCTCCTCGGAGAGTTGCGGCAGCACGACACGGGCACGATTGGCCTGAGCTTCGTCTTGAACGGGCTTGGGAGCAGGCGTCTCTGCCGTGCGCGGTGCGGGCTTTGCCTTGGGCTCCTCGACCGGTTGCTGGGAAGGCCCCGCGCCGAGCGACCGACGCTTCTTCTTCTCGACTAGAACGGACTTCGAGCGTCCATGGCTGAAGCTCTGACGCACATGGCCGGATTCAACGGTACGGCGCACGTTAAGCGTCATCTTGCGCCCGCTGCGTGCGGTCTTGCCTTCGGTCTCGTTCGTCTCACTCATTCGTTGTTCGTATCCAATTCATTCGGGTT
>Ga0207710_10001907_pt1 | contig 9998 bp, 5 predicted proteins | sample KBSS24metaG_FD_184400 | JGI IMG/M metagenome (GOLD analysis project Ga0207710, IMG submission 184400) | Switchgrass rhizosphere microbial communities from Kellogg Biological Station, Michigan, USA - KBS S2-4 metaG (SPAdes) (version 2) | ecosystem: Host-associated > Plants > Roots > Rhizosphere >...
AGACGGACACCATCGTCAAGATCATCCAGGAACTCAAACTTGGCATGCCGCCGGCCGTCGCGGCCCGACTGGAACTGGACGATGCCATCAAAAACAAATGGATCGAGTTCTGGTATCAGCCGAAGATCGCGCTGCGACGCAAGCAACTCGCTGGCGCCGAGGCTTACGCCCGCGTGCGACACCCGCAACACGGCCTTGTGCTTGCAGGCGCATTTACCGCCAACGCGTCCGAAGCCGGAAACGTGAAGCTCGCCGAGCTCGCACTGGAAAGCGCGCTGAAGACAAGCGCGCACTTTTCCAAACTCGGGGTCAATCTTCGCCTATCGGTCAATATTCCCGTGCCTGCCTTGCTGAAGCTTTCAGTGCCGGAGATCGTGCAGGCTCATCATCCGGCCGATCAAAAATGGCCGGGACTGATCATCGACGTTCCCGAGGAACAGATTGTCGGCGACCTCGCGCTCGCCAGTGACCTGAGCAAGAAACTCGAGCCGCATAACGTGCGTCTCGCGATCGACAATTTCGGACGCGCCTTTTCGTCCCTCGCTAAAGTCGAAGAACTGCCGTTCGAAGAGCTCAAGCTTGATCGATCTTTCGTCGCGGACTGCGGAACGGACAAAGTCAACGCCCCGTTGTGCAAGTCGGTGATCGACTTGGCCCACAATTTCGGCCGCTACGTGGTCGCGGTCGGGATCGAGAAAGCTGCTGATGCATTGGCCCTGGTCAGCATGGGCTGCGATTACGGCCAAGGCTTTCTACTTGGCCAGCCGATGCCGGAAGAGCGATTTATCTCGCTGCTCCGCCAGCGCGCGGCAACCCAAGGCCGCAACCTCGATGGCGCCAAGGCGGAAAAGACCACGGCCTGAAATCGAAGTCCTTTGCTAGGCATCTGCCGGATTCTTTGCAGTTGCTTTGGCGCATGCCTGTGTACTACTGAACCCGAAGGATCGGTTCGGGGACAGTCATCGTGGCTTCGTCTGCTGAAAAGGCTTGGGCACGTGCCCTCTCTTCTTTAGAGACCGGCCAGCTAGACGAGGCCGAGCGCTCGTTCAAGAAGCTTCTCGAGGCGCAGCCGAAACATTTCGGCGGCCTTAACCTGCTCGCGGTTGTTCTGATCCAGCGTGGCAGGCCCGAGGAGGCCGAGCGCTATCTGCGTCGCGCGTTGAATGAAAACTCAAAGTCGGACAGCACTCATTACAACTACGGCATGGTCCTCGCCATGCTGAACCGACCTGCCGAAGCCGCCGAACAGTTCACGAAAGCGCTGGCGCTTAATCCCTCGGCCGAGACATTCAACAGCCGCGGCACCATTTTCAATAGACTGGGCCAATATGTTGAAGCGATCGCCGATTTTGACAAAGCGATTTCGATAAACCCCAGATACCCGGATGCGTACAGCAACAAAGGCGCTTCACTGGCGGAACTTGAACTGTGGGATCAATCGCTTTCCGCGCATGGCACCGCGCTGAGCTTGCGATCGGATTTTGCGGAAGCCTGGGTCGGCGTAGGCAGAGCGCTGTCGGGCCTTGGTCGCAGCGATGATGCCCTCTCCGCTTTTGACAAGGCGCTCGCAATTAATCCTGGCATGCCGAACGTCTGGTTTGGTCGCGCGATGGTTTTTTTCACCCTCAAGCGCTATGGCGAAGCGCTTGAGGCCAGCGACAGGGCGCTGGCGCTCGATCCGAATTTTCTCAGAGCATGGACCGGTCGTGGTGACATCCTGTGCGAACTCAATCGCTATGACGAGGGTGTTGTAGCTTTCGACAAGGCATTGGCTCTGGAAACAAGATACTCAATCGCATGGTTGGGACGAGGGAACGCCCTTTTCGGCCTTAAGGACTACCAGGAGGCGTTGGTCGCCTATGACAAAGCTTTAGCACTTGGGCCGGCGCTGACCACTGCCTGGATCGGGCGTGGCAATTGTTGCTTCGAGCTGAAGCGAAATGAAGAAGCGCGTGAGGCGCACGAACAAGCTCTGAAATTGGAGCCAACTTCGGTCGCCGCTTTGATCGGCTTGGGAACTGTCCAATCTGATATGCGGCAAGACGGACTCGCAATTGCCAATTTTTATAAGGCGACCGCTCTGGCACCTGACGACAAAGCGGCATGGATCGGACTTGGCAAAGTCTACTACGAGTCCAATCGTGATGCAGAGGCGCTCCAAAGCTTCCAACGGGCTCTTGAACTCGACCCTGACTATCACGAAGCGCATTACAACAAATCGCTCGTAAAGCTTGCACTTGGCGACTACGACGAAGGCTGGCGCCTGTTCGAATCGCGTCGAAAGATGCGATTTGGTCATTTGACCGTAAGAGATGAGACGCACCAGCCTTGGCTTGGGGAAACAGATGTCTCCGGGAAGACCGTCTTCGCTTTTGCAGAACAGGGATTGGGCGATACAATTCAGTTCTATCGATATCTCAAAAACTTTGAATCACTCGGATGCCACGTTGTCTTCGAGGCCCCTCCGCCACTCGTGCCTCTTCTTGCAGAACAAAAGAAACCCATCCGCGTGATCGCGCGCGGCGACGCAACGCCGAAATTCGATGTCCTTTTCCCGCTAATGAGTGCGCCGCTCGCGTTCAAAACAACGCTTGGGACAATTCCCGCGTCTATTCCTTATCTGTCTGCGTCGTCGGATAGAGCCGCGCTTTGGCGAAACCGGCTTGGCGCAAAACGCAAGACAAGAATTGGTCTTGCGTGGTCGGGGAGTCCCGGATCCGTCAACGATGTCCGGCGAAGTATTCCGTTGAAGTTTTTGCTGCCTATTATCGGCGATAATGCAGAATGGTTTTCATTGCAAAAAGATGTACGTGACGGCGACCAAGAATCTCTGAATGCGACTCCCGCCATAATAAAACACGCTGAAACGTTCACCGATTTCCGCGACACAGCCGCTTTGATTGCAGAGCTGGATCTCGTCATTTCGGTCGATTGCGTCATATCCCATCTGGCGGGAGCGATGGGGAAGCCGGTCTGGATCCTCCTCGCGTATCACGCGGATTATCGATACTTACGCGATCGTGACGACAACCCATGGTACCCGACGGCGAGATTGTTCCGTCAGAAAATGGAAGGCGATTGGACGAGCGTCATTGATCTTCTGCAGCCGAAACTGAGCGAGTTCCTGCATTCAAACTGAATCGTGAATTCAGGGATTAGTGAGTCCAGGCGTCGCGGCGCTTGAAGGAAAAATTATCGGCGTAAGACATGATCCGTCTTTTCAACGGCACGTTTTCAGTCACCTGATAAGGGACGCCCCGGCGCTCGCAATAGGCGATAGCCTCTTCCTTGGTGTCGAACCGCAGGTGAAGTTGTTGGCGCATGTCGCCGGACGAGGTCCAGCCCATCAGCGGTTCTACCTGCCGTGGAGCTTCCGGCTCAAAATCGAGAACCCAAGCCTTGGTGTTGGCAAAGCCAGACTGCATCGCAGTCTTGGACGGCTTGTAGATGCGTGCGGGCATGGTCGAATCCCGGTTCAAAGCAATATGACGACGGTATAGTGGCTCGGGCGCACGATGGCAACGAACGAACATCGCAAGAATTAGAGATGCGGGCTATCTGATTTTCCGCTCCAGGGCAGGTTTCCCTGGAACCTTTCCAGCATCTTCATATTGCCGTTCAGGAAGAAATCCCTGCGTACAGACTGAGCGGTGTTTTCGACACGGTAATTCACGCTGTAGCGGCGTGACGAGTCGTAGTCAGCATTCTGGGCCCGCAGGAACTGAACCATCGCACGATCCGCATCCAATGTGTTTGGCTCCCTGAAACGGCGATACCACACCGGGCTCGAGACCACAGCTGCCATTCGTGGCAAGAAATAACAATTTGTATCAATGAGATAATCGTTTGGCCCCAATACCGACGGCCACTTGCCCAGACTTTCGCAATCGTCATTACAGATGAAATTGCCATCCCGGTCGACAATTTTCCGCAATGAATAGGCCCAGGCGGCTCCTTTCCTGACGACTTCGACCAGTGCGGCGACATGGTCCAAGTCGAACCAATTGTCCTCGTCAAGATAACAGAAGAAATCTCCCCTCCCGAGAAAGGCAGATGCTCCAATGATGCGATGGCCAAGGAACCTGTCTTTTCCCGTCGCGTAGGGAAGTTCTATTACGTCGACATTGCATTGCCGGATGGCCGACTTTATTTCGGCAGGCGCGTCGGGCTTGTCGATGACAACGAGATGCTGGACATTTTTGTAGCTTTGATCGGCGACGCTTTTGATCGCGCGAAGGACACAAGTATTGCCGGTTGTCGGCGTGACAACTGTGACGAGAGGATCCGCGCGCATTCGAAGAATCTCCAGATGATATAACGGAACGCTCCCTCGACCAGGTACAAAAGCCAAACGCCGCGTCTGGCGACGATTGTCGCGCGTGATACCGGCATCTAAGAACAACGCCAACCTGGTCGGAGATCGACCGCAGCAGCCGGCGGAGCATTATTGCGTGATGACAATATGGTCAGGTGGCAGATCAGCTCTCCGGCGCATGTACATTGTGGAATACGCGGCTTCAAGGTGCTGAGTATAGAGCTTGGTGTCGAACAAGGGCGACGTTAACCGATTGCGTGCCAACCGGATTCTGATATCCGCCAACCTCTTTGCGTTGATGGCAAGTTCGACGGCTAAGTCTTCGTATGCTTGCGGCGTGAGAGCGATGAGTTCAGGAAGCCCCAGTGTCCGCAACAGGCTTGCAGCCACCCTTCCGGGGAAAGTCTCACCGGCCTGGGTGAGGACCGGCAGCCCCGCCCATAGTGAGTCACTCGCGGTCGTGTGTGCATTATAAGGAAGAGTGTCGAGAAAAAGGTCGGCCACGCGATGTCGCGCGAGATGCTCCGACGGATGGATGCGTTTGGCGAACACGATACGTTCAGGATTGACACTTTTAGCCCGCGCCTCCTTTCTCAAATTCGAAGGGACGCTCACATTATCTTCTATCAGCCAAAGGAAACTGCCCTCCACACGTTTGAGAATTCGCATCCAGCGTTCAAATAAATCGGGCATGATCTTGTAGTTGTTATTGAAGCAACAGAACACGAACCCTTGCTCAGGCAAGCCGCACTCCCCGCGAGTGAACACATGTGTACCAATCTCTCTGCAATGATCATTCGGCTGATAGCAGTCGGGCAAATAGACTATTTTTTCTGAATAAAATCCCTTGTCGTTGGGTGGAATCACATGCTGGTCCGCGATCAGATAGTCCATGTAAGGCGCGCCCAAGGTCCCCGGAAATCCCAGATAGTTCACCTGAATAGGCGCGGGCCTGTGCGCGAATAGACGCGTTCTGTGCTCGCCAAAATAACCGTTCAGATTGATCAGAATGTCAATCTCACTTTCGCGTATGGCGGCGGCGGCCGATTCATCATCAAGCCCGCGAATATTGACGATATTCGGTACTGCGTCCTGGATTCGTTTGCGAGTGTCGCTCTGATCGTCCCATCCATTGTCGAAGGCGTAGATCTCGAATTGTGCGCGATCATGCATTTCAAGAACGCCAATGATCAGATGCGAGGTTGCCTGCTCACGCAACTCTCCGGATGAATAGCCCAATCGAATTTTTCGATTTTGGCCGAAGGATCGCCAGCCAGCTGGCGTAATATTCGGTCGATAGTTCTTCTCGTTGTACAGCTCAGCACAAAGCTGAAGGCTTCGTTGGGATTGGCTTACACCCTGCCAGCCGAAGGGTTCGGCCGACAGCCTGTTCGAGGCGATATCCTCGTCGATTTGTGCCGCAAGATTGTCGACGTCGCGCCAGTCGCAACACAGCAATTTCTGATGCAGTAACATTCCCTTCACAAACGGAAATTGTGGATCGGCTTTAAGTGTTTCAGCGAATCTATCTGCCGCCTCGCCGTGTTGCCTTTTTACGTTGAACACATTACCGCGTCCAAACCACGCACCTGCCAAGGAAGAATCAAGTGCGAGTGCACTGTCATAGGAGACGGCCGCGTCGTCGTAGCGCTTGAGGTCGTATAGCGCATTTGCGCGGCCTAGCATCGCGGTCGCCAATTCAGGATTGAGCGATAGCGCTTCGTTGTAGACCGCAAGCGCCTTCTCGCATCGATCGAACTGACGGAGCACGTTCCCGTACCCAACCAAAGCCTCAGCTAGATCCGGATCGAGCGCCAAAGCGTTTTCATAAGTTGCGGCGGCTTCTTCATAGCGCGCGAGCGTAGCAAGCGTATTGGCCCGGCCGAGCCAAGCTTTAGCGGAATCCGGTTTCAACGCCAACGCCCGATCGTATGCAACGAATGCCTCATCGTAGCGCTTGAGCTCCCGCAGGACATTTCCTCGTCCGAACCAGGCCTCAACAAGATCGGGCTTTAGAGCCAATGCCCTGTCATAGGCGACAATCGCTTCTTCATACCGTTTCAGCGCACTGCAAAGATTTCCTTTGTTCAAATAAGCGTCGGCATATTGCGGCTGTAGCGTCAGTGCTTTCTCGGCGGCGTCGAGCGCAGCATCGAGCTTGTTCATCAAGGCAAGAACCGAACCACGCTCATTAATCGCCACGGCGTGGTTTGGTTGAATTGCGATCAGTTTGTCGAATTGTGAAATAGAGCCATCAAGACGCTTCAGCTTCATCAACGAAGTCGCGCTGACATAAAGCAGTGAAGCGCTTCGAGGCGCCAGTTGGAGCCCTTCTTGGCAGGCCTGCAACGCGGATTGATAGTCTCCGGCCTGGCAAAGGATCGTCGCGTAGTTTTCCAGGTACGGAACGTTCGTCGGCTGACTCGACAGGGAGCGCGCCATGAGAGACTTGGCGCTTTTGAAATTGCCGGCGCCAGCCTCAATAACGCCGAGATAATGAAGCGCGTGAGTGTTGTCCGGATCGCTTTTCAGAACATCGCGGTAAAGCTCGGCTGCGCGCGTCAGGTTCCCAGCTTGGTGATTGGAAAACGCGGAATGCAGTTCCTGTTGGATGTTATCCTTTGACATCTCGTACTCGATCAAAACATCGCCGATCCGATTGAATGGCAGAACTCTGATAGGAATTACAAGACCCGGCGATAAAAGTTACCTATAAGCCTTTGATCTTATTGTTCTTTATCGGCGCCCAAGGCCGGAAGATTTCGATCTTCATCTAGCGACGTGAGTGGAAACAGAATGCGTGTGATCTACGAGAAAAGCTTTTCCAGCTCTTCCGACACCTGACCAATAACGCCGCCCCAATCTCCGTGATTGGTCTGCCTGAACAGGCACGCTGTGGGATACCAGGGGCTATCTGTTCGACCCCTCAACCACCTGAATTCAGGATGAAAGGGAAGAAGTATCCACACTGGCTTGCCCAAGGCTCCTGCTAGATGGGCGGCGACGGTATCCACCGAGATCACAAGATCAAGTTCCGTAATCAAGGCAGCCGTGTCAGAGAAATCATTCAGGGATGCAGTAAAATCGACAATCGCGGGGTTTGTTTTCAGACTAACGCGATCGCCCTCCAGCACGTCTTTTTGAAGAGAATGCCATTCAATTCCCGCGCTCATCATTGGCAGGAGCAGCTCGAGCGGAATGTTACGTCTGATATCCACGTTGCGCGGGTTTCCCGACCATGCCAAGCCAACTCTCGGTTTGTTTTTTTGGCCGAGTTTTTTTCGCCAGTCATCAAGTTTTCCTGGCGAAGAAACCAGATACGGAATGAAAGCGGGTATTGTTTGCAATGTTGTCTTGAAAGCGTGCGGAAGACTCAGCAATGGGCAATGAACGTCAAAATGTGGATAGGTGGCCCCCCACGTGATGATTTGAAAATTGTGTTTCTGCGTTGCAAACAGCGGAGTGAGCGGCGCAGGAGTTTCAAAGATGATTTTGCAATCGAGCTTTTGGAGCTCGGCAAGGTACCTATAAAATTGAATTATGTCGCCAAATCCTTGCTCCGAGTGGACCAGAATTGTTTTGCTGGCAATGTCGGCGTCGCCAAGCCAAGGTTTTTGTGAAAAACCGCGAACAGGTGAAGTGAAAAACTTTGATTTCCACCGCCACTCGTATAGCGACCAGCCTTCATCGAACTCACCCAATGACAATTTGACAAGTGATTTGTTGAGTAGTGCTTCTGCATTTTCCGGTCTGAGATCAATGGCCTTTCCATAACTTTGCAACGCTTCATCATCACGATTGAGGTCAAAAAATACATTTCCCCGACTGAACCAAACTTCAGGAAGATCAGCTTTCAGCGCCAGTGCTTTATCGTATGCGGTAAGCGCCTCGTCATAGCGTCCCAAATTGCGGAACACATGGCCTAGACCAAGCCAAACTTCGACAAAGTCCGGGTTCAGGGCGAGAGCTTTGTCGTAGGCAGCACGCGCCTCGTCGTTGCGTTTAAGGGCGCAAAAAACGTTACCCCGCCCGCACAGGGCTGGGGCCATGTCGGGTCGCAACGCCAAAGCCCTGTCGAAATCAGCAAGCGCCTCAGTTTGGCGATTGAGAGCGAAAAGTATATTTCCACGGATGAGCCGGGCCTCAGCAACTTCTGACTTCAACGCCAGCGCTTTATTCAAAGCATGAAGTGCTTCGTCATTGCGGTTTAGGTCGGAAAGAATGCTGCCGCGCGCAAGCCAACCCTCAGCAAAGTTGGGTTCCAACGCCAAAGCCCTGTCGTAGTCGGAAAGAGCTTCATTTGCGCGCTTGAGGGCAATAAGGGCTTGGCCGCGGTCCAAGTAAAGAGGAGCATGATTGGGCGCCAGCTTTATCGCGCTGGTAAAGTATTCGATGGCCTCCGCGAAGCGCCCTAGCTTGCACAGGACAGCGCCGTAATTTTGCAGGCAAGGTGGGACTTTTTGATCTACGGCTAACGCCCTCCGAAAAAGTTTTTCGGCTTCCTCAAATGAATTGCGCTGCGCGTTAATAATTCCGAGCAGATGCAGGGCGTCAAATTCGTTCGGATCAATGTCGAGGATTGTTTTGTAGGCTGCTTCGGCCTCAACAAGGCGTCCTTGTTGATGCAAGGAAATTGCTTGCTTAATCAAATTTTCGATGGAGGCGCGAGCGACAGGTGATTTTGACAACTCGGTCCTTTATTTGCGCCTACTCATACTTGGATCGACCGCACGAAACGCCCGCGCCTCGACGTCTATTTGAAAACCGCCGTCTGGGCGATCATTGAATTGGATGTTTTGATGTCGCCAAATCTTTTCGAGAGCCTCGACTGTCTTGCGGCGAGGCTCGGTATTACCCTTTTCCAGCTTGTGGATCGCTCTTTGGGTGAGACCAACTCGTCGCGCAAGCTCGCTCTGGCTCCAACCGAGCACGGCACGTCCCGCCCGGACTTTGGCTGCGAAAGCGCTTTGTCCGCTTTTATCAACCTTGCGGTGAGCGTCACTTGTACCCGATTTCATATTGCACGCGTTAAACAGAAGCCCCCGGCGGTTTCCCGCCGGGGGCTTTGATTAGACATCCACGTTCACGCGATCAGGGATAGAAGTCGCGATGCACGCGGAAGCGGACCTGCCAGTTGTCCTCGCTGCTGATGAACCGCGGGAACGTATTGGTGTTCGCCGGGAAGATCTGAGTATTGGTTCCCTGCGGGCCCGTACCGGCTGTGCCGCCGGATACACCACCCGGCAACGTCGCGGTGTCCATCTTCACGTACGCAACGTCGAGACCCATATAGAAGTCCTTCGTCACGTTCCACTGAGTACGAGAACCGATCCACCACTGGTTCCAGTTGTTGTTGCAGCCAGCGCTTGCGATGGCGAAGATGCCTTGCCCGCCGTTGCCCGCACCATAAGCCTGGCAAAGAAGGGCGTTGGCCTGCGAATTGTAGCTCGTCGCTGCATAACCGCCGTACAGAGACGTTCTCCATTGCGGGTTCCAGAAGTGCTCGTAGCCGGCGTTGACGCCCCAAGCGGTCGTCAGCTGGATGCCGGTGGCCGAGCCATTGAAGATATTCCCGCCGTACACGCCGTCCGACATGATGCCGAACATCGTGGACTGGTTGTCCTGCAGCCACATATTGCCGGTGCCCGGGTTCTGGTACAGGTACCGGAGCGCGCCTTGCGTG
>Ga0207710_10001910_pt1 | contig 9985 bp, 6 predicted proteins | sample KBSS24metaG_FD_184400 | JGI IMG/M metagenome (GOLD analysis project Ga0207710, IMG submission 184400) | Switchgrass rhizosphere microbial communities from Kellogg Biological Station, Michigan, USA - KBS S2-4 metaG (SPAdes) (version 2) | ecosystem: Host-associated > Plants > Roots > Rhizosphere >...
GGGGTGGTGGAGGCGGCGGCGGTGACGGGCGCGGCGGCGGCGGAGGGGGTGGCGGCGGCGGGGGCCGAGGCGGCGGAGGCAGAGGCCGCGACCGAGGCTGAGGCTCGTGCTCACGGCTCGCAGCGCGCGCCGCACCTCGCGGGGCGCGCTGCGCGCATGGGCACGCGACGCTCGCCGCGCGTGACCGCCCCCACGTGAGCGGCCGCGGCGACGAGCGCCCGCGACGCGCGAGCGTCAGTGCCGGGTCGCGCGCAAACCGAAGAGGATCAGGAGGACGAGCACGGTCGCCAGGGCCGCCGCCGTCGCGTAGAAGCGCTTGCGCGCGGCCTCGGCGTCGCGCGCGGCCTCGACGCGCTGGAGCTCCGCGGCGATCGCTTCGAGCGAGCTGCGGCCGGCGGCGGGCACGTCGAACGGCGCGTGGATCGCGGGCGGCCGCGACGGGCCGGCGGCGACCTGCGGCGGCCGGCTCGACGGCGCGGGGAGCGCGACGAAAGGAGCGCCCTGCGCGCGGGCCGCGTCGGCGAGCCCGTGCGGCGACGCGAAGGACACCGGCGTCTCCATCGGGCGCGGCGCGTCAGCGAACGGCGAGCGCGCCGTCGGCATCGACGACGTCGGCCCGGAAGGAGGCGGCGCGCCCCACGGCGACGACGAGGGCGCGCCGCCCATCACGGACGACGGCGGCGCGCCGCTCGGGGACGCGTGCGGCGACGACGGACCGACGCCGCTCACCGGCGACGGGCTCCACGACGACGACTGCGCCGGCGTGCTCAGGGGGTTTGCCATCTGCGACGACACGGGCGCGGGCGCGGACGGCGGCGCGACCGGCGCGCGCGCCGCGCCCATCGGCGACGCCGCTCCGGGCAGCCCCGTCGGCGACGGCGCGGGCGAAGGCGCGAACGGCGACGCGGCGAAGGCCGCGACCGGCGCGCGCGCCGCGCCCATCCGCGGCGCCGCTCCGGGCAGCGGCGGCGCGGCGTTCGCGGTCGGCACCGGGCGCGGCGCCGGGATCGCGGGGCGCGGGAGCGGCGCCGGCGCGATCGCCGGGCGCTGCGGCGTGAGGGTCGTCGAGAAGTCCGGCAGCGGCGGCGCGGCGAGCGCCTCCCGCAGCACCGACGACGTCACCGGGCCGGAGGGGGGCGACGGCGGCACGGCGCGCGACGACGGGACGCCCGCTTCACGGCGCGCGGTCTCTCGCGCGCGCTTCGTCGCGGCCGCTTCGCGGATGTGCGCGAGCACCTCTTCGGGCAGCTCGCGCACGACGGTCGCCGCGCTGTAGACGTTCCCGCTCGCCGGCGGTGGCAACGTGTCCACCGTGTGCTCGTCGGACTCGTCGTCGTCCTCGTCATCCTCGTCGAGTGGTTTGATCAAGATCGTTGCTGCCTATTGTGACCTCGGTGAGCTCTGCTGAAAAGCGCAACCGCTCAGGCGTCCATGGAGCGACGTTCAGTCGCCATTCGTACCGCCGCACACGGACGTCACTCCGTCGCCTCACGCAGCTCGCGCGCCGTTGGCACTCATTTGGATAAGTGCTCGGCGGCGCACGAGCGCGGCGCGGCGAGCGCCGTCACGAGTCGTAGAAGCGAGCCCCTCTTCGCGCGTGCTCGACGAGGAGCGGCGCGGGCTCCCACCGCTTGCCGAAGCGGTCGTAATACCCCTGAATTCGCCGCAAGACCTCGGCCGCGCCGGTGGTGTCGACGTACCGGAACGGGCCGCCGCGGAACGGCGGGAAGCCGAGGCCGAAGATGGCCCCGACGTCGCCGTCGCGCGGGCTGCGCACGATCCCCTCGCCGAGGCAGCGGATCGCCTCGTTGACGAGCTGGAGCGAGCACCGCATTTGCATCTCCTCGATGGGCGCCTTCCCCTTCGGCTCGATCCCGAGGAGCGCGTAGACGGTCGGGTCGACCTGCTTCTTCGATTTCTTGCCGAGGGCGCCCAGCGGACCGCGCTTTACATTTGCATCATACAAATAAAAGCCGCGCCCGTTCTTTCGGCCCTTGCGCCCGTCTTCGATCAGCTTCGGCATCGTGTCGGGCGGCGTCATGCGATCGCCGAACTCGGCGAGCATGATCGGCCCGACGTGCGCGGCGACGTCGATCCCCACCTCGTCGAGGAGCGTGATCGGCCCGACCGGCCACCCCCAGTCGACGAGCGCGGCGTCGATGCTCTCGATCGACGCCCCCTCGCTCAGGAGGAACGCGGCCTCGTTCATGTACGGGCCGAGGATGCGGCTCGTGTAGAAGCCGACGCCGTCGTTCACGACGATGACGGTCTTCCCCTGCTTCTTGCCGAGCGCGACCGCGGTCGCGACGACCCGCGGCGCCGTCTTCGCGGTCCGGATCACCTCGAGGAGCGGCATCTTGTGCACCGGGCTGAAGTAGTGCATCCCGACGACGTTCTCGGGGCGCTTCGACGCCTCGGCGATCTTCGCGATCGGGATCGACGACGTGTTCGACGCGAAGACGCAGGTGTCCTTCGTCTTCTCTTCGATCTCGCGGAGCACGCGGTGCTTGAGCGCGAGGTCCTCGAACACCGCCTCGATGACCACGTCGGCGTGCCTCAAGCCGGTCCCGTCGGTCGTCGCGGTGAGGCGCGCGAACGTCTGATCGCGCTCCTCCTTCGAGAGCTGCTTCTTCTTCACGCGCTCGTCGAGGATCTTGCGCACGTAGTGGAGGCCGCGGCCGACGCCCTCGTCGTCCACGTCCTTGATGCGCACCGGGACGCCGGCCTGGATGGTGACGTACGCGATGCCCGCCCCCATGAGGCCGCCGCCGAGGATCGCCACGCGCTCGGGGAGCGCGCCCACGACCTTCGGATCGTCGACGCCGGTGTCCTTCTTGAGCGCGGTCGTCGCGAAGAAGATCTCCTCGAGGCGGTGCGCCGTCTCGCTGACGACGAGCTCGCCGAACAGGCGCGACTCGAGCTCGGCCGCGGCGGCGGCCCCCTTCTGGCCGTAGCGCTCGAGGACGTCGATGATCCGCTCGGTGGCCGGGTAGTGGCCGCGCGTCTTCTTGCGCGTCGCCTCGCGCGCCTTCTTGAAGAGGAGGGCGCGCCCCGCCGGGTTCTTCTCGAGCGCGATCGCGGTGAGGCGCGCCGCGTCGAGCGGCTTCGATTTGGCCTTGACCGCGCCCCTCTGCGCGCCCTCGGCCTTCGCGAGGGCGAGCTTCGCCGCGACGTCCACGAGGATCGACGGGGGGCACACCTCGTCGACGAGCCCGAGCTTCTTCGCCTTGAACGCGCGCGTGCTCTTGCCGGTGAGGCCGAGGTCGAGCGCCGCCTGGAGGCCCGCGCGCTCGGCGACGCGGAGGAGGCCGTTCGCGCCCGGCAGGAGGCCGAGCTGCACCTCCGGCAGGCCGAGCGCCGTCTTCTTGTCGTCGCTCGCGACGATCGCGTGGCACGCGAGCGCGAGCTCGAACCCGCCGCCCAGCGCCTGCCCGTGCACCGCCGCGACGATCGGCTTCTTCGACGCGCGGATCTGGAGGAGCCCGCGCGCGAGATCGCCGGCCATCCGCTCGGCGTCGGCGGCGAGCGTGATCGAGCGGAGCATCTCGAGGTTCGCGCCGACCACGAAGCTGTCCTTCTTCCCGCTCACGACGACCGCGCCGACGATCGCGTCGCCGCGCTCGATCTGCTCGAGCGCCGCCATGAGCTCCTCGCCGAAGCGCGCGGTGATCGTGTTGACCGATCCGGCCGGGTCGTCGAGCGTGACGACGGCGATCCCGTCCGGGCGCACCGACACGTCGACGATCTTCTTCGCGCCCCGCTCCGCCCCCGCGGCCGCCACCGCGCCCGTCGCCTGCGCGCTCATCGCGCCGCCTCGAGGACGATCGCCGCGCCCAGCCCGCCCGCGGCGCACGCCGTCGCGAGGCCGAACTGCCCGCCCCGCCGTTTCAGCTCGTTCAGCACCGTCGTCACCATCCGCGCGCCGGTCGCGGCGAACGGGTGGCCGATGGAGATCGAGCCGCCGTGCACGTTGAGCTTCGCGTCGTCGATCTCGCCGATCGCCTCGCTCCGCCCGAGCTTCTCCTCGGCGAACTTCGCCGATCCGAACGCTTGCAAATTACACAAGACCTGGGCGGCGAACGCCTCGTGCATGTCGATCACGTCCATCTCCTTCAGCGTGAGCCCCGCCGCGTCGAGCGCGCGCGGCGTGGCGTAGCTCGGCCCCATCAGCATCCACCCGCCCGGATCGAGCGCGGCGTACGCCCACGACCGCAGGTAGCCGAGCGGCGTGTAGCCGAGCGCCTTCGCCTTCGACTCGGTCATCAAGAGGAGCGCGCTCGCGCCGTCGGTGAGCGGCGACGAGTTCCCCGCGGTGACGGTGCCGTAGCGGCGATCGAACGCCGGCTTCAGCTTCGCGTACGCCGCGACGTCGGAGTCCTTGCGGACGACGTTGTCCTCGGCGATCGGCGCGTCGTAGCGCGGGGGCGGGACGACGTGCATCACCTCGTTCGCGAACACGCCCGACCCCCACGCCTTCGCGGCGCGCGCGTGGCTCCGGTGCGCGAACGCGTCCTGCGCCTCGCGCGAGATCCCCGCCTCCTTGGCCATCACCTCGGCGCTCTCGCCCATCGTGAGCCCGGTCGTCGGCTCCTTCAGCGCGGGCGGAACGGGGATGAAGTCCTTCGGCGACAGCTTGCTGAACGCCCGGAGCTTCTGCCCGAGCGACCTCGCCTTCTGCGCCTCGATCAGGGCGTCGGCGAGCTTCTTCGACACGGCGATCGGCACGTCGCTCGCGCTGTCGGCGCCGCCGGTGACGGCGACGTCGTGCTGCCCGGCGAGCATCGCCTCCGCGGCGCTGGTCATCGACTGGAACGACGTCGCGCACGCGCGGCTCACGCTGAACGCCTCGATGTCCTTCGGCATGTTCGTCCCGAGGACGATCTCGCGCGCGATGTTCGGCGCCGAGAGCGACGGCACCACCTGGCCGTAGACGCAGACGCCGACCTCCCGCGGATCGAGCTCGCTCCGCTGGAGCAGCTCGGCCACCACGGTGCGCCCGAGGTCGAGCGCGCTCATGCGCCGGTACGCCGTGCCCGACTTCGCGAAGGGGGTGCGGAGCCCCGCGACGATCGCGATCCGCTCGCTCTTGCCCTCGCTCTTGCCGCCGTTCCCTGCGCGCCCATTCCCTTTTTTGCCCATGTGTCCTCCGGGAGGTCGTGGCGCTCGCTGAATGAATCCCCATTCAGTCGAGCTGGACGAGGGTGGATCCATTGACGCGAAGTGTCAAGCGGCCCGGGAATCTGGGCGGGTGCGTCGACCTGTGGTAACGACCGCCCATGTCCAGCCTGACGGAAGTGCTCACGAACGAGACCAAGAAGCCGGCCGTGGTCAACGACTGCCTCGCGCTGATCGACGCGGAGGTCGGCGACAAAGGCGGCATTTCCGGGCTCGCGATCAAGGCCGGCTACGCCGCGGTGAAGGGGGTCAAGCCCGGCTTCATCAAGCAGGTCGTGTCCGATCTGCTCCCCGAGTTCGCGACCGCGCTCGACCCCATTTACCAGGACGCGAAGGCCGGCAGCAAAGGCATCGCCGACTTCTTCACGTCGCAGACCAGCCGCGTCGCCGACGCGCTCCTCGCCATCACCGACGCGAAGGCGGAGCGCTCGAAGAGCGGCGTGGTCAAGGGGACGTACGACAAGCTCCGCGGCACGGCGAAGAAGAACGTCGAAGCCGCCGTCCCTCGCCTCGGGAAGGTGATCGAGAAGCATTCGGCCTCGTCCTGACGCGCTCGCCGTGACGCCTCCCTCCTGACGCGCCCCGGCATCGGCGCGATGGGGGCATCGACACACCGCGTCGCCCAGCGCATCGGCGGCGCGGACGAAGGAGCGGGCCGCGCCTCGTTCGCGCGTGCGCCCGCTGCCCGCCGCGCCGACCGGCGCGGCTACGGCTCGCTTCGCGGCTTCGCCGGCCGGCGCGCGGACCGCGTCAGTTCGACGGGACGGCGGCGCCGGTGGCGGAGTCGTCGAGGAGGTCGCCGATGTTGTTCACCACCGCGTCGCGCCCGGTGAGCTGCCCGGTCTTCCGATCGAGCCAGTTCCACTCGACGAACTTCACGATCGACGAGTGCTCCATGACGACGTGGGAGACGTAGTTGGTCTTCACGAAGTTGCCGATCGCGATGAGCGGCACGCGCGTCCCGTACGGCTCGTGATCGGCCGTGCTGTCGGGCGGCGGCGCGACGTGGTCGAAGTAGCCGCCGCCTTCGTCGTAGGTGACGAGCACCAGCGTGTCGGCCGCGTATTTCGAGCCGCTGATCGCGGAGACCACGTCGCTCACGAACTTGACGCCGGCGCTGATCGTCGTGCCCAGCCCCGGGTGCTCGCTGTGGTAGCCGATCCCCTTCACGAACGAGACCGACGGGAGCTTCCCCGCGCCGATGTCCTCGGCGAACGAGCCGTAGTCGCGCATGGTCGCCGGGTCGTCGCGGGTCTTCGGGTAGTACGCGAACGGGTCGTCGCTCGGGTCGTAGATGCACGGGTAGTTCTGGAGGCCGATCTCGCAGTCGGCGGGGGCCGTCGGGCACGCGCCCTTGGCGGCGGCGTCCACCGCGGCCTTGTACCCCTCGGCGTAGAACGACCACGGCACCTTCGCGCCGGTGAGCAGATCGCCGATGGTCTCGCCGGTGAGCTCGCTCGGGTTCGCGTTCGCGTTGCACGTCGCCGACACGCCCTTCGGGGTCACCGCGTTGTCGGTGAAGACGAACTGCGCGCGCGCGAAATACATGTCGTTCGACGAGCTCTGTCCGGCGAGCGGCTGGAAGTAGCGGTCGGCGATCGCGCCGCTCTTCGCGTAGTCGCGGTACGTCTTCACGGCGTCGCCGGCGTACGCGAAGTTCTTCGGATCGGAGCAGTCCGCCCCGGCGACGTAGCGGTCCATCTTGCCGCCGTTCATCTCTTGGAGCTCGCACGCCTGCTCGTGGATCGGGTCGAAGAGGGCGTTCTTCGTGTCGTCGAGGACGACCGGCGACGCGCCCGAAGGCTCGGTCGCGGGCCCGGCCTCGCAGCACGCGGGCCCCGCGTTGCACGTCGGGTTCGACCCGGTCGGCGCCGTGCAATACGTGCCGAAATACGCGTCGAACGTGTGGTTCTCCTGAATCACCACGACGAGGTGCTGGATCTTGGTCGCCGTCGGCACCGTCCCGTCGCCGCCGGCCGCGTCGCCGCCTTCCCCGACCGCTCCGCCGTCGGACGGGCCCCCGTCCGACGCCGGCGTGTCGTTCGTGCTGGTCGAGCTGCACGCGACGACGGCGCACAGGCTCACGATGGGAGCCATCGGAACGAAGAGGGGGAACGCGCGCATCTCCCAAGCCTACCGCCCCGGAGGCGCCCTGTGACGGTTTGGTGTCGCGCTCGACGCGCCCGCGACCGCGCCGGAGGCGACGCGGGGCGACGGCGCGACCGTCACGCCGCCCCGGTCACTTCGGCTTGGCGAAGATGCCAAACTTGTATTTGCCCTGCCCCGGGCCGTCGACCTCGAGGATGAAGTTGAGCGTCTGGTCCTCGTCCATGCACCACGGCTTGTCCGACTCGATGATGGAAATCGGGTGCGTGGTCTCGTCGACGGCGACGAGCGCGCCGCCGGTCTTCTGGACACGGATGTCGGTGTCGCCGAGCGACGCCTCGCCGACCGCGAAGATGCGGTAGCACATGCCGCCCGCCATCTTGATCGTGAAGGTGTCGCGCTTGTCCTTGGGCCCGAGCTCGGCGACCACCGGCTCGACGTACTGGAGCATCCCCGTGCTGTCGCCGCAGCTCTTCACGAGCAGCTCGAAGTCCTTGTCGTACTGGCCGGAGATCGAGAGCGTCGCCCAGCAATCTTTGTAGCCGACCGTCTGCTTCGGGAACCCCTTGCTCGACTTCGTCAGCGCCGGGGAGAGCGTCTTCTTCGCCGCGTCGTGGAACCCCTGGCCCGTCGGGAGATCGGTCGGCGTCTTGTGCTGCCCGCCGCGCGGCGCCTCGCCGAGCGTCTTGCCGGCCGTCGGCGGCGTGGCCGGGGCGGCGGCGGCGGTCGACGCCGTCGTCGCAGCCGGGTCCGCCGAAGCGACCGGCGGGGTGGTGGTCGCCGGGTCGGACGTCGACGCGGGCGGGGTCGAAGGTTGCGGTTGGCCGCCACCACACGCGAGGCCGAGAGCCACGAAGGGGAGGACGCTGAGGATTCCGAAAGTACGCATCGACCGAACGTACGTGAACGGATCGCCCGCGCCAAGGACCGGGATCTCGCCCGCGCGCTCCCGCCGCGCCCACTTCGCGCGGCTCCCGCGCGGCCGGCGCCGCGACGCTTCGCGAAAGCAGCCGCGCCAAAGGCGCGGCAAAACAAGACCGATGCTGGTGGGCCAAGACAGACTTGAACTGTCAGCCAACGGATTAAGAGTCCGCTGCTCTACCAATTGAGCTATTGGCCCGGAACGGTCCACGCATCTAGATGGGCCTACGCTCACTGTCAAGCGAAGTGTCGCGAGGCCCCGCTCGGCGAACGGCCGGACGGGGCTCGAACAGCGAGAAGCAGCGCGATTTTTGGGCGCTCTGGCCCCGCGACTTTTGTTAGGTTCCCCGCGTCTTGCACTACCCCTACACGGAGTCCTGGAGCGACGCCGTGGTGGCGGCCCAGTCGTCGTTGGCGATCGTCGCCACGGCGATGATCGTCGCGCGCCCGATTCGGCCGAAGATTTCGTCGGTCCTGTTCCTCGGGGCGGTGTGGCTGACGGCATTCCTCCCGATCGAGCCGAAGCTCCTCGCCAAGTTCGGGGTGGTGGTGGCCGAGGGGCACGTGGTGCGCCTGCTGCGCATCGCGACGACGGTCGTGACCGTGGCGTTCTTCGTCGCGAAGCCGCGGTGGGTCGCGGTCATCGCGCCGCTCGGACAGGGGGCGCTGTGGTGGCTGTGCAGCTACCTGATCGACTCGGACCTCGAGCTCACCGCGGTGCACCTCGGGTGGTTCGGCGCGCTCTACGGCTTCTACGACCGCTTCGCGCGCCGCGTGGAGGTCCGGCACCGGGCGGGGTGGCGCGCCCCGCCGCGGACCTCCTGGTTCGAGCGCGCGTGGGAGCGGGAGGAGCGCTCGCGGACCGAGCCGCCGCGCCGGTCGTACCCGTGGCACGACGCCGGCCTCTTCGCGATCGCGATGACGCTCGGCGCGCTGGTCTCGAGCGGCGTCCTCCACCGCTTTTGCAACAGCGGCGACGAGTGGGCGAACACGTACCAGGCCGACGTCTTCGCGCATTTCAAGGCGTACGGCACGCCGCCCCCGTGCCCCGGCGCGTTCCAGAACTACTGGGTCTTTTATTACATGGGGCGCGCGTTCTCCCAGTACACGCCGGGGTGGCCGCTCGTGATGGCGCCGTTTCAGCGCGTGAACGTCCCGTGGATGGCCGCGCCGTTCGTCTCGGGGGTCCTCGCGGTCGGCGTGGCGGCGCTCTCGCGGCGCGTCGCGCGCGGCACCGACGGCGTCTCGGAGCGGGGCGTCGCGGCCGCGGGGATCGCGGGGGCGCTGGCGGTGACGTTCTGCGCCTCGCAGGCGCTCATGTCCGGGTCGCGCTACCCGCACACCCTCGTCTGCGCGTCGTTCGCCTGGTCGGCCGAGCTCCTGTCGCGGATCACGCACGATCGGCCGGCCCGCGGCGCGCAGTGGCGGTACGGGCTCGCCCTCGGCGCCGTCCTCGCGCTCCTCCTCGGGACGCGGCCGACCGACGGCGCGACGCTCGGCGTCGGGTTCTTCTCGTACTTCTGCTACTCGCTCGTGCGGCTGCGGATCCGGTGGCGCGCGGTCCTCGCGACGTCGCTCGGCTTCGGGCTCGTGGCGGGGCTGGTGCTCGTCATCCTGCACGCGCAGACCGGCGCGTGGTTCAAGACCGGGTACGAGCTCGCGCCCGAGTTCTGGCCGTGGCTCGACTTCAAGCTGAGCGCCCCGCCCCCGGAGCTGGTGAAGCGCGCCGTGCCGATCGGCGCGATGATCTACTGCTATTTCCCGTGCGTCCCGGCGATCGGCC
>Ga0207710_10001911_pt1 | contig 9984 bp, 10 predicted proteins | sample KBSS24metaG_FD_184400 | JGI IMG/M metagenome (GOLD analysis project Ga0207710, IMG submission 184400) | Switchgrass rhizosphere microbial communities from Kellogg Biological Station, Michigan, USA - KBS S2-4 metaG (SPAdes) (version 2) | ecosystem: Host-associated > Plants > Roots > Rhizosphere >...
CGTCCAGCGCCGGAATCCAGCTCTGGACGATATTGTTGACATAGCCGGGACGGAAGAAGGCGCCGGTCGCGCAGAACAGGCAGCCGGCATGATCGCCCCAGCGCACGCCGGTGCCGTGCCGGAAACATTCTTCCACCTTGGGCTCGGCCTCGATCATCGCCGCCGCCAGCTCGAACGCGCCGGCCAGATAGACCGGGCTGTCGCGCACGGTGAAGACCATTGCCTGCTCCGGCGACAGGCTGAAGCGGTCGCCGTCCGGATCATGGTCGACATAGCCGTTCGCCGCCTGCGCCAGCGCCCATTCGCGGACATAACGCTCATGCAGCCCGCCCGCGCGCGCGGCGAGTTCGGCGGCCGTCGCCGGCCCCTGCTGGAGCGCGTCGAACAGCCCCAGCCGCAGGCCGATGCGCACGGTCGGCACGCTCATCGCCCCGCCCAGATCGGACAGCATCTTGCCGATGAAGCTGTCGAGCTTCGCCGAATCGATCTCTACGGCCATCATGCACCCCGCTGAAGGTGGTGGACTCGGAAGACCCCGGATAGGCCGCCATCATACGCTTCGCATCGACAATGGGCGAGGTGGAAATGCGCTGGCTTGGTCTGCAGCGACAGCCCACTTGGGTAAGCAGTTGTGGTCGCAAAGGTCGCGCTCAACCCCTCTACCGCTTGCGGGAGAGGGACAGACTCGCGAAGCGAGTCAGGGTGAGGGCCTGAGCGTGGCCCGCCCTACAGGCCCTCACCCTCGCCGCCTTCGGCGTCTTTCCCTCTCCCGTAAGCGGTAGAGGGTAGAAGCAAGCCCCTCACCCAAATCCCCCAACCCGACTTGCACCCACCGCCCCATCCGTCAGGATGCCCCGATGAAATTCCCGCCCAACCCCGAACAGCCCGCCCTCGAATCCGACCGCGCCACCCCGATCTCGGACGTCGCCACCGTCCGCGCGATCCTGATCGCCGCCGCCCGCGCCGGCGAGGTGCTCAGCTATTCGGGCATGCTCCACGCACTCGGCCACCGCTTCACCCGCCCGAAGATGCGCGCCTTGTGCAGGACGCTGGACGCGATCGATCAGGCCGCGCTCGCCGCCGGCGAACCCGAACTGGCGGTGCTGGTCGTCCGCGAATCCGATCGCCTGCCCGGCCAGGGCTGGTGGTCCGGCGCCCGCATCGCGTTCGAACTCGACGGCGCCGACTGGACCGGCCCGCAGGCCCGCGCGCTCGTCCGCCGCCTCCAGGCCGAAGCGTTCGCCCACTGGCAAAGCTGAGGCCAGCACGTAAGAGGGACAAACTGCGGGCGGGGGTTTGAGACTATCCTGCTCCCGGGCGAAGGCCGGGGCCCAGGAGTCGCACGCTCGGCGTGGCGACTCCTGGGCCCGCTGCCCGGACTTTTGCCCCTGTTACCTCACAACCCGTCGAGGCCCTTGCTGACCAGGATATTCACCGCAACGCGGCGGTTCTGGTACTTGCCTTCGGCGGACTCGTTGTCCGCCAACGGGTCCGCTTCGGCCATCCCGGTGGGGGTCAGCATGCGATAGGGTTTCCAGTGGCAGACCTGCTGAAGATAATTCACGACGCGCGCGGCGCGCTTTTCGCTGAGCGCCTGGTTGTATTCCTCGCTTCCCGTCGAATCGGTGTAGCCCACGACCAGCAGCAGGGCATTGTCCATCCCCTCGGCCGAGGCCGCCGTGGCGCAGAGATCGTTCTTCGCCTGGGCGGACAGCACCGCCTTGCCGGTGTCGAAGTTCACGTTCGTCGTGTTTTTGACGTTGTATTGATCGATATCGGCCATGCGGCCGCGCAACGCTTCGGTTGCCGCAGTCTGTTCGCCAAAGCGCTGGTCGGTGCCGCTACGGATCATCGATGCGGTCTTCAGGTCATTCTTCTTGAGATCGATCACGCTCGCCGTCAGCCCATCGCCCGATTGCACTGTCTTGACGGCAACCGGCAGGCCGTTGAGCAGTGACGCCGCGGCAAGCTTGCTGCGGCTGAGGCCCAGAAATCCCCCGCGGGCCTTGATCCGCGTGGCATCATTGATGGCGATAACCGTGTTGGTGCCGTCGGCGGCCGTGACCTGCATCTTGTCGCCGCTGCGCGCGGAGATGATGCCGTCAATCTCGGGTCCTTTGGTCGTCTCGGCCGTTTGAGGCGCAGGCTCGCTCGCGATGGTCGTCGAGATGTCGGCCGCGGGCGGCTCCTGCGCCTCCTGAGCCAGGCTAGCCGACGCCGGCCCGGCCAGCATGGCAAGCACGATGAGAAGTTTTGGACTTTTCGACATGACATTCATTGCGCGACTCCTTCAAACTCGATCAGTCGGGCCCGCGTAACCGCAGCTTCGCGTCCGACCGCCATCCGCATGATGCTGTACCGGGCTGTCAGAACCCTCTTCGTCCAGCTTCATCAGGATGTGCGGCAGGTCGTTGCACCCCTGAATGTCCTGCGTGTTCAGGCCAACCTTGCTGGGAGATGAACAACCCCGGCAACATGGCGGGCTGCGCGGGTGGTTCGCATCCATCGTGCGACGAACCGATGATTGGCCGCACACACGGCCGTTCATGCGCTGGTGGGTCGCCAATGTGGACGGACGCCGCATTGCGGGCTTCTCCGGACGCGGCGACACCCCTCCGTCAGCCCTTCGGGGCGAGCGGGTCGATCATGGCCCCGGCACGACCCGCTCGCCACTTCAAGCATCCGCCCGCGTGGATGCGCCGAAGCACCCCTCCGCGTCAGGGAGGGTTTTGATCTGCGTATCGACGCGCCTCTTTCCGGGCGTCTCCTAAATCGCGTGCCGCGACGCGCCGCTGCCGAACGGCACGACCATGTTGCGCACATCGTGACCGATATCGGCGCGGCCCAGGAACGCGATGCCCGCCTCGGCGCACCAGCGCCGTGCGATCTGCACCTCGTCCTCGCCGAACGGCACGTCATTGTCGTCGATCCGGCTGCACCGGCCGAGCCGCAGCCCGGATATTCCGCGCACGCCCGGATTGGCGGTGACATGCGCCATCGCGCGGTCGATCGCGTAGAGATATTCGCTGATCTCCTCGACCATCAGCACATGGCCGGCGAGATCGGGCAGCCACGGCGTGCCGACGAGGTGAGAGAGAATCGTCAGGTTGAACGCGGCGGTCTTTTCGCCTGGAACCACCGATGGTTCGAGCGAAGCGGGATCGCGCCGTACCAGCCAGTCGAGCGCACGCGTCACCGCCGCCTTTCCCCCGTCGAGATTGATGTCGTTGGCCATCGGACCGTGCGCGACATCGGTGAAGCCGGCGCCATACAAGGCGCCGAGCAATGTACCGGCGTCGCTGTAACCGAGCCAGCGTTTCGCCGCCGCCGCTTCGCCCAGCAGCGGCATCACCATGCCGACGATCCGCGCCGCGCCATATCCGCCGCGCGCGAACCAGATCGCGTCGATCGCCGGATCGTTCGCCATCTCCGCCAGCGCGCCGGCGCGTTCGGCATCGGTGCCGGCAAAATGGCCCGACGACAGGAAGCATTGCGGGTGGAACAGCAGTTCGGGCGCGTCGGCACCGAGATGCGCCGCCGCAAGCGCCGTCACCGCGTCGGCGGTTTCCGGCTCCAGCCGGCGTGCGGGCGCGACCACCCCGATCCGCATCCAGCCGTCTCCCCCGCTTGTCGACCGTGCAAAAAGCGTCAATAGCCGCGCGCGATGATCGGCGGCAAATCCTTCTTCTTCATCGGGATCGGTGGCAGCGGCATGATGCCGCTGGCGCTGATCCTGCGCGCGCGCGGCGAGACCGTCGCCGGCTCGGACCGCAGCCTCGACCAGGAAGGCGAGAGCGCCAAGTTCGACTATCTGCGCGGGCAAGGCATCGCCCTGTTCGCGCAGGACGGCAGCGGCGTCGTCTCGAAGGACCAGATCGTCATCGCCTCGGCGGCGATCGAGGACAGCGTGCCCGACATGGCGGCAGCGCGTCAGATCGGCGCGCTGCGGCTGAGCCGTGCCGAACTGCTCGCCAGCCTGTTCAACGAATCGGCGCATGGCATCGGCATCGCCGGCACCAGCGGCAAATCGACCGTCACCGGCATGATCGCTTGGATCCTCCACGCATTGGGCCGCGATCCGACCGTGATGAACGGCGCCGTGATGAAGAATTTCGTCAGCGACGACGCCCCGTTCGCCAGTGCGCTGGTTGGGCAGGGTGACGTCTTCGTCTGCGAGGTCGACGAGAGCGACGGATCGATCGCGCTCTACCGGCCCGATGTCGCGGTGGTGGGCAACATCTCGCTCGACCACAAGCCGCTCTCCGAACTGCGCGCGCTGTTCGGCGACTTCGTCGCGCGCGCGCGAACCGCGGTGATCAATCTCGACAATATGGACAGCGCAGCGCTGGTCGCGGGCCTGGGATCGGTGGTGACCTATGGCATCGAGCGGCCTTCGGCGATGCTGCGCGCGACCGACATCGTCGCGCATCCGTTCGCTGTCGATTTCAGCCTCGTGACGTCGGAGCGAAGCCTGGAGGTGTCTTTGCAGGTTCCGGGCCTGCACAATGTCTCCAACGCGCTGGCAGCACTGGGAGCCGCGATGGCACTCGGCATACCGATCGAGGACGCCGTGGGGGCGATCGCGGGCTTCGCCGGCCTGCGGCGGCGCTTCGATCTGGTCGGCGAGGCAGCGGGCGTGGCCGTGCTCGACGATTTCGGCCACAACCCCGACAAGATCGCCGCGACGCTGACGACGCTCCACGCCTTTCCGGGGCGCCTGCTGCTGCTGTTCCAGCCGCATGGCTATGGCCCGCTGAAGGTGATGCGCGAGGCGCTGATCGACTGTTTCGCGACCAACATGGCCGCCGACGATGTGCTGGTCATGCCCGATCCGGTCTATCGCGGCGGCACCGTCAATCGCGAGGTCGGCAGCGCCGAGATCGTCGCAGGCGTGGCCGCGGCCGGCCGGAGCGCGCAGCATCTGCCGCTGCGCGAGGATTGCGCCGCAGCGCTGGTCGCGATGGCGCGGTCGGGTGACCGGATCGTCGTGATGGGCGCGCGCGACGACAGCCTGCCGGACTTCGCGCGCGGCATCGTCACCGCGCTGGGCGGGTGACGCTCGTGCGCCGATGTGGCAAGATGCGGCCGATCACCGCGCTTCGGGAGCGACCATGTTCCGCAGATACTTTCTCGCCCATCCCGCCGACGTCGGCGAAACCTATGGCCAGCATCTGCTGGCGGCCGGGCGTTTCGGCCTGGCGATGACGGCAGGCGGGATCGCCTGCATGATCCATGCGATCGTGCCCGGCTGGTTCCCGACGCGCGGCAGTGACACGGTCGCCAGCCTTTATCGTCAGATGGTCGCCAAGCGCGCACGCGCGCGCGACGCGGCGATCGAGATGCGTACCGTCGAATGGGTGATCTGACCGCCGCATGAGCAATCCGTCCTTCTTCGTCCGGCCCGATGGTGTCCGCCTGGCCTATCGGCTGCGCGATGGCGCGGGTCCGACGATCGTCTTCCTGCCGGGCTACATGTCCGACATGGAGGGGACCAAGGCGCTCGCGCTCGACGCCTGGGCGGCGCGCGAGGGGCGGGCGATGCTGCGACTCGATTATGCGGGCTGCGGCGCGAGCGAGGGCGATTTCGAGACCGCGACGCTGACCGGCTGGCGCGACGACGCACTGCTGCTGATCGACGCGCTGACGCAAGGGCCGCTGATCCTCGTCGGTTCGTCGATGGGCGCGTGGCTGATGCTGCTGGTGGCGCTGGCGCGGCCCGACCGCGTCGCCGGCATCGTCGGCATCGCCGCCGCGCCCGATTTCACCGATTGGGGCTTCACGCAGGACAAGAAGCTGGAACTGCTGTCGCGCGGGCGGCTGGAGGAGCCGTCCGAATATTCGGACACGCCCTATGTCACCACCCGCGCCTTCTGGCAGTCGGGCGAAGCCAACCGGCTGCTCCACGCGGAGATCGCAATCGCATGCCCGGCGCGGCTGCTGCACGGCCAGCGCGATCGCGACGTGCCGTGGGAATATGCGATCCACCTCGCACGGCGGCTGCGTTCAGCCGACGTGCAGACTCTGCTGGTCAAGGACGGCGACCACCGCCTTTCGCGCGATGCCGACATCAGGCGGCTGATCGCGACGGTGGCAGAACTCGCCTCGATACCGAACTCGCCCTGATGCCGGAGACGTCGTGATCCTGTTCTCCCTGTTGATGCTTGCCCAGGCCGCCACGGCGCCCGGACCGCCCGACCCCACGGCAAAAGCACCGCCACGCCGGCCCGAGACATCGCCATCGGAGCCGCGCTTGCCGGGGGTGAAGTCGACGCCCACCGGTGAACGCGCGGTGCGCCCCCCGGCCGCCACGGTGCCGCTCCACGAAAACGCCGCGCGCTTCGAACATTGTGCCGACACCGCGGTCGATGCGCCCGAGAAGGCGATCGAGGAAGCCAATGCCTGGCGGATCGGCGGGGGCGATTTCCTCGCGCGCCAGTGTCTGGGACTTGCCTATGCGCAGCTCGAACGCTGGCCCGCGGCATCGTCGGCATTCGAGCAGGGAGCACGGGAAGCGGAGGCCACCAACGCGGTCGCCGCCGCCAATCTGTGGGTCCAGTCGGGCAATGCCGCGCTGGCGGCGGCGCAACCGGCGCGCGCGCAACAGGCGCTCAACGCCGCGCTGGCGAGCGGCCTGCTGACGGGCGAGCAACGCGGCGAGGCGCATCTCGATCGCGCCCGTGCACTGGTCGCCCTCGGCGACAACAAGGGCGCCCGCGCCGATCTCGACCGCGCGCTCGAATTCGTCCCCAATGATCCGCTGACATGGCTGCTTTCGGCCACGCTCGCGCGGCGGATGGACGATCTCGATCGAGCGCAGGCCGATATCGGCGAGGCCGCGAGGCGATCGCCCGACGATGCCTCGGTCGCCTACGAGGCCGGCGTGATCGCGATGCAATCGGGCTCGACCGAGGCGGCGCGGGTGGCGTGGAAGGGGGCGATCGCGACGCAGCCGGGCAGCGCCGGCGCGAAAGCCGCGGAAGCGGCGCTGGCGCAGATCGACGCGTCCGAGCCGGCAGCGCCAACGCCGAAACCGTGATTTCATCGGAGGACCGACTCGATATTGTCGCTGCCGTGGCCTAAATGGCGGCCATGAAATATCTCCACACCATGATCCGCGTCACCGATCCGGTCGCGACCGTCCGCTTCTTCGAGCTGCTCGGCCTGAAGGAGATCAAGCGGTTCGACAACGAGAAAGGCCGTTTCACCCTGATCTTCCTCGCCGCCCCGGGCGACGAGGATGCGCAGGTCGAGCTGACCCACAATTGGGACCCGGAAGCCTATGATGGCGGCCGCAATTTCGGCCACCTCGCCTATCGGGTCGACGACATCTACGCGACCTGCCAGCGGCTGATGGACGCCGGCGTGACGATCAACCGCCCGCCGCGCGACGGCCACATGGCGTTCGTGCGCACGCCCGACAACATTTCGATCGAGCTGCTGCAGGACGGCCATCTCGAGCCTGCCGAACCCTGGGCATCGATGCCGAATACGGGCGTGTGGTAAAAGCAGGCCTCGACGGGATCGCGGCCGCGGCACCGATCATCCAGGCGCCGATGGCCGGTGCCGGCGGCGTCGATCTCGCCATTGCCGTGATCCGCGGCGGCGGCATCGGCTCGCTGCCCTGTGCGCTGGTCGACGCGGACACCGCGATCGCGCAGGCCGCGGCTGTCCGTGCGGCGGGGGCGGGGCCGCTCAACCTCAACTTCTTCTGCCATGTCCTGCCCGAAGCCGCCGACGAGACGCGCTGGCGGGCACTGCTCGCGCCCTATTATGCCGAATATGGCGTCGGTCCGCCGGCCACGCCGCCGCCGCTCCGCCAGCCCTTCGATGCGACGATGTGCGCCGCCGTCGAGCAAATCCGGCCCGAGATCGTCAGTTTCCATTTCGGCCTACCCGACGCCGCGCTGCTCGAGCGCGTCCGCGCGACCGGCGCGCTGATCTTGTCCTCCGCCACGACCGTCGCCGAAGCGCGCTGGCTGGCGGCGCGCGGCGTCGACATGATCGTTGCGCAGGGCTTCGAGGCCGGCGGCCATTCGGGTCATTTTCTGCCGCGCCCGCCCGGCACCGCCATGGGGCTGTTCGCGCTGCTGCCGCAGATCGCCGATGCGGTCGGCGTGCCGGTGATCGCGGCCGGCGGCATCGGCGACGCGCGCGGGATCGCCGCCGCCTTCGCGCTGGGGGCGAGCGCGGTGCAGATCGGCACCGCCTATCTCCATACGCCGGAAGCGACGATCGGCGCGGCGCATCGCGCCTTGCTGTCGAGCGAAGCCGCCGAAACGACGCGCCTGACCAATCTGATCACCGGCCGTCCGGCGCGCGGCCTGCCCAATCGCCTGATCGAGGAACACGGACCGATCAACGACGCGGCGCCACCCTTCCCGCATGCGTCGACCGCGCTCGCCGAGCTACGCAAGGCGGCCGAGTCGCTGGGCCGTACCGATTTCTCGACGATGTGGAGCGGTCAGGCGGCGCGACTCGGTACCGCCGAACCCGCCGAGGCGTTGACGCGGCGGCTGGCCGACGCGGCGCTTGCGCTGCGCGCGCGATTATAGGAGGCGTAGCGCCATGATCGAGATCGTCCGCATCCCCGTGCTTTCCGACAATTATGTGTGGCTGGTCCATGAGCCCGACAGCGGCGAGACGATGGTCGTCGATCCCGCGGTCGCCGGGCCGGTGCTCGACGAAGCCGATCGGCTCGGCTGGCGGATCACGCAGATCTGGAACACGCACTGGCACCCCGACCACACCGGCGGCAATGCGGAGATCAAGGCGGCGACCGGCTGCACGATCACCGGCCCGCGCGCCGAGCAGGACCGCATCCCGACGCTCGACGTGATGGTGGCCGAGGGCGACCATGCGCGGCTGGGCGCGGTGACCGCGGATGTGATCGACGTACCGGCGCATACCGCCGGCCACATCGCCTATCATCTGCCGTCCGAGGGCGTCGTGTTCGTCGGCGACACCCTGTTCGCAATGGGCTGCGGCCGGCTGTTCGAGGGCACCGCCGACCAGATGTTCGCCAATATGCGCAAGCTCGATGCGCTGCCCGGCGCGACCACCGTCTATTGCGCGCATGAATATACCCAGTCGAACGGTCGCTATGCGCTGGTCGCCGAGCCCGACAATGTCGCGCTGGCCGAACGGATGCGCGCGGTGGATGCCGCGCGTGCGGCGGGCGAGGCGACGGTGCCGACGACGATCGATCTCGAACGCGCGACCAATCCGTTCATGCGCGCGCGCGATGTCGCCGAACTGGCCGAACGGCGCGCGGCCAAGGACAATTTCCGCGGCTGATCAGAGCTCGACCGCAAACGGCCCTTCCGCCGCCGGCGTGATGCGCTCGCCCGCCCATAATTTCGCCACGCGGGGCCCGAGAAAATCGCCCGGACCCTGCACGAAGCGCGGCCCGCCGAACGTCTCGATCGTATCGAGCTGCCGACCGACCGCCACCCGATCCTGCCGCACCACCGGTGCGAGGAACAGCCGGATCGCCGCCTGCTTCAGCCAGGCCGGCGCGCGCCCCTTGCGCGTGGTGAAGCAGGCGAACGGGCGGAAGTGCGTATCGTCCTCGGGCGTGAAGAAGGCGGTGACGCACAAGGTCAGCGCCGTCTTGCCTTCCCAGCGCGCTTCGATCGTCGCCGGCGGATAGAAGCGGGTGACGCTACGCGCGCGGCCGCCGCTTTCAAGCGCGCGTGACATCAGCCCGAGATCGGGCCGGTCCTGCTCGATCACCGCCTCGATGCCGTCGGCCCAGGCGTTGACGCGCATCATCACCGGCATCCGGCGCCCGGCGCGGCGGATGAAACCGTCATGGATGAAATTGGTGTGGAAGGGATCGAGCACATTCTCGATCGCATCGAGCGCGCGGCCGCGCCAGCGCCCCTGCGCCCACCAGAAATGATCATGATCGGGATCACCCAGCAGCGGCGGCAGGCTGAGGTCGGCGCGCTCACCGCCTGCAAGCCGGACGAAGATCGCGCCATG
>Ga0207710_10001920_pt1 | contig 9955 bp, 6 predicted proteins | sample KBSS24metaG_FD_184400 | JGI IMG/M metagenome (GOLD analysis project Ga0207710, IMG submission 184400) | Switchgrass rhizosphere microbial communities from Kellogg Biological Station, Michigan, USA - KBS S2-4 metaG (SPAdes) (version 2) | ecosystem: Host-associated > Plants > Roots > Rhizosphere >...
AAGGCTTTCTTTTTATCTGGTCATAGGTTATTTTGGCTGTTACCTGGTCTGAACAAAAAAAGACAACTGCATCCACACTTTTATTCCAATTGTAGTTCTTTTTATTGGCTTCATATAATGCCAGCAATGCAGCAGAATCATTTTGCGCTTTATTCCACACCTCTTGTTGCATTATTTCAAAAAAGAGATTGCCATCACGAAACTCTTCCATTTGTCTTCGAAAATCATCATTGAATTGTTCAAGATGATCATGATAATAATCGAACATAGCCGAATGGATATACTCGTCCATTAACTGATCATTTAGTTTTATCCTGTTATCGGAAGTATATCGATGCGTTTGAGCATACAATATCCAGTCAGATACTTTATAGGCAGAATCACCAATAAAAAACAGGGGCGAATCTGAATTCATTGAAATATTTCCTCCGAGGGGTTTATAATCAAGCAAACTGTCCGACAGCTTCCAGAATATTGCATCATTATAATTAGCTTTTCTGAAACCTGCTTTATTTACACGATCATAAATAAAACTGCTGGAAGCTTTCCATCGGCCATCAGCAGTTATTTTTTGCTGAAGGTCTTTTTGATTTTGCTTATTATCAATATCTGTAATTATTGGTTTTACAGAAACTCTTTTTATTATATGCCAGCCATGTGAAGTATAAAACGGTTTGGATACAGAACCATCTTTTGGTAAACTCCACACAATATTTTCGAACGCTGGATCATATTGGCCAACTCCGATATCAGGCAAAGTGCCGCCGGTAGCAGCGCTTATATAATCATTACTATATGCAATTGCCAGTTTTGAAAAATCATCTCCGGCCATTATTCGGTTGTACAATGAATCCGCAAGCAATTTCAAATGTTTTTTTGTTGCCTCATCTGCATTGGGAGGATTTGCCACCAGTATTTGCTGAATTCTTATTTTACCAACCGCTTTTCTTTCTCCAAGATTTTTGAAAATATGATAACCGATCTTTGAACGATATGGCTTACTGTATTTACCAACAGGAGTTGAATAAATGATATTTTCAAATTCATAGGGTAAAGTAAATACAGTAATATAACCCATGTCTCCTTTATTGGTTTTTGCTGAAGGATCGTTTGATGTTTGCTGTGCTATCGACAAAAAGTCCTCACCTTTTTGCAGCCGTTTTAATACAGCCTCGATCTTTTGTCTTGCCGCCGCTGTATCAGTAGCGCCATTATCATTTTTAAATGAAATAAAAATGTGGGCCACATGAATATCTTTAAGGCTGCGCTGAAAAGCTTCTTTGCTTAAACGGTTTACAGTGACCGGGTCGCTCATATAACCGTCGATGATCTGCGATCTGAGATTATTTACCTCTTCTTTTATTTGCGGTAAAGTATCATAGCCTTTTTCATAAGCCTCACGGATCTTTAGTTTTGATTTTATATACAAATCAAGGTAATCGCTGATGGCTTTAGCTTTATTGGTTGTTGGTGTAGTATTGTTTTTATTGTAAGCCCTGAGAAAATCTTTTGCATCAGCAGAATATTTTCCATAAGTAAACAAGGTCTGGGTTGAGCCGCTGATTGTAATACATGCGGCTATAAGTGCAATGAAGCATCTTTTATTCATAGATTTGAATTTTTCAAAATTGATCACTGACCGCTTAATTTTAATTGCAACACTTCGTCTATTTGCTCATAGGTCAGTTTTTTTGCTACGATCCTTTTGTCTTTGTCCAACAAATATAATGTAGGAAAGCTAAGCACATCATAGAGTTGGGAATAGCCTGGTATGTTTGCATCTATTCTTGCTTTATCATCGGCTTTTGAATAGTAAACATGCAACCACTCTAAATGATGACTGCCCACAAAGTCAAGCCAATCTTTTTTAGTGCCATCGGTTTCCTTTGCTACTGCATAAATCTTTAACCCCAGGGCTTTCCATTTGGCTTTATAAAATGAATCAAGCTTTGGTAATACCTCCTTACAATGTCCGCATGTGGGATCCCAGAAACATACTATTATATATGGCGCCTGTTGATCGTAAAGAGAAATAGTTTTACCATTACTGTCAGGTAATGAGATATTTTCAGCCAGTTTCCCAAAAATATTACTCATTAAACTATAAGCCCGGTCAGTAATAGTTTTTCTTCCCTGTGCAGTAAGCCATGTATATTCTTTTTGAGCAAAATATTTTTCAAACAAATGAACAAACACAGCATCTTCCCACATGTATTTTTGTACGAGATATCGATTCACAAATTTTAATAACAGAAACCGGGTCATTTCTTCATTAATACTTGCATAGCCAAGCATCCAATCTAATTCTTTGATAACTGAATCTGGATTTGGTACAACTAATTGAGTAAAATATTTATCAAGCTTTTCTTCAAAAAGCGTAGTATAAGCCAACCTGCCATCATAAAAATTCACGCCATCCCAATAATGGCTTTTAAAAAAGTTATATGATTCGATTGAATCTTCTTTGGTTTTAGGATTCTTTAATCGACCAGTAAGTATTGGCTCCCTCATTGTTATTAATAATGTACTGAGAATATTAGCAGGATATTTTTTTATAATGTCCTCCCTGTAATTCTGCACAGCTTTATCTGCATTTACTAATTTCTCATTCCATAAAATAGAATCCTGGGGGTTTGTCGCTTTTTTCAAATGATCTTTTACATCGGCAATTTCTTTTCCTTTTACCATCATGAATTGCTGGTAATTATTAAATACAATGTTATCAGGTGAGTTAACAAATTGGATTCCCTTTTTTATTGTGGATGTATCGGCGATAACTGAAAAATTCTGTTGTTTATCTATCAACACTTCAAAAAAACCGGATCTGTCAGGATAGCCAATCAAATAAATTCCGCCGGGAAGTGTTTTAGTTCCTTTAAAAATAGCTTCGCTTTTTTCATTCAATAATGCAGAGTCAATAATTGGATATTGTTTACCAAAATAATGTCCGAGGTAGATATATTGTTTTTTAAATGGCTTAAAGGTTACCTTGATATTATAAGCCGTTTGCGCAAAGGTGAAAATGGTGAATAATAAACTTAGTGGCAGTAAAATGCGTTTCATAAGTAAGAATGCTGCCTGTAGCTCAGGCAGGATTGGCAAAGATATTAAGCAGTTTTAAGAGTTTATAGTGCAAGTGGTTAAGGTTTATCAAAAGAGAAGACTTATTTATTTAAAAACTGGTTGCTTTTACTGGGTAAAACGATGATGGGCTTTTTTTAAACTTCTTAATGATATTTTTGACCGGTGAAAAGAAAAAAAGAAAACGTAATACTTGAGAAAATATTGGTGGAGGATTATGCTGCCGAAGGAAAATCTTTGGCAAGAGTGGATGGCAAGGTGATATTTATTGAAAATGCGGTGCCGGGCGATGTGGTTGATCTTCGCTTGGTAAAAAATAAAAAAGATTGGGCTGAGGGCATTCCTTTGCGGATACATTCTTTTTCTGCTGACAGGGTAGAGCCTTTTTGTTCTCATTTTGGAGTATGCGGTGGCTGCCAATGGCAAATGCTGCCTTATGACAAACAATTGCAGTATAAACAAAAACAGGTAGAAGAAACGCTGAAGCGGATAGGCAAGGTTTTATTGCCGGCGTTATTACCTATTATTGGCGCTGATGAAACAAGATATTATCGCAATAAACTCGAATATACTTTCGGAACAAAAGAATTCCTACCGCCCGACCAATTTGAAAATTTGAAAAGACAGAATGAATCTTCGAAAAGCGAGGATAGTGTATTGGTGGCTTCACCTAAAGAGGAAGGTCGGGAGAGAGCCGCAGTCGTTGGCTTTCACGCTAAGGGCTTTTTTGATAAGATCGTCGATATACAAACATGCTATTTGCAAGCCGAACCAACTAACGCTATCCGGCTTGCTATAAAAGAATATGCCAAACAAAATGAGCTGTCATTTTATGATATTAGAAATCATGTTGGTTTTTTAAGAACCATGCAGGTTCGGATCTGTACTACGAATGAAGTAATGGTGAATATCGTAGTTGCTGAAAACAATGAACAAAAATTAAAACCATTGATGGATCATGTATTATCAAAATTTCCTTCAATCACCACTTTATTATATACCATTAATACAAAATGGAATGATAGTCTTCATGATCTTCAACCCATCGCTTATTATGGCAAAGGCTATGTAATAGAAAAAATGGACGACTTTCAATTTATGATCGGGCCTAAATCTTTTTTTCAAACCAATACAAAGCAGGCGGAACAGCTATATAAGGTAACGAGGGGGTTTGCAGAGCTTTCGGGTAAAGAAACAGTGTATGATCTTTATTGTGGGGCAGGAAGCATTGGAATTTTTATAAGCAAAAAAGCAAAAAAAATCATTGGCGTAGATGTAATTGCTGCAGCAATCGAAGATGCAAAACAAAATGCGAAGATGAATGACCTGGCTTCGGCAGAATTTTATACAGGCGATGTAATTGATATTTGTAATGATGGATTTTTTGCAACACATGGCAAGCCGGATGTCATCATTACCGATCCTCCAAGAGCCGGCATGCATGAAAGGCTCGTAAAAAAAATCCTGGAGATAGCTGCACCCGTTGTTGTTTATGTAAGCTGCAACCCTGCCACGCAGGCAAGAGATCTGAATTTATTAAATGAGAAATACGGGGTAACAAAAATTCAACCGGTGGATATGTTTCCTCATACACATCATATAGAAAATGTGGTACAACTAAAATTGAAGTAGTTAAAGTTATTTTTTGCTCCTTTGCTTATTCTATAACAGCTAATTTTGCTCTTTATGAGCAATTTTCAATTTACAAGATCGGACCGGTTTCCTCCTATTATTAAAAATCTCATCATTATTAATGTGCTGGTCTGGCTGGCTCAAAAGCTTTTCGACAGGCAATACCAGCTAACAGATAAAATTGGTTTGTGGCCTATTCAATCTCCGCATTTCAAACCATACCAGATAGCGACTCACATGTTTGCTCATTCTCCCGATATGCTTTTCCATATTCTTTTTAATATGCTTGCATTATGGATGTTTGGAAGGATATTAGAAAATGTATGGGGAGCAAAAAGATTTTTGTTTTTTTATCTCGCTTGCGGTGTAGGAGCTGCTATTGCCCATCTTACAGTTGAATATTTTCAATACCAGGAAATAATTAATACAGCTCATCAATTAGAAGCCCAGGGAAATAGTGAGCTTGCTCAACAACTATTGGATCTTCCTGTGTATGCTGTTGGCGCTTCTGGTGCTGTGATGGGTGTATTAGTAGGCTTTGCGTTTTTATTTCCCAATACAGAACTTTTTATCATGTTTATTCCTGTTCCTATTAAAGCAAAATGGGCTGTTATTGGATATGTGGCTATTGATCTTTTTAGTGGTATAAGCAGAGTAAGCGGAGATAATGTTGCTCACTTTGCCCATCTTGGCGGGGCTATTACAGGATTTTTAATTGTACTTTTTTGGAACAAAACCAATAAAAAAACGTTGTATTGATAAGAATACATTAAGAAAAAAATCATAATTAAATTTATTTGTCCATCGTTTATAAACTGAATGGTCTCCGAACGACAATATAAACAAAGAATATCCCTGGGTCAGAGTAACAATACTTTAATATCACTGATCAGCATCTCTCTTGTGGTATTTATATTATTTGCCTTCACAAAAATGATCTGGATGTTTCGCTATGAGGATAAACAGGTAGCTCTCAACTATTTTAATAAAAATATTTTAAGCTGGTTCATCCTTCCTGCTGATTTTGATAAACTGGCAAGCCAGCCCTGGTCGATACTTACATATATGTTCGTACATGTTGGCATTTGGCAAACATTGGCAAATATGCTTTGGCTATGGTCCTTCGGATTTATCATGCAGGACCTCACAGGCAACAAAAAGATCATTCCTGTTTTTATTTATGGATCTATTGCGGGTGCCATTGGTTTCATGCTTGCTTATAATTTGTTGCCCTCATTACAATCCCAAATTCCTTATGCCAGTACTATGGGAGCATCTGCAGGCATAATGGCGATCGCTGTTTCAGTTACTATGGTAGCGCCTGGCTTTCGCATTTTCCCAATGATAGCAGGTGGCATACCACTTTGGGTATTGACTATAATATATTTTATAATCGATATTGGAGTTATTTTAAATGATACGGGAAATCTTGTTGCTCACCTGGCAGGCGCCTTTACCGGATTTGCATTTATGTTTTTCCTGCGTAAGGGTTATGACTGGAGTGAATGGATGAATAACTTCTTTGATTGGATAAGTAATCTTTTTAATCCTGATAAGCCTAAAAAAGGAAAGAGTATAAAGCAAGAGCTTTTTTACAAATCATCATCCAGGCCTTATACCAAAACTCCCAATATTACACAGGAGCGGATTGATAGTATTCTCGATAAGATCAATCAAAAGGGCTACCATTTTCTTACTGATGAAGAAAAAGAATTATTAAGAAAAGCCAGTAAGGAAGACTTGTAGCATTAATGACACGAATTAGCACTAATTGAATAGTTTTATTATATTCAAGTCCATTGAATTTGTGAAATTCGTATTATGCCCAGCAAGCTCCGACTCCTCACCAAGCGCCTTTTTATTTACGCTAATATAATTGTCGTCTTTTTTTTACTGCTTGCTTGTCTTGCGCCTTATCTCAATCCTAAACAATGGTGGTTCATTTCTTTTCTTGGGCTCGGTTTCCCTTTCCTTTTATTGACCGTAATACTGTTTTTACTAGTATGGTTGTTTATGTGGAGATTTCGTTTAGCTCTTATTTCTGCCGTCGCTTTAATAATCGGGATAAAAAGTATCAGTGTGTTTATTTCATTTCATCGCAAATCAACTTTCAATTATAAAAAAGAAATTAAGTCTATAAGAGTAGCTACCTGGAACGTAGCAAGATTCATCGAAATGATGAAAAACAATAACAAAGGCAGCCAGACAAGATTAAAAATGATGGATCTGCTTAAACAACAAAATGCAGATATCGTATGCTTACAGGAATTTTTTCATTCATTAGATTCAGCCTGGTACCAGAACATTGATTATATACAAAATAACCTGGACTATCCTTATTGGTATTTTTCTCATGATCTTGATGCAGACGTACACTACACAGGCTCTATTATTTTTTCCCGTTATCCCATTATAGATAGTGGAATGATTCGTTATCCCCGGCCTACATTGCCTGATGCGTTGATACATGCGGATATTAAAGTGAACGATGACACGATCCGTATCTATACTACACATCTGCAATCAATACAACTTGGCAAACAGGACTACCAAAGAATAGGAGAAATAGAAAGTGTTGAAGACAGCTTGCTCTATAATTCCCGAACCATTTTATCCAAAATAAAAAGAGGATTTACCAATCGCAGCATCCAGGCCCGCATCATTGCGCAACTTTTACAAGATAGTCCATACCCATTGTTGCTTTGTGCTGACCTGAACGATGTCCCAAATTCTTACACCTATTTTAAAGTTCGTGGTGATATGCAGGATGCCTTTTTAAAAAAGGGCTCAGGAATTGGCCGCACTTTTACAGCCATATCTCCCACACTGCGTATCGACTATATTTTTGCCGATGATCATTTCAGAATTAGGCAATTTAACCGCATTGTAAAAAACTACTCTGATCATTTTATGCTGCTCGCTGATGTGGAGCTTAATAAATAAACGGGAATGTTTATTTTTGAAACTTATCTGAATTTATGAGTGAATTGAAAGTTTATAATTCTTACAGCAGGCACAAAGAAATTTTTACTCCCATTACACAGGGTCATGTAGGCATGTATGTGTGCGGGCCAACGGTAAGCGGTGAAAGTCATCTCGGTCACGCAAGACCTTATATCACTTTTGATGTTATTTATCGTTATCTCATCTATCTTGGCTATAAGGTTCGTTATGTACGTAATATTACTGATGCAGGCCATTTTGAAGAAGAAGGAAGAGAGGCTGTCGATAAGATTTCAAAAAAAGCAATACTGGAAAAACTAGAGCCAATGGAACTGGTACAGAAATATACCAACCTGTTCCATTGGGCCATGCAACAATTCAATACATTACCTCCTACTATCGAGCCTACAGCTACAGGACATATCGTTGAGCAAATAGGAATGATAGAGACGATCATCAAAGCAGGGTATGCGTATGAAGTGAATGGCTCGGTCTATTTTGATGTAAAAAAATATGCAGCCTCTTATGACTATGGCAAACTCAGCGGAAGAATAATTGACGATCTTCTTGAAACTACGAGGGACCTTGAAGGACAGGAAGAAAAAAGAGACAGAGCTGATTTTGCATTATGGAAAGCCGCAGCGCCGGAACATATCATGCGCTGGAAAAGCCCGTGGGGAGTAGGTTTTCCAGGTTGGCACATTGAATGTTCTGCCATGGCAACAAAATATCTTGGTGCACAATTCGACATTCATGGCGGGGGCATGGATCTTTTATTTCCTCATCATGAAAGTGAGATAGCGCAAAGCACTATTTGCAATCACGAAGCTCCGGTTCGTTATTGGATACACAATAACATGATCACCATTAATGGGAAAAAAATGGGGAAGAGCTATAATAATGTGATCACACTGACCGAAATGTTTAGTGGTAATCATCCATTGTTGGAAAAAGCTTATCACCCCATGGTAATACGTTTTTTTATTCTGCAAACGCATTATCGAAGTACATTGGATTTTGGTAATGAAGCATTGCAGGCATCAGAAAAAGGATTAAAACGATTATGGGAAGCTTATGAAAATTTAGGGAAGTTAGAAGCCGCGGGTTCTGAGTCAGGAGACGATCCAGAACTTAATGAAAAAGTAAAAAATCTTATTGGTGAATTCGATGAATTCATGAATGATGATTTCAGCACAGCGAAAGTATTGGCGAATATATTTGAGTTGGTTCCTGTTATTAATTCAATGAAGGATAAGATCATTCCTGTAACCGCCCTGTCAAAAAATACTTTTGAATTATTACAGGGAAAAATGAAGATCTATATCGAAGATATTTTTGGTTTAAAAAATATTTCTGAAGCAGATAATGAAAAACTGCAGGGAGTGATGCAATTGCTTATCGATATACGCAAAGAAGCAAAAAGCAGAAAAGATTTTGCAACCTCGGATAAAATAAGAAACCAGCTTGCTCAATTAGGAATTGCCTTAAAAGATGAAAAAGGTGGAGGAATGAGTTGGACAGTGGAATAGGTCATACGAGTCATATAAGTCAAATAGTGTATAGCAGGTATTACTTATTTAATTTTCTCCCTTTTATCATTTCTCTCTTTCCCGGCGGTCCCTGCATTTTCTCTACAGTAAAACCGGCAGCCATCATATTTCTTCTTACATCACCTTTACTGCAATAAGTAACAAGAATACCATTTGTGTTAAGTATTGAATACATTTTATCAAAAATATTTTTTGTCCAAAGCTCGGGTTGAATCCTGGGTGCGAAAGCATCGAAATAAATCACTTCACAGAATCCTGAATTTTTATAATCCTGGAGATCTTGTTTGGTTTTGTGCAAATAAAATGTTTCAGATAACCGGGTGTCCTTTTCCCATTCGCATGAGTGCATTTGCATAAAAATGGGAAAGAGGTCTTGCCGATCAAGTTGTTCACAATAATTCAAAGTATTTATTTCATTTTCTTCAAGCGGATATAAATCGATAGCGGTATAGTGAATGATTTGTTTTGTTTTTTCTGTTTCTATAAGTGTTAACAATGCATTCAGACCACTCCCAAATCCCATTTCAAGAATGTGTATGTTTTGAGAAACGGGAAGGCTTTTCAATCCGGCATTAATAAATACATGCATTGATTCCTGTATCGCTCCATGAATTGAATGATAGGTAACATTCCCGTCCGTACTGGCACGGACGGGAATTCCCGATACCGCTATTGTATGTGAGCCGTCTTTTGTTAAAATAAGGTCCCGCTGCATGAAACAAAATTCTATATTTATTTTCCAATTGTTT
>Ga0207710_10001927_pt1 | contig 9936 bp, 6 predicted proteins | sample KBSS24metaG_FD_184400 | JGI IMG/M metagenome (GOLD analysis project Ga0207710, IMG submission 184400) | Switchgrass rhizosphere microbial communities from Kellogg Biological Station, Michigan, USA - KBS S2-4 metaG (SPAdes) (version 2) | ecosystem: Host-associated > Plants > Roots > Rhizosphere >...
GAGTGCGAAGAGCACCTCGGCCACCTCGCCGCGGCGAAGACCGACTGGGAGCGCGCGGAGAAGCTCGCGCAGGCGACGCGCGACCCGCGGCTCCGCGTCGTCTCGTCGGAGCTCGCGCGCGTCGAGAAGCGCGTCCCGAAGCTCGTCTTGATCGTCCCGAGGCCGTACCCCGAGGGGATCGCGGTGCGCCTCGACGGGGCGGCCGTGCCGCTCGACGATCTCGGCGCTCCGCTCGCCGTCGATCCGGGCGACCACGCGATCGACGCGCGCGTGCCGGGCTGGCCCGCGTGGACGTCGACCGTCGCCGCGCGCGACGACGGCGCGGTCACGGCGGTGCGCATCCAGCTCGCCGATCCGTCGGGCCCGCGCGCTCCGGGCGCCGACATCGTCGGATCGCGCGCGCGCCCGAGCGCCGCGTCGCTCCCCGTCCAGCGCCCCTACCGCGTCGGCGGCCTCGTGACCGCGGGCGTCGGCGCCCTGGTCCTGACCGCCGGCGCGATCGTCGGCGTCGCGGCGATCCGCAAGAACGGCAGCTCGAACGAGCACGGGTGCGACTCCGCGACCGACATCTGCGAGCAGCCCGGCCTCGGCGAGCGCCGCGACGCGCAGTCGCTCGGCGACGCCTCGACGTGGCTCTTCGTCGGAGGGACCGCCCTCGTCGGCGCGGGCATCGCGATGATCGTCTTCGGCCCGCGCGACTTCCACGCGAAGACGTCGGGGCTCCGCGCGCCGTCGATCGCGCCGCTGGTCGGCCCGATGACCGCCGGCGCGTCGCTCCGAGCCGCCTGGTAACACGCCACGCCAGCGGCGTGGCACGCCGTCGCACCTCTCCTCCGCGTTACGCTCTCGAGAGGCGCCGTCAATACATTTGCTGTATTTCCAATTAGCGAACGCTGAGCTGATTCCGACCGGCTCGTCGCAAGCACCGGAGCCATGCGTTTCAGGGGGGGTAAAGGGCAGCCTACCTGACTAAAACAGAGCCTTTTTTGCCCACATTTGCGCCTCGTTCTTTTTACGTTCAAGTTGTATTTAGAACATGCCCGTGAACGATGTAATCTATCGAGAAGGACAGGCCATTTTAGGCTCGAACGGCTTCGATTCGTTTCTGACAATTATGTTTGACGAGTCGGAAATGGAGAAGTAAGTTGAGCCCCTCTTTAGTTGGGGTTCATCGGAAAATATTGCGTGACTCTACCGAGGCTTTCGCGCCCGGGCTCTCTAGAGAATCTGTCCTCGACCCTGTCCCTCTGTTGACGACGCTGCCCTGTCGTGCTGCTGAACGCCGCGTCGTTCGGCGGTGAGGCGCGCAGCGTTCACAGGCGCTCCTCGGATCAACGACAGCTCCATCGGCGTTCCCATCTGCAGCATCTGCCGTATCCGCGCTCGCGGCTCACGATCGTTCGTGTTCGAACGTCGCTGATCGCGCTCGCCGGCCTTCGACTCGCTGAAACCACGCCGACACGAGAGAACCCACGCCAGCGTCGCTTCGCGCCGGATTTACCCCGGGTGCGACGCTCCCCGAAGTCCCCTTCCAATCCATCGGTCGCTCGGTGACGTCGCCTCGCGGACGTCGCACGATCGTTCGGTGGCATTCGTTCACGAATGCCATCTTCTATTCATTCGATGAATGATTCGCCCGCGAGCCATCGCGAATTTCGTGTGCGAATACCGCCGAATGACTGATCCATCTGCTCGGATATCCGTCTAACGGCGAGTGCGTCCCACCGCGTCGTTCGCGAACGCGCGATCGTCCGTCACGGCCTGCCCGCGTCGCGATCCGATCGTTCGGGCTCGAGATTCGTACACATGGCGTAGCGGCAGTCGCGCACGACATGGAGAGGATCTCCGGCCATGCAGCCACTGAACTGTCCCCGCTGCGGCGCCGCAGCGCAGATTCCTCCGGGCGCCAGCAGCTACGAATGCCACTACTGCAAGACCCCGTTCCAGCTCTCTCGGCCTGGGGTCCCGCCTGCCTCCGCAGCGCCAGCGCCGGAGGCTCCCCCACGCGTCATCGTCATCGATCACGGAGCAGGACATCGGAGCGGTTGGTCGATGTACTGGGTGCTCCGCCTCGGAATCGCCGTCGTTTTCCTCGTGATGGGGAGCGGCGGATGGGCGTGGCATCGCCTCCGCGGGGACGTCGACGACGACGATTTCTGGAACGGCTCGGAGCCGCTCGCCTGCGACGGTAACGACGAGATCGACGTCCGGGGCGTCAAGGCGACGTTCACCGCCGGCGCCGCTCTGATCGCGAGCGGGAATTGCCACGTCACATGCAAGGACTGCGCTCTCAAAGCGCCTATCGCCGTTCAAGCCAGCGGCAACGCGCAGGTCGTCCTGGTGAACGGGTCGGCCGAAGGGACGGAGGCATCGATATCGGCTAGCGACAACGCGCGCGTCGAGGTCCGCGGAAACGCCACGATCGTCGGGAGTACCAAGCAGGTGGCGAATGCCAGGGTCGTAGGCGTCCCGCCGACGGCAGCGGCCGCCGCACCCGGCCTTCTACCTGGGCACGCGGCACAGCACCCTACGAGCGCACACCCTGCACTCTCCGCGAGCGCGAAGAAGAAATAAGTGCTAGCCCCTCCGACCCTACTTTTCCGCGGTCTACTTACCGTGGGAGAGTAAAACCCAAATAATTAGTCAATGTAAGGGGCTCTCGTTTCGAAGAATTCGGCACCAAAAACGTCGGTAGCGGGCACTCTATCCGCGCGCAGGGGTGAAGAAGGGGGCGGGGCACCCCACTCCGGCGACGTCCGCGCATGCATTGGCACGCGCGACTCGGAACGGGGACCACGTACCTAGACGAAAGGAAACAGGCGTAGTCAACTCAGGTTTTCGGATGCTGGATACGGAATCGTGTACCCGGGGGCTTTGAAAGCAGCTGCGCTCGGACGCCGCAATCGTCGGAGCGAGCAACTGCGGGGTGCCCCAAAGGAACTACTATGGCAACGTTCAGATTTCTTGATGGACGGCGGGGGAATCGTCTGCTGTCGGTGAGGCACTCCGCGCTCTTGAGCGCGGCGCTCACCGCGGCAGCTGTCGCGCCGGCCTGCTCGAGCACCGGCAACGGTACTGGTGAGGCCAACGACGACCCGAACGCGCTCCAGGCGCTCGAAGCGACCTCTACGTTCGCGTGTCCGGTCGGAAAATCGTGCATTCGTCCCGACCGTATCAAGGTCGTCGGCGAGCTCGAGTACGGGGATATCGACTACTCGGTGCCCTACACGAGCACGCCGCAGACGTACACCGCGTTCAAGTTCTCCGGCACCGCCGACGACGCGGTCAACATCACGATTTCGAACTCGTACACGACGCTCGATTCGTTCTTGTGCGACAGCGAGTTCAACATCTTGAACGAGCGCTCGAGCGCGTTCACCGAGAACTTCACGCTGAACCTGGTCGAGACGGGCAGCCCGACCTATTACATCGTCTTCCGCACCCAGGACCTGTCGAGCACCACCGTCAGCGTGTCGCTCCAGGGTCCGGCGACCCAGTACGCCGACACGCGCGTCGCGCAGGCGGACATCGACGCGAACAAGTTCAAGGCGTCGCGCCTGTTCCACTTCGGCGACTTCATGTTCGGCGATCACACGTTCACGATCGAGGAGGGGCTCGGCAACGCGCTCTCGCCGCCGCTCGGCGGGCCGAACCCGCGCCCGAACTCGAAGAAGATCCACACCGGCAAGTTCGGCGGGCCCGACGCGCAGACGTGCAACGAATGCCACGGGGTCGGCGGCGCCGACGGCACCGGCGACGTCGCGCACAACCTGCTTCAGGACGGCGACGGCGTGAACCTCTCGACGGCGCTCCCGCGCCAGCCGCGCCAGGTCATCGGCGTCGGCGCGCTCCAGCAGCTCGGCATCGAGATGACGGCCGAGTTGCAGGCGCAGCTCGCCGCGGCGAAGAACAGCGCGGCGTCCACCAAGACGGCCGTGACGGCGAAGCTCTCCTCGAAGGGGATCGGCTTCGGCTTCATCGTCGCGCAGCCCACCGGGGCGGTGGACTTCACCGGCCTGCAGGGCATCGACAGCGACCTCGTGCTCAAGCCGCTCGGGTGGAAGGGGCGCGTCGCCAACGCGCGCCGCTTCGTCGAGGGCGGGTTCCAGGTCCACCTCGGGATGGCGTCGCAGGCGCTCATCGCGAAGAACTGCAGCGCGACCCCGATCCCGGGCACCGTCGGCGACGGCCCGGACTGCACCGATCCGGACAAGGACGGCGTGCGCGACGAGATCACCGAGGCGCAGCTCACGGAGATGGCGCTCTACGCGACGCTCCTCCAGATGCCGGTGCGCGTGAACCCGACCGACACGACGGCGCTCACCCGCGTGCAGACCGGCGAGCAGCTCTTCGCCCAGGTCCAGTGCGGGAGCTGCCACGTGACGAGCCTCAAGCTGAACAGCACGATCCACCTCGAGGCCCCGGATCTCTCGGGCGGCGCTCCGTTCAAGGTCGATCTCGCGGTCGACGGGCGCATCCCTCGCCTCACGAAGAACACGGACGGATCGGCGACGGTCGAGCTCTTCTCCGATCTGAAACGCCACGACATGGGCGCGGCGCTCACCGACTCCCATTCGACGTTCGGCACGTTCGCGCCGAACCTCTGGCTCACGTCGCCGCTCTGGGGCGTCGCCGTCACGGCGCCGTATCTCCACGACGGCCGCGCCGCCACCCTCCAGGACGCGATCGTGCAGCACGACGGCGAAGCCGCCGCGTCGCGCAACGCGTTCCAGGCGCTCGCCGCGGACGATCAGAAGAAGATCGTCGAGTTCCTCGGCACGCTCAGCCGCGATCCGCGGCACGCCGACGACTGACACGCCGGCTCAGGTATCTCGATATCGGTTTTCTTGATTTGAAGTAAGCAGTGCCGACGACGAAGTCGAGTCGTCGCAAATCCTGGACATGAACGGTGGGCCCGCTCCGGCGGGCCCACCTTCACGTCCTTGCATTCGTCAGTTCCGCCAATGAAATGGACGGGGGCAAACCGCCATGAGCTCGATACGCGCTTCTCTCTACGCCGCCCTTTGTGGGCTCACCATCCTGGCGTGCGGCAGCGACGACGGAAAGCCGTCGACGACGCCGTCCACGCAACCACCGCCTTCGCAGACCGCCGACAATATCGCGGTCCACTTTTCGCTCAAGTGGCACCAAGATCCCCGCAGCGAAGTCGTCCAGTGCCATTATTTCAAGACGACGAACGCGGCGGCCGAGGAGGTCAGCAGGATCAACCTCACGTTCCCGGAGGGGAGCCACCACGTCCATATCTACCGCTCCGACACGCCCGAGCCCGACGGGGTGAAGGATTGCACGGCCGGCATCGATTGGAATCGATGGTCGATGATCCTCGGCGCGCAGACGAAGCCGATCGACTGGAGCTTGCCCGACGGCGTCACGATCCCGATCCCGGCGCAACAGCAGATCCTCGTGCAGGTGCACTGGCTCAACACGACCGATCAGCCGATCGACCGCGAGATCAACGTCGACATGACGCGCGCCACGCACACCGAGCAGCACCTCGGCGTCGCGTTCGGCGTGAGCAAGGACGTGCTGATGGCGCCGCACGCGTCGCACCCCGTCGGCTCGTGGGTCCCGGTGCCCGAGGGGTCGAAGCTGGTCGCGATCATGGGCCACTTCCACGCGCGCGGTAAGCACTACAAGGTGGACATCCGCAGGTCGGGCGACGCCGACGGCGAGCTCAAGTACTCGGCCGACGACGAGCAGACGTTCGAGTTCAAGCACTACGACTACGCGAACCCGCCGGTCTTCCAGTCCGGTCAGGGGCTCGCGTACGAGTGCGACTTCGAGAACACCACCGACGGCACCCTCACGTGGGGCCCCGACACGGTGACGCAGGAGCACTGCAACCTGGCGGCGTATTACTACCCGGCCAAGGAGAAGCTCTCGAACACGTACATCGTCGGCGATCTGAAGGCGATCACGGCGACGCCGACCGATCTCGTCGCGGGCCAGCAGGCCCAGGGCCAGGTGGAGCTCGCGACCCCGGCCGGCCAGCTCGGCGTCGACGTCGCGCTCAACGTCGATCAGAAGCTCCTCCACGCTCCCGCGATCGTCCACGTCCCGGCGTGGCAGTCGACGGCGACGTTCACCGTCGACGCGCTCTCTCCGGCGAGCACCACCCTCCACGCGTCCACCGGCTCGAAGGTCACCGACATGCCGTGGAACGTGCGCGGGCTCTCGCTCTCGGAGGTCTACTACAAGGCCGACGCGACGAACCCCGACGGCAAGCAGTGGATCGAGATCGCGAACACCAGCTCGGTGCCGATCGACCTCTCGCGCTACAGCCTCGGCGCCGGCGTGATGAACTACGCCGCGACCCGCGTCTCGCTCGGCGATCGCATCCTCCCCGCGGGCGGCTGCCTCGTCGTCGGCGGTCCGACGGCGCTCCCCGGCGACGACATGTCGAAGGGCGTCCTGACGATCGCCGAGCCGTTCCGCCCGGCCCTCACGCTCGTCGATGATCCGGCCGGCGGCGTCGCGCTCTTCGGCGTGCCGCTCGCCACCGACCTCGACGCCGACGCGCTGCCGCTCGACGCGCTCGTCTACGGCAAGAACAACGCGCACCTCATGGCCGCCGACGGCCAGATGGCGGTCCCGGTCCCCGGCCCCGCGATCGGCTCGTCGCTCGAGCGCTCGAGCGTCTGGGCCGCGCAGGCGGCCCCCTCGCCCGGCGTCTGCAAGGTCGCCAAGTAACCGCGGAGCAGGTCTGAACATGGTACGTGCACTCTCACGGTCCGCCTTGCTCGCCGCGACGCTGATCGCCGGCTCGATGATCGCCGCCGCGTGCGACGAGGGGGACCCCGCCTCCCCCGTCCTCTCCGAGGACGGGGGCTTGGTCGAGGCCGGATCGACCGGCCAATCCGAGACACCGCCCGGGTGCGGCGGCGAGCCTACGTTCGCCGCCCTCCGGGACTCGGTCTTCAACAAAAGCTGCGCGTTCGGCGCGTGCCACGGCGGCGCGAACCCGGCCGCCGGGCTCGACCTGGCGAGCGACAAGGCGTGCGAGCTGCTCGTGGGGCACCCGTCCTGCGTCTTCTCGAACCGCGTCCGCGTCGTCCCCGGCCACCCGGAGCAGAGCTACCTCTACGCCAAGGTGTCCGGCGAGGATCTCGGGACGAGCCCGGACGGCACCTGCGCCGGCCTCACGAACGGAACGCCGAGCCGCATGCCGATCGGCGGCGAGGCGCTCTGCCAGGGATCGATCGATCAGGTGAAGGCCTGGATCGCCGCCGGCGCCCTCTGCGACTCCGGCGACGCCGGCGCCGACGGCTCCGCCGACGGAGCGGACGGCCAGACCGACGCGGGCGACGGCGGCCGCGTCACGGTCACCACGCTCACGTCGGCCACGGCGACCCTCGCGGCCGGCACGGATCTCACCGTCACCGTGACGCTCAACCGCGCGGCGCCGGGGAGCGGAGCGGACGTGACGATCACGTCGTCCGACACCAGCGTCCTCACGACCGTGGGCGAGGTCGTCCTCATGAAGGGCGACAACAGCGGCACGTTCTCCGTGCACGGGGTGAAGGCCGGCAGCGTCACGGTCAAGGCGCAAGCCCCCGGCCAGACGCCGCCCGCCACGCTCGTCCTCACGGTGAACTGATCGGCGCGGGACGCGCGGCGCCCGCCGCGGCGCGCGCCTCGCGAGCACCCCCTCGGGTGGGCGATTCGTAGTAAGACACGCCGTCCTTCGACGGCACATCACGAGGAAACGGGCCGGGCTCGCGAGGGTCCGGCCCGTGCCCTCTTCACAGGGGAAAACACCATGTCGCCTCTCTTTCTTGCCACCGGGTCGAACGCCTCTGCCACGCATTTCACGCGCGTCACGCGCGCCAGCGTCCTCGGCTGCGCCCTCGCGATCGGCGCGACCGCCGCCGGGTGCGCGTCGGATCCGCCGCCCGCCGCCGCCCCTCCTCCGACGAGCACGAGCGGCGCGACCGCGCCGACGTCGGCGAACGGCGCCGGCTCGACCGCGTCGGCGAACGGCGCCGGCGCGACCGGCTCGACGATCGCGGCGCCGACGGTCCCCGACGCGCTGAAGCCGACGTCGACCGACGGCGTCGTCGCGAAGACGAACGCCAAGGGCTTCCAGGTCTACGAGTGCAAGGCGTCGACGGCCGGCGGGGCGGCGTTCGCGTGGGCGCTCACCGGCCCCGACGCGGAGCTGTCCGACGACCAGGGCAAGGCGATGGGGAAGCACTACGCCGGCCCGACGTGGGAGGCGCCCGACGGGAGCAAGGTCGTGGGCGAGAAGGTGCAGCAGGCCGACTCGCCGCAGGCGACCGCGGTCCCGTGGCTCCTCCTCCGCGCGAAGTCGACGTCGGGCAAGGGCGCGTTCGAGCACGTCACCTTCGTGCAGCGCGTCGACACGACCGGCGGCAAGGCCCCCGCCAGCGGCTGCGACGCCGCGCACACCGGCGCGACGACGAAGGTCCCGTACACGGCGACGTACTACTTCTACGGCCAGCGGTAGGTCGCGGAGCGCGACGGAGCGCGACGGAGCGAGAGCGAGCCGTCGCTCGCGCCGGTCGTGGGCCCCGCGTCGATTGCGGCGATGCGGGGCCGCGCGAACGGCTACTCGGCGGGCCTTCGGCGTGCTAGGTGTGCGGCGTCATGCTCAGCGACTCCCGCGAAAAGCTCGCCGACCTCCAAAGGCGCCTCATGGCGCTAAGGGGGCATCTTTGACCTCCCGAAACTGAAACGGGACATCGACCGGCTCGGCGAGCAGACGCTCGCGCCCGGCTTCTGGGACGACGCCAAGAAGGCGCAGGCCGTCACCCGGAAGCGCGCGTCGCTCGAGGCGACCGTCACGACGTTCGAGAAGCTGAATCAGGAGGTCGAGGACGCGAAGGTGCTCCTCGAGCTCGGCGCCGAGGGCGACGACGAGGCGACCGTCGCCGAGGCGGACGCGCTCCTGCCCGATCTCGAGGCGCGCACGCGCGCGCAGGAGCTCGCGCGGATGCTGAGCGGCCCCGCCGATCGATCGAGCGCGATCGTCAGCATCCACCCCGGCGCGGGCGGGACCGACGCGAAGGACTGGGCGCAGATGCTCCTCCGCATGTACCTGCGGTGGTGCGAGCGGCGCGGGTTCAAGACGGACATCGTCGACTACCAGGAGGGCGACGAGGCGGGGATCGACGCGGTCTCGTTCACCGTCGGGGGCGACTCGGCGTACGGCTACCTGCGCTCCGAGAGCGGCGTCCACCGCCTCGTGCGAATGAGCCCGTTCAACGCCGATCACACGCGGCAGACGGCGTTCGCCGCGGTGGAGGTCACGCCCGACATCGACGACGACATCGCGATCGAGGTGAACGAGAAGGACATCGAGATCACGACGATGCGCGCCGGCGGCAAGGGCGGGCAGAACGTGAACAAGGTCGAGACCGCGGTGCGCCTCCGCCACCTGCCGACCGGGCTCAACATCGTGTGCCGCGCCGAGCGCAGCCAGCACCAAAACCGCGCGATGGCGATGAAGGTGCTCAAGGCGAAGCTGTACGAGCTCGAGCTCCAGAAGCGCGAGAGCGAGAACGCGGCGTACCAGGCGACCAAGAGCGCGATCAACTTCGGCAGCCAGATCCGTAACTACGTCCTGCAGCCGTACCGGCTCGTGAAGGACGCGCGGACCGCGCACGAGGACTCGAACGTCGACGCGGTGCTCGACGGCGACCTCGACCCGTTCATCGAGGCGTACCTCCTCGCGGCGGCGGGGGGCGATCTCAAAAAGGGCGGCGCGGCGGACGACGCGGACGCGTAGGCGCGAGCCCGCTCGGCGCGGGCCGGGCCGGTCGAGCGACGAACATCGCGCGGCGCGGCGTCCCGAGGGTCGACTCGTGCACCGCCGTGGATGTGCCATCAACGGCTGCGAGCACCGCTCGCGTTCGCGAGCGGCGGTGCACTAGACAGGTCCCGTGGGCTTCGCCC
>Ga0207710_10001928_pt1 | contig 9934 bp, 6 predicted proteins | sample KBSS24metaG_FD_184400 | JGI IMG/M metagenome (GOLD analysis project Ga0207710, IMG submission 184400) | Switchgrass rhizosphere microbial communities from Kellogg Biological Station, Michigan, USA - KBS S2-4 metaG (SPAdes) (version 2) | ecosystem: Host-associated > Plants > Roots > Rhizosphere >...
CCGGCGGGCGCGGCCCCGCGCACGTGCACGTCCTCCTCCGCGACGGCGTCCTCGAGGACGGCGCGTCGATCGACGTCGAGGGGAGATCGCTCACCGCGAAGGCGGGCGAGTACACCGTCTCGGCGGACACGCACCTCCGGATCGAGGCGAAGCAGAGGGACGACGCGAAGGGGAGCGAGGACGCGAGGCGCCGCGAGGGAGGCGCCGAGGGGGAGGACGCGGGGGGCCGAGGAGCCGGGGCGGAGCCCGAGCCGGGAGGCGGCGTGCTCGTGACGGCGCGCCTCGACGCGACGACGTCGATCGTCCGCGCCGGCTACCCGAAGGCGCCGATCCGCACCGAGGGCCTCGTCGCGACCGCGCGGTCCGCCGATCCGAAGCTCTCGAACGGCCTCGAGGACCTCGCGCTGAGCGTCGCGTGCGAGGAGGTCGACCTGCCCGACGTCCGCGTGCTCGCTTCGTACGCCGACGCCGAGGGGATGCGCGTCGCCCGCGGCTCGGGGAGCGCCTCGTTCGCGTTCCACCTGACGCCGCGCGACGGCGCGCTGCGCGGCGAGGCGACGGCGGCGAGCCGCTCGCTCGTCGACTACGAGAAGAACCACGTCGAAGGGACCTTCCGCGCCGACCTCCGCGTGCCGAAGGGATCGCTCCACACCGGCGTCTTCGATCTGACCGGGAGCAGCGTCGAGGTGCGCGACGCGGACGCCGTCGGCGGCGAGCACGACGCGACGAAGCACTGGAGCGGCCGCGTCGATCTCGCGTCCGCGTCGCTCCGCGCCGGCACGCTCGAGGCGGTCGCGCGGATCCAGGGGCGCGACGCGCGGCCGCTCCTGTCGATCGCGCCGCTCGATCTGCCGGACTGGGTCGGCGGCTGGCTCGACACGGACGGGCTCGGCGGATCCGTCCACCTCCGCGTCGGGCCGTCGCAGCTCGACGCGGATCCGGTGGTGTTGCAGGCGGGCTCGTACCACCTCGAAGGCCGCTTCCACGCGCGGGACGAGCGGTCGCACGGCGTGTTCCTCGTGCGAAAGGATTTCCTGTCGCTCGGCGTCGAGCTCCGGGACGGAGCGCCGAAGCTGATCCCGCTCGGCGCGTCGGCCTGGTACCGCGATCACGCGCGTTGAGCGCGGCGGCGCGCGCGTGCTCGGCGCTTGTCAGATCGTGTCGATACGTCATAACCCTGGCTCCGTTGCGTCCACACGCCATGAGGCCACGAGGGCCATCTCAATGAATGCACAACGTCCGCGCCTCCTCGGCCCGATCGCCCGGTGTGCGATCCCCGCCGCGGCGCTGTCCGCGCTCGCCGCGTGCAGCAGCCCGCCGGGCTCCGGGCCGGAGCAGACCGCGAGCGCGCGCGAGGCGCTCGCCGCCGAGTCCGACGGCGCCCGCGACGTCATCTTGCAGATCGAAGATGATTCGATATCCGCGGATCTGCTCCTGGACAGGAGATGCCGGACCAGGAGGGGCCGATCGGGCCGGCGGCGCACCACCGCGCCGCGCCGGACTCGCCCCCACGATATCCCACCTATGGAAAATCCAAATATACGCACTACAGACTTCGCTCGCGTAGCGTATGCCCATTCGCGGTGGTATACGCAGCAGCATCCGTGAAAGGGCGTTCCATGAAAATGCCGAGCTCCGTCCACGCGCTGCGGACGGCGATCCGCAGCGAGCTGCCGCCGTCGGCGTTCGCGCCGCGGCCGTGGGTTGGCGTCGTCTTGTTGCTCTTGACCGCGGCGGTCGCCGCGCTGACCGCGCTCGTCTCGCGCCCCTGGCTCCCGTGGTACGCCGCGCTCCTCGGCTCGATCGCCATCGGCCACGCCTACGGGACGCTCTTCACCGGCGCGCACGACGCGATCCACGGGACGATCTTCCGCCCGCGATGGGCGCAGGACGTGCTCGGCTTCGCCGGCCACGCCATCTTCTGCATCTCGCCGAGCATGTGGCGCGTCTGGCACAATCGCGTGCACCATCATCACTGCAACGTGTCCGGCGTCGATCCGGACACGGCGGGGAGGATCGATCGCTTTCGGACGCTCCCCGGCGCGAGGTTCTTCCACGGCCTGACGCTCGGCTCGAAACACCCGCTCAGCCTCCTCTATTTTCCTACGCGCCTCACGATGCACCACCAGCTCATTCTGTGGCTCGTCAGCGTGCGGAACCCCGAGGCGTACCGGGGCCTGAATCGGCGCCGCGCGGTCGTCGAGTCGCTCGGCATGATCGTCTTCTGGATCGCGCTGTCCGCGGCGGTCGGGCTGCGCGGGGCGTTCTTCGCCGTCCTCCTCCCGATGTTCATCGCCAACATCTGGGTCATGGCGTACGTCGCGACGAACCATCAGGTCCGCCCGCTCACCCCGGAGAACGATCCGCTCATGAACACGATGAGCGTCCGGACGACGTGGCTCTTCGACAAGATGCACCTCTATTTGAGCCATCACGTCGAGCACCACCTGTTCCCCGAGCTGAGCGGGCAGAGCCTGCCCCTGGTCCGCGCGGCGCTCGAGCGCCGCGAAGGCGACCGCTACATCGCGCCGAGCCACTGGCAAGCGATCCTCTCGATCGTGCGGACACCGCGGCTCTATCTCGACGACACCACCCTGGTCGACCTCGAAGAGCGGAGACACACGCGCACCGGAGACGTCGCGGACATGCTCCGCGCGGCGCAGTAGCGCGCGCCGCCGGCGCCGCGATCATTGCGGCGCTTACAGGCGCGCGCGCCGCTCAGGGCGGGGGCGGAGCGTCGGTCCCGTCGACCCGCTGCGGGAAGTGCGTCGGGATCCGGATCGGCCGTGACGGCACGGAGAGCTGCACGCCGAACGTCACGATGTTCCGGAGCGCGGCCGGCGAGGCGTTCGGCAGCGCGGCGTCGGTGGACGTCGCGGTCGCCGATGGCGCGGCGGTGATCTGATCGAGGAGCTGGTAGCGGCCGTAGATCTGCACGACCTCCGACGGCGCCCACCCCACGTCCAGGCTGGCGAGGATCGCGTCGAAGGGGGCCGGCGTGGGGACGTCGTAGCGGAGGTTCAGGATCTGCCCGTGGAGGAAGCCCGCCGACACGCCGGCGAGCACGTGGTAGCGGAGCGACAGCGGGACGACGAGGCGGCCCGCGACCTGCTCCGCGTTGAGGAGCTGCGCGGTCACCGCGTTGGCCTGCGGCCCGATCGACGCGCTCAGCTCGAAGCTCGCCGCGTCGCGCCCGTAGAGGAGCGAGCCCTGCGCGGACGGCGCGGCGATCGCCTGCGTGTACCGATCGGGGCTCACGATGACCGCCACGCCGGCGCGGATCGACGAGTTGAGCGTCTCGGAGATGTCGTGCCGCCAGTGGGGCGCGAGCGCGAGCGCGACGATCTGCTGATCGGGCGCGGGCGGCCGCTGCTGCGTGCTCGCGTATCCGGCGCGCAGGTCGCCCCCGACGATGTCGCTCTTCCCCACGTGCTCCGCGTAGAACGACGCGTTCGCGAGGTAGTTCTCGACCGGCGTCACGTTCAAGATCCTCACGAACGCGCCGTCGAGGGCGGCGCCGAGCCGCATCGACGGGCTCACGTCGTACGACACGGCGGTCGCGAGCCGCGCCGTCAGGAGCTTGCTGTCCGACGGGGGGACCGTCGCGACCGAGGGCCCCGTCGCGGCGGGCGTCGCGAGCGCGGTCGACACCGACGTCTCGCTGGCCTCGCTCGAGAGGAGGAGGAACGAGCGCTTCGACAGCTCGAACGACGAGACCGCCGCCAGCCGGTTCGCGATGTCGGTGCCGAAGCTCGAATGGCTGCTCGCGGCCAGCGAGTACGTGAAATGAGCCTGCGCGCGCCTCGCCGGCACGAACAGGCTCACCTCCGGGGTGATCCCGAGCCACGCGTCGTCGGGCGCCTCCACGGTCCCCTGATTCGACACGTGGCTGTACCCGCCCTGGAGGCGCAGCCGCCCCGACAGCTCGGGCTGCGCGCCGGCGACGCCGGGGCGCGACGCGAGCACGACGCCGAGCACCCCCCCCAAAGAGCGCGCGGTCGCGGCGACGCGCCGTCGTAAGTGCTGCGCGCGCGAACGGGAGGCGCGCGACGTCGTCGAAGGTCCCCGAGCCAAACGGGGCTGACGATACCGCAATCACCGCCTGGACACCGCAGATACCGCGCGACGAGCTGTCGTACGTCGCGCCGGGCCGGGTGACGCGGGGCTCCCGGCGCGCGCCGCCCGCCGCGGCCCGAGCGCGAGGCGGCGGACCGGGGGCCGTCAGCGCAGGATCTGCGAGTCGACGATCTGGGCGGGCTGCTTCGCGATGACGTAGAAGCCCGGGAGGCCCGGCGTCTCGAAGGTGCCGCGCGGGTTACGCTGCGTCGTGGAGTCCGTGACGGTGATCGAGCCCGTCTTGTCGTTGCTGACGAAGAAGACGGCGCTGCCGCCCTCGTTCGCCTTGTTGTCCTGGATCAGGCTGCTCGTGACGTCGAGGACGATCTCGTTGCCGTCGTTGTAGATCGCGCCGCCGTTGCCGCCCTGCCCGCTGTTCGCGCCGTGGCCGACCGCGGTGTTGTCCGAGAGCAGCGTGTCGACGATGTTCCACGAGGCGCCGATGCTGCTCAGCGCCCCGCCGTTCGCGCACGAGTTGCCGAGGCCCGCCTTGCCGCCGAACGTGCTGTGGACGATCCACACCGGGCGGCTCGGACCGAGGCCGGACGCGACGAGGTAATCGAGCTTTCGGATCGCGCCGCCGCCGACGTCGGAGCCGAGGTCTTCGCACACGTTGTTGAAGAAGCGCGCGTTGACCACCTTGAGGCTCCCGCCCTGGGCGTAGATGGCGCCGCCGCCGCCGGCGTTGTTGGTGTCGGCGATGTCCTTGGCATTGCCGTCGACGAACGTGATGTTCTGGACGACGAGCTGGACTCCGGGGTTCGTGTTGCAGTCGCCCGGCCCCGCCGGATACACCTGCGCCTTGTCGCACGTGCTCATATAGAGAATACGGATCTTCCCGCCGCCGCTCAGCGTCACCTTGCCGCCGCCGTCGATGACGAGCTTGGGCGCGGTGTCGTTGAAGACCTTCGCCGTCGACGTGAGCGTGATCGTCACGGGATCGGGGCCGCAGTCGAACGTGATGACGCCGCCCTTCGCGACGGCGGCCACGAACGCGTCGCCGGTGCAGCTCGCGGCGCTCCCCGTGCCCACGACGGTCGTGGGCTTCGAGACGTCCTCGGCCTGGCCCGCCGCCGGGACGACCGCCTTGCCGTCGGGGTTGCCGGCGGGCGGGCCATCGTCGGGGTTCGTCGGCGGCGGCGGCGTGCCCGTGCCGCCGTCCGGCGCCGTTCCGCCGTCGCCGCCGCTCCCCCCGCCGCCCGCGGGTGTGCCCGGCGGATTATCGTCGCTGGATCCGCATCCGGCGATCATCGTGAGCGCCACGCAGGCGACGCGAACGGCAGAGAGCGTCGAGGTCATCGTCGCACGGTATCGCGCGCCGCGATCGCGCCGCAACGGAGCGCGTGGACCACGTCGTGCTCGGCGTCGGCCGGTCGTCCGAAACGGCGCGACACCTACATTAGGAATTGACGCGCGACGGCGCGTCGACCAATACACGTCCGCCGCTTCTTCGGTTTTCGCGCCGGAGCGGATCGCTCTTCGCCTATCGGTGCCTATCGGGAGAAACCGTGAACGTCATCCAAATGCGCAACGTCTCTTTTGCATCGTGCATCGCGCTCCTCGTGGGCGCAGGTCACGTGGCCGCGTGCAGCTCCTCGACGAGCGCCGCTTCGCCCGAGCAAGACGCCGGGGCCGACGCGGCCACCGGCGCCGCCGCCGTCACCGGGTATCGCCTCGCGACGGCGGAGGGCGGCCCGCTCACCGCCGTGCCGGGCGACGGCCTCCAGCTCGTCGTCCTCGAGACGCTGTCCGACGGCACGACGGCGCCCCTCCCGAGCGGCGCGACGGTGACGTGGTCCGGCCCGCCCGTCGTGACCGCGCTCGCCGCGGGCACCGAGCCCGACGCCGGCGTGCTGCCCGAGCGAGGCGACGCGCCCGCCGCGCTGTGGCTCGTCAACCCGGGCCGCGCGCCCGACGCGAACGGCGCGGGCGTCCTCTGGGTGCTCGATCGCGGCACCGCGACGAGCCCGACGGTCGACGTCACCGCCGTCGTCGGCGGCGTCACGCCGGCCGGCGTCGTGTCGGCGCGGATCGGCGTCGCGCCGCGCGGCGCCGCGCTCCCGAAGATCGGCTTCGGGACCGGCGGGGCCGTGACCGCGACGATCTCCATCGGCGCTCCGCCGGCCGGCGACGCGACCGCCGGCAAGGCGACGTTCGCGGCGAACTGCGCCACCTGCCACGGCGCGACCGCGCACGGGAAGGGCGACGCGCCGGGGCTCAACGCCGAGGACGGGAACGTCGCGGCCGACCCGGACTGGAACGCGGCGACCCTCGCGTTCGCCGCGCGAGCCGACGTCGACGACCTCGGCGTCTCGCTGGACTCCGAGATGCCGAACTGGCTCACGAAGAAGGCCGCGAACGGCAAGACGCTCACGGCGGCCGACTTCGCGGACATCTACGCGTTCCTGAAGACGCAGACGCACTGACGCGGCGAGCGGGCGCGCGAGGGGTCCGCGCGCCGCGGCGGCCGAGGACGCGCCGGTGCTATCGTCCGGCGATGCCGACCGTGACGACCCGCGCGATGGAGGGCGCCGAGCAGGGGGCGGCGCCCGGACCGCTCCTCGAGCTCGCCGACGAGACCCGGGAGAGCTCCGTGGCGCTCGCGCCCGGGCGCGGCGGCATGGCCGTCCGCTTCCGCGTCCGCGATCGCGACGTCTTCTACCTGGACGAGGCGACGCTGCGCGACCCCAAGAAGAACGTCCGCGGCGGCGCGCCGGTGTTGTTCCCATCGCCCGGGCGCCTCGCCGGCGACGCGTGGTCGCGCGCCGGCCGCGCCGGGGCGCTCCGCCAGCACGGCTTCGCGCGCGAGCTCCCGTGGAGCGTCGCGCGCACCTCCGTCGCGCCGCACGCCTCCGCCACGCTCCGCCTCACGTCGAACGACGCGACGCGCGCCGCCTATCCGTGGGACTTCGACGTCGAGCTCACCTACGCGCTGGAGGGGGCGCGGCTCGCGATCGACGCGCTCGTCCAGAACACCGGCGCCTCGCCGATGCCGTTCGGCTTCGGGTTCCACCCGTACTTCGCGGTGCGCGACAAGGCCCGCGCTCGAATCCCGACGACCGCGACGCGCGGGTTCGACAACGTGAGCAAGCGCGACGTCACGATAGGGACCATCGACCTCACCGCGCCCGAGGTGGATTTGCACCTCGCGATCCCGCCGGACGAGCCGGCCCCGCGCGAGGCGCGCCTCGAGACGGCGGACGGCGGCGTCCTCTTGCGCGCGTCGGAGGAGTACACGCGGTGGGTGGTGTGGACGCTCGCCGGCAAGGACTTCGTCTGCCTCGAGCCGTGGACGAGCCCGGGCGACGCGCTCAACACCGGCGAGTCTCTGCTCACCGTCGAGCCCGGCGAAGAGCGGCGCTTACGCGTCACGATCGAGCCGGTGATCTGAGGATCCGGGGGCGCGCTCGTCGCCGAGGGCGAGTCCCGCGCCCCGGGGCTACCAGGTCTGTCGCTCCGTGCTGCCGCCGAGCGCGTTCGTCTGCAGCGCCTCCTTCGACCAGCGCTCGTCGATGGCCTGCACGAGCTCTGGCCGCCCCGCGATTTGGGCCGGACGCGACCGGGAGCCAGCACGGGTCGGCGCGAGCGGCGCGCTCGTCTACGCGGACCCGTGCTCACCCGCGCCGCGGCGCGCGCAGCCTGCGAATCAGCGCCCCATGACGAACAGGTGCCCCGCGTTCTGCGAATATATCTTGCCGTCGGGCCCGAGCGACGCTGGCGTATACGCCGCGCCGAGCGCGAGCTGCTGGAAGACACGATCCTTGAGCGCCCCGCCCTGACGGATGGCGTAGAGAAAGCCGTCCTCGCTGTTCACGTACACGACGCCGTCGCCGTCGACGGCCGGCATGTTCACGCACCACTCGAAGCCGGCAGGGTGGTCGCTCGTGCAGGTGACGTGTCCACTGCCGTCGCGCTGGCAGCTGTCGGTGTTCGTGGAGCGTATTTGCCACTCGACCTTCAAGGAGGGGCTGAGTTGGGTGATGAAATACGCCTCCGGGCTGGCCGGGTTGGTCGCGGTGCGGTCCGGCGGGCAGAACGTGTCGTCGACACAATACGAAGGGCCGGAGTAGTGATTGTCTTTCACGACGAGGGAGTACGTCCCGTCGTGAGCGTAGATCGCCGGCGTCATGTCCCAGCCAAACGGGTATTCTCCCAGGTATTCTCCTTCGCGACTGAAATGCACGAGGTGCCCTTGGGAATAGTTGTAATTGCCGAACGTGCCGAAGAAGACGCTCCCATCGGGAGCTATCGCCGGCGTCGCGGACGACGCGTCGAGGACGATCCCGTTGCCCGGGCGATTGTTGTTGGGATCGACGCCGCGCAGCGCTCCTTCGCGACAACCGCCGGGCGCGCCGTTGGGCGGAAGGCTGCCCCCCTCCGACGGCGGGACGCCGCAGCCGTCGGAGAAGCGATGCCGGAGCGAAGCGTTCCATTTGGGCGTCAGGTCCGGATTGACGGCGATCAGATACGCGAACTGGAACGAGAAGTGTCCGTGGGACACCGTGTAGATCGTGCCATCACGATCGACGGCGGGCGCGACGTTGAGGGCGACGCGCTGCGCCGTGCAGGTGATCGCGGCCGGAAAGGAGGTCGGGCTCGGCGGCCACGGGAGCGGCGCGCTTCCGAAGTTGTTCCCTTCGCACGTCTCGCCCTCGGCCGGCGCGCCCGGCGTGAGCGTGCGGTAACTGACCTTGGCGACCCGACCGTCGCGGTACACCTTGACGAGCCACGAGTCGACGGCCTTCTGATCGAGGAAGAAGTCCCGCGTGACGGTGTCGTCCTCCATCTCGATCACGTTGAAATAGAGGTTCCCCTCCTCGTCCGCCGTGATGGGGCTCACCGTGAATTTGTGGGAGTCGACAGGCGCGTCGCCGTCGTCGCTGAACGGACTGATCCGCCGGCGCGAGACGCCCGTCTTCCGGTCGACCTCGTGGATCGTCCCGCCCTTGCCCGGAACGTAGAGATAGCCGTTGGCGATCACCGGGTGAAAGACCGGCTCGTGGAAGTCGAACATGTTGCCCGGCGCCACCCAGTCGGTCACGAAGTTCCACTGCTGGACGAGCTCGTCGTGCACCCACGCGAGCTTCGCCTCGCTCCATATTTGCGTGCTGAAGGTCGTCGGGTCGAAGGTCCCCGTCTTTCGCATCATGTAGACGTCGGCGCCATCGACGAGCGGCGCCTGATAGTGCACGCGGAGCTCTCCGAACCCCTTGTCCACCTCGTCCGGCGCGAGCGGGTCGTAGACGATGTCCGCGAGCTGCCGAGTGAATGGCTGCCCCGCGACGCGCGGCGCGGCCGTGTGCCTCGGGTTCTGGCCCCACTGGAGCCAGCTGCGGTCGTCGCCCCGATCGCGACGCTCGCTCCGCCGCAGGGCGCTGCTGGTGGCAGCGGTATCGCCGGGGTCGGAGGGCGGCGCGGCCGTACAGGCCGCGAAACCGAGGAAGAACACCGCGATCGATGCGCGTCTATCGTTCATCGAAGTCACCTCGATATGAAATATGGGCCACCGCGGATCGTCGGCAGCCTCGGTGGTTGGCATTGATATTTACGTCGATCAGCACATGATCGCCATTACTATTTATGATATTTGTTGCCGCAACATCGAACGGGTTGCATGCAACTCGCCGAGCGGTTGCGTGTTGCATGCAGCCGCTCGATGCGGGCAGCGCCCCCCTCGTACGCGGCGACACGACGACGTTCGGCGATGGCGGTGATGTGCGTCCGCCACGTCGCGATGCGAGGCGATGCGACGGCGCTCCGACGATGCGTGAGCCGTTCCGGGCACGGCGCGACACGCATTCTCGATGAAAACGCACAT
>Ga0207710_10001937_pt1 | contig 9896 bp, 9 predicted proteins | sample KBSS24metaG_FD_184400 | JGI IMG/M metagenome (GOLD analysis project Ga0207710, IMG submission 184400) | Switchgrass rhizosphere microbial communities from Kellogg Biological Station, Michigan, USA - KBS S2-4 metaG (SPAdes) (version 2) | ecosystem: Host-associated > Plants > Roots > Rhizosphere >...
TACCTTGACGCGAACGTCAGCTGCGGCGTACTCTTCGAGCACCTGCTTGATATACGGCCTCGTCGACGCATCATCTGCGATGCAGAGTTCCCAATTTGGGTAAAGCTGCCGGCGCACAGAATCGATACAAAGGCGAAGCCATTTTTCGTCCACATTATATACGGGCAAGAGCACAGAAATAAGAGGCTCATACGACATCCCTTCGCACAGCCGCCTTAACTCGGATCGACCCTCTTCGGTGAGCCGGTTTCTGCTCACGAATTCCTGATATTTGCGAGCCTCACGAAGAGAAAATAATTTGTCACCAAGTTTCGCCCTTAACCCGTAAAGACCTTGTTCCCGATAGACCCGTTGTAGTTCACTGACGATGCGCACTATTTCCATTTTGCTCGTTCAAGTCTGACGTAATACTTGCCGTTCAGCCAAAAATGCGTGCCACTGCATTGTATGAGCGTGCTAAACGATATCGCCCCAACATTAAGTCAGTCAATCCTAACAAAATACCCAAACCTCAATACATCTGCTAAACTTTTCGAAAAACCGCAGTCCGAAGAAATGCCGGCGACACGCGTTTACCTCGGCCTTGGCACGCTTGGTAAATGTACGATCGCCTGTTAAATCTACTAAAAAATAAAAAGCGAGATACTTCGGGATTCAAGCCTCATTCGGTGTTGAGAATACTGGTCGTCGTCTCGTTTCTTTTGATTCTCACCATGGCTTGCGTCAGCAGATTTGACCGCCATCCGGATGAAATTCATCATTTTCTTGCTGCCAAATATTACACCTCGCATTTCGCGCCGCCCGAAATTGGTGACCCCAGCGTACGTGATTCCTACTCCGTTTGGGGCCTCTCGTATTTGAATTATCAATGGATCGAATATTTTCTCGCGGGAAAGTTCATGGTGGCGGTATCGCCCGTCGTTGATGACCCGGTGCTGGCCGCAAGATTATTCAACGGGTTTCTTTTTTTTGGTCTGGCGTTATGGCTAATTACTCGCGCCCGCGAACATCCCGAAGGGTTGGTACTAGCATGCTTTCTAATAATTTCACCGCAGATCTGGTACATCTTCAGCTATGTCAATAGTGACGGCTTTGCGCTTTTTATTTCTCTGTTGCTTGCATTCCAGATCGCTTCTCCCGGCAGCCTGACAAACAAATTTCTTACCGCGGAAAGTTTCAAATGGGCCCCGGGAACTTTATTCGGAACGCTGATCGGACTATTGCTGATAGCTAAAACAAATTACTGGGCCTTTCTCGTCTTTGTCGCAATTTGGCTGGCTTCTGCTTTCCCGGTAAACCGAACTACCCTCCGGAGATTTGCCTTTGCGGGCGTTATTGCTCTATCCGTGTTGGCCTTTCGGGTCGCCCTGGACTTCTATTCAAGCGGTGAAACCAATTTCGCGGGTGCGGCTTATTTAACTTACGTTTCGGGAAATTTTGAAAAGGACCAGAATCGCCTTTTAGCCTATCAGGAAGAGATCGCTGAGACCCCATTTAAGCCATCGACGATCGATAACGATCTTGGAAATACATATCCCGGGTTGAAATTAAGGGCGAAAGGCGTGACCTTTGTCCAAATGTTTACTGAAATGCGTTGGCTCCAGATTTCCTTCGAAAGCTTTACCGGTGTTTACGGTTACATGGATACGGTGTCGCCTAAGCTTTATTCCCGGGTAATGGCCTTAATATATCTTGGGTTCGGATTGTTTTTGGCCGGTTCAGCTATATTCAGCCGCGACCGAAAGAGTTTAGTTCAACTCGCGGCGTTAGTATTTAGTTGTCTTCTGACCATATTCGTTTCGGCTTTTGTTTCGTGGAACTATGCATTTCAGCCGCAAGGCAGATACCTCTTTCCGATAATCCCGATGATCGGGATCTTCGTTTGCGCAAACCGCAGGCATTTGAATGGATTGGCGGTTCACATTTTCGTTTTCGGAGCATTCTTGTTATCGGTTTACTCCTTCGTCTTCGTCGGTCTACGGGAAGTCAACGGCCGGTAGGATCTTTTCTCTTGAAGGCTTTTCGCAGCAGGCTGCCAACGCCTTCTGTTCTCAAGATCCTGTAGGCACGCATAACCGCCGAGTTCATCACCACCCTTTCATGCATTTGAAAATGCCGAATGTAATCATTCTGGTGATGAAAAACGTTCACCGCTTCGATTCGCTCTCCGAGTTGATGAAAAAAACGCCGGATGATCTCCCGTTGGCCCTCATCCGCCTCGAATAGCTTTTCGATCTCCGGCGGCATTTCCGTTCCGACAAGGAGGACGCCCAAACCGTTTCCGTGGGAAAAGGAAAAATTCTGAAAACGGCGGCAAAGCTCTTCCCAAAATTGCCAAACGCCGAATCCGTCTTTCCGTACGGCGATGTCGTGAAAAATGATGATGCCGCGGGTCGACATTTTGGGCAGCCAGGTGTCGAAGTCATGTTTTACCGCGTCATATGTATGAAAGCCGTCAATGTGGAGAAGATCGACCGTGCCGTCGGCAAAATCGACAAGTGCCTCATCGAATGTTTTCTCCAGGAGAGATGAAAAATCAGAATAGAGCGGATCATGATGGGCTCTGAGCTTGCCAAGTACACCCTCTTCAAGCCTGCCGGCTTGCTCGTCGCCCTCCCATGTATCAACCGCGAAGCATTTTGTATTTGAACTGAGAGATACAACCGCTTGACAGAAGGCGCAGTATGAGACTCCCCGAAATGTTCCCAGTTCGACAAATGTCCGCGGCCTTAGGGCGCTTATCAAATACATCGCGAAAGGGACATGCTCTGCCCAGGCTGTTTCGTCCAGCCAAAGCGGAAATTCCAGGCACACGGGATGTTTTAAAGGATTGAATTCGGCACCGGACATGAACTTTGCGAAAAGGATTGGTTTTATTGTAGAGTGCAGCCGGAAAAGTTCAAAGGTGCTCGGGCACTATACCCTGCGCGCCGATCGGAATCTTGACTATAGTATTACGGCGGGATTGGGCGTGATCATTCTTGAAGACAAAGACGGCCGGCGACCAACAGTACGTGATCACCGGCCGAGGGTAGTTCGCAAAATTCTATTGCCGCTGAAATTCGGGCGAGCCCAGGACGAGGCTTACGGCCTTAAAAACGTCGGGATCGCCACTCGGAGCAAGCAATCGCGCCTGGCGTCGTTGTCCGCCCTGCTGGCCTTGTCCGCGAAGGTTTGTCATATCCAGATCACGGTCGTCCAACTCGTTTCCCGCTTTGACCTCGGGAAGCGGCTGCGCGATCTGCTTAAGCAGCGTCGATCGCGTCGACGCGGATACTTCCCCATTCAGAATTTGGGCCATCGCGAGATCGAGGGTTTTCGCTTTATCTTTTTGGTCGAACGCCTTTAGATCCACTCGCGTTCCCGGAATGCGATTACTGGCTATCGCGACAGCAAAATTCATACGCTCGAGCAATGCCCCGGTGTTGACCCAATCTTCGGCCATATCGGGATAACCGGTCGGTGCCTGATAGCCATATGGGACCTCCCCAAGCTTATTCAGCATCGCCAGAAAGGCGGGATTGCCATTCGTGTCCGCGCCCAATGCACGGACCGAAGAGATGGCAAGCTCGAAAGGCGTCTTGATCTTGGCGCGGTAATTTTCCGGCGCAAAGAATTCGGGGCTGCTAAAAATTGCCCGAAGGGTTGTCTTTATGTCGCCGCCCGATTTGTGAAACGCGTCCGCTACGCGTCCTACAAGCGCATCGCTAGGATTGTCAGAGACGAATTTGATAGCAAGTTTCTTTGCGATGAAATGCGCCGTGGCCGGGCTGTTCACGAGTATGTCGATCACTCTCATTCCGTCCCTGATTCCACCTTCGTCGATCTTTTGGCCGAGAACCATTTTCGCGCCGCCCTCGTGCCAGCGCGAGTTGAAATAGAACTCGCCGCTCTCGACACCATCCGGCACTCCAGCTGTCCGTTGAAGCCGCTCGATCTGGCGGTCCTCATTACCCTTGATCATGTTCGCCGCAGATCTTCGATAACCGCGCGGGTCTGCGATCGTCCACCCCGTAAAACACTTTGCTACCTCGACGATGTCTGCCTGTGTGTATCCACCGTCGACGCCTAGCGTATGCAGCTCCATCAATTCGCGTGCGTAATTTTCGTTGATTCCGCGTTGCTGGCGCTTTGGCTGGGGTTGCTGCGGATTGTCACGCATTTGCCTCAAACGCTGGTCCAGCTCGGCATCGCTGACGCCGGTACGTTGCTTTATGCGCTCCCGGGCCATAGGAGGCAACTGGCCGTTTCGCATCAACTGCTGAAGCCGATTTCCCTTTCCGGCCCGATTGCCGCCTGGACCCTGCGAATTCGGTGAAACAGATTCAAAATTGTCCAAATAGAACAGCATTGCCGGATGTTTTGCCGTGCCGACAAGCAGGTCCTTAAAATTGCCGAGGGCATTTGGGCGAAGGACATCCCGCTCATAGCTCGGTATATACCAGCGAACCGCTGCTTTCCCCGCAAAAACATTGAAGTGATTTTGCCAAAAATCGACCATCACTTCCTGCAATTGCCGTTCGGAGTAGACCGCACGCAGAATCCTGTTCGCCGCGATCTGCGGAACGATCTGCCCAGCGGGCCTCAGGTCATATTCCTTGTAGAGCGCGGCCAGTTTCTCACGCCGTTCGCGCTGCTCGTCGGGCGTTGGCGTATTTGTTGCCTTATCGGTAGGGACCTTCGGAGTATTGACGGTTGTGTCTGGCTTAGCCGGGTCCTGCACTTTCGCCTGACCTTTCTTTCCACCGTCAAGTTGGCGAAGAAGCGCTCCCGGATTGGGGTATTTCGCAAAGACCTCGGCCGTCGACATATTGAATATTTCGAGGTTCTTCACCTTGGCTTCGGTGACACTATCGTTTATGGAAGACGGATCCAGCTGCTGGTCGATATATTTATCAAGACCGATCTGCCGCACCCGTTCTATATCCCCCGGCCGGGCGCCAAAACCCAGCCTGTTCAGAACGTGAGCGATCCTTTGGTCCTGAGTTAAGGGCTTTAACGCCGACTTAGTGTCGATGCTGTGGGCAAACATCGGGGACACAAGAGCGAACAACGACAGAAGAGCAGCAAACTTCTGAAATGATGGAATCCTGGTTTTCATTTATTGATCCTCGAAACGCTAACGATCGCAACGGTTAAATATGATCCGTACCTGCATCCTTAGACGCTGCCGCCGAGGTAAATGTCGAAAAATTGAGGCAGAGTAACAATTAATGCAAGCAAATCGATAGTTTCCAATGACTTATGCGGTAGCGGCTCTTACGGTCCAGTCAACGAATGGCCTTCGGGATGCCCGGTTTCATACAACAAAACGGTCGAACCGTACATCAAATTTATCGTATTTTCATCGATTTTCGGTTAGACTTGTTTACAAATTTCGCCAGAATGAATAAAAAAATGGGATTAAAGCAATTAAGGATGCTTGCAGTTGTTGCCTGCTGTCTCCTCCTTTCGGCGGCTGCCTTTGCTCAGACTAATTCGTTCGGCGATCCGAACGTTGATTATTCTTTCGAGCTTCCGGACGCGCGTTGGAAAATGACCGTAAAACCATCGGCCACAAGCCCAAACGTGGAATATGTTTTTGGCGACCGGAACGACGGCCATCTTGAAGTACGCAAAATGACGGTTGCGAAAGACGCTCTCATGACCGACATCATTCGTACCGAAGACCAGAAGCTGCAGTTTCGCGTCGGCTACGTAGCCGGTAAAGAAGAGATCTTCGCGGGGTTTCTCAAGGGAAATGCTTTTAATTTCGAGTATGTTGCGACCGGGCGAAATATGAGCGGCCGCTTCTATTTTCTTCGGGCAAACGATACCACGGTCTATGTGCTTCGCTTTGTGGGTGAACGTGACAAATTGCGTGCGATCAGAAATCAGACCGATTCGATCGCTCGGACATTTCAGATCAAGAAAGGCTGATCAAGAACGAGACGCATCTCGTGCACTCTCGCCGGCAAACGGCGCCTAAGTTTTACCGCTTTCGAAGCCGGAATCAGTTTTGCAATACAGAAAAACGATTTCCCCCATGGCCTAAATCATTTCTCCCATGGCCTAAGCCATTTTTCACACGGCCCAACCCATTTCCCCCACGGTCCAGATCATTCTTCCCATGGCCTAAATCATTCTTCCCACAGCCCAAACCATTTTTCCCAAGGCCTAGATAATTTTTCCCATGGCCTAAACCATTTTTCCCACGGCCCAAACCATTTCCCCCAAGCCCTAGATAATTTTTCCCACGGCCTAAACCATTTTTCCCACGGCCCAAACCATTTCCCCCAAGGCCCAAATCATTTTTCCCAAGGCCTAAACCACCTTTCCAATGCGAAAGATCATTTTTCCAACGCGGGAAACGCATTTGGTTTTAACTCCGGGAGATTCTTTGCTCCGAATGGCAGAACATAGCCTTGTGCCTGCGCTCCGGCAGCGAGTAGGGCATCTTTAAAGCAAGGTTCCGATGTTAATCGCATCTTGGCAGGAGCATCTGTTTCTAAAGCAGTTACAGCCCTGATGGTAAATCGTTCCGCTTTTCGCATCAGGCTCCACGCTGTCTGCCCATTGACCTTGTAGTTTTTGCAAAGCATTTCGGCCAGGGCGTCGCTATTTTCTGCTTCGAACCAATTCAGGAAGTCTTTTCGACCAAGGCCGTCGGGGCATTCTGCCAATAGAATTATCGTCCCGCCTTCATTACAGGCGTGCGAAGCTGCTTCAAGCGCCTTGTGCGCCTGGATGAAGTTGACGTCGTGAGGGTAACCGCCGCAGCTTACGATCACCAGATCGCGTTTTCCACTGATCTTGATGGTGTGGTCTGCGGCATATTTCTCGCACGCTTTTTTATGGGACGTGATCCAGTTTCCGCAAAAAAGTTCGATCGCCCGACCGGCGTCATCCACGATCGAGCTGATCGCAAACGACGGGTTTATTCTTGCAGCCGCTTCCATAAAAGCTTCGTGCACGGCGTTGCCGTCAAGTAGTCCGGTGTCCACGCCGTCGCGCCTCGACCTCGTCGCGCAATCGAAAGCCAATTTATGGGTTGCCGAGACCGTTTTCGCCGATGCAAGGCCCGGACAAACCAGTTTTCGTCCACCGGTAAAGCCTGCGAAATAATGAAAGCTAACACCACCGACAAGAACGACGTGGTCGTGTTCGGTCAACGCGCGATTGAGTTCAACAGGGATTCCCCCCGACGCTTCGCCAAAGCGAATGATCTGCATAAGATCAAGCGGATCGTGATCCAGCGTCTTTATCCGCTGCGCGATGAACGGCGTCAATATCGAGAGCTTCTCCGATTCGGTAACTCGCCTGTGTATTCCGGTTGCGAAAATGATCCGAATATCGTGCGGTGGAATTCCGTTGGCGATCAGCCGGCGGACGACGAGATTGATTATTTGTCCGGCTGCTGTTTGACGGGTTGCATCGGGCACGACGATCAGGACGTTTTCGCCGGGAGAAACGATCTCTTCAAGTCGAGGTGAATCTATTGGGTTATCCAGCCCGGCGCCGAGCTCGATATCCGACAGCGGCTGGGCGCCGAGTTTTGCTTCCAGGACCTCAAATCGGTTTTCGTCAAACTCAAACGGTATCGCCGTTTGACCGTATTTGAGTTCAATGCGTCGCATCAAATTTGTCCCGACCGACCGGTTCGAACTCAGGCTTGGGCATTTTTGCGGGTTCAAAGCAATTGACGCCCGTTTCGCAGATGTAAACAGCCTCAGCTTCGAGTTTGAGAGTTTCCATCTGTATCGTCAGATGATCGATCCCGAATCGATCGTGGAGAACGGACCGTACCGACGCCAACAAGTCGGAGTGGGCAGTCTTGTCTTCATGACAGATATGTGCAGAAAGGGCTTCAATTCCGGACGAGATCGTCCACACGTGAAGATCATGGACGCCTCCCACACCGGCCGTTTCCATGATCGCGGACTCTACGGCAGAAAGGTCTATGTGTGACGGCGTTCCCTCAAGAAGAACATTTACTGAATCCACAATAAGACGCCAGGCCCCATAAATGATTATTACGCTGATCAGCACACTGGCAACCGGATCGGCCGCCCGCCAACCTAATGCGGCGATCAAAATGCCCGCCGCGATAGCCGCCACCGATCCGAGCAGATCTCCCATGATGTGCAGCCATGCTCCGCGCATATTAAGACCCGCGTTTCGACCCGAATGGAGAAGATACGCGGCGACGATATTGATCAACAGTCCCCCGGAGGCGATCAAAACCAAATCGAATCCACGAACATCCGGAGGAGCGTTCCAACGACCGACAGCCTCGTAAATGACCCAAACTGAGAGTAATACCAATACGATCCCATTTACGAAGGCAGCAAGAATTTCGAGACGATAATAGCCGTATGTTTTTCTCGAAGTGGCGGGACGCTGGGCGAACCAGAAAGCGCCGAGCGTAAGACACAACGCAGCAACGTCAGTAAGCATGTGGCCCGCGTCCGCAATGAGAGCCAGCGAATTTGTGTACCAGCCGCCAACCGCCTCGGCGACCATATATACAAACGTTAAGCCAAGCGCCATTTTCAGACGTCTGACGCTATCGGCCGAACGCCCGGCATGATCATGTCCGTGATGTGATCCGATGTTCGCCCCCTAGATCCTAATAGCGGCGCGCAACAGTGGCACTCGCAAGCGACAGGACAAAACCGCTGTGATTACCACGGTCGTCGGCTATCTCGATCGCTGCAACGGCAGCCTTCGAAGAGATCTGCATCTTGAATGTGCCGTCGCTTCCGGCGATCGTCTCGCGCCCCTGCGAGGCTACTTTAACGCCAGGCAGCGTTCTGCCGCTGATGAAATAGACACCGCCGCCGATCGCCTCAACCCGCCAATCCGCAACATCAATACCGTGTCCACTGCCGCCTTTTATGACCGTAAAACGCCATGGGTCGTTCCAATTTGTTGTCTGACCGGACTTAGCAGTCGATTTCAATCGCCAATAATAAGTTCCGGGGACCATTCCCGCGAGCTTAAAATCTCTTGCCGCCAGTCCCGACCGATCCACAAGAACCGTGTCATTCGCAAAATAGGGTGACTTCGCGATCTGAAGATAATACGACGCGGCCGGCTCACCGCTGTCCTGCCGAGCAAACGCAACGGTCACTCCGGATCCAGCCGAATCGGAAATCTGTTTCGAATTTTCCGGCGAAGTCTGCTTCGGCGGTTCAAACACCTTTTCGCGCGATGTGATCGCGCCGTTCTTTAGAGAAGCGAATTCATTTTCCGTGAGGGTCGTCTTTTGATCGCCCATGGTGGTCTCGACGCTGCCGCGGCTTATGCGGATCTCACCACCATTAGTTTGGGCATCAGCATTAAAGCTGGCATCCGTTTCCGAATTAAGTCTGTTTTCCGACTCCGCCACCTCGACGACGTTCTCGGTGTTCTCCGGCTGCTTGTCCGTGCGGACATTCAATTGGCCATCGTCCAGCGCTACGCGCACTTTACTGCCGAAAATAGAAGAGCTGTCGCGGATAACGACCGTGCTGTTCGGTCGAACCGAATACACCGATCCGTCGATCATTCGAACGATGGCGCGACCGTCGGCCTGGGTTTGAATAGTGTCACCTGCCGCGACAAATGTTTCCTTACTAACGATGATCGTCTCGCGAGTTGATGCACGAGTGATGCGGACATCCCCTTCGAAAGATAATATCCGTGCCGAATCCTTTGGAATTGCCGAGTTATCGATGGTGGCGAACCAATTATGTCTTGATGCAAACCAGATCGTCCCACCAAGGATCAGAACAAGCACGCCGAGCGTAACTAGACCGTATATGGTCCGCGTTCTGATATTCCACCATTCAACGTAGAATTTTCGGTACTGGTTCGGCATTTAATGACGTTCTACCCGGCTTACTCGCCGGCTCTACCACTCTCTAACCTTTTTT
>Ga0207710_10001938_pt1 | contig 9895 bp, 3 predicted proteins | sample KBSS24metaG_FD_184400 | JGI IMG/M metagenome (GOLD analysis project Ga0207710, IMG submission 184400) | Switchgrass rhizosphere microbial communities from Kellogg Biological Station, Michigan, USA - KBS S2-4 metaG (SPAdes) (version 2) | ecosystem: Host-associated > Plants > Roots > Rhizosphere >...
ATGAAGGATCGCACGGCGCCGCCCGCTGCGCCCACCTCGTCCCGCGCCCGCGAGAGGATGGGACGCGAGCCGACGGCGTCGAGGAGGAGCCGGACCCGCACACCGGCGCGCGCTCGGACCGCGAGCGCACCCACGATGCTCGTCCCCACGGGGTCGTTGCCGAGGATGAACACCGTCAAGTCGATGGTCCTCTTGGCCGCCCCGATCTCGGCGAGCAGCGCCGCGTAGGCCTCCTCCCCGGTTCCCAGGAGGTGGAACGAGTTTCCCCCACGGACGCCCGGCACTCCCTCGGTCCGGAGGACCCGCGGCACGTCCACGGCCCGGTGCGTCTCGGGGAGACCGGCGCGACCGTCCGGAGCGCGCGGCGGCGCGTGCTTCCCCTTCGCCCCGCGGGGGAACTTCCGCCCTCCGAGGAGGAAGTAGAGCGGGATGCCCGCCCAGGGAGCGAAGACCAGCGCCAGGAGCCACGCCATCAGGCTCTGCGGCGCACGGCGGGTGACCAGCACCCGCATGGCCACCACCAGGCCGACGATGTGCACGGCGACGAGGAGCGGATGAGAGCGCACGAACGTCAGCACGGTCGGCCCCAGCGTAGAGGGTTCATGGCGCCGGCACGAGCGGGACGTCGAGCAGCGGTGCCCCCCGCCGCTCCGGCGCGTCGTAGTGCCACCATTCCATCCGGTTGGGGCGGAACCCGGCATCCACCATCGCCTGCCGGAGCGTCTCGCGATGCGTCCGCGCCTCGGCGGTCCCCGCATTGCTCCCGTGGTGCGCTGCCGGCCCGAAGGTGTCGAACCCGGTAGGCATCTCCACCGCCGTACCGTCCAGGGCGACGAGCGTGACGTCCACCGCCGCGCCCCGGTTGTGGTTGCTCCCGGTGTGAGGGTCCGCGACGTAGCCCTTCCGGGGCACGAGCTTCCACATCGCCCACTGGACGTGGCTCGGCCGGTAGCAGTCCCAGGCCATCAGTCGGAACCCGCGGGGCTCGAGCGCGCGCGCCACCCTGGCGAGCCGCTCCGCCACCCCCGGGAGGAGGAGGCAGCGGGCATCCTCGGGGTAGACCGCCCGCCCGAGGAAGTTGTCCTCGGTCGCGTACGGCAGTCGCACCACCAACCCCGGCACCCGCTTCGCAGCGTCGACCAGGGTGGCCCCCGTGCCGGCGTCGGGGGCGGCCGCGAACACGGCGAGGGCGGTGAGGAGATGTCCCGTCACGTCACGTAGGTCGTTGGATCCGGAACCCCCGCCGCCCGGAAGCCGTCGCGGCGGATGAGACAGCTGTCGCAGCGCCCGCAGGCCCGGCCGAGCGCATCCGGGTCGTAGCAGCTGTGGGTCATCGCGTAGTCCACGCCGAGCCGCGCGCCGGTCCGGATGATCTCCGCCTTGCGCATCCCCGACAGCGGCGCGTGGACCCGGAATCGCGCTCCCTCCACGCCAGCGCGGGTCGCGAGGTTGGCCAGCGCCTCGAAGGCGCGGATGAACTCGGGCCGGCAGTCCGGGTAGCCCGAGTAGTCCACCGCGTTGACGCCGATGAAGAGGTCGGTCGCCCCCAGCGTCTCCGCGAGACCCAGCGCCAGCGCGAGGAACAGCGTGTTCCGCGCAGGCACGTAGGTGACCGGGATGCCGCCTCCACGCTCGGCCTCGAGGCGGTCCTTCGGAACGTCGATCTCCGCGGTCAGCGCGGAGCCTCCGACGGCCCGGAGGTCCACGGAGACCACGCGCACGTCCTCCACGCTCTGCGCTCGTGCCATGCCCCGCGCGCGCTCGAGCTCCACCCGGTGCCGCTGCCCGTAGTCCACGAGGAGGCAGCTGCAGAGGAACCCTTCGCTCCGCGCGATCGCCAGGACCGTCGCCGAGTCCAGGCCACCCGAGAGAAGAACGACCGCGCGCCGGGCGGTCATTGCTGCAGGGGTCTTCCCTGGACCGAGAAGCGGATGGTGCAGGACTGGCACTCCGGCAGGCAGCCAGCGTCGGAGTGGTTCAGGACCTGGATCTCCTCCTCCGTCACGCCACAGACCAGCGGGACGCTCCACACCCCGCTCGGGTCCCGTGGACCGAGGATCGTTCCGCCCACCGGAGGAATGCCCCCGTCGAGCACCACCGAGGGAGGAGCGCAGGTGACAGACGAGCCGAGCGCCTGCGCCTGGGACGCGCTCAGCAGCGCGATCTGGTTGCGCTCCAGGACTTGGATGTCCGGCGGCTCGAGGCCGGTGCAATTGCAGGCGGCGAACACCCGCGGGGCCAGCGCCGAGACATCGATGACCTGCCCCTCGATGACGCCGTACTCCGAGCCCGAGCCCTCGATGAAGGTCAGGTATCCCGCGTCGTAGGAAGTCACCAGCCCTCCGTCGGGAAAGCGCGAGCCCCCGTCCGGCGCCGTCGTCTGATGGTAGGTGACCGAGAAGATGACCCCCGCGTCGACGAAGAACCCTCCAGGCGCCCCGGCATCGGGGCCAGCGTCGAGGATGAGCTCCGAACAATCGTTGAACAGCGGGTCACCGACGGACTGGAGCAGGTAGGTCCCCACACGCTCGTTGCCGGGGACCGGGACCTCGCCCTTGCAGGCGAAGAGGGACACACCGAGGAGGCAGAGCGGGAGGAGCGACGCGGGGCGGAGCACGGACGCCGCCGACCTTACACGAGCCGCAGCGCGCGCTGGACCACCGCGGCGAGCGCCGCGCTCCCCGTCAACACCGCGGCCGGGTCCACCGTGTCCAGGTCCGCGCCGCGGGCCACCGGGTCCAGCCAGAGGAGCACCCGCGCCGCGGCGGCCGGAGAGGGCACGGCGACGAACGCCTCGGCCGCGGCATCCGCGAGGCCGGAGACCTCGCCCGGCCGGGTCAGCGCCTGTCCCTCATCGCCCAGCGCCAGGGCGAGCGCGACCAGGTAGGTCACCTCCACCGGGCCGAAGAGCGTCAGGGCCCCTGCGCCGAGGACGAGGTCGCCAGCGCTGGCCAGCCACGCCTCCGAGGCGCCCGAGGGGTCGAGCCAGATCTGCAGCCCCGGCGCGCCGAGCCCGGCCAGGGCCTCGTCGAGCACCGAGCGCAGATTCGGCATCTCTTCCGGGGTCACGAGCAGCACGCCCCCGGGCAGGGTCATCGACGCGCGGACCGGGCCCCGGGCCACGGGCTGCAGCGCCACCGGCGTGGCGACCGTCTCCTCCCCGGAGAACAGGGTGCCGAAGGCCGCCGAGCGCGCGGCGGCGTCCGGACGGCCGGCGTGCCCGAGCGCCCCTGCGTGCAGCGACCAGCCCTCGGCATCCACCGGATGCCTGGAGAGGAGCATGGCCCAGAGCTGCACCGCGAGCGGCGCGCCTTCCTCGGTCGCGGCCAGGGCGGTGGCGAACGTGCGCTGCGCCTCGGGCGAGAGCGACTCCAGCGAGTCGATCGGTCCGAGGATCCGCACCACGTCGGAGTGGCGGCCAGCACGCAGCGCGGTCAGCGCGAGCGCCTCGCGCTCCTCCGGGGTGTGGGCCAGCTGCTCCCGGAGCCCGAGCGCCTCCTGCGAACGCCCGAGCGACTCGGCGAGATCGGCCCGGAGACGGATGCGCTCCTCGGTGGGTGGCAGCTCCGAGAGGACACCCAGCGCCTCCGCGGCCCGGCCGAGCCGGACGTAGGCGTGGGCCAGCTCGTCCTGCCGGCCAGAGAGGACCTCCGGTCCGGAGAGCGAGGCCAGCCGCTCCGCGAGGTCGACGAACTCGGCCGGCGCCTCCTCCGCGGAGGTGAGGGCGAGCAGCTTGCTCGTCGCGGCGAACGACATCGGATCCTCGGCGGCCGCCTGCGCCCACGCCGCCCGGGCCGCGTCCGTCCAGCCGATCGCGAGGGCCAGGTCTCCGGCCTGCACGCGCAAGCTCGCGCGCTGCACCGGGTCCGGCGTCGCGTCCACCCACGCCGAGAGCGCGGACGCGGCGTCCTCCAGCCGGTTGTCGTCGCGCGCCTGCTCGAAGAGGACCTGCCACAGCTCGGCCGCGCGGGCGGGCACACGGGTCGCGAGGAGACGCAGGCCTCGCTCTCGCTCTGCACCCCGGCGACCGCGAACGTGCTGGAGGAGCGCCTCCACCAGCGCCCGCGGCGTGCTCGCGTCCACCCGCTCCAGCGCCTCGGCCAGCAGACCGTCGAGCTCGCCCAGGGCCTGGAGCCGCTGGAACGCCCGGAGGCGCTCCTCGTCCCCGGCCTCGCCCGGGGGCGAGAGGAGGGTTGCCCGGTGGAGCGCCACGGCGAGGTGCCTCTCGCGGCGCGTCTCGGCGAGCTCCGCGCAGGCCTGTCGCTCGACGGCGGTGCCGTCCTCGAGGAGGAGCGCGCCGAGCCGGCCGAGCGCATCGCCTCCCGCCTCTCCCTGCGCGAGTCCCCACAGGCTCTGGCGGATGCGGGGCGCGTCCTCGAGGGCCTCGGCGATCTCCAGCGCCTGCGCGTACTGCCCGTGCGCGAGGAGGGGCTCGTAGCCGTGCTCGATCGCCTGCGAGCCGGCTCCCAGCCGGAGGAAGCGCGCCGCCCACGCGCCAGGGCCCAGCGTCCCCGGGTGCAGGCGGGCCACGCGCTCGAGCAGCTCCTGCGCCTCGGCCGGATCTCCCGCGCCCTCCCAGGCCTCCGCCGCCTCGAGGAGAAGGCTCGCACGGCCGTCGGGAGGAGCGAGCTGCGCGGCCTGGGTGAGCGAGGCCGCGGCCTTGGCCAGCTCGCTCGCGTCGCGCATGAGGCTCGCGAGGAGGAGCAGCGCATCCTGGCTGGCCTCGGTGGCCACCGACCCCCGGGCGAGCCGCGCTGCGCGAGCCTCGTCTCCGGCCTGCTGCGCTGCGAGGGCGGCCTCGTAGAGGAACCGGGCGCGCTGCGGTCCCTGTGCCAGCTCGGCGCGGGCGGCCAGCACGGTGGAGCGCGCCAGCGCGTCGTCGGGGCCCTGGAGGAGGGGGACCAGGAGCTCGAGCGCGTCGGAGTAACCCGGACCCGAGCGGCCCCCGGCCGCGAGCGGCTCGAGCAGCGCGCGGGCCTCGTCGTTCTCGCCTCGCTGGAGCAGCAGCCGCGCCAGCTCGATCTTCAGCCCGGCCGATTCCTCGCCCTGCGCGGTCTGCGCGACCAGCCCGCGCAGCACGGCGACCAGCGGCTCGACCTCGCCCCGGCGACGATGGCTGTCGGCGAGCGCGCGCAGGGCGACCACGTTCCCGGGATCGGCCTCGTGGGCGCGCTCGACCAGCGAGAGAGCGCGCGCCTGGTCGTGGAAGACCTCGGTCGCCACCTCGGCGGCCTGCACCAGGAGGTCGGCAGCCCGCGGTCCCCCGGAGGCCTGCGCCGCGCGCTCGAGGAGCGAGAGCAGATCCTGGTGACGGGAGACGGCCCGCAGGCCCGCGACCGCTCGGTCCACCACCGGAGCCTCGGAGGGCCGGAGCTCGGCGAGGGGGACCAGCGCCTCGAGGGCCTCGACCGGGTCCTCGACCAGCGCGGCGGCGCGGCGATAGAGCGCCTCGGCCTCCTCGGGCCGCGCGGTCCGCGCGAGGCGAACCGACGTGCGGAACAGCCCCGGGGCGTCCTGCCGGCGCCCGTGCACCTCGGCGAGGAGGGACAGCGCTTCGCGGCCACGCTCGCCCTCCGGGTCCGCCGCCACGACGGCCTCCAGCGCGTCGGCCGCGTCGTGCAGCGCGCCGGCCGAGAGCGCCGCGTTGCCGAGACGAAGCTGGAGCCGGGTGCGCTGGACGGTGGGCAGGTCCGGCGCGAGCTGCAGCGCGCGCCGATCGTAGGGCTGGGACGCGACAGGGCCGCCCGCGGCCGCCGCCAGATCTCCGCGGGCGAGCAGCGCCTTCACGTCGTCGTGGCTCACCCGAAGCAGCTCGTCCCATGCCTGGGCGGCGAGGAGCGCCTCGCCGGCCCGGGTCAAAAGCTCGGCCCGCTCGGCCAGTAGCGCGGGTGCCTCGGTGGGAACCGCCCGGGCACGCTGCCCCAGCAGCTCGGCCAGGGCACGCACGTCGCCCTCGACCCGCGCCCGGCGCGCAGCGAAGGCGACATCGAGCTCGGGAGCCTGATCGAACGCGCGGTCCTCGGAGGCGCGCGCATCGTCCTCGCGTCCCCCGGAGCGGAGGGCCTCCGCGGCGCGCAGCCAGCTCCGGGCGGCCTCGGCGCCCACCTGCCGCTCGGCCCGCGCGGCCTCGAGGCGACCCAGGGCGACGCCGTCACCGGCGGCCTGGAGCCGGGCCACGTGTCGGTCGTAGGCGGGATGGAAGGGATCGCCCTGGAGCAGGAGCGCGTCGAAGGGCGCGGCGTCCGCCTCCTGCCCCCGGGAGACCAGAAGGTCGGCGAGCTCCGCGGTGATGGAGGCGTCGTTCGGAGCGAAGCCGTGAGCGGCGGACAGGGCGTCCAGCGCGGCCTCCGGTTTTCCCAGCGCATGGTAGAGGCCCGCGGCGCGGCGGAGGAGGTGCGCCCGCGCGGCGCCCTCGGTGCGTCCCCGGGCCGCGGCGACGTAGTAGGCAGCCAGATCCGCTCCGCGGCCGGACCGCTCCAGCAGCTGCACCAGCAGCGCCTCGGCCGCCGGGTGGCCCGGCACCTCCGCGAGCGCGTCGCGGACCAGCGACTCGGCCTCGGACTCGTCTCCGAGCGGGCCCGCGTGGAGCTCCGCGACCTGGACCAACGCCGTGGCACGGGACTCACCTCCGGCGAGGAGCGGGACGGCACGGCGCAGCCACCCGGCCCGGGCACGCGTGTCACCGCGGCGAGCGGCGAGATCGGCGAGCTGGCCCGCGGTGTCCACGTCGGGGGCGAGCTCGAACGCCCGGGCGAGCGCGGCGCTGGCCGCGGTGGCGTCCCCGCGGCCCTCGAGGAACAGCGAGGCACGGCGCCGCTCGACCGCAGCTGCGTCGGCCTTGCGCCCGGCGCTCTCCAGCGTGCCCCGGAGACGGGCGAGGGCCTCCAGGGCCTCCTCGGCCCGGTCGGATCGAGAGGCGACGTCGGCCACCTCCTCGAACGAGCGCGAGGCAAGGGCGACGTCTCCCGTGCGCAGTGCCGCGTCGGCGCTGGCCTGGAGCGCGGCAAGCAGCGCGCCGCTGCGCCCGGTCTCGCGATGGAGCGCGACGCGGGCCTGGTGGGCGGCGAGCGGGTCGGGGAGCGCGGAGGCGGCGCCGAGCAGGAGGCGCTCGGCCAGCTCGGGATCCGCGAGCTCCGCGGCTGCCCGCTCACCCAGCTTGAGCAGGGCGCGGCCCACCTCGTCCGACGGAGGCTGGCGGAGCTGGTACGCGGCGAGCAGCTCGATGGCCTCGCGGGGATCGGTCCGGGCGCGCAGCTCGGCCAGGCGCTCCACCGCGGAGGCCGGGGCGTCGGGCCGGTCGGCCAGGCGGCGCAGCGCGGTCTCCGCCTGGGCCAGATCGCCGGACTCGGCGAGGAGGTCTGCGTGAGCGAGGAGAACTTCGGGCTCGCGCGCCGGACGGCTGCCCTGGTCGACGGCGGCGGCCACCGCGGCGAGGAGCGGCAGCGCCTCGGCATGCGAGCCGCCGGCGTAGAGGGAGAGCGCGAGCTCCGCCAGCTCGTCCCCGGTCGCGGGGACCAGCGCGTGCGCCTGACGGCGCAGCGCGAGCGCCGCGGCCCCATCGTGCGCGCCGGAGGCCAGCTGCGCGGCCTGCCGGAACAGCGCCGCCGCGCGGTCCGGCGGCAGGAGCGTCGCGAGCCGCTGCACGAACGGCGAGGCCTCGGTCCAGGCGCCGCGCCGGAGCTGGAGCGAGACCAGCCGCTCCATCGGACGTGATGCCTCGTCGTCGAGCTGGACGGCGCGGCGGAAGGCTGCCTCGGCTGCCTCGCCGCGACCCATGCGCTCGTCGAGCAGCGTCCCCAGCTCGGTGAACAGCGTGGCCCCGCGCTCGCGGGGCGCCCGCTCGGCCTCGAGCTCCAGCAGCTCGACCACCGAGGGCCAGTCGCCGGCGTGCTCCAGCAGGCCGCGCAGCCGCGGGAGAGCCCGGGGATGTCGGGGGGAGATCTTGAGGACCCGACGGTAGCTGTCCGCCGCTCCCGCGGAATCGCCACGCTCCTCGGCGAGCTCGGCTCGCTCCAGGAGCACGTCGGCCCGCAGCGGCTCGGGGGCGAGCTCGGCGGCAGCGAGCAGCGCCTCGGAGGCGGCGTCCAGCCGGCCCCGGCGGCGTTCCATCCGGGACAGCGTGCGCCATGCCTCCACCGCGTCGGGGGTCGCTCCGCTCCGCGTGGCCTCGCGCAGCGCGGCCTCGGCCAGCTCCGGGCGGGCATCGGCGAGGGCGCGGCCCAGGGAGAGCAGCCGAGGAGCGGCCTCGGCGGCGACCGTGGCGTCACGTCCCAGCGCCCGCTGCCAGGCCTCCACCTCGCCCGGCGCGTCGTCCGAGGCCTGGGCGAGGAGCGCGACCTCACGCCACAGGAGCGCGGGCTCGGCCGACTCGCCGGCCGCGCGGGTGAGCTCCTCGCGCGCAGCGGTTCGGTCGCCCCGGGCGCGGAGCAGCCGGGCCCGCTCGACCCGGTGGTGTGCGCGGGCGGCGCCGGTGGTGAGCTCCACCAGGCGGGTCCGCAGCGTGAGCGACTCGGTGTCGCTCCCCGGCACGGCCGGAGGAAGGAGCGAGACCAGCGTCTCGAGCGCCCATGCGTCGTCGGGCGACAGCTCCACGAGCCTCCGCAGCGCGTCGAGCGCCTCGCTGGGGCGATGCAGCTCCAGCGACAGCTCCACCAGCTCCCGGCACGCCGCGCGGGCCTGCTCGCCGGACAGTCGCGGCCACAGCCCGGAGAGCAGCGCCGCGAGCGCCTCCACCGCGCCTGCGCTCCGGTGCAGCGCCGCGAGCTGGAGGAGCGCGTCGATGTCGTCCGGGGCGGCGTCGGCGTACGCGCTGAGGTGGCGTCGGGCCGCCTCGGGGTCGCCGGCGCGGACCGCGCCCTCGGCCGCCATGCGCTCCAGCCGCTTGCGCTCGGCGGGCGGGACGACGGTGGGATCGGCGCGGGCGAGCGAGAGCGCGACCTCGAGGTCCTCGAGTGCCCGGCGAGGCTCGCGGGCCACGAGCAGCTCCGCGCGGCGGATGCGTGCCGGGGCGAGCGCCGGATCGAGCCTCAGCGCGTCCTCGAGGAGGCCTCCTTCCCTCGCCTCGCCGCGGGCGAGCTCGGCGCCGCGAAGGAACAGCCGGGCTGCGGCGAGCGGGTCGGCGATGAGCGCGGCCTGCCGCGCGAGGAGGGTCGCGGCCTCTGGACGGTTGCCAGCGGAGAGCTCGAGCTCGGCCAGCGCCTCGAGGATCTGTCCCGCCAGGAGCCCCCGCGGCGCGACCTCCAGCGCGGCGTAGAGCTGCCGATGCGCGGCGTCGCGCTGTCCGGCGTCGAGCAGCGCGCGAGCGCCCTTGAAGAGGAGCGGAGCCGCGGCCTCGGTACGGCCCTCGGCGAGCAGCTGACGCGCGCGGAGCGCCCAGACCTCGGCGAGCTCCTTGCTCCGGCCCAGCTTCTCGTAGAGACCCTCGAGGCGGGCGGCGAGCGCGTCGTCCCCGCGGCGGTACGGAATTGCCTCCGCGTAGTGGGCGGCGGCCGCGGCGAGATCGCCGGTCATCTCGCATGCCTGGCCCAGCTTGGCCCGGACCTCGGCGAGCTTCTCCGGCGAGCCGGTGCGTGGGAGCGTGACCAGCACGTCCTCCAGCGCGCGGCGCGCGTGCTCCGGGCGCTCGCAGCGGAGCGACAGGTCGGCGAGCTCGAGCAGCACCTCCGGGCGCGGGTCGAGACGGGCGGCCTTCTCGAGGGCGATCAGCGCCTCGCCGAAGCGGCCCAGCCGGGCCTCCTCCACCTGGGCCAGCTCGCGCAGGCAGGCCGCAGCGAGGCGCGGGTCGGCCTGGGTCTCGGCCACCCGGGCACGGGCGGCGAGCGCGGCGGCGAGGCCCGGCATGTCGGAGCGGCGGCGCTGGAGCGCGCAGAGCTCACCCCAGGCCAGGAGATCCTCG
>Ga0207710_10001941_pt1 | contig 9887 bp, 11 predicted proteins | sample KBSS24metaG_FD_184400 | JGI IMG/M metagenome (GOLD analysis project Ga0207710, IMG submission 184400) | Switchgrass rhizosphere microbial communities from Kellogg Biological Station, Michigan, USA - KBS S2-4 metaG (SPAdes) (version 2) | ecosystem: Host-associated > Plants > Roots > Rhizosphere >...
GTCAAGGGCACAGCGATTAGACACCCTGTGAACTACCGAGGACTTCCCTATTTCCCGTGGCCGGATTGACAGCGGTCGAACAACTTCCAGTCTTCGGACGGTCTACCGGCATGGACTGGCCAGTTACTCAAACGTTCCGGGCAGAACTTACTCGCCGTTCAAGCAAAGCAAGTTTGAAAATGTTCAATCACACAATGTCACATCAGGCTCGGTGCCGCATGGCGTCAAGGCCTTACGGTTCCGCCGCGCCGTACTGCCACGAGTATCGACCCTACGAAGGGTTGACGACCTCGGCGCTGACGCCTGTCAGCTGGTCGAAACCGGCGCTGGCATCCGTGGTGACCAGGACACGACTGGTCGCGGCCGCGGTAGCAGCGATCATCATGTCGCTGGCCGACCGTGGCCGTCCCTTCGCCATCGCCGCGACCGCCAAGCGTGCATGCACCCGGGCGACGCCGATGGTGTAGGGCTCGACGGGCAGGCTCGACAAGATCGCCTCGACGTGGACCGCACGGGCTTGGCGGCGCGCCCCGTCCGCGCGCTCGACACCTACCAGAAGCTCCATCGCGGTGACTGCGGCGATAGCGGCATCGTCCAGGCCGAGAACCGCGTCGACGTCCAGCGCGCCACGCTCGATGGCAATGAGAACACCCGTATCGATGATCACTCGCCGGGCCACGCCCGCACCTCATCACTAAAGGCCGAACGCAGGTCGCCGTGGACACGCTCAAGATCGTCAGCGAACCCGGCATCCGTCGGCATGTCCCGCAGCGCGGCCTTGAGCCGGTCGGCAGACGTGCGCCGCTCGGGTATGAGCCGACCGACCGGGAGCCCGTCTCGCGTGATGACGACGGTCTCGCCGTGCTCGACAGCGTCGAGGATGGCGGCGAAACTCCTCGCCGCGTGCGTGGCAGTCACCGCAATCATGATTGGATAGTATCTGATTTGATCTGCGAACCCGCAGTCCAGTTCCCGCCTCGCCGTGGCGACCGGCCGCGGACGTACCGCTCCGCTGCTCCGGCACGCCGTGCACGCCGCGGCCCGCGCCCCCCTCCACCCAGAAACGATCACCTAGGGAAGGGCCGTCGCCTCCGGGAGCGGCCGACGCACGCCTCGTCGAGACATCACCCGATCATGCCCGCTCGCGGTATGGACCAGAGCGATGGCTGGCTGCAACGGATCCCGCCGGCGGGGGATGGAGTGGGCCGGTTTTTAAGATCAACAAATGGTGTTACGGTCTCCTGACCTGCGGATGCAGGCCAATGTTGGACCCCATTTCCAGACACCCGCCAGCACGGCGCTGATCGTGGATACATGACCGATACCGAGGGCAAGGGCACGGAACCGACTCCTAATGGCGCTGCTGGTCGGGACCATACGCGGTTCGCACGGCGGGCGCGGTACTCTTGGGAGAGCCCGATGGGCAGGACCCTGAGGAAGGCGTCTTTTACGATCTTTGTGAAGGTCGGCGCGCAACTCACCGTTGCTTGTCGCGGACACCACTACCGGGCAGCAGCGGACGCTGCCCGGTCAGGCAAACACCTGGGCGTCGGTGCAGTTCACTCCGGACGGCCGGCTACTGCGGCACGACAACACCGACGGCCGGCTCGAGGCCTTCGACGTTCCCCCCGCCGCGCTGATCGGATCCTGGACGTACAAGGCGCAGCCCGCGGGGACGGAGAACTTCAGCGACAGCCTCGCGCACGACGTCACCACGGACGGTCGCCTCGTCGTCGGCCGGCTTGACAACACCGTGGCAGCCTGGAACGTCAGCCTTCCGGCCTGGATCAGCCAGCTGTGCGGCCTCGCCGGCGGCGATCTGACCAGCGAGCAGGCGCGGCGCTACCTGGGTGATCCGAAGACGATCGGCACCGGCCGCCCGAGTCCGTGCCGACCATCCGCACACTGAGTGGGGTGGCCGTCCGGCGAGGGGCCCTGACCGAGGCATACAAACGCAACCGGGCCTACACGCGTGGCAAGGCACTCAGACGGGCACCGCGACATTCAGGCTTTCCTGGGCGGCCGCGACGGAAAGGCGTTTGTCATAGCTGATGAAGACGAGCGACGGCGCGTCGAGCCGGAGGGCCGTCGCGAGATGAAGAGCGTCCAGCGACCGCAGCAAGGGATCCGTCAGGGCCGCGGCTGACACGAGGATCGGCTCCTCGACGGGCACAAGCGCGACGCGAGCCAGGACGTCGGGAACCCGGGGAAGCGGCGGTATCACTGCGGCGCAGCGCGCGCGTCACTTCCAGTGTGGCGAGCGCAGATGACACCGAGACGTCCGGCCGGGCGGCAAGCCAGGATCGCAGCGCGTGTGTCTCCGGTTCTGGATGAATCAGCTTCACCAACGCGCTGGAATCCAGATAGATCACGCAGACTCCTCGCGCAGTTCCGCGACGACGTCCGTGGAATCCTGCCCGTCCCAGCCGCCGGTGGAAACCGGTTCGGGGAGATCAGCCAGGCCCGTCGTAGGCACGGTGACGCGCCCCTCGGCAACGAGTTGATCCAGATAGTCACTGCCAGTCTGGGTCAGTTCCGGCACCAGCCTCGCCCACGGCCGCCCATTGCGAGTGATAATGATCGACTCTCCCGCGTGGGCACGGTCGACCCAGCTACCCACGGCATGACTGAGATCCCGCATACTGACGGTAGTCATGCCTCAAGTCTAACGGTTGTTAGACATCCGATCACGGCGATGTCCCACGGCCTCCCACGAGGCCGGGCGCTGGTTGGCTACGGCATCAGGCTCGCAGCCACCGTGCCCCGTGACACCTCGCCGCGAGCAGCACCCGTGTTGGGTGAGCCGCTGTCTGCCTCGCGCCCGGGACCGGGGAAAGGAGGCGGGCATGCCGACACCATGCCTGCCGGGTCCGACGGGTCTGGTTCGGGCGGCGGTGCCCTCGCCCGGTCACCGCTGTCGGCGGGTGGGCATCATCTCCCCGCCGTGTCGACATGGGACCTGGCCAGGGGCGGGTGAACGTGTCGCACGGCGTGGGTCATCCGGTCGACGAGGAGCGCCTCCCCGTCGACCATCGACGGCGCGAGGTGGCTGTTGATCTCGAGTGACACTAGGCCATGCAAGGTGCCGAACAGGCCCAACAGGCGGTGCTGGTCGTCGGTGGGCAGCGTGGCGAACTCCACCAGCCGGTCGCCGCATCCCTCCGCCTCCCCGACCGCCAGCAGGAACGGCCGATAGACCGCCTGTTCGGCGGTCACGGTGGGTCCGTCCGGCGGTGCCGCGTATCCGGGCAGCTGGTCGGTCCAGATCAGGTTGAACTGCCGGGGGTTGGCGACGGCCCAGGCCCGGTAGGCCCGGACGCAGGCAAGGAGCCGATCGTCGGGCTCGGCGCCCGCGCTGTCGTCGAACGCCCGGTGAACAGCGTCGGCGAGACTCTGGAAGCTCTCCATGATCAGCGCGGTGAACAGGTCGTCGAGGCTACCGAAGTAGGTATAGAGCGAGGCCGGGTTCATGCCGACCTCACGGGCGACGCCCCGCCACGACACGTTGACTGGACCGCCTTCGTCGAGCTGACGGCGGGCAACGGCGATGATCTCCGCGATGAGTTCCCGACGCTGCCGGTCACGTCGGGACTCCGGGGAGGATCGCACGCCACTGATCCTAGCCGAACAACCTTGATCTTTCGGACGACATTGACGCACCAAACAGTGTTCGGCTATATTTTCTCCATACAGTGTTCGAACTTCGAATGTTGATTGGAGATGGTGGAGAGGTGCACCTCCTCGACGCCCCCGTCGTCCTCGGCGCGGGCCCCGTAGGCCGGTCGGTCGCGGCCGCGCTCGTGGCCCGCGGGATCCGTCCGCGCGTCGTCACCAGATCGGGCACCACGATCGACGGGGCCCAGCCCTGCCAGGCCGACGTGGCCGACTCCGATGGCGCCCGCGCCGCGGTCAGCCGCGCCACCGTGGTCTTCCAATGTGCCCAACCGGCCTACCACCGGTGGGGGAAGGACTTCCCGGACATCCAGCGATCCGTCGTCCATGCCTGCGAGGCGAGTGGCGCGGTACTCGTGGCGATCGAGAACCTCTACGGGTACGGGCCGGTGTCCGTGCCCATGACCGAGGACCTCCCGATGATGCCGACCACCCGGAAGGGCGCGGTGCGCGCCGCCATGTGGACCGACCTGCTAGACGCTCACCGGTCCGGCCGGGTCCGCGTCGCGGCGGTTCGGGCCAGCGACTTCTTCGGCACCGGGGTGCGCGACTCGGCGTTCGGCGAACGGTTCTTCGCCCCGCTCGTCTCCGGTGGGAAAGCCCAGCTCCTTGGCTCACCGCAGGCGCGGCACGCGATCACCTATGTGCCCGACCTCGCCGAGGCGGCGGTACGCGTGGCTGAGGATCCCTCAGCCTGGGGGCGAGCATGGCATGCGCCGACCGCTCCGGCGATCACTCAGCTCGCCCTCGTCGAGGCCGCCGCGCGCGCCGCCGGCGTGGCGCCCGCATTCGTCGCGGTGAAGCCGTGGCAGTTGCGCCTCGTCGGTGCCGTCAACCCCGGCGCCCGGGAGACGGTGGAAATGCTCTACGAGTTCGACCGCGACTTCGTCGTGGACTCGTCGGCCTTCGAGACCCACTTCGGCCAGCGGCCGACGCCGCTGGACCGCGCGCTCGCCGAGACGGTCGCGTGGTATCAGCGGGCGGAGGCCTGACACCGGACAGAACGGCGCGTCAACGGCCACCGCTATGGCATCAGGCTGGCGGCGGTGGTGGCGCCGAGCTCCCAGCAGGCCTCGCGTGCCTCGGCGTCCACCGCGCCGACGATCGACAGTGGCTCACGCAGGCGCTTCCACTTCAGGCCGGTCGTGATGGCCTCGACGCCGCGGATCGCGCCGCAGGTAGGGCGCCGGTCGTGTCGCTGCCGCCGTGGACGTACAACGCATACGGCCGGCCGACGGTCGCCTCAAGCACGGGATAGTAGATCTGGTCGCAGAAGTATCCGAAACTTGGGTACCTCCAGTTACTACATAGCGTGCCCATGAGGTTGGCCGCCAAGCGGCGAGGTCCGCCCACCTGTCGGCACTTGACCCGCTGACGGTCTGACCAGCGCCTGGGTCCAGGCAGGCGCCCTGCAGCCGACGTCGGCGCCTACGCCCGTGGAGCTTGCGCCGACCGCCTTCGACCAGCATCCGGTCAGAACCTGGACGTCCTGGCACCAACGGACGGTCCTTACCGCGCTCGCCCACGCCTTCTTGGTGCCGCTGTCAGTCGGCCATCAGTGACGCGGCGGCCGTGGCGCCGAACGTTCAGCATGCCTCGCGGGCGGCGTCGTCGCTGACGATCGACAGCGCCTCGCGCAGGCGTTTCCATTTCAGGCCGGTGGCGATGGTCTCGACACCGCAGACAGCGCCGGTGGTGTAAACGGTATCGTAGAAATGCGCCGAACCCTGGTCACGAGCAAGCCGCTCTCAGCGCAATTCCGGCCAGATCCAAATCGGGGTGCCCGCCGGTCGTCGGTGATACGACCGGCCGGGTTGCCAGCCGGCCTGGGAAGGTGCGCCAGATCAAAACGGAGGTACGGACGGACGGCTGGTCGAATCACCCTGCCGCCACCAGCTGTTCGTAGCAATCGCCCGGCGCCTCGACAATCCTTCCCCGGTGGGTGATCTCCGCCGTCTCTCCGGCGCGAACCAGCGCGAGGACGCGGACACCGCCAGGCGCGGACACCGCCGGGCCTACCTGTGCGCGACGAGCGGGCCGGTTCGCCGGCCATGCCTACATCACTTTTAGTAGTTTCGTTGCTACCCTCGGGCAGCATAGTGGTCGAACTGTTCGACCATGCGGTAGACCTCCCCGAAGGAGACTCATGCTCACGACTCGCCTCCCCGCAGGCCATCGACAAAACCCGGGCCAGATCCAGCTGGCCCGGGCATTCTCCGTCGTCGGTGCGACGACCGTCCTGATCGGGGTGATCGGGATGATCGGAGCCGCGACCGCCAGCGCGGCCACCCCGACAATCTCACTCGGCTCGGCCGCCAGCTACGCGGTTCTCGCCGGGACGACGATCACCAACACCGGTACCACCACGGTGGACGGCGATCTCGGCCTGAGCCCAGGCACCGCCGTCACCGGATTCCCGCCCGGGCAGGTGACCGGGGCCACCCACAAGGCCGACAATGTCGCGCTGCAGGCCAAAAACGACCTCGGTACCGCCTTCGACGCCGCCTCCGCGATCCCGACCACCGCCACCATTCCGGTGGAACTCGGCGGAACCACTGAAACTCCCGGCGTGTACGACTCCCCCGCGGGCACGTTCGGGATCACCGGAACGCTGACCCTGGACGCTCAGGGCGACCCGAACGCCGTCTTCATCTTCAAGGCGGCCTCCACCCTCATCACAGCGTCCGCAAGCAACGTGAAGCTGGTCAACGGCGCGCAGGCATCCAACGTCTACTGGATCGTCGGTAGCTCCGCTACCCTCGGCACCTACTCCATTCTCAGCGGCAACATCCTGGCCCTCACCTCCATCACCGTCACCACCGGCGTGGCGGTGGACGGCAGGACCCTAGCCCGCAACGGCGCGGTCACACTTGACACCGACACGATCAACCGCCCGGTCGGCGTTCAAGGACCCGTCAGCACCACCACCAGCCTGACGTCCTCACCGGACCCAGCACCGACGGGGCAGCCCGTCACTTTCACCGCCACCGTGTCAGCGGGCACTGGCACGACCGTCCCCACCGGCCTAGTCGCATTCACCGACGGATTCGCGCTCATCAACGTAGTTCCCCTTGACAATACCGGCCACGCGGCGTTCACCACCTCCTCCCTTACCGCCGGCCTCCACCAGGTCAAGGCCATCTACATCGGCACCACCGGATTCACCGCAAGCGTCTCACCTGTCACCTACGAACTCGTGGGCTACTAAACCCCGCGCCGTCCGCTCCGGCGAAATACCGACGCGGGCGGCGACATACGCTTTAAGAAGGCATTTGAGCATTCCTGGCAGCGAAGCCGCCACCTGGTCGGATGAGAATCTCGTGGGGCTGCGGTGACCTGTTGGTCGCGTGCCGCAGCACGGCTGGGATGATGGTGGGGCGTTGCCCGGTCGACGTCGGCTCTCTCTGGTGCGGACGAGCCCGTGTTTGAGTATGGCGGCGGAGGCCTGGGGCGCTTGTTCCTGCTGCCGTGAGCGCGTTCCTCAGTTTCCGTGTTCAGGCTTCCCCGGGCAACGCGCCCTGAAGGGTGTTTGCTGGTCGGGAAGGGAGGCGGAGGTGGAAGTAGTGTTCCCGCGCTGCGCGGGACTCGACGTTCATCGAGACACGGTGGCCGCGGCGGTGCGGGTCCAGTCCTCGAAAGGACCTGCGAAAGTCGAGGTCCGAACGTTCACCACGACCGGTGGTTCGCTGGGGCCCCTCGCGGACTGGCTGGCTGAGAACAAGGTCACGATCGTGGGAATGGAATCGACAGGGGTTGATTGGAAGCCGGTTTTCCACATGTTGGAGGACCGGTTCGAGTGCTGGCTTCTCAACGCAGCCCATGTGCGTAACGTACCGGGCCGGAAAACGGATGTGGCGGACGCCGTGTGGCTTGCGGATCTCGTCGCGCACGGTTTGGTCCGGGCGTCGTTCGTCCCCCCGAAGCCGTTCCGGGACCTGCGGGACCTCACCCGGGCGCGGCGTACGGTCGTGGAGGAGAAGACCCGCGAGGTCCAGCGGCTGGAGAAGCTGATGCAGGACGCCGGGGTGAAACTCACCAGCGTTGCGTCGCAGCTGCTGGGAGTCTCGGGCCGGGCGATCCTGGAGAAGATGATCGCCGGGGAACGGAACCCCGAGTATCGCGCCGAGCTGGCTCGCGGCCGGCTGCGGGGGAAGATCCCGGCGCTGACCGAGGCGTTGGCCGGGACGTTCCGCTCGGGTCATCACGGTTTCCTCGCAGCCCAGCTGCTGGCACGGATCGATCTGTGTGACGAGCAGATCGCCGAGCTCGACCAGCGGATCGAGGTGATGATCGCCCCTTTTGTGGAGACAGTGGACCGGGTGACGACGATTCCGGGGGTGGGTAGGGTCACCGCGATCGTGCTGCTCGCCGAGGTCGGGATCGACATGTCCCGGTTCCCGACCGCCGGGCAGCTGGCGTCCTGGGCGGGGATCTGCCCGGGGAACCACACCTCGGGCGGGAAACGGCTGTCTGGCCGTACCCGCCACGGGAACAAGTGGTTACGCACCTCGTTGACCGAGGCGGCGTGGGCCGCGGCCCGGAGTAAGAACACCTACCTGATCGACGCCGCCAAGCATCTGGTAGAGATTCACTCCATCCGGCACCGAAGAGACGTCTACCACCTGTGAGAACCAGATCATTTCTCCGTACGCTGGCGAGTCGCCGAATAACTTTGAGGCAGTGACGCGCGAATCGGACCGAAGGACATTGCGATCACGAGACCGAGCGCATCGACTACGGCATCAAACTCGCGGCGGTGGTGGCGCCCAGCTCCCAGCAGACTGCGCGGTCTTTAGCGTCCGGCGTGCCGATCACCGTCACCGGCTCCTGCAATCGCTTCCAACGCAGGCCGGTCGCGATCGTCTCGACGCCGCGGATTGCGCCGGTTGTGTCGGAGTTGCCGTGAACGTAGAGGGCGTACGGCCGGCCGATGGTCGCCTCCAGCACCGGGTAGTAGATCTGGTCGCAGAAGTATGGTCAACAAGGATGCATGACCCGTCAGTGAACCTTTCCCGGCAACCGTTCGTCACCTTGCGTAGCAACAGTTCCGTGTTGCGGTGTTGGGGTTCAGGCAGTCCTGCGATGCTCGGTGTGGAGGATGACGAGGGCGGCTTTCGCGACGAGTCCGATCTTCCAGGGGTCGATCGTGATGTTGTGGAGCAGCCGGAAGGTGACCTTGAGCAGGGCGTTCGCGCGTTCGCCGACGGCGCGTAGCGCGTTGTGGATCCGGTTGTGTGCCTTCTGTTCGTCGGTGAGGGCGCCGGCCTTGGGCTTCTTGTAGGCGGTCGCGAGCGGTCCGGCCGGGCTACCCAACCCTTCGTAGCCGAGGTCGAACAGGACCTCGTGCAGGTCGGCGGTCCACTCCTGGAGGATCGCCAGTGCGCCGGAGGCTTTCAGCGCGGTCGAGTCGTGCTCGCGGCCGGGCCGCACGTCCGAGACCCACAGCGGCCAGCCGTCGTCGGGGGCGGACAGGACCTGGATGTTGCCGCCGTGGTTGGCGATCTTGCCGGACCACCACAGGTCCACGCCCTCGGTCGGGCCGGGCATGCGTAGCCGGTCGGTCTCGATGATCGTACCGTCGATGGTGAGGTGGCCGTAGCCGGCGATCCTGGCGCGCATCAGCGCTTCGCGCAGGTCAGGGGCTTGCCAGGCGAGCACGGCGATGCCCTCGTGCAGGTAGCGGTAGCCCACCGACCGGGATACCCCGTGATCCTTGAAGAGCCGGCTGGTCCTGGTGCCGTCACAGAACCAGCGCAGGACCATGACCGCCTGTTCCAGCGTGGACAGCGTGCGGGTGCCGTTGCGAGTGCCGCGACGCTGACGCTCCGCAACGAGAAGACCCGCTAGATGGAAGACGGTGTGATCGCTGAGGGGCAGCTCGGCGGTGTATGTGAAACTCATGGAGGCGCGGGGTTCCTTCGGAGTTGCTCTTTGGTCGGAACAACTTCCTATCGGAGCCCCGCGCCTCCGCCGTCACAGCCCCCGGGGACACCCACACCGCGCGCAATGGTCACCGAACGTCACTGATCATTGCAGGGAATGGCTCAGTGGCGCGGTCGGTTCCGGGCGTGTATCAGGCGGTGCCGTAAGAAGGTGTTTGAGATCTCCGGTTAGGTGATTCTCTGTAGCGGTCGTGGTCCTGGCCGCTGGGCGGGTGTGCGCCTGTCGATGCGACGGACCATGGTGGCGATCATGGCCCAGCGGATGAGGGATTC
>Ga0207710_10001943_pt1 | contig 9876 bp, 10 predicted proteins | sample KBSS24metaG_FD_184400 | JGI IMG/M metagenome (GOLD analysis project Ga0207710, IMG submission 184400) | Switchgrass rhizosphere microbial communities from Kellogg Biological Station, Michigan, USA - KBS S2-4 metaG (SPAdes) (version 2) | ecosystem: Host-associated > Plants > Roots > Rhizosphere >...
CCGATCCGGGCTTCAAGCTGATCCGGCGCTGCATCGACCGCGACCTCGAGGTGACGGTGCTGCCCGGGCCCTCGGTCGTCCCGGTGGCGGTCGTGGCGAGCGGGCTGCCGACCGACCGCTGGCGCTTCGAGGGCTTCCTGCCGCGGCGGGCGGGGGAGATGGAGCGCGTGCTGCGCTCGACCGAGACCGTCGTCTGCTTCGAGAGCCCGCGCCGGGTGGGCGAGAGCCTCACCGCCCTCGCCGCGATCGCCCCAGACCGCGCTGCCGCCGTCTGCCGCGAGCTGACCAAGATCCACGAGGAGGTCGCCCGCGGCACCCTCGGCGAGCTGGCCCGCCGCTTCCGCGGCGACGTCAAAGGCGAGATCGTCCTCGTCATCGGCCCCGCCGCCGCGGCCGAGCACGACAAAGACGTCGGCTTCGCCGTCGACGCCCTCCGCCACCTGGTCCAGTCCGGCGCCCGGCCGCGCGCCGCCGCCTCCGTCGTCGCCGCCCTCACCGGCACTCGCGCCAACGACCTCTACAAAGCGCTGACCGGCCGTGAGGCCCGTCGCTAGGCTGAGCCCATGGAGATCCTGGAGGGACTCGACGACCGCGCCCTCGCCCTCGACGGCGCCAACCTGCAGATCCTCCGCTGGGGGTCGGAGCAGGAGCGGGTCCCGCTCGCCAACCTCACCGAGTCCAGCCTCGTCCGCGACGACAAGCGCAAGCTCTTCGGCGCCGACGAGGAGCGGCTTCGGCTCGGCTTCGGCGCCCTGATCACCAACATCTGGCTGCCGCTCGACCGGCAGGCCGAGGCGGAGCAGTTCGCCGCCGCCGTCGATGCGGCTCGCCAAGCGTCGGCCTGAGCGGGACCCCTGGGATGCCGGACAAGTTCTACGTAACCACCCCGATCTACTACGTCAACGCGGAGCCGCACCTCGGCCACGCGTACTCGACGATGGCGGCCGACGTGCTGGCCCGGCACCAGCGGCAACGCGGCAAGGACGTCTTCTTCCTGACCGGCACCGACGAGCACGGCGAGCCGATCGAGACGGCGGCGGAGCGGGAGGGGATCTCGCCGCAGGAGCTGGCCGATCGCAACGCCGCCAAGTTCGAGGCGCTGATGCCGATCATCGACGCCAGCAACGACTTCTTCATCCGCACCTCCGACCCGCGGCACAAAGCCAAGGTGGCGGAGATCATCCAGCGCGTCTACGACAACGGCTGGGTCACCAAGGGGACCTATGAGGGCTGGTACTGCCCGCGCTGCGCCGACTTCAAAACCGAGCGCGAGCTTGGCCCGGGCAACACCTGCCCGATTCACGAGATCCCGCTCGAGCGCGAAAAGGAGGAGAACTGGTTCTTCAAGCTCTCCGCCTTCCAGGCGCAGCTGGAAGGGCTCTACGAGGAGCGGCCGGACTTCGTCGTGCCCGAGTTCCGCCGCAACGAGGCGATCTCGTTCATCAAGCAGGGCCTCGAAGACGTCTCGCTCTCGCGGCCGAACCTGAAGTGGGGACTGTCGCTGCCCTGGGACCCCGAGCAGAAGATGTACGTCTGGTTCGACGCCCTCCTCAACTACGTGACGGCGCTCGGCTTCGCCCGCGAGGGGGAGGACCTGACCGACCGCTACTGGCCCGCCGACCTGCACGTGATGGCGAAGGACATCCTCAAGTTCCACGCGGTGATCTGGCCGGCGCTCTGCTTCGCCGCCGACCTCGAGCCGCCGCGGCGGATGACGATCCACGGCTACCTGCTGATGGGCGAGAAAAAGATGTCGAAGTCGCTCGGCAATGTGCTCGACCCCTTCGAGGTGATCGAGCGCTTCGGCGCCGACGCGCTGCGCTACTACTGCTTCCGCGAGGTCAGCTTCGGCCAGGACGGCTCGATCTCGACCGCCGGCTTCGAGTCCCGCTACGAGACCGAGCTCGCCAACGACTACGGCAACCTCGCCAGCCGGGTGCTGGCGATGGTCGACCGCTACCGCGACGGCACCGTCCCCGAGGCGGCCGTCGACGCGACCCTCGCCGAGGACTTCGAAGGCGTGGTGCCGGGCTTCTGCGAGCTGCTCGACCGGGCCGAGCTGACCCAGGCACTGGAGGTCGTCTGGGTGCTGGTCCGCCGCCTCAACCGCTTCGTCGAGGAGACCAAGCCGTGGGAGCTGGCCAAGGACGAGGCCGACCCCGAGCGGCTCGACGAAGTCCTCTACAACCTCGTCGAGGGACTGAGGGTGGCGACCCTGATGCTGGTCCCCTACCTGCCGCGGACCAGCGAGACGCTGCTGGCGGCGCTGCGCGAAGACGACCGCGCCCTCGCCGAGCTCGGCTCCCGCCCCGGCGGCCAGAGCGTCGAGCGGGTGCCGCAGCTGTTCCCGAAGATCGAGTCGCCGGCCTGATGCCGGGGCCGGTTCTCGCTGTCGAGAGCCTGCGCAAGCACTACCGGGGGCAGGAGGCGCTGGCCGGTGTCGACCTCGAGGTCGGGGCCGGGGAGCTGGTCGGGCTGCTGGGCCCGAACGGGGCCGGCAAGTCGACCCTGACCAAGATCGCCTGCGGGCTGGTCCGGCCGACCGCCGGCCGGGCCGAGGTGCTCGGCCGGCCCGCCGGCTCGCCGCCGGCACGGGCGTCGCTGGGCTACCTCGCCGAGCTCTTCCGCTTTCCCGGCTGGTGCTCGGCCGAGGAGGTGCTGGCCCTGCACCAGCGCCTGGCCGGCTCGGCGGGCGGCGCGGCGGAGCGGGCCGAGCTGCTCGACCTGGTCGGGCTGGGCGAGTTCGGAGGCCGGCGCGTCGAGGCGATGTCGAAGGGGATGCAGCAGCGGCTCGGGATCGCCCAGGCGCTGGTCGGCTCGCCGCGGTTGCTGCTGCTCGACGAGCCGACCAGCGCCCTCGACCCGGTCGGCCGGCGGATCGTCCGCGAGCTGCTCGAGGGCCTGCGCGACCGCGGCGTCGCCGTCCTGCTCAACTCGCACCTGCTCAGCGAGGTCGAGCTGGTCTGCGACCGGGTGGCGATCATCGCCCGGGGACGGCTCGTCAAGGCGGGCACGCCGGCGGAGCTGGCCGGCGTCGGCGGGGTCGAGGTCGAGACCGCCAGCGGCGTCCGCGTCTTCGCGGGCGCCGATCGCGAGGAGGCGCCGCGGATCGTCGCCGAGCTGGTTGCCGCCGGCGAGCGCGTCTACCGGGTCGAGGTCCGCCACGCCTCGCTGGAAGACGTCTACCTGCAGGCGGTCGGAGGGGAGACCGGGTGAGCGGGCCGGTGAATGTCCCGTCGGCCTTCGCCTCGGCCCTGACGATCGTCGGCCACTCGGTCCGCGAAGGGGTGCGGCGGCGGATCTTCCTCGCCGTGATCGCGCTCACCGTCGCCTTCCTCGCCCTTTACGGGCTTGGCGCCCATCTCGTCTTCCGCGACACCAGCGGGTTCGCCGAAGGCGAGACCGACATCCTCGACCCGCACGCCTTTGCCGGCGCGACGATCTTCGGCCTGGCGATGTTCGCGACGCTCTTCCTCGGCGCCGTGCTCGCCGTCTTCCTGACCCTCGGCGCCGTCCGCGGCGATGCCGAGAGCGGGCTGCTGCAACCGCTGGTCGTGCGGCCGCTGGGGCGGACGACGATGCTGCTGGCGCGCTTCGCCGGCGCCGCCCTGCTCTCCTCGGCCTACGTGCTGATCGTCTACCTGGCCGCCTATGCGATCACCGACCTCACCGGGCACTGGTCGCCGGACCACCTGCTTGGCCCAGGGCTCGGGCTCGCCCTGGCGGTCTCGATCGTCGCCGCGATCTCGTTGCTGCTCTCCGTGCTGCTGCCGGCGACCGCGCAGGGGATCGTCGTCTTCATGGTCTTCGGCGCCGGCCTGACCGCCGGCCTGCTGGCCCAGATCGGCAACGCGATCAACAGCGACTCGCTACACGAGATCGGTCGCGTCGCCAGCTGGGCGCTGCCATTCGAGGGTCTCTACGCGGCCGCCCTGCACGGGCTGATCTCGGAAACCTCGGGCCTCACCGGCGTGGTTCTGCAGCTCGGCCCCTTTGGCGGCTCCGAGGCCGCCGGCCCGGGCCTGATCGCCTGGGCCTTCGCCTACATGATCGGCGTCCTGGCCCTCGCCGCCTTTGCCTTCTCGCGTCGGGATCTCTGAGCGAGTTGTGGTGCCTTTTCCCTCTCCATGCGGGATAAGGCTCCACGACACGCTGGGCAATCGCTAGGGCGCCGGCGCCAGCGCCCCCGGCCCGAGCTGGTCGGGCCGCGTGTAGCCGCAGAGCGCCATCGTCAGGTCGAGCTCGCCGAGGACCATCTTCAGGACCGCTTCGACGCCGGCCTGGCCGGCCAGGGTCAGGCCCCAGACGTAGGGCCGGCCGAGGCAGACGGCGTCGGCCCCGAGGGCCAGCGCCTTGAGGGCGTCGGCGCCGCCGCGGATGCCGCTGTCGAAGAGGATCGCCAGTTCCTCGCCAACCGCCTCGGCGATCGGCGGCAGGGCGTCGAGCGAGGCGATCGCGCCGTCGACCTGGCGGCCGCCGTGGTTGGAGACGACGATCCCGTCGACGCCGCGCGCCGCCGCCTCGCGGGCGTCGTCGACGTGCTGGATGCCCTTGACGACGATCGGCAGCGAGGTGCGCTCGCGCAGCCAGGCCAGGTCATCCCAGCTCAGCGCCGGGTTGGCCTGGACGCCGAGGAAGTGCCCGGTGGCGGCGCCCTGGTCCTCCTCGGGCGCCTGCTCCAGCGCCGCGCGAAACACGGGGTCCTGGAAGTAGTTGGCGACGCCCATGCCGTTCAGGAAGGGGAGCCATGCCTGCTGCAGGTCGCGGGGCTTCCAGCCGGGGATGAAGGTGTCGACGGTGAGGACGATCGCCCCGTAGCCGGCCCGCTCGGCACGGCCGACGAAGCTCTCGACCAGCTCGCGGTCGTTCGCCCAGTAGAGCTGGAACCAGCGCGGCGCCTCCGGCCCGCCGGCCTCAGCGATCTCCTCGAGCGTGAAGTGGGCGGCGGTGCTGGCGATCATCGGCACGCCGACCGCGGCGGCGGCCCGGGCGGTGGCCAGCTCGCCCTCCTCGTCGAGGATCGCCTGGACGCCGATCGGCGCCAGCAGCAGCGGCGCCGGCATCGCCGTTCCGAGCAGGGTGGTGAAGAGATCGCGGGCGGAGACGTCGCGCAGCATCCGCGGCACGATCCGCCAACGGCGGAAGGCCTCGAGGTTGGCGCGGATCGTGTCCTCGCTGCCAGCCCCGGCGCCGACGTAGTTGGCCGCTTTCGGCTCCATCGCCTCGACCGCCTGGCGCTCCAGCTCGGCCAGCGAGACCGGCACGACCGGGGCCTGGCCGCCGAGCCCGAGCATGTAGATCTCGCGGTAGTGGTCGGCGAAGTCAGCCATCGGGGCAAAGGCTATTCCAGCGCTGAGCGGCGGGTAGCCCGTCTTCGTTCCTAGACTCCCCCGGGTGATCGACTCGCACACGCACCTCTTCCTCTGCGACGGGGAGGAGGCCGAGGTGGTCGTCGCCGCCGCCGAGGCGGGGGTGGGCCGGATGCTCAGCGTCGGCATGGACGAGTCGACCAACCCGGTCGCGATCGCCGGTGCCGAGCGCCACGAGGCGGTCTTCGCCTCGATCGGGCGCCATCCCAACGAGGCGAGCGGCTTCGACGACGCCGCGGCGGCGGAGATCGCCCGCCTCGCCACCCACCCGAAGGTGAGGGCGGTGGGGGAGACGGGGATCGACTACTACCGCGACGGCGCTTCCGCGGCCGACCAGCGCCGCGCCTTCGCCGCCCAGATCGAGATCGCCGCCGAGCTCGGCCTGCCGATCGTGATCCACGGCCGCGACCCGGAAGGCGAGGCCACGGCGACCGATGAGATCTTCGCCACCCTCGACGAGCGCGCCGGCGATTGCCGGGTGATCCTGCACTGTTTCTCGGTCCCGCACCGGGTCGCCGACGCCGCCGAGCGAGGCTGGTACTGCTCGTTCGCCGGCAACGTCACCTACCCACGTGCGGAGGAGCTGCGCGAGGCGGCGGCGCGGGTGCCGGACGAGCTGATCCTGGTCGAGACCGACGCTCCCTACCTGACGCCGCAGGCGCGGCGCGGCGAGCGCAACCAGCCGGCCAACGTGGTCGCCACCGCCGCCGTCGTCGCCGAGGTCCGCGGCGTCTCCTACGAGCAGCTCGAGCGCACCGTCGAGGCAAACGCCCGGGCGCTCTTCGGCTGGTAGGCCTTGGTCCGCCTCGGGCAGAACTTCCTCGCCGATCCCAACCTGCTGGCGGCGATCGTCCGCGACGCCGAGCTCGAGCCGGCCGATGTGGTGCTCGAGGTCGGTGCCGGCGAAGGGGTGCTGACCGAGCGGCTCGCCGCCGCTGCCGGGCACGTCCACGTGATCGAGATCGATCGCGGCCTCGAGCCCGCCCTGGCACCGGTGGTTGCACTCGCCAACGTCGAGCTGCACTGGGGCGACGCGATGAAGGCCGACCTCACTGAGCTCCAGCCAGCGCCGACGGCGATGGTCGCCAACCTGCCCTACTCGGTGGCGACGCCGGTGCTGCTGCGCACGGTCGCCGAGTTGCCGAGCCTGCGCCGCTGGACCGTGATGGTGCAGCGCGAGATCGCCGATCGCCTCCGCGCCGCTCCCGGCAGCCGGACCTACGGCGGCCCCAGCGTGCTCGTCCAGCTCGGTTGCGAGGTGGAGCTGCTGCGGACCGTCGATCCCGCCGTCTTCAAGCCCCGCCCCCGGGTCGAGTCGGCGATCCTGCGAATGCGCCGCACCGGGCCTGGCGCCGACCCGCCGACCCGCGAGCTGGTCCGGGCGGCCTTTGCGCACCGTCGCAAGGCGCTTGCCCGCTCCCTGGAGCACGTGCGGCCCGGTTCGCGCCAGGCGGTCCGCGCCGCGCTCGCCGAGCTCGGCCTGCCCGAGGACGCCCGCGCCGAGGCGCTCGCTCCCGGCGATTTCGCCGCCCTGTCCGCGAAGCTGCGGGAAGATCGCTGACCCGCGCCACCCGATGCTCGTCCACGCCCCCGCCAAGCTCAACCTCTGCCTCTACCTCGGCGAAACCCGCCGGGACGGCCTGCACGAGCTCTGCTCGCTGTTCGAGCCCCTGGCCCTCGCTGACCTGATCGAGGTGACGCCGGCCGAGCGCGACGAGGTCGTCTGTGCCGGCGTCGAGGGCGAGAACCTGGCGGCCCGGGCGCTGGCGGCGCTGCGCGAGCGCGGCTGGGACCGTGAGCCGTTGCGGATCGAGATCGAGAAGCGCACCCCGGTCGCCGCAGGCCTCGGCGGCGGCAGTGCCGACGCCGCCGCGGTGCTCCGCCTCGCCAGTGGCGAGGTCGATGACCTGGCCGGGCTGGCGGCAGAGCTCGGCGCCGACGTCCCCTCGCAGCTGCGGCCCGGCCTGGCCCTGGTGCAGGGCGCCGGCGAGCGGATCGAGCCGTTGCCGGCACCGGCGCCCCACGCGGCGGTGCTGCTCCCCGACGGCGGCGGCCTCAGCACCCCCGAGGTCTTCGCCGAGGCGGACCGGCTCGGCGTCGGCCGCGACGCCGCCGAGCTGGGGGAGCTGGCCGCCCGTCTCCGCGAGGTCGCCGGTGCCGGCGCCTCGCCGCTCGCCTACCCGGAGCTGCTGGTCAACGACCTCGAGGCGCCGGCCCGCTCGCTGCGGCCGGCGATCGGCACGGCGCTCGAGGCACTGCGCGATGCGGGCGCCCCACTGGCGCTGCTGAGCGGCTCCGGCCCGACCGCGGTCGGGCTCTTCTCCGACCTCGCCGCAGCCCGTGCCGCCGCCGCCGAGCTCGATCGCGACGACGCCATCGTCTGCGAGGCGGGGCAAGCGCCGTGAAGATGCCGGGGGAGGAGGCAGGCAGCCGCAAATGGCTGCTGCTGGGAATCGCCGCCGTGGTGATCGGGGTCGGCTACTACTTCATCAGCCAGCAACTCGGGCACCTCGACCTGCAGAACCTGCTGGAAGACCTCTCCAACGCGCTCGGCGCCTGGACCTACCTGATCGTCGGCGCCTTTGCCTTCGCCGAGACCGGTGCCTTCGTCGGCCTCGTCGTGCCCGGGGAGACGGTGATGCTGCTCGGCGGCGCCGTCGCCGGCCAGGGCGCGATCGACATCTACCTGCTGATCGCGATCGCCTGGTTCTCCGCCTGGCTCGGCGACACGACCAGCTTCTTCCTCGGCCGTCGCCTCGGCCGCGGCTTCGTGATCGAGCACGGGCCGCGGGTGGGGATCAGCCACGAGCGCTTCGAGCGGGTCGAGGACTACTTCTCCCGCCACGGCGGCAAGACGATCTTCATCGGCCGCTTCATCAGCCTCGTCCGCGCCTTCGCGCCCTTCATCGCCGGCAGCTCCGGGATGCGCTACCGCGCCTTCGTCCCCTACAGCATCCTCGGCACCGGGCTCTGGGCGAGCGCCCACATCCTCGTCGGCTACTTCTTCTCGCGCAGCATCGAGAAGGCCGCCAAGTACGCCGGCAAAGGCGCCTTCCTGCTGGCGACGCTGATCGTCGTCATCGTCGTCGTGGTGGTGATCGTCCGCTTCTTCCGCGAGGAGGAAAACCGGGAGCGGACCGTGCGCTGGCTCGACGAGCAGCGGGCGACGCACTGGCTGGTCGCCCTCTCCCGCCGCTACCGGCCGCAGCTCGGCTTCCTCTGGGACCGGGTGACGCCGGGCGGCACCTTCGGCCTCGAGTTCACCTCGCTGTTCGCGGCGCTGGCGGTGGCGCTCTTCGTCCTGATCGCCTACGCCGTGGTGATCGGCCGCGAACCGGGGCCGACCCCGGGCGACGTCACCGCCGCCGACCTCGCCGAAAGCCTTCACATCGCCTGGGTCACCACCGTCTCCAAGGTCTTCAGCTTCCTCGGCTCGGGCGGCTTCGTCTGGGCGCTGACGGCAGTCTGTGCGGTCGCCCTCGGGATCCGTCGCCGCTGGACCGAGCTCGGCGTCCTCCTCGCCGGCATGACCCTGACCACGATCGGCTTCCACGAGGTCAAGGCGATCGTCGACCGGCCGCGTCCCGACGGTGGCCTCGTCGCCGCCTCCGGGTCCTCGTACCCCAGTGGCCACGCCGCCCACTCGGTCCTCTACGTCTGGCTGGCGCTGACGATCGTGCTGCGTTTGCGGCCGGGGATGGCGCGGGCGACCGCGGTCGTCCTTACCGGCTTCGCCCTCACCGTTCTGGTCGGGCTCTCGCGCGTCTACCTCGAAGTCCACTACCTCAGCGACGTCAGCGGCGGCTGGGCACTTGGGGCCGCCTGCTTCTCCTTCTGCGCCCTGGTCGGGCTGGTCATCTCCCAGGTGCGGCAGAATCCGCGCCAGTGACCCTCTTCGCACTGACCAAAATCGGCCACCAGTACCTGCTCTTCGGTGCCGCCGGGCTGATCTGCCTGGTCGCCTTCGTGGCGCTGATCCTCACTCCCGCGCTCGGCGCCCATGGCCGGATCTGGGAAAAGGCCGCCGCCGGCTTCCTCTCGCTCTTCGTGCTGGCAGTGCTGGTCGCGGCCGGGGTCGGGGTGGGGCTGATCGTCGTCTACTACTACAACGACATCTCGAATTTCGTCAACGGCTCCTAGCCCAGGGATAATGGGGCGATGCAGGCTACCTCGAAGGGCACGAAAAGCCCTGCAAATAGGGATGTTTCAGAGCATCTTGCCGCGCTCTCGGACGCGGTCGAGTCGGGCGCCGGCCTGCCCGCGGTGGCGCGCGCCGCGGCGCGACTGCTCGATGCCAGCGTCGCCCTGATCGACCGCTCCAGCGCCGTGCTCGCCGTCGCCGGCGCCTCGCCCGACCAGGAGCAGAAGCTGCTCTCCGGGGGCGACGCGGTGACGACGGTCGAGCTGCGCGTCGCCGACAGCCCGGTCGGCGAGCTGCGCTACCGCGCCAAGGCACCGCCCGACGCGACGATCGCGAGGATGGTGACGACGCTGCTGGCGCTTGAGC